>PVBE011523008.1_pt1 | contig 16558 bp, 10 predicted proteins | sample 1631181 | NCBI WGS metagenome assembly PVBE01 (sample SAMN08397723, study PRJNA350692) | Marine metagenome, whole genome shotgun sequencing project. | isolation source: water | place: Pacific Ocean | collected 2012-04
CGTACGGGCAGTGGTTGCAGCTGAAGACCACGATCAGGACCTCGGCGCGGGAGAAGCCCGCCAGGGAATAGTTCTTTCCGTCTACTCCGGGCAGATCGAAATCCGGAGCGTCGCGACCGAGTTCGAGCGTGAAGGACATATCTGACTCCCTGCTATTTCTTCGCCTTCGGATCCGTTTCCTTGGGGGCGATCCATTCGGGCAACCTGCGTCTTTCGATGACCTTGCCTCCCAGCAGCCAACTCAGGTTGAATTTCGCGACAGTCGATCCGCCTTTGGGGCCTCCTTCGAAGTTCAGGTAGACCCAGCCTTCGGACTTCGTTCCAGGTCGTCCTGCGGTCATCGATGAATAGGCTCCGCGCCCTTCGTACACCAAGCGTTTTAGCGGCCAGGACCTTCCGCCGTCGAAGCTGGCCCACACGGTTATATGGTGTCTTCCTCCCGGCGAGTCGCAGTTGCTGTATAGAATGATATCCTTGCCGACGACGGGCAGTCGAACCAGTCCGGCCATGCAGCCGTAGTTCGTGTTTTGCGGTCCGTCGGGCAGTTCCCTGCAGAACCGGAGATTCTTCCATGTTGCTCCGCCGTCGTCGCTCTCGGCGGTCCAGCGTCGCCGCGGGTCGGCGCCCTTCTGGGCCCAGTGCCTGCGTGAGTTGTAATAGATGCGTCCGTTTGACAGTTCGGCGATAGTGGCTTCTCCCGTTCCCTGGGCCGGGAACGGTTCGCTGGTCAGCCATGTCTTGCCGCCGTCATCGCTGTAGATTGCGTTTGTGTAGTGCTCGGGCCATTTTTTTCGATCGTTCTTGCCGGCGTAAAATCGCGACGGGCGGATGATCCTGCCGGCGAACTTGCCGTGTCGCAGCGTGATTCCATGATCGTTCATGTGCATGCTGGGCGCATTTCCCTTGGAGTCGGGCTTGATCTTGACGTCGGCCTTGGCCCAGGTCTTTCCGTTGTCCTTGCTGCTGTAGACCGTTATGGGCGCCGGGGGGTGATGCGCCTCTACGAAGGCGAAAATCTCTCCGGTCTTTTCATTTACCGTTACGCCTCCGCCCATGAAGCCTTTTCCGATCAGGATCTCGGGTCCCCAGATCGCGCCTCCGTCTTCGCTGCGACGCACCTTCACGCCGTTCCAGACCGCCAGGACAGTACCGTCGACCGCAACGGCGACGTTCGGGAATCGATCGCCTTTGAAGACCTGCTGCATTTCGAGGCTGGCCTTGGCCATAAACGGTTTGAGTTCGCCTTCTGCGGGATGTCCCGCCGCGGTCGCCGCGGTGGTGGCGGGGGCCTTGGGCTTGGTGATCGCAAATGATGTGGAGAAGACAATTACCGCCAGAAGTGCGACTGCTTTGAGGCTGTTGAGTTTCATGTGACTTTCCTGTTTAAGTGGTTGAGGTTAATCGTCACCGTTCGGTCCGGGCTTGCGGCTTTCAGGCAGAATCTCCATCAGTTTGTCTCGTAGTTCGACCATACTGTAAGGTTTCTGAACGAACCCGGCCAGACCCTTGCCGGCAAAGTGTTGGGTTGCGTCCTGCTCGTTATATCCGCTGCATAGTATAACAGCGACGTCAGGTCGGATATTTCGCATTTCGGCGAAGGCCTCCTGGCCGTCCATGCGAGGCATGGTCAGGTCCAGCAGCACGCAGGCGATCTGGTCTGCGTGCAAGCCGAACAGGTCTACGGCCTGGCGACCGTCCGAGGCGATCAGAACGCTGAAGCCCATTTTTTCGAGCATCTGCCTGCCCACGGCGCATACGGTGTCTTCATCATCAGCGATCAGTACGGTTCCATGCCCCGTCCACGATTGGGCTTCCTCTTCGCCCGGAAGGCCGGCTGCTCCATCCGCATCGATCGATCCGCTTGCGGGGAAAAGCACCTTGAATGTCGTGCCTTTTCCCTTCTCGCTGTAGATATTGATAAGTCCGTCATGTCCGCGAACTATTCCCAGAACGGCGGCCATGCCAAGACCGCGACCGGTGAATTTTGTCGTGAAGAACGGGTCGAATATCTTCTCGATTGTCTCGGTGTCCATGCCGCAACCGGTGTCGGCTACTTCCAGATAGACATATAGCCCCTCGCTTAGCAGTGCATTGCGTCCGGCGTGCAGAGCCCTGTCGGCCGCGTCCAGATACGCCCGGTCGCAGTGCAACGCGCCTGTCGACAGGGCGATAACGCCGCTGGTGTCTCCGATAGCCTCCGAGGCGTTAGTGATCAGGTTCATGATGATCTGGCGGATCTGGGTGGCGTCTCCGTCGAATGCGGGCAGGTTGTCGGCGAAGTTGTATTTCAGTATCACCTTCTTCGATATCGACACGTCCAGCAGGTGGGCCATCTCCTCGACGAATTCGTTCAGCCGTATCGAAGCGATCACAAACTTGCCTTTGCCCGAGTAGGCGAGCATCTGTTTCGACAGGTCCGCAGCGCGTTTTGCGGCGTTTTCGATTTCGGTGAGATTGTTTCTGGCCGGGGCGTGGGGCGGAAGCTCGTCCATCGCCAGGTCGGCGTTGCCCAGAATCGCCATCAGGAGGTTGTTGAAGTCGTGGGCGATTCCGCCAGCCAGCACTCCCAGGCTTTCGAGCTTCTGTGCGTGCTGGACCTGGCGTTCGAGATTCAACCGCTCGGCTTCGGCTCGTTTGCGGTCGGTAATGTCGCGTCCGATGGAAATTATGTATTTTGCCTCTCCGCTGGCGTCGCTGATAATCGAGACATTGTATTCGGTCAGAATCTTGCGTCCGTCCTTGCAGATAAGCGTAAGTTCGATCGTTCCTCCGCCTGTTTTCATCACCTCCTGCAGGAACACTTCGGCCCGTTGGATATCTTCGGGCCCGTAATACGACGCTAGCGCGGGCATCGAGGTGATTTCCTGGTCGGTGTACCCTGTGATGTTTCGGAACGCATCGTTCCACCTGACCGCCGCCCCGGTGGCCGGCTCAAAAAGGAAGAACGTGTCCCGCTGGGAATCCAGGGCGGTCTCGGTGAACTCTTTTTCCCTTCTTAGGTTCTCCTCGGCCTGCGTGCGGTCGATCACCTCCCGTTCGAGTTCGTCCATTGCGGTCTGGAGGTTTCCGGTCATGTTGTTGAAAACGCGGGTCAGTTGCCCGACCTCATCGTTTGAGCGGACCTCAACGCGTGCGCTGAGGTCGCCTTCACCAATTGTGAGTGCGGCGTTGGTGAGTTTCTTCAGCGAATTGGAGACCGATCTGGTGATGAAGAGCCCCAGTACTATCGCCACGATAGTAACACCGAGCAGGACGTACAACGCCCTTTGTCTCAGCGAGGACACCGGCGCCAGGACGTCTTTTATGTCGTGCTGGACCACCAGGACCCATCCGAGTCCTTCGTAGTCTCTAAAGCCTTCTGAGCCGGCCAGTGCAAACAGGCTCTCGTTCTGTCCGGAACTCGGATCTCTTGAAATGAAGTAGCCCGAATAGTCGCCCTCGTAGCCTTGCCGCATATTGAACGAGACTCCCTCGGGCAGGGGCTCGAGAATGGAATACTCCTTGGTCGCGTAGATTACTCTGTCGTCAGCGGTGATCAGCCTCAAGTGCACCGAATGTGATTCGGCGGCCTCTCTCAGTGGAGATATCGTCGCTTCTATATTAAGGATGGCTTTGAGCACGCCCAGGAATTTTCCGCTCTTGTCTTCGATCCGCACGGAAATGTTCGTCGAGTAGACCATGGCGCTTTTGTCGTATTCAACATCATCCACGTAGAGGCCCCGACTTTCAGCGCCTTGCCACCATGCTTCATCGGCCTGGTAGTAGTCCGATGTCTTCTGCGTCTGTGCGATGTTGACGCCGTATCTGTTGGTTACGAACACTTCGCTGAACAGTTCGTGCCCCAGGCGCCAACGGTAAAACTCCTTCTGCTCCAACTGCTCTCTGATCTCTTGCGACAGCTTGTTTTTTATCAGCTCGGACATGAACGGCGTTATTTGAGTCTGACCGGCTTCCAACCACTCCTTATCCTTCTGTGCGATATGGCCTTGTATGTCGCTGAGTTTTTCAAACGCGAGATTAGACTCCGCCATAGCGGGGCTGTCGGCCAGCCGGTCGGCGTAGGCGCGAAGCTGTTCGATTCGAACGTAAATCGATGCGTCTATTCTGGCCATCATTTCGCGGGCGCGAATGACCGATTGCTTTCCGATCCCGTCCTGCAAAGCAGTCTCGCTGATGTCGACGGTGTAGTAGCCCACCAACGCCACGATAATCGCCACGCAAAGGAACGCCAATGTGAGCTTTGTGCGTATGTTCATACTACTGCACCGCAAGAACCGGCAAATCCAGTTACTATGACACTGAACATATTATAGGCCCCAGGTTGTACAGGGAACTGCAATTTGTCGGTGCGTTTCAGTTCGCCGCGGTTTGGGATTGCGACAAGTCGCTTTGCAGAACGGAGGTCAATCGTTTGATCTCCACCGCCAGATGGGCTGATGCCTCCTGAAGGCCTTTAAGGTCGCCTGATTGGGCCAGCGTCTTGACCGTTTCGACCTCGGCTGCCGCCGCGTCGGCTCCAAGTATCGCCAGCGATCCTTTCATTATGTGCGCTGCGCTGGCGGCTTCCTGAGGGTCCTGCCGCGATATCGCATCCTGCAGGCGAGTGAGCATCTGCGAGCTTTCGCCCAGGAATACCTCGACGAGTTCGCCAAAGAGCAGTTCGTCTCCGCCGGCATGTTTGATTCCAGCGACTCTGTCATATGGGCTGCCGTCGTGCGGTTCGGCGTGTGAGCGCTCTTGCCCGGCCGGGGGCGCGGCGTAGGTTTCGGCCTCCGGGCGTTCTGTGCGCGTAAGAGTCCGCTCGATTGCTTTCGCAAGTTTCTGCGGGCTGATGGGCTTAGATACGTAATCATCCATTCCGGCGTTGATGCATTTATCGCGGTCGCCCTTCATCGCGTTGGCGGTCATAGCAATGATTGGAATGTTATGGTTGCGGACCGATGAGTTGGGATCCCGTATCGCCCGGGTCGCATCGTATCCGTCCATCTCGGGCATTTGGCAGTCCATGAGGACCAGGTCGTAATCCTCTTTCGACAACGCCTCGATAGCTTCGAGGCCGTTGTCGGCGATGTCGGCGCGGTACCCCAGCTTCACTTCAAGAATACGCAGGGCGACGGTCTGGTTCATGACGCTGTCTTCGGTCAGCAGGATCCGGATGCTCTGTTTCTGTTCGGTTGAAAGGGCGGTCGGCTCGTCGGCGGCGTCGGGCGTTTCCGCGGCTGGATACGACGGGTCACCAAGGAGCTTTCGTATGCAATCCAGCAATTGCGACTGTTTGAAGGGCTTGTTCACCGATGCGCTGAAACCAGCCTGTTCGATGATCTCGTCGTCGCGGTTGGCGGCGAAAGTCGACATGACCAGGACAAGTTCGGACAACTGAGGGTCGCCGGCGACCAGGCCGGCCAGGTCGCAGGCGTTGACGTCGTCGTCGGTGTTGTCCAGAATCGCCAGTTGGAACGGATCGTTATTATCGATCGCCAACTGCAGCGCGTCGATTGCTTCGTCGTGGTCGGCGACTTCGGTGGGGCGGCAACCCCAGGTCGACAGATACGTATGCAAAACGCCGCGGCTGGTCGCGTTTTGGTCGACAACTAGAATGCGGAGATCTTCGATATCGTCCAGGCGGGCCGGGGGTTGATTCAGATCGACGGGCTGTTTGTCCAGCACTGCGGTGAACCAGAAAATCGAGCCTTGGCCACACTGGCTTTCGACTCCGATCTGTCCGCCCATCATTTCGGTTATCTGTTTGGATATCGCCAGGCCAAGTCCCGTGCCGCCGTACTTCCTGGTCGTTGATGCGTCGACCTGCGAGAATGTCTTGAACAGTCGGTTCATTCGGTCGGCGGGTATTCCGATTCCCGTGTCGCGAACCTCGCATCGGATAGTCGCCTGGGCGTCGGTCTGAGACTCCAGCATCACCGAGATCGAGACCTGTCCGCTCTCGGTGAATTTAACGGCGTTGTTGGCCAGGTTGATCATCACCTGACGCAAGCGTCCCGGATCGCCTCGCAGCAGGGTGGGCGTTTGAGGGTCAATGAAGCACGACAGCGCCAGGCCCTTGTCCATAACCTCGCCGAGCATTATGTCGCCAGTGTCCTCAACGATGCTTCGGAGGTCAAAGTCGATCGTCTCAATGCCCAGCTTGCCTGCTTCGGCTTTCGAGAAGTCCAGTATGCCGTTTATCAGCGTTAGAAGTTGCTGTCCGCATGTCTGGACGATTCCGGCGTATTCCTGCTGCTGGGCGTTGAGATCGGAGTCCATCAGCAGACCGATCATACCGAGCACGCCGTTCATCGGAGTGCGGATTTCGTGACTCATATTGGCCAGGAACTCGCTCTTTGCGATAGTGGCCGCCGCGGCCTCTTCGGCCAGCAGATTGGCGCGTTCGATGGCTTGCTCCAGCCCGGTGTTTGCGTCGGCCAGGGCGTCCTGCGCGCGTTTGCGTTCGGCGACTTCCTGCTCGAGATTCTCCATCATGCCTAGCGTTACGGTCTGGGTCTGTTCCAGTTGCACGACCTGTTGTCTGAGTTGGGCCTGTGCGTTGGTCAGTTCCTGTTGGTTTCGATGGTGTGTAGTTGCGGCGTTTCTGAGATTCGATGTCATGCTGTTGAACGCGCGGGCCAGATCGCCAATTTCGCCGGACGAATCGATCTCGATCTTCGTTTGAAGGCTCCCGCGTCCAATGGCTTCGGCGCCCTTGACCAGTTTGGTAAGCGGTTTGGCCACGGCGCGACTGATCAGCGTCGCCACCGCCATGCCAAGACAGACCGCCGCGACAAGGAGAACAGCGGCCATGTCGCCGGTCCAGGCAGTTCTTTTGGAAATGCTCTTATAATTTTGTGCGGCCAGTTTTGTTTCGACGTCGACAAGAACGTCGAACTCGCGTCTTATCTGATCGATCAGGACCTTTCCCTGGCCCGCTTCAAGCGTCTTCGCCATATCCGTAAGGGTCTTGGGGTTGTCGCATATAATACCACTGAATCCGCCGTGGTCTCTGGATATCTCTCGGGCCATTGCGATTTCCGGTTCGGCCGCTTTGAACCGCCATTTGTCGACCAGGGCTTCGATTCTTTCAAGGCGCCGGATCTGGCCCAGGTTGTCGGCCACCAGCCTCTTCTCCACCGCTACGAGGCGTTTGAACTTTACCAGGCCCTTGTGGTATGGCTCGAGGAATTCGTTGTTTCCGGTAATGCAGAATCCCCTGTGGCCGGTCTCCATATCGACCACCAGTTTGAACAGTTGTCTGGCGTTGGCCATCACCGGGGCGTCTCGTTGCACCGCCGTCGCGAAGGCGAGTCTTGCATCGTGCATGTTATGCAGGACTATGGCGCCCATTATCGTTGTAAGCGACAGGATGATTCCGAAACTTAACGCAAGTTTTGTTCGTATGCTCATTTACGATGCGCCTCTCGCATAGCTGCTGGTTATGTCCCGCAGCGTCCGGTTGCGATTAGTATGTACGTTAACCTCTCTATTTTCATTACTTCGGACAGTTAACGACCGCTCTTTAGCAGCGGGGGCCAACGAAGGCGGCGGTCTTTGACCGGGTACGGACAATCCCGTAAGGGCGCCTGAGAGATGCTGTTGAACTTTTCGAGAAGCGGACAATTCGCAATTGCAGGTCAACTGGTCTATGGGTATTATCAGGTTTCACATCGTGTGAAATGGTAGGCTTTTAATCGGTAATCCAGTTTAGGGAGACGGATCATGGTCAGGACAATAATGCTTGTCAGTCTTTCGGTGTTCATGTCGATAGCGATGTTGGGTTGCAACGCAGACGAAGCGCCCAAAGTAGATGTCACAAAAAAAGCTCCTGAGGTCGTCAAGGCTCCGGAAGCTCCCGCCGCTCCCAAAGCTCCGGCTGAGAATGTTGTACCCCGAATTGACCCCAAGATGGAGAAGGGTCTGATCTCGCCTGACACTGAAGTGATGGTGACCCTGACGGTCAGGAACAAGACCAAAGGCGTTCTTACAATGTATTGGCTCGACGAGATCGACGGCGAGCGTGTCCAGTACCGTGACGTTGACGCCGGCGGTGAACTCGCCCAGGACACATGGGAAGGTCACTACTGGCTGATCACCGGCAAAGACGGCAAGGCCCTGGGGATCTACAAGACGCCGAGCAAAGACGGCGTGATTATCGTCAAGTAGCGGCGACGCGGATTATCTGGCTGACTTGATTGCTCCGCCTATGGCGCCCAGTGCGCCTCCGTAGGCGGCGTACGAGAGCGACTTTACTACGAACCACCAACTGAACGACTGCTGGCCGGAATTCCAGTAGAACAGTGATGTTCCGGCCAGCAGCACCGCCAGCGCGCAGACAGACCCCCAACTGCGGGAGCGTTTTGCATATCCGGAAATGTCGCTGGACATTACTTCAGCGACCACCGAAGCCAGGATCAGCTCGGTTATGCCGATCGTCCAGAACGATTCAGCGTAAGTGTAGACGCCGAAATGCTCCAGCAGGACTGCGGTGAGTTCTCCCAGTCCGCCGAAAAGGCTCAGCGCGAACGGGTATGAGTAGCGGGGACCTAGTTTCACTCCGCCGACAAGGGCGCACACGCCGACGAATCCCGCCCCTAGCGCCGCGCCAACCAGGCCCCTGAGCAGTCCGGCGCCAAGCCAGGCCAACAGACCGTACTTCAACTGCCCGGCGAACAACAGGCCGCCCAGACCGTAATACACCGCACCGGCCGCGGCGAATATGAGAGCCGTCAGCATCAGTGTTCGGGGAGTCTTTATCGCGTTCCTGCCGCCCGACGCCGCGCCGCCCGATTTCTTTCGCCTTCTGGCCATAATTGATCATCCGCAGCAAGAGTAATTCGCCGATCTGAACGCCCAACGGTTCATGCGGGATTATAACGGTTCGCCGTGCGGCGGCCAAGCATTCGGTGGATTACGCCACGCCGTGTCGCTGGAGGTCCACCACCCAGTCCGGCGTTTGGTTTACGTACGCGTTTACGTGTTTGATCCGCGTGAAGTAGTAAAGCGAGTTGAGTCCCTGGAAGATCAGAGTTCCGGCGATAAGTCCGCCGTAGATCGCCATGGAGATAAACTTGTGGAGGTCGTTGATGGACCCGAGCGACCCGGCCAGCATGGGCTCGCTGGCGATAGCTTCATCGTAAAGGCCCGGACCCAGCAGGGCGCTGGCCAGCATCCAGGCCGAGTAAGCGACGACCATCGCCATCAAGCTCAACTGGTTCCAGCCCAGCAGGCGGCAACCGCGGAGTTCCAAACGCTGCAGCATCGCCCGTCCGCGGAGCTCGTTCCAGGCCAGCAGCGCCAATCCGGCTCCCATGCCCAGACCGACGAGATCGAACTGGCCGAACATCAAGCCGAGCAGCGCCATGAGGAGCGATAAGCCTGAAAACACGATCAGTATGCAGGCGTTGACCATCGCCAGGCTGCATGCCTTGCGGACCTTTTTGGCCCGCAGCTTCGCAAAGGCCAACTGGTCCATATGCTCGTTTGTCAGCGGCGCGGCGGCGGTGGGCTGCCTGCGGCGGGGCGGAGGCAGGGGCGGCGGCTGGCTGGGATCGGTCCAGGTCGGTGTTGTAGGTGTCTGAAGCTCCACTTTCCCCTTATCGACCGATATCTTGCCGGTCTTTCTTAACCCCAGGGCGGGAAATGCAGAAGGTGCGTGCGACGGGACGACTTCCTTGAATCAGGAGGATCGATTAATAGTCGCTGTAGAGCGTGCCTGCCGCGTCGGCCTCTGAACCAGTCGTATTGGCGTTGATGTTGCCGGTGGTTGCGTTGTATATCCAGCCCACCCCGGAACTGGAGGCGGCTGCGATGGTCCTGTTGCCCTTGGCGGCGCCAACCGACAGCGCCGGGATCTTACGAATGTACGGACCGTAAATGTGCGTTGTGGTCCTTGTGGCGCTGACGTTCCCTGCAATGTTGGTGTATTGTGTGAGCTGGTTTTCAATGTCAGCGGCGGTGGGGTGCAGGCCCGGGTGTTCGCCTTCGTACATGTTTATTGCGTTTCGCAGAACCGCCAGATTGCTGATCACCGCCGCGTCGGCCGCTCCGGCCGTGCCCCGGCTGATCCGGGGTATCGCCACAGCGGCTACGATGCCCATGATCACGACGACAATCACAAGTTCCAGCAAGCTGAATCCGCTACGTCTTATTGATCTGCGCGCCATTCGCACTGCCTCCAAAAACAGAACACCTGGTCCGTAACTTCTATTGAGGTATCGGGCAATGCGAGGGGCGACTTGAATTGATTCTCCGGGGCGGCCTAACTTAAGGCGAGACAACAACTTCAAAGTCCGAACCTTTGACCCGGCGGAGTTCTTCGTGGAGGACGCCGATACGCTGGTCCGGGGTCACTGAGATCGCCCATTCTATGCCGTTATCGGCTACTAGCATTCCGTAGCGTTTCAGGGCGATCAGGATCGTGCGAACGTTGGGGGAGAATTTGGATGTGTCGAAGTTGGCGCGGAGGCGGAATCGCTGGCCCATCGCCGGATAGTTCTTGTCTGTGTGGCGGCTGGCGTAATGGGTTGCCGGCGGGATGAACGCTCGGCGGGTTTTGCGGATGGTCACCCGCAATGCGTGATCGATCCGGCCGCGTTTCAGTTCGTCGTAGCGAACGAGCGATGGGAAGATCGGCAACCCGGCCGCGTCGGCGGATGTCCAGCCCTTGGGGCGAAGCTTGTTGCTTTTCAGGTCGAAGATCGACGCCTGTGCGGCCCGCCAACCGGTAGGGGTTTTTCGCATCGTGTAGAACTCGTACAGCATTCGATTAGTCGGGTCTACAACTATTGCGTGTCGGTCGCCGCCTTGGGCGAGCGTGTCTCTCTGGACGTCGGCCAACGTGAGCTTCTTTGATTTCAGGTGTCGAGTGTAGTACGCCGGCCAGCCTTCTATAGGCGTGTTTTCGGGTACGGGGTAGGGCCCCTTGTCCGATTCGCCGGGGTAGGCGGTGATCTTCACGTCTATGCGTTTTTGATTCGGCGGTGCGATGACAAACGCCATGTCGGGATTGTATCGCAGCGGTTTGTTCGCGCCCACGGATGCGACGATAGCCTTTGAGTTCGGATGGACCGGCCAGCGGTCCACCAGCTGGTTCCACGGGTTATCCGGCGGAAAGACTTCCAGTGCGGCCAGCACCTTGTCGGCCAGTGGTGTGTTGAACATAATCGGTTCGGTGACCTTTGGCGCCGTCTTCTGGGCGATGCGAATGCGTTTGATGCGGTCCGGGTCGGTTCGGACGCCCTTGGAAGCAGCGGTGGCGGGGGCCTTGGCTCCAACGCTGACCAGGCACGCCGCCAACGTCAGAAAACCAATCGCCCGCCCCATCCGCTGCAAACAGTATCGCGTCATGTAGTGCGCCCCTTCGACCATCGGATTTTAGTATACCAGAACCGACAGCACAGGCAACCCCGCCGGGTTCGCCAACCGAGTTTCGCCCGCATATTCTCAATACTCATCGACAATACACACGCTACTAACGGCGTTATTGTCATATAATGGCCTCGAAGGAATTGATATGACTCTGGTTGGCAAAACTGTCCTGCTTGTTCTGATCGTGCTGTTCTCTCGTGCGTGCCTGGCGACGGAGATATTCGTCTCACCGGGTGCGTCGCTGACCGCTGCGGTGAAACGCGCCGCACCGGGCGATACCATCACGCTCCGGCCCGGACGATATCACCAGCAGGCGACGGTCTCTGGCCTGAAAGGAACGAGGGACCGCCCGATCACCATTCGCGCGGGGGCCGGCGGGGAAGTTCTGTTTGACGGTACTGTCGCCATCAAAGGTCCGTGGACGCGACACAAGGGGAGCATCTACAAGACTACGATCGGTTGCGACATGAGCCAGTTGTTTGTCGCCGGCGAGCTGATGATCCCAGCGAGATGGCCTAACGCGTTCCTGCACGACAAGAGCATATGGGACATCGAGACATCACGGGCACACGGCGATCCGACCTCGCCCAACGGAGCTCTTGTCGACAAACCGCACAAGAACGCCAACCTGGCCGCAAGCGGACTCGACGCCAACGGGGCGATTGCGATACTCAACGTCGGCTCGTGGATGACGTACGCTCGAAGAGTGACCGGCCACAAGCTCGGGACCGGTCGGTTCAGTTACGAAAAGGTCCGGGTCTTCCGCCCGAAGCATCATTACTACTATCTCGAAGGCAAGCTCGCCCTGCTCGACGCCGAGCGGGAATGGTTCTACGATCGCCAAAGCAAGACGCTGTATCTCTGGGCTCCTGGTGGTAAGGCTCCGCCCAAGAGCGTTCGCGAAAAGACCCAATCGTATGCGATAGACGCCAGCAACTGCGAGAATGTCCGCATTCAGGGGCTGAAGTTCTTCGCCACGACGTTCCGCTTTATATCCAGTACGAACATAACGATAGAGGACTGCGATCTGAGCTTCCCCAGCTGTTCGCCCCGGATGCTCGGGCGCCTCGGCGAACCGGACGCTACGCAGATAACCGCCCGGAGGAGACAGCGGGGCGGGTGCGGAAATGCGGTCGTGAACTGCAGCTTCAGCGACAGCGACACCCACGCTATCGGCATGTATGGCGACGGCAGCCGCATCGAAAACTGCTCGTTCAAGAACATCGACTTTACCGTTTCTGACCTGCCGGGGCTGATGGTGTCGGTTCACATGAGCGGTAGGGGCAACGTATTTCGCCGCAACACGATCGACATGTGCGGTGCGTCGTCGACGATATCGGCTGGGGATGCGCCGCTTGTCGAACTGAATCGCGTGTCGCGAACCGGCTTCCTGCAGACCGACGGTTCGATAACGCAGCTTACCATCGGAGCCCAGCCGGGTTCCCGGATCAGATACAACTGGTTCCACGATACGATAAAATCAGGCGCTCGGTTCGACGCCCCGGTCCCGCCGCGTCGCTGGGGCGCCGGCGGTACGATGAACCACAACGTGATATGGAACGCCAAGACGGCCCTGATGTTCAAGGGCAAGAAGCATTTCTGCTATCACAATACCGCGTTTGATTGTCGGATGGGAATCACCGTGTTGGATGACTCGCGCCAGGGCGGCGGAGCCAACGAGGGCACGATCACGCGGAACAACGCCGGCGATCTGGTCAGCGGGCATCGTCGCAAGAATATGAAAATTCGCGGCGTGTGCGACCATAACTGGAACGGAGCCGACAAGGGCGCCAAACTGTCCAGCCAACTTCGCGATCCGGCGAATCTTGACTTCCGTCCGCGAACCGGTTCGCCGCTGATTGACGCCGGCGTTGTCGTCGACGGTGCAAGCCCAAACGCCGTCGGCAAGGCTCCCGACATCGGAGCCTACGAAGCCGGAGCCAAACTCTACTGGATCCCCGGGCGCCGCACCGCCGCCGCATCGACGCCGATCCCACGCAACGGTTCCAGGACAGCCCGCCTGGACACGGACCTCATGTTCCTTGGCGGGTACAAGGCGGTAAAGCACATCGTGTATTTCGGAGCCTCGCCGGACAAACTGGTCCGGAAGACCGCCCTTACCGATTCGAATATCTTCTCGCCGGGCAAGCTCGAGGCCGGAAAGAAATACTGCTGGCGAGTGGATGCAGTCGGCCCGAACGGTAAGATCTTAACCGGCGAGATCTGGCGGTTTAAGGTGGAAAATAATTGATAGCTCCTCCGGATGAGGAGATACTAACGGTCTGTCTATGCCTGTAAACCGGTCGATGAACTTGTAACATAACTTGCTAAAAAGGAATTGATTATGAAAGCGTTCCATCACATTGGTCTGGTCACCGACACCGAGAAACCCGGCGAGATGTACTTTGACACGCTGAAGGTCTGGGGCACGAACCCTGACGACGATCCGAACAAGGTCGAGTGGGTGCGGTTCGCTCCCGACAGCCCGCTGGCCGACACGCCGGTGGCCAAGATGCCGCATACTTCCTGGGCCGTCGACGATCTCGACGCCGAGTTGGAGGGCAAGGATGTTGCTGTTGGTCCGCTGACGGCCGCCGAAGGAGTGTGTATCGCATACTTCATGCAGGACGGCGCCCTGATCGAATACCTCGAGATCAAGCAGTAGATATTGCTCGTGAACGGGAGAATCTTCAATCAGCTCTTGGTGTTTGTGTTTGGTCTGGTGTCCCTGGCCTCGCCGGCGTTCGGGCAGCCTGGGCGGTATACCGCCGTCCTGGCCGACGGGCGGAGGGTCAGTGGCGAAAAGCTCACCGGTTGGCACGAGATCGGCGGTGCGATTCGCCTCGACGGTAAGGTTATTTCGTCGCCGGGCAAGCCGTTGTTGTGGATACGCGACAGTGCGGTCAAGCCGTGGGGCGGGGCCAGTGAGTCCAGGCCGGCCGGCCAGCGGGCGGCGTATGTCGAGTTCTTCGGCGGTGATCGGATAGTGGGGCTCGTTGTCGGCGGACGGGATGAAAGATCCAGACGCGATCAGCACATCCCGGCTTATCTGATGGTGAAAGCCGAGTTTGCCAAAGGTCGCCCCCCCCCGAACCCGGAACTCTCCGATAGAGTCAAGGATTATATACGCGTCCTGCCGGACACCGTCAAGCGGGTCATGTTCGGTATGGGCGATGGACGCAAGTATCAGCCGGGCACGGTGACCTACCGGGGCGGTAGGCGCGAGAGTTTTACTGACATTCGCTGGGGCTCGGACTCGGTGCGACTGCTGACCAAAGGCGGCGCATTGACCGTTAAGTTTGGGGATCTCGCCGAGGTTCACATGCCTCGAATCGATCTGTGGCGGGCTTACTACCGGGACCTGGCGGTGCTCAGTCCGATGCTGCGCACCCGTCTGGTCAGGATCGAAACAACCAGCGGGCTGATCGCCACGGCGAGCCAATCGCGGATGGCGGCGACGCCGTTCCTTTCCGAAAGGGTGCGGAGTTCAGCCGCAAGGCAACGCGACAGCTACGGTCGATCGCTCGAAAGTCTCATCGACAGAGAGGTCAAGAGTCGCCAGACTATGGAAGCGGCCCGGACCCGCTACGCTAAGGTTCTGGCGGACTATGACGCGACGATAAAAGACAGCCAGGTCGTACGCGGCAAGACTATATCGGAGCGAAAGCTCCATCTGGAAAAACAGCAGCGGGAAAACATCGCCGAATTCGCCAACTATCGGAAGATGCTGATCGAGGCGTATAACAGGGATATCAAGGAGATCGAAAAACGCCCGTCCGGGATTCCCGCCGACAAACGCGGCTCCAGACGAAAGACAGATGCTCGCAGCAGGACCAAGAAGCACGAATCCGATCTCAAACAGATCGAAAGCCAAGAGCGTAAAGCCGAAAAAAAAAGCCTGGAGGCGCTCAAGAAACTCGCCGCAGAAGAAGAAAATTGGCTCCAGGCCGTCGAAAGGAGGCGCCAGGAAGTCTCTGAACTGAAGTACTACAGGGAAATGCACGCCGATCTGCCCGGAGCCGAGGGCTCTGCGGAGACCTGGGATCACATGCTCCAACCGGCATGGAGCCTCGATCCGTTATGGGTTGACTTCAACACCATCCGCATACGATCGTCGTTTGCGCCAACGGAGTTCCCGCTTTCACGCCTGGCCCCGGACAAAGCCGTCACGCCCGCGCTGCAGCCGTGGCGTGCGGATCGGAACGCACAGGGCGGATTGCTTTACAGCGGCGGAAGAATGTACGCATGGGGGTTCGGCGTTCATGCTTACAGCGAACTGTCATTCGTGATCCCGCCCGAGGTCACGGCGTTCCGGAGCGTTCTGGGGCTCGACAGCATCGCCAATGAAGGCGGCTGCGTACAGGCCAGAGTCTATCTCGGCTCGACGGACAACAAGCCGGCGTACCAGAGCCCTCTGCTGATCGGCTCGGGCAAGACTGTCGACACCGGCGCCATACGGATACCGACCCTGTCGAAAACCGGCGGCAAGCTCATTCTCCAGGCCGACCCGGCCGTTCGAAACAGCCCCGCCCAGGCTGACCCGACGAACATCCGCGACAAGTTCGACTGGCTCGAACCGAAACTGGTCTTCGACAAAGCACGCCTGTGGGACAGGGTTCGAGAGTATATCGGACCTCGGGAGCCTGTGTGGCGCGATTGGACGCTGGATATCGATAAGCCGGACGCTTATTCGTTTGGGACTTTCCCCGACCTGGTCACCGGAGATGAGCCGATACGGTTGCTTCCGGTCGTCGCCGCTCGGGGCCGGGCGCTGAAGCTGTCAAGAAAGATGGAGATTCGCGGCGGCGACAAGTGGTTGGTTGTCGACGCCGGTTATATCGACGGGAGCAGACAGGATCCTAAATCCATCACCCTGCGGATCGACGACGACGAGGTCGCCCCGGAGAAGATCCCGCTGCGCCAGTATTGGCGGCGTGCGGCGCCGCTTATCTTTTCGATCGAAAAGTACAAGCGGAAGGAAGCCAATGTCGTACTAACCCAGCGCCCTGACGGGAAAGCGATGTACTGGCGCCGGATCACCACGGCTGGCAGGGAGCCCGACGCCTACCGGTTGGTCATGGCGCTGAAGGATATGGGAAAGAAGGACATGCAGGTCTCGCGCGGGATCGGGCTGGAGATGCAGCGTTACGCCCGCGGCAACGAGCGTGTTGATGCGGCGGTTGAAATGGAGCGAAAAGGCGCC
>PVBE011606497.1_pt1 | contig 16558 bp, 12 predicted proteins | sample 1631181 | NCBI WGS metagenome assembly PVBE01 (sample SAMN08397723, study PRJNA350692) | Marine metagenome, whole genome shotgun sequencing project. | isolation source: water | place: Pacific Ocean | collected 2012-04
CTGAAGCACCTGGAGACGCAGCTCGCGGAAGTGGTCGAGGTCGGAGCGGGTGACGACGCGGAGCTTGCGGAGCTGGCCGCCGAAGAGCAGCAAGAGCTGGAGCCGGCGTATCAGATCGCGCGCGAGGACCTCTTGACGCTGTTGCTGACCGATGACAAGCATGGCGCGCGGAATGCGATCCTGGAGATCAGGGCCGGTGCGGGCGGCGACGAAGCGGCGTTGTTCGCGCGGGATCTGGCGCGCATGTACCAGCGTTTCTGCGAGCGAATGTCGTGGAAGATGCAGGCGATGTCGCTGTCGGAGTCCGAGCAGGGCGGCTTCAAGGAAGCTGCCTTCGAGATCTCGGGCGAGGACGTGTTCCGGCTCATGCGTTTCGAGATGGGGGGGCACCGCGTGCAGCGTGTCCCCGTCACGGAGTCGCAGGGTCGCATTCACACGTCCGCGGCGACCGTCGCGGTGCTGCCCGAAGCCGAGGAAGTCGACCTGGTCATCGACGGTAAGGACCTCGAGATCCAGGCCACCACCTCGCAGGGCCCGGGTGGGCAGCACGTCAACAAGACGCAGTCGGCGGTGCGCATCACGCACAAGCCTTCCGGCCTCGTCGTGTTCTGTCAGGAAGAGCGTTCGCAGCACAAGAACAAGGCCAAGGCCATGGGGCTCCTGCGTTCGCGGCTCTACGACATGGAGCAACAGCGGCTGGCCGACGAGCGCGCCGAAACAAGGCGGACACAGGTAGGCAGCGGCGACCGCATCCAGCGGATCCGGACCTACAACTTCCCGCAAAACCGCGTCACGGATCACCGGATCGGTGAGAACTACAGCCTCGAGAAGGTGATCGAAGGGGGCCTCCTGCCGGTACTGGAGGCCTTGCTGTGCCACGAGCGCGATGAACGGCTCGGGGCACTGTGAGAGCTTCTTTCCGGGCGGAGTGGCGCTAGGTAAACTCCCCGGCCTTAATCGCGTTCTTAGTCGGGCGCTCCCGCTCTTGCCCTGACGAGCTCCCGGGGCACGTGGGTCCGAGCCCTCCGGCCGAGACCAGCCCGCTGAAGAGAAGAAGGACTACGCCATGACCGAGAATACCGACGAGCTGCACGAGCTGGAGTCACTCGAAGAGGTCGCCCCGCCGCCTGCGCAAGCGCAGTTCGACTATCAGGAAGGGCTCTTTCAGCGCTCGATGGCTGGCATGCCGGCCCCCGCCTTCAACCCGTCGACGTCGAAGGAGTATTACTCCTTCCTGTTCTGCGGCGTGTTGATCGTGCTCGGCTGCCTGATGCCCTTCGATCACGACTTCTCGCACACTGGCTACAAAACCTTCTTCGGCGGTCTCTGGATGTTGATCGGCGTTGGCCTGATCTGGAGCACGTGGGGTGCGATCAACACCGGCCTGTTTCGTATGAAGTGGGTGCTGCTCTGCTTCTTCCCGCTTGCGTGGGGGCTGATCTACCTGATCTTCTACGCCAAGTTCCAAGCGCCCAACATGGCGCTGCCGATCGACACCGAGCTCTTGAAGGACCTCACCGGCGACGTGCTCGAGGCCAAGCGCAAGGCGCTCGCGGCCGAAGCTGATCCCAACGTCAACAACTGGAGCGAGCTGTTCGCCAAGCTCTTGGATCGCAAGGACACTGAGCGCTTCTCGAAGGTCGGCCAGGCGTTGCAGCATGTCGGCCCCGGCAAGTTGTTCGTCTTCTTTGGTTCCTTCCTGGCCGGGCTGTATTTCATCCTCGGCATCTTCGGTGGTGTGCGACGGATGAAGGAGCAGAAGGCGCAGCGGATCGCCGCGGCGCGCCGTTAGGCGTTTGGCCTGGACCGTTCAGGCGGTGCTGGAGGCCGCCGAAGCTGTCGTCGTTAAACGCGGTTCCGGGCCGGCACGGGTAGACCTAGCGCGCTGCCTGGCCGGCGTGCTCGGCGTGAGTCGCCTGCACCTCCTGCTCGACTACGAACGTCCGCTGAGCGAGGACGAGCGCGCGAGCTATCGGGCTCGCTTCCAGCGCTTGCTCGATGGCGAGCCGCTGGCCTATGTGATGGGCCGCAGAGAGTTCTTCGGGCGGTCGTTTCGCGTTACGCCCGACGTGTTGATCCCTCGGCCCGAGACCGAAACGCTCGTGTCGGCGGCGCTCGAAGCGTTGCCCGAAGCGGCGCACGTGTTCGAGCCGTGCACGGGCTCGGGCTGTGTTGCCATCACGCTCGCGCTGGAACGGCCGGATCTGGTCGTGACGGCGAGCGACGTGTCGGCGCCGGCGCTGGGTGTTGCAGCCGAAAACGCCGCATCACTCGGCGCTGAGGTCGAGTGGCTAAAGGGCAGCTTCTGGCAGCCCGTCGCCGGGCGTGTGTTCGGTGGGCTCGTCGCCAACCCACCCTACGTGGATCCAGCACGACCGGACCTCTTCGACGCGAGCCTGCGCTTTGAGCCCGAGGCTGCGCTGTTCAGCCCGGCGGGTGACCCGACCTTCGCTTACCGCGAGCTCTTGGCTGGCGGCATCGACGGCCTGGTGATCGGTGCGCCCGTGTTGTTCGAGGCTGGCATCGACACTGCGGAGCCGCTCGCTGACCTGGCCGAGCGCCACGCCGACTACGGGGACGTGACGCGCGTGCTTGATATTGCGGGTAAGTGTCGCGTCCTACGCTTGCGCCGGTGCGCGGTGACAGGCTAGCGTGCGCCGATCCACATCTAGAGGAGACCTCGATGATCCGCGCCCATGCCCGACACATCCTCGTCCCGACCGAGCAGGACTGCCTCAACCTCAAGGAGCAGATCGACGCCGGCGCTGACTTCGGTGAGATCGCCAAGACGCACTCGACCTGTCCATCGGGCAAGTCCGGTGGCGACCTCGGTGAGTTTGGCCCCGGCCAGATGGTCAAGGAGTTCGATGAGGTCGTCTTCGCGGGCGACGTCGGTACCTGCCTCGGCCCGGTCAAGACGCAGTTTGGCTACCACCTGATCAAGGTCACGAGCCGCGCATAGTGGAGCAAGGTCGGGTATCTACGTGCCCGGCACCGACGGCAGAATCGCCCAGAAGTCAGGCTCGGTCCGGGGAGCTCCAGGTCCGAGGCGGCCGAGGCAGCGCTGGCCGAAGTGATCGATGATCAGTCCTGCGTTACTGCCACAGCAACACGCCGCGCTTGCCGGCGACCACGATGGCGCCGTCGAGCGGCAGCGCTGGGCCGAAGCCACCTGGCCCGTGTGCGCGAAGGCCGATCACGTGCTCGTAGTAGAGGTCCTTGCGTAGGTCGAGCCAGTAGAGACTGTTGTCCGTGGTCAGGATCAGGCTCGTGTCGGTCAAGAGTGGTAGCGCGGTCAGCGATTCGCCTGGCGCGATCGGTGGTGGGTCGTAGCGCATTGGCCGGTCGGGGTCCGCCCGCGTCAGGATGCGGCGTGGGCCGGCCTCGCTCAGGCCGCGCCGGAACCAGTAGCTCGCGTTCCATCGGTCGCTGACCCCAATCAAGCGCGTCAGGCTGCGCTTCTCTCCCGGATGTGCCGCAAGCACGTCGCGCATGCCTGGCCATAGATGCAAGCGGTAGGAGAACACGCTGTCAGAGGGAGTGACCCAAGCTTCGCCGGCGACGCCAAGCAGCCGCACCTCTGCCCAGGGCCGCTCTCGGCCGCGCGCTGACTTGACGCGAGCGGTGCGCAGCGTCCACGCGATCGTGCCGCGGACCGGGTCGAGTGCCGCGATGACGCCCAGGCCGGTCGAAACGACGAGTCGGCCGCGTGCCAGGATCGGCGGTGCCGGCTCGACCGCGCTGCGGTCGAGCGTTTCCTGACGGTGCATCGACAGCTCGGCTGACAGCACTGCGCCCTTGGTGATGTAGCGAGTCCAGAGTAGCTGGCCGGTGTTGCCGTTGACGCAGGCCACGTGCACGCTCGAGTGCAGTCGATCCTCGGGGTGCGTGAGCACGACCCAGACGCGACCGCCACTGGCGAGTGCGTAGGGATGCAGGGTTGCGCGCTCGAGTGAGTTCTGTCCGGGCTTGTTCGGCGACCAGCGCCAATCGGTCACGAAGCCGAGCGGGGTCGCAGCGCGACGCAGGCGCATCAGCACACCACCGTGCACGAGGAACAACCGATCGCCGAGCATCGTCGGTGATGGTCGTGCGCCCGTCGTCGGTGGGGCGACGATTCCGGTCAGGGTCTGGATCGAAATGGACTTCAAGTCGACTCCGTCGCCGGTACGCCGAGCGATGCGCAGCGACGTGCCCGCCTGCCACACGGCGAGCGGACGCCCGTGTTCATCCAGGCCGACGACACCGCCGGCGCGGCGGTGGTTGGTGAAGGGGGTTTTCCAGCGCCCGGCAAGGTGGGGCCGGCCGGTTGGTGTTCCGAGCTTCAGTGGGCGTGGCACTCCGGTCGGACCGCCGCTCGAGCACGGCCATGCGCTGGCGCGCAGCCCGAGCTTCTCGAGGTCGTCGACCATCGTGCGGCGCGGACCCTGTTCGGCAGCCGGCAACTGCCAGAGCCAGCGCGCCGCCTCGACGGCGTCGCCGGACTCAAGCGCAAGGTCACAAAGACGGCGGCGCGCACCGAGCGCGGCCGCAGTGCCGGGGAATCCGGCGAGCACGCCGTCGAGCCAGATGCGTTCCCGGCCGACCCCCGAGAGGGTCTTGGCCGCGTCGGCGGCGAGCCCGGCCAGGAACGGGTCGCGCACCGCAGCGGGCACCTCGCGGAGGTGCGTCTCGAGCAGTTCGTGGAACGAGCGCGTCTCGCGTTCGCCCCAGGCGATCAACGGACTCTCCTGGCCCGGGGTCAGGGCAGGTAGCAGGCGTTCGAGCGCGGCCTTGGCATTGCCTTCCCGGAGTTGACGCAGACCCTCGTCGAGCCGTCGTTGCAGGGCGGGCTCGCAGGTCGGGACGAAGCTCGCGTTGCGCAGCGCGAGTTGGTGCTCGGATTGGTCCTGGGCGAGCGCGGGCGGTGCGGAGGCAAACGCTACAAGGAGCGCGTGCGCCGCGCGGCTCAATGGTCCTGGGGCTTGCTCACTGACGGCAGCAGACCCTTTTCATCGAGCACCCGTTCGCGCTCCTGCGGATCGCGCAGGAGAGCGAGTAGCTTGGCCTTCTCGGCGTTGCGTTGGGCGACAACGGCGCTGTGGCGCTCCACCTGGACCGCTAACGCGCGCTTCGCCATGCGGTGTTCCCTCACCGCTGGCACCAGCTGCGTCACGAGCACGACGAGGGTCAGCACCGAAAACACAGCAGTGGCCGTCACAGGTAATAGCTCTCGCAGTGGTCGATCGCTTCGCGACACGCGTCCTCCCGAGGGAGAGCATAGCCGAGAGGCGAGGGGCGGAGCAAGGCGTGTGCATGGGCACCGGTGCCTGGTTGGTCAACGGTAGTCAGACACCGTTGACCAATCTCAGAAGCCGTAGAGTGCCACGTCGGCCAGTTCCTCTTCGATACGCAGGAGCTGATTGTACTTGGCAACGCGTTCGGAGCGGCTCGGGGCGCCGGTCTTGATTTGCCCGACGCCGGTGGCGACGGCGAGGTCGGCGATGGTCGTGTCTTCGGTCTCGCCGGAGCGGTGTGAGATCACGCAGGCCATGCTGTTGCTCGTGGCGAGCTGGATGGTCTCGAGGGTCTCGGTCAGAGTGCCGATCTGGTTGACCTTGATCAGGACGGCGTTGGCGGCGCCGGACTCGAGGCCTTGTTGCACGCGGTCGGTGTTGGTCACGAACAAGTCGTCGCCGACCAGCTGCACGCTGCTTCCAAGGGCCGAGGTCATGGCCGTCCAACCTTCCCAATCGTCCTCGGCGAGGCCGTCCTCGATCGAGAAGAGCGGGTACTTGTCGGTCCAGGAGGTGTAGAGCTCGATCATGCCGGCGGCGTCGAGGGAGCGGTCCTCACTGTCGAGGCGGTAGTTGCCGTCCTTGAACAGTTCGGTCGCAGCGACGTCGAGCGCTAGTTTGATGTGTTCGCCCGGCGTGTAGCCGGCCTTCTCGATCGCTTGCAGGATGATCTCTATCGCTTCCTGGTTGGAACCGAGGTTCGGTGCGAAACCACCTTCGTCGCCCTGGCCGGTCGAGAGACCTCTCTCGTTCAGCACGCCCTTGAGCGCGTGAAAGACCTCGCACGACATGCGCATCGCGTCGGCGAAGTTGGCCGCGCCGAACGGCATGATCATGAACTCCTGCACGTCGACGCTGTTGTCGGCGTGAGCACCACCGTTGAGAATGTTGAGCATCGGCACCGGAAGCCGGCGCGCGTTGATGCCACCGAGGTACTGGAACAACGGCAGCTTGGCATGTTCGGCGGCGGAGCGGGCCACGGCGAGCGAGATGCCGAGGATCGCGTTGGCGCCGAGTCGGCTCTTGTTAGGGGTTCCGTCGGCGGCGCAGAGGACCTGGTCGATGCACGCTTGCTCGTTGGCATCGATGCCGACCACGTGCTCCGCGAGCTCACCGTTGACGTTCTCGACTGCGCGCAGCACGCCCTTGCCGCCGTAGCGTTCCTCACCGTCGCGCAGTTCGGTTGCCTCGTGTGCACCGGTCGATGCGCCGGAAGGGACGGCGGCACGGGCCTGTACTCCGGAGTCGAGGGTGACCTCGACTTCGAGCGTTGGATTGCCGCGACTGTCGAGAATCTCGCGGGCGTGGACGTCGATGATTTCGGACATGCCAGGAGGATACTGCCGCGAGACGCCGCGCGTGGACCTCTAGCTTGCTAGAATCGACGGCCTTCCTGTCCCCTGAGGTCCTCATCCAATGAAGTTCCCTAGCCTCCTCGTTTTGTCTGTGGCCACGGCCCCGGTGCTGGCTCAAGTCGACTCACAGGACGAAGCCAGAACGCATCGCATCGACGCGACGACATCGATCCACCTCCTAAAGGACAGCGGGCAGCCCGCCTATCGGATCAGCGTCGACGCGGGCAGAACTTGGTGCGAGATCAAGCACACCGACCCGATGGTTCACCTGGTCTATGCGGTCTTCGACCCGAAGAGCGGTGAGCCCTCGATGCCGGCGTGGCTGCGTGCCCCCGCCAGCTCGGATCTCCATCTGGTGCAGTTTGCGACCCAGAACCTCGCGGCCTACGACCGCGTGCTCGGCGGTCTCGGCGCCAAGGTCGGTTCCTACGTGCCAGGGCAGTGTGTCATGGCGCGGATCCCGCCCGACAAGATCGCGCGCATTCGTGCGCTGCCGTTCGTGCGCTGGGTTGGGCGCATGCACACCGCATACAAGATCGATGCGTCGATCCACACGGCGATGTTCTACAAGGCCAAGCTGCCGAGGCAGCGCTACGTGATCCGCGTCCACGATGCGGACAAGGCGACGTTGCTCCCGGCCATCGGCAAGCTCGGGGGCCAGGTGTGGAACCCGATGGAGGGTACGAGCCTCATGACCGCTGACCTCGCGCACGAGCAGGTGCTCGCCGTTGCACACCGACCCGAGGTCGTGCGACTCGAACCGGCCGGCGAAGCGGAACAGGACATGGACATCGTGCGCTGGTTCGGTGGTGCTGACTGGCTCGAGCCAAACAAGGCCATCAAGTACACCGGCAAGGGCGTGCGTGGCCACATCATGGAAGGCGCCTACCCCAACCACCGCGAGTTCCCGGCGAACTCCTGGCGTCAGCGCCCGATCGGCGTCCGGAGCACCACCGGTGCAACGCACGGCAACGCGACCATGGGAGTCGTCTTTGCCGCTGGCACGACCCCGCAAGCGCGCGGTCTGTGTCCCGACGGGCAGGCTTCCTTCACGAACTACAACTACGTCATGAACAAGAACGGTACCCGCAAGACGCTGGTCGCCGAGCTGCAGAACACCTATCGGATGATGATGCAGACGGCGTCGTGGGGTTACTCGCGCACGACGCAGTACTCGGTTTGGTCGGTGGAGATGGACGAGCTCATCTTCGAGCGCGACATGCCGATCACGCAGAGCCAGAGCAACGCCGGCGCGACCAGCAACACGCGCAACTCACGGCCGCAGGCTTGGGCCAAGAACATCATCTCGGTCGGCGGCATGCGTCACTACAACAACAAGAACCCGGCTGACGATGCCTGGGCGAAGAGCGGCAGCACCGGCCCGGCATCCGATGGCCGGTTGAAGCCGGACCTGTGTGCCTACTACGACAGCGTCTACACGACCTATAGCTCGACCGGCTATGGCAGCTTCGGTGGCACATCTGCGGCGACGCCTATCGTCAACGGTCACCTCGGCCTTGCCCTCGAGATGTGGACCGACGGCGACTTCGGCTATCCGATGCAGGCGGGTGGCTGGACCAAGCGCTACGAGAACCGCCCGCACTACACGACGGCCAAGGGACTGCTGATCAACACTGCCTACCAGTACGGTCTCAGTCAGGGCACGCGCGTGCAACAGGGCTGGGGCTTCCCCAACGTGCAGAACCTCTACAACATTCGCAACACGGCGCTGATCGTCAACGAGCAGGACGTCCTGCAGAACCTGCAGTCGGCGACCTACTTCGTCCTGGTCAAGAGCGGAACACCGGCGTTCAGGGCGACGATGAACTACGCCGACCCGGCTGGCACTGCCAACTCGTCGATCCACCGAGTCAACAGCTTGGACCTCAGGGTCACGGGTCCGGCCGGTACGCAGTACTGGGGTAACAACGGTCTGGCCTCGAGCTGGAACAGTTCCTCCGGTGGCAGCGCCAACGACCGCGATACTGTCGAGAACGTCTTCGTGCCGAATCCGCGGCCCGGCCTTTGGACCGTGCAGGTGACTGCGAGCGCTCTCCGGCAGGACGGGCACACCGAGACCACGGCGCGTGACGCCGACTTCGCGCTCGTCGTCAGTGGTATCTCCGGCAACCGTGATCGCACGGGGCCGACCCTGGACCTGTCAACGCCGGGTGCTGGGGTGCTCAAGATGACGCCCGGGAACGTGCCGAGCGGCTTCACTGAGGGCTGGACGCTCTTGTCCGTCACGACGACGCGTCCGGTCGGTCAGGGAGCCGAACTCGGCCTCGGCTGGGATGGTTTGACGACCGCGTGCTTCTTTTCGCCGAAGATCACCGGATGGCCGTTCCACTTCCCGAACAAGTCCGGGACCTATCCGCACGTGGCAGGCGCGTTTACGTTCGCCAAAGGTCTCACGGTCGATGGCATGATGCTCTACGTGACGAGCACGGGGCTCGCCAACTCGAACGTCTCGCGCGTGAAGCTGTAGGCCACGTGCGATCGTCACCGATGGCGTTTGACGCCATCGGTGACACGGACTCGCCGACCTCGAGCTTCTGTCCCGCGGCGACTCCGGAAGTGGTCCGCTCGACCGCCGTGCCTGGAAGCCCGGCGCTGACCAGTCAGACTCTTGCGTAGCCGCACAGCTCTTCGGTGACGAGCAAGCCGGCGATCTAGTTGCCGAGGATGGTGACTCGAAGAACGCTGGACATCGCGGCGCAACGCAACGCAACACTCGACCTCGACGTCGCTCTCCAAGAGAATCCAACGCCATGCTGGAGCCACGCGCGATCACTGTCTTCTGTGGCTCGAGTTCAGGCGTCGATCCGCGCTATGCGCAGACCGCCGTCGCCTTCGCCGAAGCGCTCGTCGCGCGTGGGCTCGGGCTCGTCTACGGCGGCGGCAACTGCGGTCTCATGGGTAGGCTCGCCGATGCGGTCCTGGGCGCCGGCGGGACTGTTCACGGTGTCATTCCGGACTTCCTCGTCGAGTCCGAGCACGCCCACACCGGCCTCACCGAGATGCTCGTCGTCCGGTCGATGCACGAGCGCAAGGCGACGATGGGGGACCTCGGTGGCGCCTTCGTCGCGCTGCCCGGTGGCCTCGGCACTTTCGAGGAGTTGTTCGAAGTGCTCACGTGGTCTCAGCTCGGCATCCATCCCAAGCCGATCGGCATTGTCGAAGTGGGCGGTTACTTCGATCCGCTGCAGGCGCTGCTCGATCGCGCCGTTACCGATGGGTTTGTCGAGGCAGTAGACCGCGGCCGGCTCATCGCCGATGTCGACTCCGGCCAACTGATCGATCGACTCGAGGCAACACCCACGCGTCCCTCCTCGATCAACCGCCGGAGTCAGGGCCGATGAAGTCCTACCGTCAAGAGTAGCGACCCGAGTCCCGACTCCTCGGCCCGTTGCCGCCGAGGGTCTACTGCGGCCCCCTTGGCTCTCGCCACGCCCTCGATCCTTGCCGTCCCCCGTTCTTGGCGACACTGGCTTTTGGTGACCCTGGCCCGAAACTCATGCCATGAGTTCGGTGCCAGCGACCATCCGATGCTACCTGCGCGCGCGCGGTCGCGCCGAGCGTCGGCGGGCCCTGTTGGCGCGGGGGCTCGTGATTGCCGCTGCCTGGGCCGTTGCGTTGCAGGTGGGTAGCGGCGCGACCGGCCTCGACTGGCTGCTCGTGTTCGTCGTCGGGGTGGGAGTCGGGCTCGGCGCGGCCTGGGTGGCCTTGCCTGTGCGTCTCGATCCCCGGGTCGAAGATGAGCGGGTCAGCGCCGGCGATGCGCTGGCGACGAGTTTGTTGGTTGTGCCCGAAGGTGCGGTCGCCGAACTCGTGTTACGGGACGCCGCGCTCAGCGTCGGTCCGTGGCTCGCATCGGGGCGGGCCGGCCGCGCGCGTCGGCTGCCGAAGAAGGCACTGCTGGTGGCGCTGTTGCTCGCGTTGTCCGCGTTCCTCTTCCCCGGTCACCGTCCGCAGCCGGGACGCGGCATCGCTGTGGCGATCGGCTTGCGCCCGAGCGAACGTGGCGGACGAGCGAGCAAGCAAGGTGGGCAGCAAGGGCAACAACCCGACAAGGCGCCATCGTCTCGTCAGCGCAAGAAGGAACCGCGCAAGGGCGATGCGCCGGATCGACCGGCCAAGCAGGCCGTGCCGCCGCCGCTGCGCACCATTCCTCTCGTCGTGTTTCCCGACTTCCGGCCGGGCGAACGCACTTCCGAGCGCGAGGCGCCCGAGCTGGATCGGACGCCGGGGCCGGGGGACATCGCCAGTGCGGCGCGCGCGCGTTCGCGCCAGAAGACGGTCGAGCGTGCGCCCGGCTTCGACTGGAAGCGTCAGCGCGAGCGCGCCCTCGACCGTGGCACGCTGCGATCGTTCGAAGGTAACTGGTTGCACCGCTACGGCGCCGCCCTCGAAGCCGTCGCCGACAAGAAGCCGAGCAAGAAATGAGTGTGCCGGAGTTCGAGCGACTTCTGCCACGCTTCCTGGATCTGCCACTGACATTGCCGTCGGCGCGGGTCGAGGTGCGTAGTGGTCGGCGCGTGCGCGCGGAGTTCGGTGACTTTGCGGGGCACGTGCCATACACGATGGGCGAAGACCTGCGCTTCCTCGACTGGAACGCGCTCGCGCGCACGGGACACCGTGTGCTTCGGCGCTTCGACGAGACCGAGCACCGGCGGCTGACTCTGCTCGTCGACACGAGTGCATCGATGCGCGTGCGGCTTCCGGTGCTGACGCGGCTTCTCGAGATCTGGGTATTTCTCGGCCTCTACCACCTCGATTCGGTCGAGCTGGTACTGGTCGGCGAGCAAGTCGATGTGCACGTCCTCGAGGGTCCTGATGCGTGGCCGTACGCGCGCGAGTGCATCGGCGACATCCGTTTCGCGGGCAGCCGGGGCCTGGCTGCAATCGGCGACTTCCTCGCCGCGCACCAACGCCGTGAGGGAGTGTTGCTCGTCTCGGACCTGCAGCCGGAGGAGCGAGCCGGTGCCGCTCTGTCGATGGGCGGCGGCCGGGGCATGGTGTGTCTGTTTCCGCGCGTGGCGGTGGAAACCGGGCGGTTGGACGCGGGGTCGCGGCAGGTGTCGATGCGCGACGCCGAGACCGGGCGTGCCTTGCGCGCACGGCTCACGCCGGCCCTGCTGCACGCGTTTGTGGACGAGCAGCGCCAGTGGGAGCAGCGCATGTCGCTCTTGTGCCGCGAGGTCGGGCACGCGTTCGTTGCCGCGACGCTCCCGGATACTCGGGTGATGCTGTCGGTCGAAGCGTGGTTGCCCTTTCTCGAGCAGCAATGAACGCACTCGAGCTGACTCGCCCCTTGGCGTTGCTGGCGTTGGCCCTGCTGCCACTGATCTGGTGGTTGCAGCGGACGCCCGCTCGCACGGTGTCGACCGATCGACTTGCCTTGTGGGATCGCGCCCTGCACCGCGTGCCGCGCGCGCGCCAGCCCTGGCTACCGCTGCGTACGCTGCTGGCCTTGGTCGCCTTCACCCTGCTCAGCGTCGCCGCGGCGGGCCTGCGCGTTCGCGAGCAACAGGGCTACCGGCGGCTCTGGTGCGTCATCGATCAGTCCGCATCGATGCAAGCGCGCGATGGCGACGCGACGGGTCGTACCCGTGCCGCCATCGCGCTCGACGGCGCCCGGCGTCGTTGCGATGCGTTACCTCCACACATCGACGTCGCCCTGTTCGGCGTCGACCACCAGCGCATCCGCGCGCACTCGGGCGAACCAAACTCGATCGTACGGGGATCAGACCCGGGTACGATCGAGTTTGGTTCGCCCGGAAGCGCGCGGCTCGGGCTTGCGAGTGCGCTCGCCAAGCGGGGTGGGCCGGACACGTTGGTTGTGTTGCACTCGGACGGCGCGGGAATGAGCAAGTGGCCGGCGTCGGCGCCGAACATGCTGTTCGAGGGCGTCGGCTCCGCAGCAGCCAATGCCGGCATCGTAGCGGCTGCGTTCGTCGACCCGTGGCCGGGGCCCGAACTGACCGTGCGCTTGCGCCTGGCCGGGAAGCCGACCGAGCTTCGTGTCGGCGATCGCGTGGTCGCCGTGTCCGGTGCCGAGGTGACCGTGCCGATTCCGCGCGGCGGGGGTGGTGCCGTCACGGTGTCCATAGCCGGTGGCGATGCCTTTGCGTTGGACGACAGTGTCCGATTTGACATCGCGGCTCCGTGGGCGCCGGCGATGCTGGCCATGCCGGCGGAGGCCCCAGCGCTCGAGCCGCTAGCGCGCTTCCTGGCCGAGGCGCTCGGTGCGCATCGCGCGCAAACGCGTGCGGATCTCAAGGACGATCGCGAGCAGAGCCCTCAGGACACCCTGCTCCTGGTCGATCGCGGCGAACTCGCCGCCTGGCCCGAGGATGGCGTTGTGCGTCTCCTATTCGGAACTCGCCTGCCGGGGCTCGCTGGCTCGCTGCCGTGCGAGCGTTTTCCGACCTGGGCCCGCGAGAATCCCCTGCTGCGCGGCCTCGACCTGTCGGCGGTCCGCTCCCCTGCCATGCGGTCCGGGTCCGGGCCATTGCCGCCCGGCGCCTCGGTGCTCGCTCGCGTCGGCGAGCGCCCCTTCCTGGTCGTCAGCGACCGGCATCGATTGCTCTGGGTGGCGGTGGATCTGACCACGTCGAACCTCGCCAAACAGCCGTTCTTGCCCATCCTCGCCCTCAGAACTCTCGGTCAGCTGTTGCGCGCGCGTGCCGTAACGCGTGTCAGCGGACTGCTCGATGCCGAGGAGTCACGCGTCGTCGCCGTCCCGCCACCAGGCCCCTTGGTCGAGCCCGTTTTCTGGGTGGCGGCCGTCGAGTTCTGGCCCTGGCTGCTCGCAATCGCGCTCGGCGCCATCGTCCTGCGGGAACTCCTGCGCTGGACACCGCGCGCGGGCGGCTGATAGGATCACGTCTTGGCAGCCCACGACGAAAACATCCTTTCGAGGATCACGGATGAAGGACTCACCTACGATGATGTCCTGATCATCCCCCGGCGCGCCGACATCGTCCCGAGCGAAGTCGTCACTGAAACGCGTCTCACGCGCAACGTGCGGATGAACATCCCGCTCGTTTCGGCGGCGATGGACACGGTGACTGAGGCGCGGCTCTCGATCGCCCTCGCTCAGGAAGGCGGCGTCGGAATCATTCACAAGAACCTCGCGCTCGAAGCGCAAGTGCGCGAGGTGGCCACCGTGAAGCGATCCGCGAACGGTGTGATCCGCGATCCGGTCACGCTTTCCCCCGCCGCCACGGCCGGTGCCGCCAAGGCGTTGATGCGCAAGCACCGCATCTCCGGGCTGCCCGTCGTTGACGACAACAGCGTCGTCGTCGGCATCCTCACCAGTCGTGACCTGCGCTTTCAGACCAGAAGCGATACGCGGGTCGATGATCTCATGACGCGCGACGTCGTGACGGCGAGTTCGTCCACAACGCTCGAACAAGCGCGCGACATCCTGCACGACCACAAGGTCGAGAAGCTCGTGCTCGTCGATGCCGGCCGACGCTTGAGCGGACTGATAACGATCAAGGACATCGGGCTGATCGAGGAGTATCCGCACGCTTGTCGCGACGAGCGCGGTCGCCTGCGTGTTGGCGCAGCGGTAGGCGTGTTCGACTACGAGCGCACGGAGGCTCTGATCGCGGCCGACTGCGACGTCATCGTCGTAGACACGGCGCACGGCCACAGCAAGAACGTGCTCGAGACGGTGCGCGAGATCAAGCGACGTTGGGATATCGAGGTCGTTGCCGGCAACGTAGCGACTGGTGAAGGTACGCGTGACCTGATCGAGGCCGGTGCGGACGCGGTCAAGGTCGGCATCGGACCGGGCAGCATCTGCACGACGCGGGTCGTTGCCGGGGTCGGTGTGCCGCAGTTGACGGCCGTCATGCGTTGCTACGACGTCGCCAAGAACGCGGGTGTTCCGATCGTCGCTGACGGCGGCGTGCGCCAGTCCGGCGACGCCGCCAAGGCGCTAGCGGCCGGGGCGTCCTCGGTCATGATCGGTAGCCTCTTTGCCGGGCTCGAGGAGTCACCGGGCGAGTTGATTCACTACCAGGGACGGACCTTCAAGGCCGTGCGCGGCATGGGCAGCCTCGGGGCGATGGTCAAGGGCAGCAAGGATCGCTACTCGCAGGGCGACATCGAGGAGCGCGACAAGCTCGTGCCCGAAGGGGTCGAGGGGATGGTTCCCTACAAAGCCCGTCTCAGCGACTACGTGTATCAGTTCGTCGGTGGCCTGCGCAGCAGCATGGGCTACTGCGGTGTGTCGACGATCGAAGAGTTCGCGCGCGAAGCCCGGTTCGTGCGCGTGACGCCGGCGGCCCTCAACGAGTCGCATCCGCACGACATCATGATTACCAAGGAAGCACCAAACTACCGGGGCAAGGACGTTTGATGACGGAGGCGACCGGGCGGAAGGGGTTACGCCGCGGCGTCCTGATCGTTGACTTCGGTACGCAGTACTGCCAGCTGATCGCACGCCGCGTGCGCGAGCACGGTGTATTCTCGCACATCACGACACCAGCCGGTGCGGTCGCGCAGGTCGAGGCTGGAGGCTACGGTGCGATCATCCTGTCGGGCGGGCCGCGTTCTGTTTACGAAGCGGACGCGCCCGTGCTCGACCCAGCCGTGCTCGACCGCGGTTTGCCGGTGCTCGGCATCTGCTACGGCATGCAGTGGTTGTCGCGCGCGCTCGGTGGCGAAGTCGTGCCGGCCACCGGTGAGACGAGCCGCGAGTATGGCCACGCCGAGCTCTCGCTCAACTCAACGCCGGGGCCCGTCTTCGACCGTGTCGCCGGACCGACCCAGGTGTGGATGAGCCACGGCGACGAGGTCGCGACGCTGCCAGAGGGGTTCGTTGTCGGGGCCAGCACGCCGACCTGTCCGAACGCCGCAGCCTATGACGCGTCGCGGCGCATCGCGATGCTGCAGTTTCATCCCGAGGTGACCCACACGGTCGAGGGGCAGACCATCTTGCGCAACTTCTTGTTCGACGTCGCGCAGCTGGAAGCGGACTGGAGTCCGGGTTCGATCGTCGAGGAGACGGTGGCGGCGCTTCGCGAGCAGATCGGGACCGGTGAAGTCGTGCTCGGGCTCAGCGGCGGTGTCGATTCGTCGGTTGCTGCCATGTTGATCCATCGGGCGATTGGCGACCGGCTCCACTGCGTCTTCGTCGATAACGGACTGCTGCGCGCCGGTGAACGCGCCAGCGTCGAAGGCCTGTTCCAGCGTAACTTCGAGATGGACGTCTGCGTCGTCGATGCCTCCGAGCGCTTTCTCGAAGATCTCGCCGGCGTCACGAACCCGGAGAAGAAACGTCACCTGATCGGGCACCGCTTCGTCGACGTCTTCCGTGAGGCTGCGTCGCGCTACGAGGACGCCCGCTTCCTTGGTCAGGGCACGTTGTATCCCGACGTGATCGAGTCGGTGGCGGCGCACGGCGGCGCGACCTCGGTGATCAAGTCGCACCACAACGTCGGCGGCCTGCCGGAAGACCTGGGCATGGAGCTCGTCGAGCCGTTGCGCCAGCTCTTCAAGGACGAGGTGCGCGTTATTGGGCGGAGCATGGACATGCCAGCGGAGGTCATCGACCGCCAGCCCTTCCCGGGCCCCGGCCTCGCCGTGCGGATCGTCGGCGAGATCACGCGCGAGCGTTGCGAGCTCTTGCGCGACGCCGACCGCATCATCACGACTGAGATCGAGGCGGCCGGTTGTAGCGCTGGTCTGTGGCAGTACTTTGGTGTGCTGTTGCCCACCGTGCAGTCGGTCGGCGTGATGGGGGATGCGCGCACGTATGAGAACCCGGTCGTACTGCGTGCGGTGACGAGCGCCGACGCCATGACCGCCGACTGGGCTTTCCTGCCTGAGGACCTGCGGCGCCGCATCAGCAACCGGATCATCAACGAGGTCCGTGGCGTCAATCGTGTCGTCCTCGACATCACGAGCAAG
>PVBE010400534.1_pt1 | contig 16557 bp, 16 predicted proteins | sample 1631181 | NCBI WGS metagenome assembly PVBE01 (sample SAMN08397723, study PRJNA350692) | Marine metagenome, whole genome shotgun sequencing project. | isolation source: water | place: Pacific Ocean | collected 2012-04
AGCCACGCGCAAACAGCTCGAACGCGGAGAGCGGGCGACCGAACTGATGAAGCAAAAGCAGTACTCCACGATGTCGGTTGCCGAGATGGCGGTAAGTCTCTTCGCTGTCAACGAAGGATATCTTGATGACGTCGATACTATTAAGGTCGTGGAATTTGAGCAGGCGATGCAGAGCCATATGAAGAGCCAGCATGATGGCTTCATGGAGGAGATGAATCGTGACCAGGCGTACACTGATGAGGTCGCCAGCAAATTGCATGATGCGCTGAAGGACTTCAAAGCCAACGGCAGTTGGTAAGGACCAGCACGGGCAGAGACCATGGCAGGCGCCAAGGAAATCCGAACCAAGATCAAGAGTATCCAGAATACTCAAAAGATCACTAAGGCGATGGAAATGGTCGCGGCGAGCAAAATGCGCCGTGCGCAGGAGCGAATGAACCAGGCGCGGCCGTATGCAACGAAAATGGCCACTGTGATGGCTCACCTTGCCCAGGCGAATCTAGAGTACAAGCATAGTTACACCGAAACTCGCGATCCGAAACGGGTCGGGTTTATCGTGGTTTCCAGTGATCGGGGCCTGTGCGGCGGGCTCAATATCAATCTCTTCAGACAGGTGCTCCAAAGCATGTCTGAGTGGCGCGATAAGGGTGTCGAGATTGATGTCACCGTGATTGGCCGTAAGGGACTGGGTTTTTTCAAGCGCGTAGGTGTAAACATTGTCTCCGAAGCCACACAGTTGGGAGACAAGCCGCAATTGGCCGATCTCATAGGCGCCATGAAAGTCATGATGGATGCCTTCAGTGAGGGGAACATTGATCGGTTGTTTCTCGCGCACAATGGATTTGTAACCACCATGACCCAGCAGCCATGCGTTGACCAGTTGTTGCCAGTTTCAGCACCTGAGTCGGATGAGCGCCTGGAACAGCACTGGGACTACTTGTACGAACCCGACGCGCACGATGTCGTGGATGCTCTGATGATGCGCTATGTAGAGTCGCTCATCTACCGCGGCGTGGTGGAAAATATTTCCTGCGAGATGGCCGCCCGAATGGTGGCCATGAAGTCCGCATCGGACAATGCGGGTAATCTGATTGATGAATTGCAGTTGGTCTATAACAAGGCTCGGCAGGCTGCAATCACCCAGGAGATTTCTGAAATCGTCGGCGGCGCCGCAGCGGTTTAGCGGTTCGTGCATCAACGGAAGAGATAAGGAACTTTTACGAGGAAAACGCTATGAGTACCGGCAATATTGTTGAAATCATCGGCGCTGTGGTCGACGTCGAGTTCCCGCGGGGCGCAGTGCCCCACGTCTACGACGCCCTCACGGTCAGCGAAAGCGGTCTGACCCTTGAAGTCCAGCAGCAGCTCGGTGACGGGGTCGTCCGCAGTATCGCCATGGGGTCAAGCGACGGCCTCAAGCGTGGTCTCGAGGTCAGTAACACGGGCGCACCGATTACCGTGCCGGTGGGCGAGAAAACTCTCGGACGAATCATGGATGTTCTGGGGAACCCGGTAGACGAAGCTGGGCCTGTGGGAGCGGAAGACTCCCTGCCGATTCATCGCAAGGCGCCTGGCTATGCGGATCAGTCACCGACAGTCGACATCCTGGAAACTGGCATCAAGGTCATCGATCTCATCATGCCGATCTCCAAGGGCGGCAAGATCGGCCTCTTTGGCGGTGCAGGTGTTGGCAAGACCGTGACCATCATGGAACTCATCAACAACATTGCGAAAGAGCATTCGGGTTTGTCGGTCTTTGCAGGGGTGGGTGAGCGTACCCGTGAAGGGAACGACTTTTTTCATGAAATGAAAGAGTCCGGGGTACTGAATAAAGTGGCGATGGTTTTCGGCCAGATGAATGAGCCTCCCGGTAACCGGCTTCGGGTAGCGCTCACGGGGCTGACCATGGCGGAACACTTCCGTGATGAAAGCCGTGACGTTCTACTTTTTGTCGACAACATCTATCGCTATACGCTGGCCGGCACAGAGGTCTCCGCACTGCTGGGGCGCATGCCTTCAGCGGTGGGTTACCAGCCTACGCTGGCGGCGGAAATGGGGGTACTTCAGGAACGGATTACCTCTACCCGTACTGGCTCGATCACTTCATTTCAGGCGGTTTACGTCCCCGCGGACGATCTGACCGACCCGTCCCCGGCAACGACCTTCGCGCACCTTGATGCAACACTAGTGCTTTCACGTCAGGTTGCTGAACTGGGCATCTATCCCGCCGTGGATCCGCTGGATTCTACAAGCCGGCAACTCGATCCGCTGGTCGTTGGCCAGGAACACTATGATACCGCCCGCGCGGTGCAGGGTACGCTGCAGCGCTACAAGGAACTGCGTGACATCATTGCGATTCTGGGTATGGACGAACTCTCGGAAGAAGACAAGCAGGTTGTCAATCGTGCCCGAAAGATTCAGCGCTTTTTGTCCCAGCCGTTTTTCGTTGCTGAGACCTTTACCGGATCTCCGGGTAAGTTTGTCTCTCTCAAGGATACGATCCGAAGTTTCCAGGGCATCATCGATGGTCAGTATGACGATATCCCCGAGCAGGCCTTCTACATGGTTGGCGGTATCGAAGAAGCCGTTGAAAAGGCGAAAACTGTCACCTAATCTACTGAAACAGTTTAATGGCTAACACCATCAGAGTTGAGATTGTAAGCGCCGAAGAAGAAGTCTGGGCGGGTGAGGGCACCATGGTGTTCGCTCCGGCCGAGATGGGTGAGATCGGTATCGCACCGCAGCACGCACCGCTGCTTACACGCCTAAAGGCCGGCGAGATCCGGGTGCAACAGGAAGCGGGCGAAGAGCAGTTTTTCTTTGTCTCAGGCGGCTTACTCGAAGTTCAGGGGCATCTAGTCACCGTGCTGTCAGATACAGCATTGCGCGCTGGAGATTTGGATGAAGCCGCAGCACTGGAAGCACAGCGCCGTGCGGAACAGGCTATGAGTGACCGCAGCAACGAGATGGATTTTGCCAAGGCGAAGGCGGAACTTATTCAGGCGGCGGCCCAGTTGCGCGCGATCCAGAAGCTGCGCGGCAAAGGCCGGGGCTGATCTGCGTCCCGTCATTCTGCAGCGGGAGAAGACTGTGTCCCATCAGGTCGGTGTCGACAAAATTGTCTCCGTGGCCTATACGATCAGGAATGGTTCCGGAAAGATCGTTGAACATACCGGACTGCCGATTTCCTATCTTCACGGCAGTGATGAGGCCCCCCTTTTCCCCCAGGTGACTGCTGCATTGGAAGGCTTGAGTGCTGGCGATTCCACTGAGGTGCTGCTTAAGGCCCAGGAGGCCTTCGGCCCGCATGATCCCGGTCTGACCTTCTCGGACAGCATCGAAAATGCGCCTGAGGAACTGCGCCACGTGGGCGCCGAACTCGACGCCGAAAACGAACGGGGCGAGGCGATGCATTTCCGGGTTATCCGGGTGGATGATGCAGAGATCACGGTTGACGGCAACCATCCCCTGGCAGGCCAGGACATCACCTTCATTGTTCGGGTCACCGACGTCCGTGACGCCACTCCTGCTGAACTTGCTGCCAACGCCCAGCAGCAGATCCACTGAATTCCGTTTTGCGGGAAATCCCGCACCTGCGATTGCAGTAATATCCTGATCCATGACGCTTGAAGTCATCGTCCTTGCTGCCGGCAAAGGCACCCGCATGCACTCTGTCTTGCCGAAGGTGCTGCATGAACTTGCCGACCGACCGCTTCTGGAGCATGTCCTCGACACTGTTCGCCAGTTGAGGCCCGCCCGAATTCATGTGGTCTATGGTTATGGTGGCGAGCGGGTGCGCGAGCGACTCGCGGATGCTGACGATGTGAACTGGGTTGAGCAGGCCCAGCAGCTCGGGACCGGACACGCGGTCCGCCAGGCCCTGCCCGAGCTCAGTTCGGATGCCCTCACCCTGGTGGTCTACGGCGATGTTCCCCTGATCCAGGCGGACACTCTGCGCGCTGTGCTCGCGCAGTGCACGGGTCAAGGTCCAGCGCTTTTGACGGCGGAATTGAAAGATCCGACCGGTTACGGGCGGATACTGCGCGACGACACCGGGGCGGTTACGGCTATCGTCGAGGAGGCGGATGCCTCTGAAACCGAGCGGCAGATCAAGGAGATCAACACTGGCTTCATTGCATGCCCAGCCGACAGTCTTCAGGTATGGCTGGACGCGATCGACACGAGCAACCGTCAGGGGGAGTATTACCTCACTGATGTGATTGGGTGCGCGGTGCAAGCAGGTGCCACGGTAGGTACTGTCCGTTGTCCTGATTCCGACGAGATTGCCGGTGTGAACAGTCAGGCAGAACTGGCAAAGTCGGAGCGTCGTTTCCAGGCGCGCCAGGCCGAAACACTAATGGAGACGGGGCTCGGTCTGAGGGATCCGGCGCGCTTTGATCTTCGGGGACACCTGAAGTTTGGCAAAGACTGTGTGTTCGACATTAACGTGGTTATTGCAGGCGAAGTCACTCTCGGCGACCAGGTGTCGGTAGGCCCCAACTGCCAGATTATTGATAGTGAGATCGGCAATGGTGTTGAAATCCGCGCCAACAGCGTGATTGAGGGTGTACGAATCGCCGATCACTGCTCGGTGGGTCCTTTCGCCCGGCTTCGTCCCGGAACCGTGCTCGATTCAGGTGCCAGAGTCGGCAACTTCGTGGAAACTAAAAACACGACCCTTGGCGAGGACAGCAAGGCGAACCATCTCGCCTATGTCGGTGATGCCACGGTGGGGCACCGCGTTAATATTGGTGCCGGGGTGATCACTTGTAATTATGACGGTGCCAACAAGCACCCGACGGTGATTGGGGACGATGCCTTTATCGGCTCAAACAGTGCTCTGGTAGCGCCCGTGACGGTGGGCAAAGGTGCGACGGTGGGTGCTGGTTCAGCTGTCACCCGCGATGTGCCCGAAGGCCAATTGGCACTGACACGCGCGGAGCAACAGGTTCGAACCGATTGGCAACGACCTAAAAAAGAGAAGAAAAACTGAACCGGTCGTAGCCCCCGGGGCGATGACCAGACGGGCCTGACGACCTTTTTCAAAAGGGCAAACAAGATTATGTGCGGCATTGTCGGAGCAGTCAGAACATCTGAAGCAGCCGGTTTTCTGCTCGAAGGCCTGCGCCGGCTGGAATACCGCGGCTACGATTCTGCCGGTGTGGTGATAATCAACCCGGAAGGAGAGCTTGATCGGGCGAGAGCAGTCGGTAAAGTCAGAGAACTTGAGCAGGCTCTGCGCCATACGCCGCTCGCAGGCACGACTGGAATTGCCCATACCCGCTGGGCAACGCACGGCGGAGTCACCGAGCCTAATTCGCATCCGCATATCTGTAACGGAACTCTGGCACTTGTGTGCAACGGAATCGTCGAAAATCACGACTCGCTTCGCGCTGCACAGCGTGCGGCAGGGCTCAGTTTTACTTCCGAAACCGATACCGAGGTTGTGGTACATCAGGTCTATCTTCACCTTCAGCAGGGGCTGGATCTTGCTGAGGCCGTGCGCGCCACGATGACTGAGTTGCATGGCAGCTTTGCACTTGCCGTGGTGCATGCTGGTGAACCCGGCCGGCTCGTCGCGGCTCGCCAGGGTCCGCCCCTCCTTCTTGGGCGGGCTGATGGAGAGAACTTTGTAGCGTCAGACATCAACGCACTACTGCCGGCGACGCGCGAGTATCAGGTGCTTGAAAATGGTGACGTCGCAGATATTCGGGGAACAGAGTGTCTTATCCGCGATCGTGCGGGAGAAATTGCGGTACGGGCGGTGCACACCAGCACGCAGTCGGGCGACAGCGCTGAGCTGGGTGAGTATCGCCACTTCATGCAAAAGGAAATCCATGAACAGCCCCGAGCGGTTGCCGATACCCTGGAAGGGCGACTGTTGGGTGATCAGGTACTGGAGGAGTCTTTCGGCAGTCGAGCTCAGGAGATCTTTGATGCCACCCGGCAGGTCCAGATCATTGCCTGTGGCACCAGTTACCATGCCGGATTGGTGGCGCAGCACTGGCTGGAATACGTTGGGATTCCCTGTGAAGTCGAGGTTGCGAGTGAGTACCGCTACCGGCGGCATGCACATCGGGAAGGTACGCTGGTCGTTACGATCTCCCAATCGGGAGAGACGGCGGATACGCTCGCCGCGCTTGAGGAGGCTACCCGTCAGGGGATTGCAGGGTCTTTGGTGATCTGTAACGTGCCTGAATCTTCGTTGGTGCGTGAATCCGACCTTGCGTTCATGACCCACTGCGGACCCGAGGTGGGTGTCGCTTCCACCAAAACGTTTGTGAGCGCCATGACAGGTCTTTTGTTGTTGGCATTGGTGCTGTCACGCCGCCAGGGTTTTGATGCGGGCTTTGAGTCCCATGTGGTGCGGCAGATTCGGACCCTACCCGCGGCGCTCGAGTCGGTGCTGGGTATGGAAGATGCGATCGCGGATGTGGCCCGGGTCTTCGGTGACAAAGAGCATGCGCTTTTTCTCGGGCGGGGCGCCCATTTCCCCATCGCCATGGAAGGTGCGCTTAAACTCAAGGAAATCTCATACATCCATGCCGAAGCCTATCCGGCCGGCGAGCTAAAGCACGGCCCGCTCGCCCTGGTCGATGAAAAGATGCCGGTAGTAGCGGTAGCACCCAACGATCTTCTGATTGAGAAACTGAAATCCAATCTTGAAGAGGTGCGTGCCCGGGGCGGCCGGCTGTTCCTGTTTGCTGATCCCGGTTCGGGCTTTGTCGAAAGCGAGGACGTACGGATACTGCAGGTGGCGCCGGTAGACAGCGCCATCGCACCGATTATCTACACCGTGCCTTTGCAGTTACTTTCGTACCACGTTGCGCTGATCAAGGGCACGGATGTGGACAAGCCGCGCAATCTGGCGAAGTCCGTCACTGTGGAGTGATGGGGAACGATGGTAAGTCAACCAGTCAATCTAACACTACCACCGTATTTGCAGAGAAATGACCCCGTTTCTGTGATCTGAAGCGTGCAGAATCGAGACTAAATCTCTCACCATCCTGATCTTTGAGTTCAGTGCTCAGATTCTCCAGTGCTTCTCGTACTCTCTTGTTCGTGAGACTGACATCACTCTTACTCAGCAACATGAGAAAACAATCGCATCGTTTGAGAGAAACTATCGTGACCAGAATGTCTGGGTATTTGAATCTTAACCCTAGCGTATTTCAGTGCTCAGCTTTGGCCAAATCCGATCAGCAAGAAACCTAATCCAAATCAATAAGATGTGTGCGATCACGCAACAAGTAGAAAAGCACACTGGCGAGCAGCACCGCGGCCGTCAGATTAACAAAAACTGTGATGAGCGTTGTACCAACAATGAAAGCCATGGCCCAATGGCTTACCGAATTTGACTGAGCAACACCCCCAACCCCGGTGTCGCGTACCCGTCTGCGAAAATAAGACATGATAGGACTCCAATCAAAGACGTCGTAACCCACCTTGAGTAGAACCCCACTGAAGACAGCCTGCGGTATGAGTCCGATCCAGTCCTGGAACAACAACATTTCGATCAATACAAACACCCCGACCATGATGCCCGCGACCCGCATGGTTGCACCCTCATTTAAGATCAAAACCGAACGAATAGTTGCCTGCGCACCCGGAATACCGCCAAACAATGCAACGCTGGCATTGGCAACCCCTTGCGCAGCCAATTCCTTATTCGGTCGGGTTGCCGCGCTTATCTGATGCATGAGCTGATATTTACGATCCACTACCAACGAAGTCAGTAACGTGTCGAGGTAAGCCAGCACCATGAGTTGCAAGGCAAAAGGCAGCGCCAACAACAACAGTGACAGTGACCATTCAGTGGGGAAATGATGCGCGACCATCGTCGTCAAGTCTTGCACTGAACTGATCGACGCACCGAGGGAAACCCGCTGTATTTGAAGCTGACAAAAAGAACAAATCGCAGTCGCTATAACAATTGCCAGTAATGTCGCAGGGAAGAACGAATTTAATCGGCGATCTACTCGCCCGAGCAAGCTAGGTAAAACAACAATCAATATCAAGGTCATAGCGGCAACAGTCAGGTTGATCACAATACCGCCGGTGTAATTATTTTTCCCCCCCCACCCGAAAAGTGACTGAATCTCTCCTACCCAAATCAGCACAGCAATACCGTTCATAAACCCACTGATCACAACCTTGGGAACCCAACGAACAAAACGTCCTAAACGCAAGACAGCGGCGACAATCAGAAAAACACCGGTGAGCAATAACACCAGATTGATAAATCGATCCGGGTCTACCGTGGGGTGCTCCGCGAGCAACCCGCCGGTAACCGCGCTCACCAGCAGAATCGTGACTGCGGTCATCGGCGCTGTTGGCCCTGAACACTGGACTCGCGTGCCCCCGAGCGCAGCAGTAATCAGCGCAATGACGCCCGCAGATAAAATACCAGCCAAAGCACCTCGACCGCTCAAGACGCCAAACGCGGCACCGAGGCTGATGGCGACAAAGCTGACTGTCAACCCAGCCAACAGTTGCCGCGCGAGTTGCCGCGTCGATACCACTCCGCTGAAATGATTCGGTAATTTCAAGTTCAGACTCAATTATTACTATTCGTTTCACTCGCTATACTATGTCGAATAGGGAAACAGCGTGCGTAAAACCTAGCTATCAACTCAGCTAAATTGAACACAACCAACTGGAGGCTACGGGCCATGGAAACAAAAGCTGCGGTGCTATACGAGCCGGATACATCCATGGTGATTGAAACGCTCGATCTACAAGAATCGCAGGAAGACGAAAGCAGAACGAAAAAGATTCCAGAGAAATAACTAATGCATCAATTTACCATCGTTCTCCACAATTCCGTCACGGCAGAGTAAAGGGGCGACGAGTTTCCTAGCGCAAAAACCGGTGGAGGCACCATGATTATTGTCCTTGTGACATTCCCAATTTCCTCGGATCTTGATACAGCAACGCTCAAGGAAAAATTTCTCGAGACTGCGCCCATGTATCAGGATACCCCAGGTCTTATTAGAAAGAACTACCTCGCGGACCGAGAGCGACATCGGGCTGGAGGTGTGTACTGCTTCGATACCATAGAGAACGCCAAGGGCTGGTTCGACGACGAGCGCATCGCCTGGATCACCGAGCGGTACTCAAAGCCTGACATACAGTTCTTTGATAACCCGGTGATGGTTGACAACGACAAAGGCGAGATCGTCCAGTAGGCGGTGCAGGTTCGCCTCACCGATCCGGTGCCATCCTGACCGCGGCTATCATGACCACTCCTCCCCTGGTACTGACGACGGGTGAACCGGCCGGCGTCGGTCCTGAGCTTACCGTTCAGTTGCTGCAGCAGCCCTTGCCAGGACCACTTGTTATTGCTGGTGACCCCGACCTGCTGCTCGAGCGGGCAGCGCTTCTCAACCTGCCGTTGGCACTAAAAGACAACATTCTTGTTGCCCCAGGCGGTGAGGCGGAGTTGTTGCCCGTCGCGCTTGGCCTACCCTCGGGGCCAGGAAGTCTCGACATCGCCAACGCACCCTACGTGATCGAAATGCTAACAGCGGCTACGGACGGCTGTCTCAGCGGTGCGTTTTCTGGCATGGTGACTGCGCCTGTCCAGAAAAGCACCCTGATTGAAGCGGGCAACGACTTTGTCGGCCATACGGAATTTTTGGCGCAGCGCGCGGGCGTGGATACCCCCGTCATGATGCTGGCCACGGGTGAGCTACGCGTTGCACTCGTCACCATTCACCTGCCGTTAAGTGAAGTTCCCCAGGCGGTGACACGCGAGACTCTGGAAGCTGTATTGCGTGTGGTTGATTCGGACCTTCGCACCCGTTTTGGTATCCCGGCGCCCGTGATTGGGGTCTGCGGGCTTAATCCGCACGCGGGCGAGGCGGGGCATCTTGGTCGGGAGGAACAGGACATCATCGCACCGGTTATCGACCAGCTGAGCGCTGAGGGCCTGGTTCTTCGGGGCCCACTGCCCGCTGATACGGCTTTTACTCAGCAGCACCTGAAAGCACTCGACGTGGTCGTCGCCATGTTTCATGATCAGGGTCTTCCGGTGATCAAGCACGCGGGATTTGGTGAAGTGGTCAACATCACCCTTGGGCTGCCTTTTGTGCGTACGTCCGTAGATCATGGCACAGCGCTGGATCTCGCCGGGACTGGCCGGGCACAGGTCGCTAGCCTGGTCCGCGCGGTAGAACTTGCTATAAGTTTAAGTGGCGACTCTTCCTAAAAGCCCCGGCCCCGGCCGGCCCCGAAAACGCTTCGGTCAGCATTTTCTGAATGACCACACCGTTATCGAGCGTATTGTCGAAACGCTTTATCCGCGCCCCGGAGAAATTCTTTGTGAGATCGGCCCTGGTCGCGGCGCCCTTAGCGACCGGCTCGCGATTTGTGAAAACGAATTGCATCTCGTTGAGATTGACCGGGATCTGGTCCCACGGCTGCGGGAGCGCTATGCCTTACAGAAAAACGTTCACGTCCACGAACAGGATGCTCTGACCCTGAAACTGGAGGAGATTCATCCCGCCGGCCGAGTCGTTCTTGTTGGCAATCTCCCCTACAACATCTCCACCGCCCTCATGATCCGCCTCCTGGCGCAGTGCAACAGAATCGATCGAATGGTGTTCATGGTGCAAAAAGAAGTTGCCGTGCGGCTCACGGCTTCACCTGGTGGCAAGGACTACGGCCGGCTGACGGTCATGATGAGCCGGGTGTTCGAATCAGAGTTCAGCTTTGATGTGGACCCCCAAGCGTTTACGCCGCCGCCAAAGGTGTGGTCCAGTGTCGTGGCCTTTAAGCCTCGCCCCGCCCCGCTTGGTCCAGCGATCAACGAGGAGATTTTCTCGGCCCTTGTTCGCCAGGCCTTTTCGCAGCGACGCAAAACCCTGCGCAATACCCTAAAGGGCATTTGTAGTGAATCGGTCATTCTGGAGGCGGGGCTTGATCCAAAGGTGAGGCCTGAACAGGTTTCTGTTGAAGGGTTTGCGCGGTTGGCGGCGCTGAATGAAAAAGACGCTGAGGCAGTCTAGGCGGTTTTTTCTTTTTTAGGATCTACGGGTTTTTCAGGTGCGCCCAGAAGAGCCGTCATGGCGCCTTCTATCCAGACTCTGGCCTCATCGTTTACGGCACGTGCTTTTTTCGCCTCGGTCTTGATCGGCGGTCCAATACGGACTCGGATCAAACCCGGTTTTTTCACAAAGCCGCGCCGCGCCCAGTAGCGACCGGCATCATGTGCAACCGGCAGCACATCCACCCCGGCCTTGACGGCCAGCATCGCCCCGCCAGGGTGAAATGCACCCTGCTCGCCCGGCGCCATGCGAGTTCCTTCGGGAAAAATCACCACCCATCGGCCTTCGGCCAGCTTCTCCCGCCCCTGGCGCAACAGGCGGTCCAAAGCACGGACGGGGGTGCTTCGGTCGATGGCGATCGGACTGGTAGCGGCAAGGCCCCAACCGAAAAACGGCAGCCACAATGCCTCGCGTTTAAGTGCCCAGATCTGCGGGGGAAAGATCACCTGAAACATGATGGTCTCCCAGGCCGACTGATGTTTTGACAGGATGACGCCGGGGGTGGCCGGCAGGTGCTCAAGACCCTCCACCTGGTGGCGCAGTCCGCAGGTCACGGCGAGCCACCAGCAGATAAAGCGGGCCCACAGGCCAATGATCCGCATTCGGGAGACCGGGGGTACGGGCCAGGAAAGCAAGGCGACCGGACAGAAGAGGATCGCTGAAATCGCCATGCCGGCAAAGAAGATTGCGGAACGGACCCAGATCATCGGACGATCAACACCGGGGTGTCAGTCGGCGCTCGCGTGCCCAAGAGAGGCCGCGATCGCGCTGTCGAGATCGCCTCTGAGAAGGCTTTCAGTGAAATCCGCCAGATCGTCAAATACGAGAGTTTGTAACAGGTTTCCCTGAGCCTGCGCCGCTTCCAGTTTGGGCCAGGTCCGCGGCCCCTTGCCAGTCTTAACTAGCACTGGCAACGCGCCGGTAGTGTCGGCGCATTCAAGGTCGCTCAGGGAATCACCGACGACCGGCACGCCCGCAAGGCTCACCTTCAAACGTTCGCTGATCTCGTGCAGCAGCCCCGGTTTCGGTTTGCGACAGTGGCAACCATCGTTGGGGCCATGCGGACAGAAGAAGATTGCGTCGATTCGCCCGCCATGCTCACCCAGCGCCTTGGCCATCTTCTGATGAATACGGTTGAGTGTTTCCATGCCGTATAGGCCCCGCGCGATGCCCGACTGGTTAGTCGCTACCACCACACGGTAGTCCGCGCGCGACAGTCTTGCCAGAGCCTCGAGACTCCCCGGAATGGCTATCCATTCCGAGACGGATTTGATGTAGGCGTCTGAGTCAAAATTGATGACGCCGTCTCGGTCGACTATCACCAGGCCGGGTTTCATTTAGGTTCCCCGGAATTCCGAGACCCGGATTCGCCCTTCAATAATACGGCTCTCACGGTTACCCAGTTTACTCATCTTGTTCCAGAAGGCCTCGTCGAGCTTGAAGTCAGCGGAAATCGCGGTACCGATCAGGAGGATCAGCAGATCTGCGCACTCTTCAGCGAGCGCTTCGCGGGTTTTTCCTTTGGTGACACAGGCAGAGATCTCGCCGAGTTCTTCTGCCATCAGTGCAATACGGTACGGCAGATCCTCGCCTCCGTGTTGGCGTAACTGGTGTTTGTCATGAAATGCCTGCACCGCGCTGAGCATTTCATCATAGTTTTTCCGCGCATCATCCATCACCCGTCTCCAGCGTCTGCAGCAGTGAGATATCGGCGATACTGAGAAAAAGCTGATTCAATTGTCCGAGCAGAGCGAGACGGTTTGTCCGGACCGCCCGATCGGGCGACATGACCATTACCTCGTCAAAGAAACCGTCAACGACCGGACGAAGGCCGGCTAGAGTGCGCAGCGCCGCCGCGTAATCCCCTTTCGCGATGGCCGGTGCGATTGCGCCAGCGGTTTTCAGCATGGCCTGTGACAGCGCGATTTCAGCAGACTCAGTCAGCTGCTGGGCATCAATCTGTGCAGGAATGCTTTCTTCGCTTTTTCTCAGGATGTTGCGTATGCGTTTGTTGGCCGCGGTCAGGCTCGGTGCATCACGGTGTTGACGGAACCGAGATACCGCTTTGAGCCGGCGATCGAAATCCAAAGGCCGGCTGGCACCCGCCTCGAGTACGGCCGATATCTCATCCTGGGCAAAACCCAGGGTTGTGTAGAGCGCCCGGTAGCGTTCCAGGATGAAGGTGGTGCATTGTGATTTGGCGCTCTCTCCCGACACCAGGCCGTCGGAGGCGTAGCCGTCGGCGGCGTCTTCAACCAGGACTGCGATATCTAGGTCGAGTTTCTTCTCGACGAGAATCCGGATGACCCCGAGTGCCGCCCGGCGCAAGCCATAAGGATCTTTTTCTCCCGTTGGTTCTTCGCCCGCGATAAAAAGACCCACCAGTGAATCGAGCCGGTCTGCAAGCGCAAGTACCTGTCCCGCGGGGCTCTGGGGCAGCGCACCGCCTGCATGTCGGGGAAGATAGTGCTCCTCGATGGCCCGTGCGACGGCTGTCGGCTCACCATCATGTCTTGCCAGATAGCGCCCCATGATGCCCTGAAGATCTGGGAATTCCCCAACCATTCCGCTCACGAGATCTGCCTTGCAAAGGCTCGCGGCCCGGACACAGGCGGCCGCCGGCGCACCAACGGCTTGTGCAATTTTCGCCGATAGTTTTTCTATTCGCCGTGTTTTGCCTGCGAGGCTGCCGAGCGCATGGTGAAACAGTACGTTTTTTAGTGCTTCCGTTCGCGCGGAAAGCGGCTGGATTGCATCGGTCTCCCAGAAGAATTTTGCATCCGCCAGACGGGCATTCAACACACGCTCATTACCGGTGCGAACCCGTGTCGGCGTGCGGCTTCGAATATTGCTGACCGTGATAAACGCGGGGAGCAGCGCGCCTTTGCCATCGACAACGTGAAAATACTTCTGGTGGTCACGCATGGATGAGATCAATGCTTCCTGAGGCACCTTAAGAAAAGCGGGGTCAAAGTTGCCGAGTACCGCGTGTGGTTTTTCCACCAGCGCGGTCACCAACTCCAACAGGGCCGGATCGATAACGGCTTGGCCGCCCGCCTTTTTGCCGAGACGTGTTACCTGCTTTTGGATCATTGCACAGCGCACGGCAAAGTCTGCAATCACGGCGCCCTCTTCCTTGAGACGCTGTTCGTAGTCTGAAGCCGATGCGATGCGTACTGTCTGCTGTCCCATGAAGCGATGGCCACGACTTATCCTGCCCGACACCGCACCCAAAACGCTGCACGGCACTACTTGTTTGCCATGCAGCACCACAAGCCAATGTACCGGACGCACGAATTCGTCTGTTCCACTGCCCCAGCGCATGCGTTTCGGAATGGGTAGTTTGTCGAGCGCCTGCTGGATACACGGGCCGATGAGGGTTTGCGCTGTCGCACCCGGCACCACAGTCCGGTGTACCAGCCACTCACCTTTGTCGGTACGCAAGGTCTGAAGTTCACTGACTTCAACACCGCAGGAACGTGCGAAGCCAGCGGCCGCTGCGGTGGGCTGCCCGCTGTCATCATAGGCAGCAGCAATAGCCGGCCCCCGCCGTTCATTGGCTTGATCGACACCCTTTTTGGCAACCTGGGCGACGCGTACGGCTAGCCGTCTCGGGGTGGCAAAGTGCGTCGTCAATGGATTGTCAGCGAGGCCCGCCGCTGTCAGGGCTTCTGCTATGCCCTTGGCGAAGGCTTCGCTGAGTTGCCTCAGCGCCGCCGGGGGCAGTTCTTCCGTACCAAGCTCGACGAGGAGATCCGCCCTACCCGCTACCCTGCTCATGATGACCGGCCGCGCGGAAAACCGAGCGCCTCGCGGGCATCAAAATATGATTGGGCAACACCGCGCGCGAGATTGCGGACCCGGCCGATATAGCGCGCCCGTTCCGTGACGCTGATTGCGTGTCTTGCGTCTAGAAGATTGAAGGTATGTGAAGCCTTTAGTACCTGCTCATACGCAGGCAGCGGCAATTTCTGCTCAAGCAGGTGCTGACAGGCGGCTTCGCAGTAGTCGAACTGGCTTAGCAGGACGTCGACATTTGCATGTTCAAAATTGTACGCCGACTGTTCCACTTCATTTTGATGATAGAGGTCGCCATAACTGAAATGGTTGTTCCACCGCAGATCGAACACACTGTCCACGCCCTGCAGGTAGAGCGCAATTCGTTCAAGCCCGTAAGTGATCTCACCTGTTACGGGTCGGCAGTCGAGCCCACCGACCTGCTGGAAATAGGTGAACTGGGAAATTTCCATCCCGTTAAGCCAGATTTCCCACCCTAGCCCCCAGGCGCCAAGCGTCGGCGATTCCCAGTTGTCCTCAACAAAGCGCACATCATCTTTAAGAAAACTGATACCGATGCTTTCAAGAGAGCCAAGATAAAGATCCTGAAAATTCTCTGGAGAGGGCTTCAGAATGACCTGAAACTGGAAATAGTGCTGTAGCCGGTTAGGGTTCTTGCCGTACCGGCCATCCGTTGGTCTTCGCGAAGGCTGAACATAAGCCGCTTGCAGCGGCTCAGGTCCTACAGCGGCAAGAAAGGTTGCCGTATGAAAGGTCCCCGCGCCGACCTCCATGTCATACGGCTGAAGGACAACGCAGCCCTGGTCGGCCCAGTACGCCTGGAGACGCAGGATCAGATCCTGAAAATACACTTTTTCGTTCCTGACGTCATTGAAGTTGAGTCGACGGATTATAACGGCACGGTTTAAGCGCATATTTCAGGCGCCTGTAACGGGGTCTAAGAATACAGTGGTGTTATTGGCACTATCCCGCTGAGTCGCCCTCGGCACAACACACGGAAGCTTTAACTTCTGGGTATCGGGCGGCAAGGTCTGAGGTCGGGTCCTAGCACCGGACCTAGTGACACTCGGTTATGCCGGGATTTTTCTGGAGATTCGGATCTTGCCAATCATCCGTCTTGGTTCAGGACCAGGGCGGGGTTATTGATACATTCTGCACTATAACGATGCGTATAAAATATAATGCACTAAAATAGTGCATTATTTCTTGAAATTCAGCAAGATATCGTATATTTAGACCTGGCACGGAACTTGCTTCCTTAAGGCAAGTAGTTAGTTATCTTGAATTTCAGCGATGGCATGTACCACAAGTCTTTCGGTGGTGGCTGTTGCGTTCACCGTAGAGGAAAAAGACATGTCAGCAGAAGACGCCCTGAAACTGATCAGCGACAGTAAGGCAAAGTTTGTGGACTTTCGCTTCACCGATACGCATGGCAAGGAGCAGCATCTATCCGTGCCCGCATCGGTTATCGACGGGGAATTATTCGAGGACGGCAAGATGTTCGATGGTTCTTCGATTGCGGGGTGGAAGGGGATCAACGAGTCAGACATGATTCTCATGCCGGATCCCGATACGGCGGTTATCGATCCCTTCATGCAGGACACCACCGTGCTGCTTCGTTGCGATGTTATCGAACCGGCGACCATGCAATGCTACGATCGGGATCCTCGGTCCATCGCCAAGCGGGCTGAGGCGTATCTTAAGTCCACTG
>PVBE010818059.1_pt1 | contig 16552 bp, 18 predicted proteins | sample 1631181 | NCBI WGS metagenome assembly PVBE01 (sample SAMN08397723, study PRJNA350692) | Marine metagenome, whole genome shotgun sequencing project. | isolation source: water | place: Pacific Ocean | collected 2012-04
AGACTGTAACAAGTCAACAAGCTCTATGGAAGAAGAGGAAATAGAGCATTTAAAGATTACATTAATGCATATACACTGCAATGAAATAAAAGGAAACAAGAAAGACCCGTGGCTTGTAGTACAAGATTTTATAGTTGCTCATACAAATGATGTGTAAAGTATCTAAGACAATAAAAATCTTCCATTTTTTGCTGCATAACAGAAGCCATTTTTTGTAATTTTTCTTTATCTTGAAGAGCATCTGAAATAATGCTCAAAATAGTATTGTCGTCCATAGATTGTTCAATATGGACATAGTTGTCTTCCCATATTATTACTCCATCTGATGCCATATTACCACATACTACCGAGCCTGAAAAAGAAGACTCGAAGTACTTGCCTAAAAGGTAGTCTAAGTTCGAAGAAGTACACAGCGTGAGCCATGACTGACCCATCATCTTGCTCAAAGAAGCATTGGAAACAGCTGCATTGTACTTGAAATAATTTCGAGGACGAGGTACTTTATGTACTCTTATACCAAATTCAGAACCCCTATTTTCAAGAAGCTTGATAATACGGTTTCTAAAAGGATAAAACTTGGGATGGTCATTACCAAACAACAAGATGTCATATTTTTTGGATATATCATAGTTCTTGAACATGTCATGGTCTATGTGATGTGGTACCCAAACAATATTTAGCCGAGGTACTCCTGCACGTACTTTATTGATATTGTCCGTATTATAATAGGGAGTGATAATACCGTTTATGCTGTACTTGTTTAAATAATTTATCAAACCCTGAACACCACCTTTGTAGTCTTCTTCATGAAGGTCTTGAACTATTACATACTTAGGTACTTCATCACAATAAAGAAGAGGTTCCAGTATGTCTTCTATGTCTTGTTGTTCTTCCAGCATATCAACGTACTTGGAATAAAACCCTTGCTTTGTAGTGTAGTACTTGTTAATAGATACTCCGTGCCAACCAAACACGATAACACTGTAATTAAATGGTTCTATGTGAGATAAACCAGCACCAAAGTCATATACATCAAATCGTGGGTCCTCTTTGATTTTTTGGCATTTAAAAGGGTATGTCTTAGAAGCCCATTTTTCAAATATTTTAAAATTTTCAACAAAAAGAACTCTTTTGTCGCTCATATAAAAATAGCAAACATTAAACACATACACGCTTAACGCTTTCTTCGTTCAAAAACTGTACCGAACCATGACCACATAATTCAATATTGTCAATGTTACAGTATATTACATTATATTTATGGTGTTGAATGCACTTGTTTGTGTATTGTTTTACCAAAGCGGCACAACGCTTTAATAGTTTTTTATCGACTTTATTTACAGGGATGTTCATAGTGTTTCTTAATACCAAGTGGCACGAGCTTTCTTCGTCTAAGTGAAACCAAATGTCTTCTGGTGCACTGCTCTTTATAAGCTCTTCGTTTTCTTGCCAACAACGTCCAATTTGAACGTTATTTACCGTGGTACATACAATCGATATTGATTTCATATTAAGCAAACTCCTTCTTTTTCTACGTGTCCTTCTTCCAATACAGCTTCAGTTTTCTTGCTCAAAGAATAACAGAACTCATAAACGTTCTTTGATGCAGCTGGACCAACCTTTCTTCTTTCGTCGACACGTATATCTTTGAGCATCAAAGGTCTTTTTTCGGTTTCCAATCCATTGTAAGCATCCAATAGCCCAGCCCATGAACCATAGTCCGCTACTAATTTTTCTGCAATTTTCAACGAGACACTCTGGTGTATCATGCATAACTGCTGCACAAAAATATTTTCAAACGTCATATGACTTTTCTTTTTAGTTTTTGACTGCTGCATTTTAGCTGCATTATAACTGTTATTCTTTTTCTTCGAAAGCTTTTTATGCATCAAAGAAAGCATTTCACAGTCTTTGCCATTTTCTGTTTCCATAACAGTTATGTCATCCATAGATAAAAAACATTTAAGAGCTAAAATGCAGTCTTGTACGCTTTCAAGTGTAAACACTGAACATGCATTGCAAGTCATTGACACAAGAGCACTTTCAAGTGTACCCAAAGGAATACCAGAAACAACGCTATTTTTACGAGGCTTTTTGCCTTCGATGAAAAACACGACACTGCAGCCTGTTTCAGAGCGTAATTCGTCTAACCGGAACTTCTGTTCTGCATAGCGTCCATCTTTTATAGATGCAGCTAGATCAAGATATGTCTTTCTTTCTATGACCATAAGAAGACGGTCATCTTCCCAAAATTGGAAATCACCAACATTTAAAGACACTATGTCAAATAAAACGTCATCTAAATGCTCGATAACAGCACGTTCACGATTATCGACATGTAACTTAATCATTTAAGTAAAATAGTTTTTCTTTTTGTATGTTTTAAGCACGAGCGTTTTTCAACAATTTCTTTCCAGCACTTTTACGCTTGGCATAAACAGCCAAAGAGGTATTTCTCTTTTTGTCAGATACAGCAACAGCCTCATTTACTGACTGCATACGAACGATTTCGTTTCTTCTGTCTCTAACTCCAAAAATAGGAATAGCCTTTGCATTGTTATACACCTTCATTTGTTTACCATCCTTTCGAGTTATGGTCATTTGTTTGGGAGTGTTCTTCATATAGTAATAGTAATCACGAGGACTGTTGTTAACTGTTACGTTGTCACAGCATTGCTCTTGTACTAGCAAAAGAACGTTTACACACGAAGCAGCACCAGTTCCATAGTCCTTGCGTAGATTTTTACACAATCGAGAATAAATTTTATTAGCTGCATCTTGTGGTTTAATATTATCAAAGCGACCAAACTCTTCTTTGTTCTCAAGTTCATATTTTATTTCACTTGTTACAGGAACATTTTTGTTGATGTCTTTTTCATATGAAAATCCGGCAAGCACGAACTTACGTGTTCCATTTTCCTGAGTTTTCAATTTGAAGCCTTTCTTGTAGCCACCGTCTTGGACCTTTTGACTTGCTTGAACCTTTTGACCAGGTTGAACCCTTTGACCCGGCTGTTCAAACTGTGGTATAACAGGTATTTTTATGAGAGGAACATTTTTCAACATTTTATACAGTTTCTTAAACGCAGGGTTGACAGTAACCGAACCACCACGCATAACCTTCTTTGGAAAGCTTCTTTTAGCGGGGCTCTTCCTTTTAGCGGGACTTTTTCTTTTAGCGGGGCTCTTCCTTTTAGCAGGACTTTTTCTTTTAGCAGGGCTCTTCCTTTTAACGCTCCTTTTGGCAGGACTTTTTCTTTTAGCAGGGCTCTTCCTTTTAACGCTCCTTTTGGCAGGACTTTTATATGGCTTCCTTTTTGCTGGACTTTTTCGAACCATCCTTATAATATACTCCAATATTTTAGTTTAAAAAACAAATTATATCTCACTAAGGAGTAAAATGAACAAAGAACTAATAATCAGTTATCTTCATCTTATTGAACAATTTAAATCAAAAAATGAAAAAATGTTAGATTATTCAAACCGTATGAACGAATTAACAAAAGAAAATGTTATTTTGTACGAAAAAATAAAAAATGGAGACACAAATCCTTCTTTAAATGACGCCTTGAATGCATCAACAGAAGAATATAATTTATTAAAAAAAGAAAAAGAAGAATTTTTGAAAGAAAAGTTCAAAACTTTTATCGAAAAGTGTCCAAAATCAATCATAAATATGATACTTGAAGATGCAGTTAACTTCGAGCTATTAGAACACGTTCTTTCACAAGTAGATGACTACAATCAAGGTAATATTTCATACAACGATGGTATTAACAGCGGACTAGAATACATTCGCAAAGTTAATGATTTGCCAGATGACTTTTTTATCAAGCAATAATACACATTTCGCAAACCATATTATACATTTGGATTGTAGTATGTCCTTTAAACATTAACTGTTGTGTAACAACACTAAGCATATGATTTTGTTTTTCGGTATCAAAAGAACTGTCAATTATATCTATATAAATCAGTGTTTTTTCAATTATATCAAGTATGTCAGTATTATCGTATCCATTACTTAATATAGTATTTAATTTTTCAAAAACTATTTCTACGTTACCTATGTTACAGTAAATAAGTAACTCTTTTATGCACTCATATGACGGCATATCAATCAGCTTATAAAACGAATTGATGTCAACTGTTCCATTTATACCGCTTAACAACTGCATAATATTGAAAAGTTTTTTCAAATCACCACTACAACTAATGCATAACGCTTTTTTAACATCATCATTTATGGTCATATTTTTTTGTTTTTCGATGATACAAAGCCTATCCATAGTCTGAGAAAACGATAAACAGCTCATATTTAATGTCATAACACCACACAGTAAGTTTTCGTTTAAATTTTGAATATTATTGCAAGTAAAAATAATTTTTACATTTTTTTTTCTTAAAAGTTCACAAAATATATTTTTGCGTATCATAGGTTGTTGTGTCTATGTCATAGACTATAATTAGCTTTAGTTTCAAAGAACTATTATTACTATTTATAAAATCATTTAAGTTTTTGTTATCTATGTGTATTTTGTTTCCTACATAATTTTTATTACGGTTTATCGAGCTATAAAGTTCAAGAAGATTACTTTTATTATCTCCAAGCAGTTTCTTTGCTATCATTTTTGCAAAAGTTGTTTTTCCACAGCCGTGTGGTCCAACAATTAACAAAGAAGAAGAAATAGTATCAAGCGAGTTATACAAGCTCTTACATACGTCTTCATTTCCAATAAAATCTTCAATACACTGCGGAAATGCGTCGTCGCACCATAATGGTTTATGCGTTACACTTTTAATAGGTCTGGTAAAATCCATTTACATAGTCTAAGCTAATTTTATGCACGTATTTTAGCGTAAATTTGGTCTAATGTAACATTGTAACGAATTCCTACATTATGTAATAACAACAATTCACAACCATAGAATCTAAAAGTGTCAACAACAAATTTTACTAATGAACCTCTTTTTAGCATAGTATCAAGAAACCCTGTTACATTGTAAATTTTTTCAAATTCAGGAAGACGCATATCAGTCTGATTTCTCGTATCTTTATGTGTGTTATAATAAGTCATGTAAGCTATTTCATTATTTTTATCTTTTGAGAAGTAAATGTAAAAAATATCTAACTTTTTATCATAAAATCCGTTTAATTTAATATTTAATTCTTTAAAAAATAAAATTATTTTAATACCGTCACTATTATTTATAGGATTTTCTAATAATACACAACTTTTTATTATTTTATTTACATAAAGTTTATCTTTATCCTGTTTGTACCAATCTAACTCGTTCATAAAGTCTATATAGTCTTTGTGGTGCATATTAACCTTATAAAATTTTTTACACAAAGAGTGTTCGTGTAGCAAAAGCTTTAGTGTTTCATAAAGCTCGGCTTGTTCCTTTGTCCATACTGTATCTGTTTTCAACTTTTGACATAAATCATCATACAAATTCTTAGCAGACATCTTTGTGTTAAAATAGTAAAATAATTCTGTATTTTTACGTATATAATGTTTGAAGAAGAAATATTAGTATCTTTACTAATAGCAATTTTTGCGCTGTGTTTACATTACTACATTGGTACCATAGATTTATGGTATATTCCAGCAGTTGAAATTTTTATAGGAATAGTATTTTACGAGCTAATAAAAGCAATGTATAAAAGCTACAAAACATATGAAGACCATAACAAAGACCAGCAAAAAGCACGACAATACGAATTAAACCTTATGACTGACTTAAACACCAATCAAAATACATATATACCTCCATTAAAAGAAAAAGAAAAAGAAAAAGAAAAAGAAAAAGAAAAAGAACAAAAAGAAAACAAAAAGAACATAACATTTGATAAAAACAAAGAAATAAGATACTTCAAAGACGATGAAAATATATTTGATACTGTAGAAGTAACAAACGGTGAAGAAGAAGTAATGTCAGACACATCGGTGACAGAAACAGAAGAAATAATATCACCAAGAGAAAAATATATATAAAAAATAAAAAAAGTAAAATAAAATGAGTAATTTACCTTGGATAGAAAAGTATCGCCCTAAGCACATAGATGATATAATTGATAGTTCATACAAGACACATACACTAAAGAACCTTGTAAAAAACGACGAACTTCCTCATCTTCTTCTTTATGGAATGCCAGGCTGTGGCAAAACTACTATGGCAATTGCCATAGCTCGTTTGTTGTACGGTGAAAACTTTAAATCTTATATACTCGAACTAAACGCTTCAGATGATAGAGGCATAGAAATAGTAAGAAACGTTATTCCGGAATACGCCAAAACAAAGTCTGATAAAATCAAGTTTATCATACTCGATGAAGCAGATGCAATGACTACTGAAGCCCAAAGTGCATTACGTCGTGTTATTGAAATATATAGTAAAAATTGTAGGTTCTGCATTATATGTAACAACATTCATTCTGTGCTTCCAGGTATTCAATCTCGATGCACGTTAATGCGATTTAATGCATTAAACAACGAAAATATGTCATTACGCCTACAGGAAATAGCAGAAAAGGAAAAAGTAACAATAAAAAGAGAAGGTATAGACGCTATTATCGAGTCAAGTAAGGATTTTAGACAAATGTTGAATGTTTTCCAGTGCTTAGCTTCGCTTTACAGTAACGAAAAAATAACTCGAGAAATAGTGTATGAATTTACTGGGTACTTACCCGAAACTACAGTAAAGAACGTCATTACTTTTTTACAAAATAATAGTTTTGAAACTGGTTTTGATTACTTACAAAAGAACATAAAACAAAATCTATGGAACATACTCGCACTTATAGAAGCAATGACACCATTAATCGTAAACGATAAAGATATATCAACAGAACAAAAAGTACATATTATTGATGTATTTTCTAAGATTGAAAATAGACTAAGTACAGGTAAAAATGGTGTCATATACATTGCTATGGTAGTGTCTGCTTTTAAGTAATCAAGTAATTTTTTGTTCAATTTTGTCAAGACGATTTGAAAGATTACCAATACATTTAAAATAATTATTTTCTCGCTGCATTGTTTTACTGCTTTCAAACATCAAGTTTAGTTGCGAAAGCTCGAATACATACTTGTCAATAATATGTTGAGTATCATTACGATAAAGCGTGCTAAGAGTATTGTCACAACGTTCGTGTAGGTCGACAAAATCGTCTTTTAAATTTGAAATAATTTTAGAAAGAGAATTTTTTTCTTGTTCAAACATAGTTTTGATACTTTCGAGTATCTTGCTTAGCTCGTTTGAATAATTTTCATTTTTCGTAGAGCGTTTATCGAGCTTTTTAACATGGTCTGCAAGGTCTGCTACCTTTGTTACAAAGATTGTACTTGTTTCTTTTGTAATGTTTTCTATTGTTTCAATGCGATTTTTGATATTAATATTTTCTTTTTTTATTTTTTCTAAATTATCAGAATTTTCTTCTATTAATTCGTTATTTTTCTTTTGTTTATTTTTAAATATTTCCAAAATTTCAATATCATTTTTGGAATTTTTCTGAATAGTCACCATAGTAGCATGGTCCTGCTTCAAATCATTCAGTCGAGAATTTATCCAAGTCAATTCACCTTTCATATCAGAAGTATCTTTCTTATGGTCTTGTTTTAACGTAACCAACCGAGCATCTAATCCATCGACAACCATCTTCAAATCAGATGAATATTTTTTTAACTGAATATCAATAACTTCTTTAAAATTATTTAATTCTGAAACTATTTCTTGTTTATTTATCTTTTCTTCAAGAAAATTTATTTTTTTAGAATTATTTTGATTAATTTCTTCGATGGAATTAGAAATATTACTGTGAGTGTTATTCAAAATACCTCGAAGATTATTTAGTTCGTTATCTATGTAGTTTTTCCATTCTTCTTCCTTTTCTTCCTTTTCTTCCTTTTCTTCTTCAGGCTCCATACTTTCCAGCATTTCCATAAAAATATTTTTGAAATAATCCTTATTTGATATTAGTTGCATAAGCTTTTCCAGTTCAACTTCTAACTTTATTACTCGGTCTCGATCAGATTTTACACTGTTTACATCACTTTCTATGCGAGTAATAGCATTGGTTATATTGTTAGTCGAGTGCATCCAAGCTTTTAGTGTATCTTCTTCCATTGAATTAGATAGCGGTGTTTCTGGTGCTGATTTATCACTTTTTTGCGAAACATTTACTCTTGTGCTTTTGAGTTTATTTACACGAGCTTTAAAAGATGTTGCCATTATTATTATAGTTTATTATTATAATATTTTTAAACCGCCATTGGTGGTCTTATATAAGAATGGCTTTCATAATTTTCGACCACAATGTCTTCCAACGAAAAATCAAAAATATTTTTTACATTTTCCGATAAACTAACAGTTGGAAATGAATAAGGAATATTTTTCATCTGAGTAAGAACCTGGTCTACATGGTTCTGGTAAATATGTGTATCTCCGAGACACATTGTGAGCTTAGAAGCTCGAAGACCACATACGTGAGCAATCATATGCGTTAACAGCGAATAGCTCATAATGTTAAAAGGAATTCCAAGAAACACGTCACATGAACGCTGGTACATTTGACAACTTAGTTCTCCTCCGGAAGACACATAGAACTGTGCCATCATATGACAAGGAGGCAATGCCATTTTTGAAAGAGCAGCAGGGTTCCAAGCTGTTAAAATAATGCGACGAGAAAAAGGGTCATTCTTGATTAAGTTCACGATTTCAGACAGTTGGTCAACACCCTTACCTTCGTAACATTCTTCCATACCGCGATAATCAGCTCCAAAATAGCGCCATTGAAACCCATAGCCCGCACCAATATCACCTTCTTGCAAAAAAGTAAGACCTCTACTGTCCAAAAATTCTCTGCTGGTGTTACCAGTCCAAATTTTTACACCTTCGTTTTCAAGCTCTTTTGAATTAGTTGAACCAGAAATGAACCAAAGAAGCTCTTTCATAACAGCTTTCAAAGCAAGCTTCTTAGAAGTTAAACACGGTAATATTCCATTACTTAACGAGAACTCCAAACATTGACCGAAAAGTGAATACGTACCAACACCAGTACGGTCATCTCTTTTTTCTCCTTCCAATAGTATCTTCTTGCATAGCTTTAAGTATTGCATTTCGTCAGTGTTACGACACACCATAAAAGAAGGAACATAGTGCATAAATGTACCGCTTGGTTCTTCGGTTCCTTCAAAAAAAGAAGACTTAACTAACGAGCATTTATTCTTTAATGTTTCAAGGTCAAAATACCTGTCACAGTCACTATAACTTAATTCAAGCTCAGTAATCAAAAAAGAATCAAAAAGTGGAGCATAAACAAGAGCTTGTTCGTAAATAGTTTGACCACCACAATAAAACACAGTACCAATAGACATACCAGGAAAAGAAGCAATTAAAAAGTCTTTCAAAACAACAGGGTTCAAAGAGCCACCATACGAAACAACGTCTTTGTCCATATATACTTGTTCTTTGTTGTGACTCAATACAACAGTAAGCCTATCTCCTTTAAGGTTCTTGGAACCAATACTTTCAAACGTGCATCGACCCATAACCAAGACATTTTTTACAGCATTGGTACCTTGTGTAACGTTTCGAAAGTAATTCATATCAATCGAACAACGCCATGGAATAGTTCCTTGCTTTCCAATCCCGCCTCCTTTTTCACAAGCAGCAATGACACTGAACTTCATAGTATAAAATTAACTAGAATATTTTTAAGAATAATTTATATCTTATAGTATATGGAAGCACTCATAAATTCTGTAATTTCTGAGCTTGAAACGTTTGAAGCTAATACATTAGCGCCATTTTTCCAAAACCCAGATACGTTAACAGGTATCATAATCGGCTTAGCTGCTGTTGCAATATTTTACAACGTTTCTAACACAATAAAAAAGCTCTTTGACAACGTTACTTACCGTCTTATTTGGGTATTATTGATCGTTCTTGCTACGCTTTATAATCCATTTGTAGGGTTTTTAACCGCTGTTATTTACGTAATGTTTATGCGTCCTTCTTCTGAAAGTTTTGTCAATGATGAAGACGCACAATGTCCTCCAAAAGGAGATGATTTTCCTGTGCAAGAACCAGAATCATTTGCACAGGAACAGTTAGAAATTCTTGAATCCAATCAAGAAAGCACGCATTTAGAGCGTGTAATCGAAGGTTCCAAAGAAGTAATGCAACAATCTATTCAGTAGGAAACATCTTATTAAAAACATAATTTTTTAACGTGGTACAATGCACTTCTATTGTACTATTCCACATAATTTTTAGCTCATTGTCTGCAAGCACCAGTTCCTTGTAAATCTTGTGGTCTTTGTGGATTTCATATCTTTTTAAGAGCTCTTCTGGAGCCATTACTTTCAAAGACGTATTAAACAAGCTAACACCGTGTCCATTGACAGAAAAAATGTCTTTTTCATTATTACAAAGGCAACGCTTTTGAGCAAACTTAACACGATAGTCCTTGCTGTTGACCCACTCGTCGTATACCAACACCGTGTCTGGAAACATACACCCTAAGTAATAGTAAGTCTTCCATAACTGCACACTTTCTTGCATTTCCTTTCGAATTTCTGTCTCTTTCATTTTCTTTTTCATAAAAATATGCAGCTTACTGCAAAGTACATTAAAGGGATTTCGAAGCACTATTATCATCTTGTTTTCAAGAGGAGATGACTTCTCAACAACACTGAGCACTTCTTCCATAGACCTATTTTCATAAAAGAAAATCAAAGGCTGCATAATGGAAAACTTATCTGCAACATAGTCGTAATACCGTGTCTTATTTATTTCCGGTACGATGTCCATAGAAAGGGACTCGACGGACGTTTCAAGGTTGCTTGCGTTGTTGATAAAAATACTTTTTTCAAGCATTCTTTGGAGCCAGTAACAGATAGCGCGGTTACCATTGCGAGTCATACCAAACACATAGTACTTGTTAATTTTGTTGTAGTCAGAAAGCAAAAAAGAAGACTGTGGTTTCGAGCCAGACATAACATTATTCATCTGACCAGCACGCATAGTTATATGATGGTGTTCATGCACGTGAACTTGACCAGCTTTTCGAATATTGTCAACTTCAGCTCGATTTGCAGGGTCTAATATCCAATTAAGCTTTTCCATAATATCTTCCTGGTTGCATTTTATGTAATTCACTCCATCGCTGTAACCAAGCTTTTCAAGCTCTCCATAAGCGTTGTCTTCAGCAAGCAACAAAGCTCCTGAAGCAGGTATTTCAAAATACTTTGCCAATATGTAATTCAATGTAGAACAATCTGTAAAACAGCAAAGATATTTATTCAAAACAGCTCCATACTTCGAGCCTATTTTTACATTTTCAAGATTATCGTAATCAAACTGTTTATATGAAGGATGACTGATGCAAGCTATTTTGTCTTTAGTTGTTGCAGCCATACGTATCATCTTGCGTCTAAAAGGATACATAGATCCATTCTTACCGCTTATCAAGAGCTTTAAAATTGGTTTCTTGTTAAATTCTAACGAATGGTCATCCGTAAAACCATGAGGTATCCAGTACACTTTCTCGTGTACTATTCGAGGGTACCGTTTCAAAAAAGGATCTCTGTATGTCACAAAGATACCATCAAAGTTATCGTAATAATTAACGTTTTTCATATTTTCGTTTTTGTGAATGTCGTCTGCGAAAACATATAGCTTTTTATTACTGTTATAGATATCAGAAAAGATATGATGCACCAATATATCGTCGTGATTTTCTATGACTAGCATAGACTCTACTTCATAGTCCATAATACCAACAGATTTGTATGCGTCTTCCATTTTTGAGTTTATTTCAAAGTGAGACATATCTACGAGCAAAAATCCGTGAACATTTACAAAACAGTTTATCATATAGTACATTTCTCGTAATATATCACATTTCCATTTGTTGTCATAATTAGCTATCAAAATCTTTTTCATTTACCTTGGGCAAACACAAAAAAACAGCAAAAAATACGTACTCATAGGTCACGGAACCTACTGTAAACGAACTCTTGCAAAGCTATTTGATGACCCATAATCTTTGCAAGAGCTTTTCGCTCTTCGACGGTTGGTTTATTATTTAAAAAAGAAGAAATGTATATTTTACGTAGCATACTACTGCTTACTTTGTGTGGTGCAAAGATACGGTTCAATAGTCCCGTAAATGCCTGCTGCGTAAGAAGCTTTCCGTTCTTGGTGTTGACAATCAAATTCGGACCTTCATTTATGGTGCTCCAAACAGTACATATTTTTTCAATCAAAGGAGGCATTACGAGTACCTTGGTCCCAAGCACACCTTCCGTTTTATGGTGACGTACATAAAGTGTACTATTACGTACGTCATACACATTTTCATCGCATAACCGTTCAGAGTCTTCGTCGTTGCGTACGAACTTTGTGCTGTAATAGTCTTGTCCTCGTAATGGAGGGTAATGCGCATAAAGAGCACATACTAAGTAACGCTGATACAAATTGACAAAGGTATATTTGCTTTTCAGTAATTTGAAGTCCTTGCAACCATCTATTAATTCATTTACCTCCTTTTCTAACTTTTCAAAACAAACAGTAACGTCTTCCATAGTCATAAAATTTTCTTTTTCTTTTTCATTGGGGTCTCGGTAAATGGTGTTTTCACTGTTTTCTTTCAAACATTTCTTAGACAGCTCTTTGTAATATTTAGCTTCTTCGCGTAAGTCATAACAATCAAGCACGATATACACCGCATAGGTACATGCAGCAAGCGAATTCACATTGGGTATTTCACGACGTAATACATCTTCGCTTTCTACAACGAAGTTCATATGCATAAAGTCACGGCTCACAAACTTGGGCATTTTGTCGTCATGAGTAAACACGTTTGCTATGCGCTTGACACTTACACTGTATTGTCTAATGCTTGAGTCTTTGTAACCCCTTGCCTTGATTAGCTCTATTAAATAGGAATCAAAAATTAAACCAGCCATATGCTTTTATTTAAAGATATTTTTTAAATAAAAATGATTTTCTTATTTAAAAATACAAAAAAAATGGAAAAGAAAACCATTCATGGACTAAACCCAAACAACAAGGTTATAACAAACCAAGAAATTAAAAGTATACTGCAAGATTACGGCATAAATAATCATATAGAAAACTATGACCTCTTTAAACAAGCATTTGTGCATTATTCATATTCCCTGGAAGACACAGAGCACTTATCTCAAAATCAAGACCCAAATTACTCCAAGGACGTAGTACCTTTTCGAGAGAAGTCAAACGAGCGCTTGGAGTTCATAGGCGACTCAATGCTTGGTGCAGTCATCACGTTTTACTTGACAACACGGTACCCGACAATGCGGGAAGGCTGGATGACTACAACCAAAGGTAAGCTGGTATGCGGCAAAACGCTGTGCAAAATAGCAAGAAAGATGAACTTCAGTGAATACATAATGATTTCAGATGAAATCGAAAAAAAATACGGACGCTCTGCACAAACAGTTATGGAAGACTGTTTTGAATCATTCATAGGCGCTCTTTTCAGCACCATAGAATCACCTATTGAAAGCGTAGAAGACATCTATAAACAAAATGGTTCAGCAGGCTTCAATGCGTGCCAAAAGTTTGTTATCAACGCTTTCGAACATCATCTTGATTTTACAAAAATCATTAGCCACGACGGTAACTACAAGCACCAACTTATGCGCTATTACCAAACAAACTTCGACGGTCAGGTGCCTATTTATACGTCCATAACCGACATCAATGGAGCGTCTGGTAAGCGTTTCAAAGAAGGTGTTTATGGATACGATGGTCAGTCCATTATTGGTTCAGGAGTATCAAACAAAAAGACGCACGCACAGCAGCTTGCTTCAAAGAATGCTCTTATTTACCTCGGCGAATCTGTAGACAGTGAAAGCGAAAGTGAAAAAGAAAATTAAATTTATTTATTATATAAAGCATGTTCGAATACGAGCTACACATATACTTGTTGGCTATCGTGGTCTTTATGTCAATTGAAATGATGTTTTTTTCTTTAACAGACATCAGCATCATTGACATAATAACCCAGCTCATAAATAACCTTTTAAATACAAACTTTTACTTTAAGGACTATGTATACATTGTTGCAGGCATTGCAGGTCTTTTGATAGCTTTGAAACGTGACAACTGGCTTCCTTTCTTGGGACGTTCGGTTTTCCCTCATAGTATCCTTCAACAACAAACACCAACACAAGCTACACAGGAAATAACAGTCAACGTCAAAGTACCCAATGCCAAGGTTATTTACTGGGCATCGAAGGACACACAGAACGAAACAACACCAGTCTTTGAAGCTTACGACGACTTTTCCAATGCTGGTGTTGCAATGAGTAACGCACAGGGAAATGCGGTATTAAAGGTGCAAAAAAGTACTGGATATATTGTACCGAGTGGCAAGTACATAAAGCGTCACGTGCATTACCGTCTTGCCAAAGACGAGTACTCGATGCTTGGAAGTGTAAATACAGCTTATTATTAATTTTTTTCTGCATTCTTTATATAAAGAATGCCAACAACTAAAAAGCGTGTAGGTAAAGAAGAAGCCAAGAGCCTCTTTCTTAAATACTACAACAATTCACCAAGTTCCATGGTGCGTGATATTAACACCAAGGCTAAGACCCTCAAGCCTAATGCCAAGAACTCTTGGAAGTACCGTAATAACCCTTCAAAGTACGACATGAAAGGCGTTGATGACAACAGTAATGCTTCTCGTCAGTGGATAATGAACCGGTTTTTCAGACATATGAACACTGTACCTTCTCCTAAGACGACACCAAGCGAAGAAGTATTATCTTCATTGAAAGCTGAAATTGAAAATTCTAAGTCAATTATCAAAGGATTAACAAGCCAAATTAAAAGCTGTCAGGAAGATAAAAAGAATGCAAACAGCACTATAAAAAGCACGTACAATGCTTCCATAGCCGAACTCAAAAAGCAGGTACAAGAGCAAAAAACTATCATAGTTTCTCTCAAAGAAAGCACAGCAGCACATGAGCAGCGTGTTGCAACATTGAAATCAGAATATGAAAACAATGTTGCACAAGCAATGGCAAAAGCAGAACAGGAATACTCTGAAGTCATAAAGGGTATTAAACAAGACCATAAAGAAGCTATTTTGCAGCTCAAAAAAGAAAAAGAAGTCATAAGCAATGAACTAAGCCAACTTCAAAGTATACTAAGAGAAGAAACAAACAGCAAAGCAGCAATCCAATCTGAATTAACAGCTGTAAAAGCTCAGCTTACAGAAGAAAAGAACAAGCTAAATAGCCTGGAAATTCAAAACAAGCAGCTTCGTCAGCAAGGCAAAGCAACTTCAGACAACATTGCTTCAGAGCTCCAGTCAAAGGAGCAAGCAATATCGGGTTATGTAGCACAAATATCTAAGCTCCAAGAACGCATAGCAAAGCAAGATGCAGCACTAAACACGATGCAGAAAACTATTTTTGACCTTGCAAATAAGCATGACAGTGATGTACAAAAGGCACAAAGAACAACACAACGTATTGGAGACCTTGAAAAGCGTAATGAATTACTGCAAGCAAAGAAGAACGACCTCGAAGCCAGTGTAATCAAGCTTACCAACGAGATTGATAATGCAAAAACTGAAATATTAAATAAGAGTAACGAGTACAACAATCTTGAAAAGGCATATAACAAAGAACGCCAAGAGCTCGAAAATAAGTATATTCAAGAGCTTCAAGCTAAAGAGGCACTCAACCAAAAGGTCAAAGAGCTTACACAAGACAGACGTGACAAAGAAGGTCTTATTGCGACGCTGCGTGCTCAAATCCGAAACTTGAACGAGTCTTCAAAGGATGCACAAAAAGCATCCAAGGAATTGAACGACCATATTCAAGAGCTTGAAAACGAGCAAACAATTCGAGAACAAAATGCAGCCAATGCTCAAAAGAATTACGAAAAAGAGCTTTCGAGCATAAAGGCAAAGCTCCAAGAAAGTGATGCACTTATTTTGCAGTCTAATCAGAAGATTTCTCAAAATATTGAAACTATTAAGTCCAAGGAACAAGAAATAAACACAATGAAAGACCGCATAAAAGAGCTACAAACCAAAAAAGCTCAAAGCCCGAGCGATGACCTCTTTGAAGTACTCTTGGAATTTGAAAAAGTTCTTTTTAATGTAAACGGTAAAAAGGGTGCTGGTGTTGTAAAGGTCGAAAAATTCAAGAAAGACCCCAAACTTTCTCTTGAATTAAATGATACAGAATTCTATATGATTCGCATTGACACAAAGGATAATTCTCAAAACCATGACCTTTATGTGCCCATAAGCAAATACTTAGTTATTAACAAATACGAGAAAACGAGCTACGAAATAATACCAACAAACAAAAAGGAAACATACCGCTTTAAGATAGTTCAACCTAAGGCTATGACGGCAGATGAATTCAAAGACCAAATGAAAGCATTCGACGCGTTATTGAAATCGACAACAAATTTCAATGACACATATAAATTTAAAAATAAATTAAAAAAGTAAAAATAAAATAAAATAAAATAA
>PVBE012922631.1_pt1 | contig 16547 bp, 13 predicted proteins | sample 1631181 | NCBI WGS metagenome assembly PVBE01 (sample SAMN08397723, study PRJNA350692) | Marine metagenome, whole genome shotgun sequencing project. | isolation source: water | place: Pacific Ocean | collected 2012-04
CACTTTCAAGATATCTACCCCAGATAGCCTCGGAGGGTTCTCTTTTTGCAGGTCATATAGCTTCTGGGTGAGCCGCCTGTTGGTATCATACACTTTAATGGCCGCGGCCAGGGCCTCATCTGTTAAAGGCTTACCCGTCCACTCCTCCACGGCCTCTCTCATCTTTCCTATGTGGCTGACAAGGTGGGGTATAGCCCTGTCGCTCTCAATGTGGTCGGGAACATACAGAAGATAGCTGAAGGGCACGGGAGCATGCCTTAACCAGCTATCGTAGGTCTGCCGGATGTGAATACAGCAGTAACCGTGTATAAGCCCGTCCAAGTAGTCATAGCGCCCTAACAGCCCCTGGGCGAGGGTATCCCGGCAATAGGTGCAGAACATACCGTATACATAGGGAGCGGTGACATCCTCCGGCTCGTGTGAGCCCAGCACCCGCACTGGCAGTACGCCGGCGGCATGCAGTATCTCCTCCGGCACATAGGTACACAGATAGCCCGCAATCCGGCCTCCGGTGCGCTCCCGCCAGCCCTTGGCGTAGCCGTGACGATCGTCAATCACCTGGGTCATTTTATCCAGAGCGCCCATAAGTCCCCTTTCGTAAGTAAGGGTTGTAGATTAGCACAACCGCTGCTCCTGTGTCAAACGAGCCTGCCGGGGATATTGTATAACCATTAGTATGTAAGAATAGTATGTAAGAACCTGAGAGTAGAAAGAGGCAGCACCCTTTTTATTTACGGGGATGTAGAGGCGCCCCTCTGATATATCCCTAATATATATCACCAGACGGGTCCGCCGTGGGCCGTATGACTGCCGACTTACCGGTGCGACCTCCTAGGAGTCTGGAATCCTTTGGACAGAGAGGCGACAAGCCTAAGCGTCCCTTGGGGGCTTGGGGGGCGAGGCCCCCAAGAGTAACTTGTTAGGGTGGGTCCGCCTTGCGGACTCCGAACAAAGTTAGGAGCGGGTGGGAGAGATAATACTCGATGAACAACCCCCCTTTATCGCTGCTCAAAGAGTGACGGGATTGTCTGATGGAGGCACTTTGGTATAATAGGTGGACATCTCTGGTGGGTTGGGCAGTTGTGAGGCAAAGGAGACAAGAAGGGCATGACGGAAAACCAAAAAGGGGTGTTGCACGGTATCCGGGTGCTGGACTTGGGCCGCTACCAAGCGGGGCCCCGCTGCACGCTTATGATGGCTCGCATGGGCGCCGAGGTGATAAAGGTTGAAAAGGTGGGTGGTGAGGACGGCCGCTCCTTCCCGCCTCAGGTGCGCGGCAGCAGCGTCTACTGGGCACAGTATAACAGCGGTAAAAAAAGCCTGGCCATCAACCTGCGCCACGAGAAAGGCAGGAAAGCGCTGCGGCAGCTTGTCAAGATATCCGATATCTTCCTGCAGAACTTCCAGCCCGGCATAATAGATGAGATGGGGTTAGGCTATGATGTTTTGCGGGGCCTTAACCCCCGCATCATAATGGTCAATGTCTCTGGCTACGGCCAGTACGGCCCTTACCGGGACCGCCCCGGCTTGGATGTTATCGGCCAGGCCATGGGTGGGCTCATGTCCCTCACCGGGTTCCCGGACACCCCACCCACCATCACCGCCAGCCCCGTGGTAGATCGCATCACCTCACTGCACGCCTGCATTGCCGCCCTTGGCGCCCTCAGGGAGCGGGACATCTCCGGAGAGGGCCAGGCTATAGATGTGTGCCTCGCCGATACCGGCTACACCCTGACAGAAATACCCATCGCCGCCTATTTGGAAACCGGTGATGTCCCACAGCGGCTGGGAAACCGGCTGGGGGTGATGCCTACTAACACCTACAAGGCTAAAGACGGCTATGTTTACATCATCTCACCTACGGAGCACACCTTTAAGCGCTGCGCAAAGCTCATCGGCAAGCCGGAGTGGGCGGATGACCCCGGTTTCATCAACCCGGTGGAACGGTGGCAGCACGCTGATGAGATAGACCAGGCCATAGGCCGGTGGGTGGAGGAGCGCACTGTAGCCCAGGCGGTGGAGCAGGGTACCGAGGCCGATATTCCACTCGCCCCGGTCAACGACATACCCACCGCCGCCAATGACCCTCACCTGTGGGAGAGGGAAATCCTGGTGAAGGTGCCCGACCCCAAGGCGGGGGAGATTCTGGCCGCCGGCAAGATGATCAAATTCAGCCGCAGCCCCACTATAGTGGGGCCGGTGCCCGCCCCGGGGGAGCACAACTGGGAGGTTCTGGGCGGCCTGCTGGGCTACTCCGATTCCCAGATAGAGGAACTTCGAGCCGAAGGGGTTATTTAAGCCCAGACCATCCTTGACGCTGTCTGTAAGGTAACACAGAGGGCAACAAGGCGGCACAGACAGTCTACGCTATCCTCCCTAACGGTTTCAAACGCGCGCTCCCTGACGGCAAATCATGCCCTCAGTCCTTGATGCCAAGCAAGACGGTTGCTTCGGCAAGCTCTCCGAATGGGTCCGGTGTCCTTAGAACAGGGTAGCTACAATAGTGGGCATCCTTTGGGGGAACTTTGGGGGCCGCGCCCCATAAAAACAATCTTCAAGGGAGGGCGGGGGGGGGAGATGATGCTTGCTCTACACCCACCCCACCTTGGCGGACAGGCCCACCACGGAGTACAATACAGCGGAGTACAATACAGCAGCCAAGATAAGATATACCTGCGGAGGAGGCACCATGCTGGCACAGTTTACCTTTACCCCCAACGAGTCCAAGAAGTTCATCGCCCTTTCGGTCATGCAGTCTGACTTGATGAAGAGGGCGGCCGCACACGGCACCGTCGCCATCCACCCCTCTAGCAGCACCTACTTCATCGCCGAGGCGCTGCTGGGGGCCAAGCCTCCCTCCAACACCTGGGTGTGCGGGGTTATTGTGCCCAAGGGTACCTGTGTGGAGGCAGGGGCCACCTCCGGGGCCACGGCCGTGGCCTCCTCCGAGCGCCCGGGGGATAGCGCCGCCACTCATAACCCTGGGGCTTTCAAGAATACCTATGTAATCCGGCAGGGCCAGTTTAGCATCGGCGCTCCACTGGATGATATCCTTTCAGAGTTGGGGCCGGACGATGTCTACATAAAAGGGGTGAATGCCGTAGATCCCCAGGGCAATGTGGCGGTGCTTATAGGCAACATGGTGGAGGGTGGCACCATAGGCCGGGTGCTGGCCGCCAGCCGCCGCCAGGGATTCACGGTGCTGTGCCCGGTGGGACTGGAGAAGCTCATCCCCGTCCCCGTCTCAGATGCAGCCAAGATGGCCAACCGCAAGGGGTACGTCTACAGTATGGGCATGCCGTGCTCGCTTCTGCCGTGTGTAGGGGATACGATCAAGGTTGTAACGGAGACCAGCGCTATTACGATGCTCAGCGGGGCATCCGTCATGCCTATCGCCGCCGGGGGCCTGGGTGGAGCCGAGGGAGCGGTGACTCTGGCGGTGCAGGGGGAGGAGAGCCAACTGGGCAAAGTGGTGGAAATGGCCGAGGCCTCCAAGGGGGCACAGTTGCCCGATGTACGGGTCAACTCCTGCTTTGACTGCACGGTAAGCTGGTGCGCCTTCCCAGTGGGCACCAAGCCCTGGGTGGTAATGTAGAAGTTGGGCGATAGCAGCTACTACGAGGCCCTAGGTGTGGGGCGGGATGCCACCCAGGATGATATAAAAAAGGCATACTTCCAGATGGCATTCCAGCACCATCCTGACCGCAATCCGGGCAGGGAAGACGAGGCGGAGACACGCTTCAAGGAGGTCACCCGGGCTTATGAAGTGCTGAGCGATCCCCTGAAACGCAGCCAGTACGACCAACAGGGTATGGGATATCCTCAGATGGGCAATCTGGCTGATTTGTTCAGTTCCCCAAATGTCAGAGACATATTCTCAGAACTGAACCGGGAGTTCAACCGCACGGGCGTACAGTTTGACCAGGAGTTTATCCGCCGGGTCTTCGGCGGCGGCGCGGTTTTCGTGAGCACCGTCACCACGGGCTGGGGGCTGGGTCGCCCCACCCGCACACGACCTCGCCGCCGTGGCCTGCTGGCCGGCCTGGCATACAGGCTGGGGCGTTATATGCTCCGGAAAATGGCACCTCCGGCCCCCGGCGAACTGGACTTGCAGCGCACCCTGTCCATCAGTCCCCAAGAGGCGGAGCAGGGGGTGGAGAAGCGGGTACGGTACAGCCTGGAGGGCCGGTTCCGTAGTATAGCTGTCAGGGTGCCGCCGGGGGTGGCCGCGGCCACCCGGATCCGCTGTCAGGGAATGGGGCGGCAGCGGGGCGGATGGAGGGGTGATTTATACCTTGAGGTGCGCATTCGTTGACCCCCTACCCCCTTTGGATTATAACGGGGGCAAGTTCCCACGATGAACGCCTCGCCACATATCAAGGCCCTGATGCTGTAAGGGGATAAAGGCACTCGGCTGCGCCTGGTGACCGAGTTCGGCTCATACCGGGCTGATGCCCTTATCCCGCTCAAAGAGATGGCTGATCCCATGGCCTTTGGAGTAGCCCAGTTGGACGGCAGCGGACGGGTGATAACGCCTGAGGAAAAGCCCACGCAGCCTCGCAGCAACTCGGCGCTCACAGAGGCCTACGCCTTCTCTCCTACCATCCACTGGGGCATAGAGAGCCTTTAGCCCTCCTAGCGCGGGGAGTTGGAGATAACCGATGCCATTCAGCGCCTGGTGAACACGGGTGGGTGTCCAGTCATGTTCTTCAGGGGTAGCGGCTGGACACAGGTAAGAAGGAGGACCTGTTTTTGGCCAACCGGGTGGCACTGGACGAGTTCTTGTGCGCAATTGTGGCTGGCTTGGTGAGTGGCGCTTCGGTGTGTAACAAAGCTTAAATCGGTCACAACGCTCATATTCCAGGCAGCCTGCTTCAAGGCCGGTTCGTACTGCCACAGACTGTACTATCTACAACTCCGTCGTGGGCACTTATGTCAGCATAGGTGCAGAGACCTGTATTGAGGACTCCCGGCTTGAGGACTCAATTGTAATGGAGGGGTGTCACTTCCACAGTGTGGGCCCCATCTCCAGCATCATCAGCCCCAACTGCCGCGTTACGCGCACCGACCTATGGGCACCCGTGTGTCTGTTTATTTGGAGATGACACAGAGATGTCATTGACGGGCTGATGATATCCGAACAGGCTGATTATATCCACCGATGAAAATAGCCCGCTGCACACTACCTCCGCCGGACTTCCTCCGCCGGGCCTGTTACCGATCTCCAGCGTTGCCGTCCTCGCAGCACTCGCCACAGGAAGTGGGCCACAATCAGGCCCCCCAGTAGCTCGGTGGCATACGTACGCGGCATGGTATAGGCATTAATCATACTGTGGACGAAGCTTCCGAACGGGGTGGACCAGCTTTCCACCATACTCCACCCCAGGACGGGCCACCAAAGGACGGCGGGCTGAAGCCACATCTCATCCAGGACCAGGTGGAGGAGGGTACCCAACCCCAGACTGAGCAACACCGCGTTCCCCCGACGGTAGCGCCACACCCCCACCCCCAGTAGCACCAGGGAGAACAGCAGCGTGTGGCCCACAATCCGGCCGCTGTGGATCACATCACCAAGAATGTACAAGCCCACCGGTTTATCTATCATATCGGGTAGCAAAGCCCCAACCATCAGGAGCCGGTAGTCCAGACCCCGTCGCCGTCTCAGCACAACTCGCTCAAACAACTGTGCTGCTCCCAGGCTTATTCCGACATGACCAAGAATTAACACTGACCTTAAACCTACGGAATCGTACCCCGCCCAACACACCGGTGTCAATCTGGAGACTCACACCCGGCTCACCTCCAGAGCAAAGGACATCTGCAGGGCTCACCGCCCGCAACATATAGGCGGGAGCAGGAGTGGGCCCGGATGTTTGCTGGGCTGTCTCTTGCTAAGGCCGCTGGCCGACCGTTCCCTGCCTGCGCAACCCCGGGGGTTTTGGGGGGCTTCGCCCCCAAAACACAATCCATGGGCTGGCGGGTGAGGAAACAAATGCTTGCATAGCGCAAGACGAACAACCCTTGCCTTCCTGGCAGCATACCCTCCGCTACCAGTGCCAATAACGGTATATGCCGGAGCAGGGCGCTACTCCACGACTGATGGTTCCAACAAATGAGAGGGAATCCACATCATGCAGGCTGTGCCGAAAATGGCAAACAGCAGGTCAGCTTACGCCGCTCACCCGGTGCCCGCAGGGGACGCCAGGAAAGGAACACCGTCTTTAACGGTCACCACCGGCTTGAGCAGCAGCTTTACCTCAAGAGGTTGGTTCTCTGAATCCCTGAACTCCCAGTCACCTTCCCCCATTTCCAGAACGGAGACATTGGCGGGCATTCCGTCCTTGAGGCTTCCCAGGCGGTGGCCCTCCTTCATAGCATTGGCCGGGTTGGTGGTGGTCATTTCTATCACTTGGTTGAGGCTTAGCCCTAGGGCCAGGAATGCGGAGATGGTATGAAGCAGGCTGTATACGGTTCCATTGATGTTGAGGGCCGCTAAATCGGTGCTGATAGTATCGGGAAGGATGCCTTGCTCCAGCATCTGTTGGGCCACATCGAAGCTCAAGCCGTTGTTGCCTCGGGCGATATCCAGCACCACGCCCCGCTCCACTGCCTCTCTAAACTCGGGCATCAAGCTCCCATCGGGTTGCAGCACCCTACCTGGCTTACAGGTAAAGCAGTGGCTCAGTATGTCGCCGCTATCCAGCAGGGGCAAAAGCTCTTTTGTCAGGCTCCGGCCTTCGACCCCTTTGGGGTCTCCGACGTGCACCATCAGGGGCAGGGCCACCTCTTTGGCTATCCTCTTGGACAGCTTTATCAGTTCCAGTCCCATGTTCCACATTACCGGTTCCACCACCCGCACTTTTATACCCTTTATCAAGTCGGGGTATGCCTGGACCATGGCGACCGTAGCCTCATAGTCAATATCATTCCAGTCCCTCATTTCAGGGAGGTGACACAGTCCGGTACGGCAGATATGCAGGAAGCAGAATACAGAGGTCTTGTTCTGAGGCAGCACGAACCTGGGTAAACCGGGAAATGTGTCGGAGCCGGCGCTGCCGGCATCCACAACCGTGGTCACACCGGCATTTATCCCTATCCTGTCCGGCGCCAGACCCAAGGAGGTAACCACATCATATACGTGGGCGTGAAAGTCAATAAGCCCAGGCACCACAATCTTGCCTTGGGCGGCAATCACCTGGGCTGCGTCTTCCTCCTTCAGTCCCTCACCCGATGTGACAATACGCCCCTTGCTAATGCCGATGTTGGCTATTCCGTCAACTCCCTGGGCCGGGTCAATCACCCTTCCCCCGCTAATAACCATATCGTACATGGCTGCTCCTTAATTGCCCCTTTGGGTTCCACAGTGTACTTCCTCCGAACGCGTGAGACAAGCCGACACTCCGGAGAGCTGCCGCCTGTGAGCCATTTGTAGGCAAATCACTTACGGGGGCAGTGTTGAAACCAGGGATAGTTGGGACTACACTGGTGGCAAAGGAGGCACCATGCACCATGACGGTCTAGATGCGATGAAGGGCGCCTACCAAGGCTGGGAGCAGGAGCATCTGGCATCGGCACTGAAAAGGGCCACCCGGGAGCCTGCCCACTCGGACCTGGCTCAGAAACCCCTCTACACACCGCTGGACACCGAAGGGGACAGCTACATGAGTGACCTGGGCTTCCCCGGCGACTACCCATATACTCGGGGCATCTACCCCTCCATGTATACCGGACGCCTGTGGACGATGCGAAACTATGCCGGTTTCGGTACCCCAGAGGAGACTAACCAGCGTTTCCGCTACCTATTGGAGCGTGGCCAGGGGGGGCTGCTGGTGGCATTTGACCTGCCCACCCAGATAGGCATGGACTCCGACCACCCCCGGGCCGAGGGCGAGGTGGGAGTGGTGGGGGCAGCGGTGGACTCCCTCCAGGATATGGAAACCATATTCCACGGCCTGCCCCTGGAGCAAGCCAGCCCATCCTTGACCATGAACGCCGCCGCCACCGTGGCCGAGAAGGAGGGCCTGGAGCCTTCCTGCATCACCGGCACCACCCAGCACGATATACTGAAGGAGTTCCTCTCCCGCGGCACCTATATCTTTCCGCCCAAGCCCTCCCTTCGGCTTACCGTGGACCTGATTGAGTACTGCACCAAGCACTTGCCCCGTTGGAACTTCATCAATATCTGCGGCTACCACCTGCGTGAGGCAGGGTGCACACTGATCCAGGAGTCAGCATTCGCCCTGGGCAACGCTATCACCTATGTGGAGGCCTGCCTAGAGCGCGGTCTGGACATAGACTCCTTCGCCCCCCGCCTGGCCTTCAATTTCAGCGCCAGCGCCAATATCTTTCAGGAGGCTGCCAAGTTCCGGGCCGTCCGTCGCCTGTGGGCCAAGCTGATGCGCCAGCGCTTCGGCGCCAAAAAGCCGGAGTCCTGGATGTGGCGGGTTGGGGCCGGCTCCACCGGCAGCATGTTGACGGCGCAGCAGCCGGAGAACAACATCGTGCGCATAGCTCTCCAGGCCCTGGCCGGGGTGCTGGGTGGGGTGCAGTCCTTCCATACCGCCGCCTACGATGAGGCTCTGGCCATCCCCTCGGAGCGCACTGCACTAATGGCCTTGCGCACCCAGCAGGTGCTGGCCTATGAGAGCGGGGCTGCCGATGTTGTAGATCCCCTGGCTGGGTCATACTACGTGGAGAGTCTCACTGACCAGATAGAGGATGAGGTCAACCGCTACTTGGAGCGCATAGAGGCCCGGGGTGGTATGCTGGCAGGGATTGAGGAGGGCTGGGCAAGGGCCGAGATTGCCGAGTCCGCCTTTGACCACCAGCGGCGGATAGAGAGCGGTGAGGGCACCGTGGTGGGCGTCAACCGGTTCAACGAGGAGGCCCGCGCCCCCATAACCCTCCACCGCCCCAACCAGGAGATGGTGCTGGAGCAGCTAAAACGCCTGAAAACCCTGCGATGGGAGCGGGACAACGCACAGGTGGAGCACACTCTGAAAGAGTTGCGGGATGAGGCCCGAGGTGCCGGCAACCTGATGTACCCTATCAAAGAGGCCGTTAAAGCCTATGCCACCATTGGCGAGATGTGCGCCGTCCTACGGGAAAACTTCGGGGAGTACCGGGCCGAGACGGGGTATTAGTTAGAGATAACATAGACAATGTTATTTAATATTATTTAAGCGAATAGTATTAAACAGTTCGTTAGAAGATTAACAAGGGAGGGCATTCATGACTGCAACTCTACGATCTATCCCATCCGAAGTAGAAGATGAATTGCCCTTTGCTGCCTCATTACGGGATTCTCGCATATCTGGCCGACTGAGGCGGACCCCATCTTCATGACAGGATAGGAGCAATCTTAAGACTGGGTTCCGCAAACCTCGAAGGATCTGGAGTTAAGAATTCTCCCATACATCTACTGGGAGCTTCCACCAGGGTTGAGGTGAGCACGTCGGCCAGTATCCGGTAACCCAGGCCTGGTAGGGACGCTCGGGGTTGTAGAAGCGAAAGTCGTTACCGAGGCCGGTCTTGGCTTTCCTGCCATCCTGATATGCTTTCAGGTAAACTTCTTCGTATTCCACCGCATTGACCACTCACTCATACTGGAAATCAAGCCCGAAGCCGGGCCAGTGCTGGGTTATCCGGCGCACAACTCTGCCAGCTATAGATGATGTGCCAATAGTGCGCTGAAACTCGCCTGCCCGAACTCCCTGGACAGCGGCTTGAGAAATGTGCATATGGCCTGGGGCCGCCAATCTACCGAACGAATACAGGGGGTTGACAGGGCAGTGGAAATACCTGGTATACTATAGGGGAACTGTTGTTCTACAGGAGGCATCCATAGCTAAGGGGCTGTCGCAGCGCCAGCAACAGATTGTGGAGTTCATATCCCATTACATGGACGAAGAGGGAATTCCGCCCACGGTGCGGGATATCGTGCGTGGCTGCGGGCTCTCTTCCACCTCTGTGGCCGACTACAACCTCCGCATTCTGGAGAGGGAGAGTCAGCTACGCCGCCGTCCTGATATCTCCAGGGGCATAGAGATGCCGGGACGGGGCAAAGGAGTGTCCCGCGTGCCCCTGTTGGGTGTCATCGCAGCCGGTGCCCCCATCCCCGTGCCCGATTCCGATGCCTGGCAGTCCACACCCCTTGAGACGGTGGAGGTCCCCGCTGAGATGGTGGGCCGGGCGCAGGGCGTATACGCCCTGTGGGTGAAGGGGACTTCTATGATTGACGCCCTTGTTGACGACGGCGATATTGTCCTTCTCGAGCCGGCCAGGATCGTCAAGAACGGGGAGATGGCGGCGGTGTGGCTCAAGTCCGAGAAAGAGGCCACCCTGAAGCGGTTCTATCAGGAGAAGAGGCGCGTCCGTTTGCAGCCGGCCAACAGCACCCTGTCCCCTATATTGGTATCCTCCCAGAATGTGGAGGTGCAGGGCAAGGTGGTGGGGGTGCTACGCCGCGTGGGCTAACCCAGACCGAAAGGCGGTGTAGTACCGACCGCCTAGGTCATGCTGCTTCCCCCGGGATTGTCTTGACGCGATTGCTCTTCCCATCCCAACCCTGTGACTTGTTAATTGGACGGTGGGGTTAAATAAAATAGCTAAAAGACTTCGTCAGTCTGTTTGACACTGCCAAAGGTGTGTGCCAGAATTATTCGGTGGAGGGCATACTTTGGTCGAAGCTGACGCTCGCCTCACTATCGGAGACGCCGCTACAAGATTCCTATCGAGCTTGTCACCGGAAGAAAGGGACACCACCCAGCAAGAGGTGCAGCGCTTTGTGCGCTGGTACGGTTGGGAGCGGCCCCTATCCCGACTCACTCCACCCGAAGTGGCCAACTTTGCTGAAAGGATAGCCGCATCCACCCAGAACCCCGGCCCCAAGCTGGAGCCGGTACGGACTTTTCTACTTTACGCAAAGAGACAGAAACTTACCTCCACCAACATGGCGGCCCACCTCAAGCTCAAGAAGTTAGGGGCAAAAGTGGCGCCGCCTCGGCGGACTGGAGCACCCCCGCCATCGCTGACCACAGAGGGGGCCGAAGAGATGAAACGGGACCTCCAGGCCATGCAACAGGAGCGACAGGTTGTGGTCCAACAGGTACGCACCGCCCGGGAGGACAAGGACTTCCGAGAGAACGCCCCGCTGGAGGCAGCTCGGGAGCGGCTGTCCTTTCTGGACTCCCGTATCAGGTCTATAGAGGCTGCCCTGGGTGGTGATGTGGTGGACACGAAGATGGTATCGGCCCGGCGGGCTGGGCTGGGCAGCCGGGTAACCATCTCTGATCCCAACGGAACCTCTGCCATATATACGCTGGTGGACCCCAGCGAAGCCAGCCTGGCGAAAGGTAAGATTTCAATCACATCCCCTCTGGGACAAGCCCTGCTGAGCAAGAAAGAGGGACAGGACGTGGAAGTGAAGGCCCCCGGGGGTAAGTTGCGCTACCACTTGGAAGCTATCGCCCCATGATGGGTAAGGACCTCTTGTCAGTGGCCGACCTCACGGCTGACGATATCCGGAGCCTCCTAGACCACGCCCAAGGTATGATAGGCAACAGAGGCAGCCAGCTTGAGGGGAAGACGGTGGCACTTCTATTTGAAAAGCCCTCCCTGCGTACAAGGGTAAGCTTTGAAGTCGCCGCCCGCCATCTGGGTGGCGATAGCCTGTTCCTGCCCTCCGCAGAAGTGGGCGTGGGCACAAGAGAGCCGGTGTCGCATGTGGCTTGGGTGCTCAGCCGCTATGTGGATGGGCTGGTGGTACGCACCTTCGCCCAGAGCACCGTTGAGGAACTAGCCCAGCACGCCTCTATACCCGTAATCAACGGCCTCTCCGACCATGAGCACCCCTGCCAAGCCCTGGCTGACATCCTCACTATCCGGCAGAAGAAGGGGAAACTGGCCGGGCTTACACTGGCCTTCGTGGGCGATGCCAACAATGTGGCCCGCAGCCTGCTGCTTGCCTCAGCCAGGGTAGGGATAAACTTTCATCTGGCTGCCCCACAGGCATACGCCATGGACGGTAACATTGTATCGCAAGCCCGCTCCGCTGCCGCCACTGGCGGCTCCCGGCTCCTGTTCACCCAAGACGCGCGGGAGGCGGTAGCCGGGGCCGACGTGGTATACACCGATGTATGGACAAGTATGGGGCAGGAGGCGGAGTCAGTGCAGCGAAGAAAGGACTTTTCAGCTTACCAGGTGGACGCCGGTTTGCTTTCCGCAGCCCCCAGAGCCATATTCATGCACCCCCTCCCTGCTCACCTTGGTGAGGAGGTGGCTCCCGATGTCCTGGAGGGGCCACAGTCGGTCGTCTTTGACCAGGCGGAGAACCGCCTGCATATTCAAAAAGCGGTGCTTGCCCGTCTGCTGAGCGGCACCCGCACTGGGGAACGGGCGTGAACACCCCCCTGGTGGCAATAGTGGGGCGGCCCAATGTAGGTAAGTCCACCCTGCTCAACCGCCTGGCCGGCCACCGCCAAGCAATAGTAGAGGACTTCCCCGGCACCACCCGTGACCGCATCTATGCCGATATCTCGCACGATGACCGTGAGTTCACGATAGTAGACACGGGGGGCCTGGAGATGTCACCCGGCACCAACATGGCCCGCCAGGTGAAAGCCCAGGTGGAGGTGGCTGTAGATGAGGCCGATGTCATCCTGTTTATGGTGGACACCGGGGAGGGGCTGACCGCCGGGGACGAGGAGGTGGCCGCCGCGCTGCGGCACAGCGGCAAACCGCTCCTGCTGGTGGCCAACAAGGCTGAGACCCGTGGCCGGCGGGATAACGCAGTAGAGTTCTATCGCCTGGGGCTGGGAGAGCCCCTGACCATCAGCGCCTACCATGGTAGAGGGGTAATCGAGCTACTAGAGCGACTTATGCCCCTGCTGCCCCAGGGTGCCCAGGAGCAGGCCGGGGAGCCGATGATGCGGGTGGCAATTGTGGGGCGTCCCAATGTGGGCAAATCCATGCTCCTTAACGCCATAGTGGGCCAGGAGCGGGCACTGGTGATGGATATTCCTGGTACCACGCGGGACGCCTTGGATACCCCCTGGCTCTTTGAGGAGCAGCCGGTGCTGCTCATTGACACCGCCGGACTGCGCCGCCGGGGACACATTTCGCCCGGGGTGGAGCGTTATAGTATGCTCCGGGCCATGCGGGCCATCGGCAGGGCGGATGTGGCCATACTGGTCATAGAGGCGCTTAGTGGCATCACCGCTCAGGACATGCACATCGCCGGGTTCGTCCAGGATGCCTACAAGGGAATTGTGGTGGTGGTGAACAAATGGGACTTGGTGGAGCAGCCGGACATGGCCTCATACGTCGCCTACTTACGAAACAAGTTCAGGTTCATACCATACGCCCCGGTTGTATTTACCTCGGCCCTGCGCGGTACCGGTGTGGATGGGGTGTTGGATGCGGCCCATAATGTCTATCAGGAGCGGCTCAACGAGCCGCCCGCGGAAAGCCTGCGCAAAGTAGTGGAAGAGGCCCTAACCAGCCACCACCCCCCCAACCGCGGCGGCCGTGCCCTGAAGGTATTCTCCACGTCCCAGGTGCAGGTCAACCCTCCCACATTTATGTTCCGGGTGAATGACCCCCGCCTCCTTCATTTCTCCTACCAGCGCTACTTAGAGAACCGGCTCCGAGATGCCTTTGGCTTTCGTGGTACGCCGGTACGGTTACTTTTCAAAGGCCGAGGGAGGAAATCATCGCCGCTTGGCCGGTAGCTGTAATCGCTGCCTACCTATTGGGCGCTGTACCCACCGGTTTCTTGGCTGGAAAGGTGCTGCGGGGGCTGGATGTGCGTACCGTGGGCAGCGGCAGCTCCGGGGCCACCAATGTGCTGCGCGTCTTCGGGGCGCGGGCCGGGGTAGCGGTGTTCCTGATTGATCTGGCAAAGGGTGCGGCGGCGGCCTCGCTGGGCCTGCTATTGTTAGGCAGCCCGGTGGCGGCGGTGGCAGCCGCACTGAGCGCCGTGGTGGGGCACAACTGGCCGGTCTACCTTCGCTTTCGGGGAGGGCGGGGTGTCACTCCATTCTTCGGCGGTCTGGCGGTGGTCTCCTTTCCCGTATCCTTAATCGTAGCCCTCATCGGCGGGATGGTGGCCTTCGCCATTATCGGTCTCTCTCGCTATGTATCACTAGGCTCTATGATGGGCACCGCTACGACGGCGGCTTTGATGGCTCTGCTTTTCACCCGGCGCATAGTGCCGGTGGAGTTGTTCGTCTACGCTACCCTGGGCGGCTTACTCATCATCTTGCAACATCGGGGCAACATCTGTCGGCTGATTTCGGGCCGGGAGCCGAAGCTGGGCCGGAGGGGCAATGCCCCGCCACCTGAGATAGGCTAAGGTGAAGGCCGCAGTCATAGGCTCTACCACCTGGGGCACCACCCTGGCCATAGTGCTGGCGCGCAAGGGCTTTCCGGTGGCCCTCTGGACCCGCACCGCCGCCGAGGCTACAACACTGGAGCAGTACCGTGAGAGCCCTTCACTGCCGGGAACACCCTTCCCTTCTACCCTCAGCGTCACCGATTCCCTACCCGATGCTGTTTCAAGGGCGGACCTGGTGGTGCTGGCGATCCCCTCCCAGAGAATGAGGCAGAATATCAGCCTGGTGGCACTCCACATGAAGGGCGCCCCCATCCTTCTCAGCCTGGCCAAGGGGTTGGAGACGGGCACCGGGCTGCGGATGTCCCAGGTGATGGCCTCCGAGCTGCCCGTCCGACTGCATCCTCATATAGCGGCCCTCTCCGGGCCCAACCTAGCCCGGGAAATAGTCCGTGCCCTCCCTGCAGCAACAGTAGTGGCCTCTGTCAAGCCGGAGACGGCGGAGCGCGCCCGTGAGATGCTAAGCACTCCCCAGCTATATGTCTATGCCAGCGCGGATGTGGCCGGGGTGGAGTTGGGTGGGGCGCTGAAGAATGTCATCGCCATAGCTGCTGGTATGGTGGAGGAGTTGGGCTACGGCGATAACGCCAAGGCCGCCCTGATGACACGGGGCCTGGCTGAGATGATGGCCCTTGGTGCCGCCTGCGGTGCGTCCCAAGATACCTTTCTGGGCCTTTCGGGAATGGGTGACCTAGTGGTGACCTGCGCCAGCCCTCTCAGCCGGAACCACCGGGTGGGTATAGAACTGGCGAGGGGGCGTTCCTTGGAAGAGGTCCAGGCGGATATGCGAGAGGTGGCCGAGGGGGTGTACACCACCTCGGCCGTACGGGAGCTGGCCCGCCGCCAGGGGGTTAGTACGCCCATTGCCGAGCAGCTATACCGGGTTCTGTTTGAAGGGGCGGAACCCCGGCAGGCGGCCCACGAACTGCTGTGGAAACAGGGACCCGTCCGAATGTCAGTCCAACCGCCCGTTCACCTCGAGGAGTAGTGTGCCGCCACTGTCCCTGCCGCTGATTTTCGTCACCGCCTTTGTAGTGGGGCTTTCCGGCGCCCTGTTCCCGGGCCCGCTGCTGGCCATGAACGTAGCAGAGACCGCTCGCAAGGGGTTTTGGGCCGGCCCTATCCTGGTGGGCGGGCACGGCATCACGGAGGTGGTGATGATGGCCGCCCTCACCCTGGGGCTGAGCCGGGTACTGGAGCAGACCTTGATGGCGTCGGTTATAGGCATCGGCGGCGGACTGTTCCTGCTCTACATGAGCTACGGCCTGTTCCGTACACCCGCCCGGCTACCCGTACCTGGAGGCCCCACCCCACCACTTGGGCGCAGCCCCTTGGTGGCGGGGGCGATGGTAAGCCTGGCCAACCCCTACTGGTTCCTTTGGTGGGCCACCATAGGAACAACCTATGTAATCTGGGCGCTCAGCCTGGGCGCTGCCGGGCTGATACTCTTTTACCTGGGACATATCCTATCGGACCTCTCCTGGTATAGCCTGGTGAGCCTGCTCGTATCGCGGGGGAGGCGTATGCTGAGTCCGCGGATATACCAGGGGCTGTTGCGGGGCTGTGGGGCCTTCCTGCTGGCTCTGGGTAGCTACTTCATCTACTCGGGAGTAAACTTCCTGGCGTAATCTTCCGGCGCCAGGCAAGTTTCACCACCGCTGCCCCTCGCGGGCAAAAAGCTACAGGCACTGGCCTAGCAGTTCCTCTAGGTAAAGGCTCAAATCCACGATAGTCAACTTCTGTCCCTTGTGATATTCTGTTGCCATCGGTATGTCCTCCTTCCCTGTTCTTGTGACTTCTTCACAGGGTAGGATATGTCGGTATCTTTTTTCACCATTTCTGGGACACTACCTTACGAATGGTGACAGAGAGAATCATGGTGACAGACTGTAATCGCTTCCAAGCGGGATGAGGTTGACGGGCAGCACAGGAGCGAATTAAAGTGTAGGTCATCGGGCATCGTAGTGTCGCTGCCTAGCCAATTGAAAATAGAAGTTCCAGTCCGAGGAGGGAATTGCAAAGAGGGTCAAGGTATCTGCCGGTAGCCCACTGCAGCGCGAGACCAATTGGAAATATTCTCATTATCCGTGGAGGGGTGCCTCTAACCTGTCAGCCAAGTGTCTGACGCTTCTGGTTCAACAGTGAAAATGTCAAC
>PVBE012653937.1_pt1 | contig 16544 bp, 14 predicted proteins | sample 1631181 | NCBI WGS metagenome assembly PVBE01 (sample SAMN08397723, study PRJNA350692) | Marine metagenome, whole genome shotgun sequencing project. | isolation source: water | place: Pacific Ocean | collected 2012-04
ACATCGCGGGGCTGCCGACCCGGTCGACCGTGAGCACGTCCTCGAGCGTCATGGTACGCGTGGCCCCACCGGAGCGACTTTGCGCGGCCGCGACGCCAGGATCCGTCGGAACGCTAAGGACGGCGACGACGCCCGCGATCAGGTACAGCGCGTACTGCCGCTTCGAAGACAGCCCGGCCTTCGTCCGGTGCTCCATGTGCCCTTCCACGGGCTGCTAGACCCGCACCGTCCCCTCTCCGACCAGGATGCTCGTGCCGCCGACGCGCACGCTGTCGATGCGACCGTCGCGGGTTCCGATCGAGATGTGGATGCGACTCGGTCGCCCCATCTGCACGCCCTGGAGGCTGACCAGGCGAGCCGCGCCCTCGGCCCCGACCCGCCCGCGCTGCACCAGATACGCTCCCAGCGGCCCGCTGGCGCTGCCGGTCGCGGGGTCCTCTGCGATGCCGAGCATCGGGGCGAACATCCGGCTGAAGACGGTGGCCTCGTCGTCGCCCGTGTCGAGCGAGAACACGAACACCGGCAGCTCGGCCAGGCCAGCGGCCTCGCACACGCGTTTCAGCGAGGTTCGGTCCACGACGACGGCGTCGACCGCGCGGCGCGAAGCGAGCGGCACGAACAGGAACGAGAGGCCAGAGGAGGCTTGTTGCGGCGGCAGGCCGGTCGCGCGGATGTCCGCCTCGGTGACACCCAGCGCAGCCGCGAGGCCGGCGAGGTCGGTCGGCGTTGGGCCGAACTCGGGAATCGGTTGGGTCATCCACGCGAACCGAAGCTCGTCGGCTTCCCATTCCAGCCCGACCGACGTCGGACCGATGCCCAGACCCAACACGACCTGCGAGCGGTCCGGCGAGAGGCGGCCCGTCTGCGCCAGGGCGAAGGTGGTTCCGATCGTCGGGTGGCCCGCCATGGGCAGCTCGGTGGCGGGCGTGAAGATCCTGGCGCGTACGTCGGTGTCGGCGGACTCGGCGGGCAGCACGAAGGTCGTTTCGGGGAAGGCCATCTCCCTCGCGATCTGCTGCATGGTCTCTGGGGCGAGGCCCTCGGCGTCGAGGAAGACAGCCAGCTGGTTCCCTGCGAACCGTCGGTCGGTGAACACGTCGAAATGAAGGTAGTGATAGGTGCGCACGGTGTCTCTGGCTCTCCACGGCCGCGGCCGCAGACCGACGTCACCCAGAGCATACCCCGGGCACACCGCTCGCGGATCCCGGGTCGCGTGCGGGCACGTGTGCTACTCGCCGAACACCGGTCCCCAGGTCTCGGCTTCGCGGGCGAGATGGCAGGACGAGTGATGGCCGGGGCCGCACGCGAGCAGCGCGGGTTCCGTCGTGCGACACGCGGCCTGGACGACGGGGCAGCGGGGATGGAAGTGGCAGCCGGCAGGTGGGTGCAGCGGCGAAGGGACGTCGCCCTCGAGCAGAGCCGTGGTCTCCGCGCGCGCCAGCCGAGGGTCCGGGATGGGGCTGGCGGCCAGCAGCGCCCGCGTGTATGGATGCCGCGGCAGCTCGAAGAGCGCGTCGGTCGGGCCTTCCTCGACGATTCGGCCGAGGTACATCACCGCGAGCCGGTCGCAGACCGAGCGCACGACGCCGAGGTCGTGGGTGATGAACAGATAGGCGAGGTCGAGGCGCGCGCGCAGATCCTGTAGCAGGGCGAGGATCTGCGCGCGGATCGAGATGTCGAGGGCGGACACCGCCTCGTCTGCGACGATGACCCGGGGTCTGGGGGCGATCGCGCGCGCGATGCCGATCCGCTGGCGCTGCCCACCGCTGAACTGGTGAGGATAGAGGTGGGCCGCGGTTTCGGGGAGGCCGACCAGGTCGAGCAGTCGAGCGACTTCGTGTGAGACCTCGGCTCGCGCGACCACGTCGTGGATGAGGAGCGGCTGGGCCAGGGTCTGGAAGACCGTCTTCCGTGGGTTGAGGGAATCGAACGGGTCCTGAAACACCATCTGGATCTGGCGGCGGTGCCTACGCTGCGCCCCGCGCGGCAGCGTCCAGACCGGGACGCCATCGATCTCGATGCGGCCGGCCGTCGGCTCGACCAGCCCGACGAGGGCTCTGGCCACCGTTGTCTTCCCGCAGCCGCTCTCGCCCACGAGGCCCAGGACCTCGCCCGGCCGGAGCCCCAGGTTCACGCCGTCGACGGCTCGAACGGTCTGCGCGGGTCCACGGGTCGGACCTCCCCCGACGGTGTAGTGGACCTTCAGCGCGGAGACCGTGACCAGCCGGCTCATGTGTTCCCGGCCGCCGCTCGGGGCTCGTGCAGCCAGCACCGCGCCCAGCGCCCGTGACCGACGGTGAACCGCTCCGGCGAGTCGCTGCGACACCGGGCCTCTGCCTCCACACATCGCGGGTGGAAGCGGCAGCCCGACGGTGGCTGGACGAGGCTGGGCGGCTGTCCCTCGATCGGCTCGAAACGGACCACGGGTCGGCGGGCGCTCAGGGCCGACCGCAGCAGCGCCCGCGTGTAGGGGTGCTGGGGGCAGTCGAACAGGCCGACCACGTCCGCCTCTTCCACGATCTGACCGGCGTACATGACGTAGACTCGATCGCAGTACTGGGCGACCAGGCCCAGGTCGTGCGTGATGAGGATCAGCGCGCTCCCCAGCTCGCGCCGCACGTGGGTCAGCAGGCTCATGATCTGGGCCTGGATCGTCACGTCCAGTGCGGTCGTGGGCTCGTCGGCGACGATCAAGTCCGGCGAGCACGCGATGGCCATGCCGAGGATAACGCGTTGGCGCATGCCGCCGCTCAGCTGGTGCGGGTAGTGGTCCGCGACGGTGCCGGGCGAGGGGATCCGCAACAGCTCGAGCACCTCGCGGGCGCGGTCGCGTGCCGCCGCGCGGCCGGTGTCGAAGTGGACCTCCACGGCCTCGGCGATCTGCTCGCCGACCCGCATGAGCGGGTTCAGGAACGTCATGGGGTCCTGGAAGACCATGGCGATCTCGCCGCCCCGCACGCGGCGCATGTCCTTCTCGGACAGCGCCAGCAGGTCTCGGCCCTTGAACGCCACCCGGCCATCCAGGATCCGCGCCGGTGGCCGCAGGAGCCGCAAGAGCGAGAGGGCGGTCATGCTCTTCCCGCATCCCGACTCGCCGACCAGGGCGACGGCCTCCCCCGGCGCCACACGCAGCGTCACGTCCTCGACGGCCCGCACGGTCCCCGTGTCGCTGAAGATGTGGGTCGTCAGACCCTCGACGCGCAGCAGGTCCGTCACGGTCAGCGGTCCCGGCTCCGTGGGTTGAACACGTCGTTGAGACCATCGCCGGCGAGGTTGATGCCGAGGACGGTCAGGAAGATGACCAGCCCGGGGAAGGCGGTCGACCACCAGGCCGTCCGCATGATCTGCTGCGCCTGCTGCAGCATGAGGCCCAGGCTGACCTGGTTGGGATCCCCGAGACCGATGTAGCTCAGGCCGGCTTCGATGATGATCGCCTGTCCGACCAGCAGCGTCGCGCTCACGATGACCGGCCCCAGCGCGTTCGGCAGAATCTCGGCAAAGATGAGCGCCGGCGTGCTCGCTCCGACGACCCGCGCGGCATCGACGTAGTGCCGGGATTTCAGCGTCAGGAACTCCGCCCGGACGATGCGAGCCAGCTGCGGCCAGCTCAGCAGCGCGATGGCCAGGATCAGGTTGAGGATCGAGGCGCCGAAGAACGCCACGAGCATCATGGCGAGGAAGAAGCGAGGGATGATCTGGAACACCTCGGTAATGCGCATCAGGAGGTCGTCGATCCAGCCGCCGAAGAAGCCGGCGAACGCGCCCAGAACGATGCCGAGCAGCGTCGAGATCAGCGCGGCCGACAGGCCTACCAGCATCGAGACCCGCGTCCCCGAGACCACGCGGCTCAGGACGTCCCGCCCCAGCTCGTCCGTGCCCATGAGGTGGGTGGCGTCCGGTGGCACCAGGCTCGGCCCGGCCCCCACCCGTTCGGGGTCGAAGGGCTGGAGCACCGAGCCGAACACGACCACGCCGAGGAGCGCGACGAGGAGGCCCAGGCCGACGAGCGAGACCCGATGGCGGCTGAAGACACGCCACGCGGTGGGCGGTCGCACGGCCATGGTCCCGGCGGGCGCGTGCACCGGTGGTGTCACTGGTAGACCACCCGCGGGTCGATCCACGCGTAGACGATGTCGGTGACGACGTTGGCCGCGATCACCGTGGTCGAGATGCACGTGAACAAGCCCAGGAGGACGGGGTAGTCGCGCGCCGAGACGCCCTCGAACATCAGCCTCCCGAGGCCCGGCCAGGCGAAGACGGTCTCGGTCAGGACCGACCCGGCCAGCATGTGTCCCACGTGCAGCCCCACCACCGTGATCACCGGCAGCAGGGCGTTGCGCAGCGCGTGCCCGTAGACCACGCGGGTTTCACCCAGCCCCTTGGCGCGCGCCGTCGTCACGAAGTCCAGTGCCAGCGTGTCCTGCATCTTCACCCGTGTCAGCCGGTAGATGAGCGTCAGGTGATAGACGCTGTAGGTGAGGGCCGGCAGCACGAGGTGGTGCGCCACATCGATCACACGACCCCATCCCTGCGACGGCGCGCGCAGCGAGACCATCCCCTGGATCGGGAACCAGCCGAGCGCGACGGCGAACACCAGCAGCATGAGCTGACCCAGCCAGAACACGGGCATCGAGTAGCCCGCGACCGCCATGAGCGTCGCGGAGGTGTCGGCGGCCGAGTACGGGCGCCGCGCTGCCATGACGCCGAGAAGGACGCCGACCACGCTGCTGATGATGAGGCTGGTGCTCATCAGGAGGAGCGTCGCGGGGAGCCGGCTCAGGATGATCGTCGCGACGTCCTGTCGGAAGCGCAGCGAGTATCCGAGGTCGAGCCGCAGCACCTTCAGGAGGTAGGTCCAGAGCTGGATGTGGAGCGGTTGGTCGAGGCCGAACTCGCGGCGAACCTGTGCCAGGAACTCCGGGTCGGCGTCGAGGTTGCCGACCAGGATGTCGACCGGATCGCCGGGCGCGGCGTGGATCAGCAGGAAGTTGATCACGATGACGACGAAGACGAGCGGGATGGCCTGTGCCAGGCGTCGGGCGACGTAGGCCGAGAAGCGTGCGCTCACTCCGTGTCCTCGGTGGGGGCCGTCTCCCGAGCGTCGCGCGGTGCGGTCGGGTCGTGCGCGAGGTCGGAAGCCGGATGCTCCCTCAGAAGCGCCGCACCCGGGCAGGCGCGAGGGTCTGCTCCACGATGTTCCGCATGAGCAGCACGACGGCTGCGTTCGCCTCGGCCGGGATGCCGTCGCAGAAGGCGACGCGGCCGCCGCCGCCGCCGTCCACCAGGCCGAGCCCGATACCGATCTGATGCAGCGCGACCTCTTCTGCCGGCGTGTGGCACAGGGACAGATCGCCGCGGCGGAGCGCCAGCGCGGCCGCCACGCCGTACGCGCCGAGGTTGGACGTGCTCGCGACCACGAGGACGGTCGTCTCGACGGTCGAGAAGATGCCGCTGCTGCACCCCGTCTGCTCGACCTGGGCCAGCTCGGGCAGGCGCTCGACCAGCTGACGGTAGATCCTCCCGAAGCCGACCTCGTTGCCCCCGTCGCCGATACCGATCGACTGACGGCCAAGGGCCGCGTGCGTGCGAAAGAGGTGGTCGACATTGCAGCGAAACGCCGCCCGGGAATGGGCGTTGATGCCGCGGATCTCTCCGTTCGCGTTGCCGCCCAGCCGTTCGATGGCTACCAGCAGGTCGTGCTGCTGTGCGAGCGCCTCCTGCTGTGCCGCGTCGTTGAAGGCGAGATGGACGACGGGCACGTCGATCCCCAGGCGCTGGACGAGGAACTCGATCGGGGCGGCCGCGGCCGGGTCGGTGATGATCGAGGCGCGGTGGCCGGCGCGGGTCAGCGTGTGCGCGAGGACGGTCGCACCGAAGGGGCCGTCGTTCTCCCCGACCGGCATGTGGTCCGGGACGGCCGCCCCGGTGACGACCCCGACGGACATCGACGGTCGGTCCAGCAGCTCGGCGGCGGCCAGCACCAGCGGTCGATCGCTGATGGCCCGGGCCATCTCGAAGGTTGGCCGCTTGTGGCCACGCGGCAGGCCCTTGCGCCGCATCTCGACGCAGAGCAACGTGTCGATGTTGTCGCAGGCGATGTGCATGGCGATGTTCCTCTCTCGTGTGACGTCGGGTGCCGACGGCCGTCTCAGCGCAGGTAGGCCTGCTCTCGCGATTGCAGATATCCGCTCGGCTTCGTGACGACGTCCCCGAACCTGGACGAGACGGCGTTGAGCACCGGGAACTCGAACAGGGGCAGCACTGGGAGGTCCTGCATCAGAATTTCCTGGATGCGTCGCCACCTCGCGGCGCGCTGCTCGCGGTCCAGGATCCGGGTCTCGGCGTCCATGAGCTCGTCGAGCTCCGCGTTGCGATAGGCCATGGCGTTAACGAAAGGCACCTTGCGGATCTGCTTGGAGTGGTAGCGGGAGCTCACCCCGAGCGCGGGATCCGGGCCGCTGACGAAATTCTGGAGCGCCAGGTCGAAGTCCCAGCCGCGGAAGGTGCGATCGACGTAGGTCGGGCGGTCGAACGCCTCGACCACGACTTCGATGCCGATGTCCCTCAGGTTGTCACGTACGATCGCGGCCGAGCGGGTCTCCACGTCCTTTCCCGCGTCGTGGGTCAACCGCAGCGTGAAGCGTCGTCCCGCGGGGTCCGCCGGGAAGCCGGCGGCGTCGAGCAGGGCTTCGGATCGGTCGGGATCGTGTGCGCGATAGACATCGAACTCCGGGGTGTGTGCCCACGCCACGCCGCTGTTGACATGGCTGTGGGCCACGCGGCCCAGACCGAACAGCGCCCGCTCGATGATGGATTCCCGGTCGATGGCATACGCGATCGCCTGGCGCACCCGCGCGTCACCCAGATACGGATTGCGCAGATTGAGCAGCAGGTTCTCGTTGGTGGCCAGCCCCTCCAGGCCCCGCTCGAGGATCTCGAGGCGCGGGTCTTGCCGCAAGTGGGGCACGGCGGCGTAGGGCACGATGTAGGCGTGCAGGAAATCCAGCTCCCCGCGCTCGAACGCCAGCAGCCGGGTGGCCCCGTCGGGCACGATCTGCATGACCAGTCGATCGAGCTTCGGGAGGCCGAGCTTGAAATAGTCGTCGTTGCGTACGAGCTCGATGAGCGCGCCGGGCTCCCACCGGGAGAACCTGAACGGACCGCTGCCGATCGGGTGTCGATTCGCCGGGTTGGTCCGAGCATCGCTCCCCGCGTAGACGTGCCTGGGCATGATGAGGGTGCCGCTGCCGAACGTGTCGCCGAGCAGGGTCAGGAACGGCGCATAGGGCTCTGCCAGCTCGAACACGAAGGTCTGCGGCCCGGTCGCCCTGGCTGACACGACGTTGCCCCACCAGCGCCCGGACCGCGGATGGGTGCTCGGCAGGATCTCGTTGAAGGTGTACTCCACGTCCGCGGCGGTCACCGGCATGCCATCGTGCCACCGGGCCTGGTCGGTCAGGTGGAAGGTGTAGACGAGACCGTCGGCCGACTGCTCCCAGCGCTCCGCCAGGTCGGGGGTTGGCTGGAAGTCGAAGTCGTACCCGATGAGGCCGTTGAACACGTTGGCGGCGACCATGACGCCGGGCAGGTCACTCGAGAGGTGTACGGTGAGCGTGCTGGGCTCTCCCTCGAGCGCGATGATCATCGTCGCGTCGGTGGGTGCCTGCTCGCAGGCCACGGCGCCGCCACCCATGGCGATGAGCACCACGATGCCGGCGAGTCGCGTGGAGGGGAGGGGTCGGGGAGCCACGAGGAACAGCGGTATTATAGAGCACCTGGGCCTGACGACCCTCATCGAGGCGCACCTGTGTAGGTAGTACATGAAGTGGCCGCGTAATTAGTACGGCATCTGTCCGGTCGCGTCGCGGGTAGGGTAGCGCCCTGGAGGACCGATGGGCGACTATCCGGCAGCCGCGGTGGAGCGGGCGATGAAGGCACAAGAAGTGGTCTTACGAGCGATGAGCGGAGAGGTGTCGTGGCTCCAGGCGGCCGAGATCATGGGGCTCTCCCCGCGGTCGATGCGGCGGTGGCGCGCTCGCTACGAGGAGCATGGCTACGATGGGTTGTTTGACCGGCGCACCCAGCAGCCCGGACCACAACGGGGCCCGCTGGCCACGGTCGAAGGGGTGTTGCGGCTGTATCGGGAGCAGTATGCCGACTTCAACGTGCGGCACGTCCACGAGGTGCTCCAGCGAGACCATGGATTCACCTTGAGCTACAGCTGGCTGAAGAAGGCCTTACAGACTGCGGGGCTGGTGCCCTATGGCCGGAAACGGGGGCCGCATCGCCGCCGGCGCGAGCGGCGGCCGTTGCCGGGGATGCTGTTACACATCGATGCCAGCACCCACGCCTGGCTTGGCGCGGGAACCGCCTCGCGGACCCAGGACTTGGTCAGCATCAGTGACGACGCGACGAGCGAGGTCTACTACGCGGCCTTGGTCGAGGAGGAGAATACCCGCACGGTGCTGGCCGCCCTGCGCGCCGTGGTCGAGACCCAGGGCGTGTTTTGTGCCCTGTACAGCGACCGAGCGAGCCCCTTCATCCACACCCCGCCCGCGGGCCGCGAGTCGCACGCCACCCAGGTGGAACGGGTGCTGGGCCAGCTCGGCATTCGGCGCATCGTGGCGCACTCGCCCCAGGCGCGGGGCCGCAAGGAGCGCTTCTATCGCACGGTCCAGGGACGCTGGCCACAAGAGTTGCGGCTGCGCGGCGTCACGACCCTGGCGACGGCCAACGCCTGGCTCCAGACCGAGGGGATCGCGGCCTTCAATCGCCGCTTTGCGGTGCCGGCGGCGCAAGCCGGGACGGCGTTTGTGCCCGCGCCCGGCGGGCTCGAGCTCCTCTTCACGCTCCAGCACGCGCGGACGGTCTCCAATGCCAACACGGTGCAATTCAAACGGCGGGTGCTGCAGATCGGCGCCACGCCCCTGCGCTGTCACTTCGTGCGGTGTCGGGTGATCGTGCACGAGCATCTCGACGACACGCTCAGCCTCACCTATGGGCCGCACACCATTGCTCGCTTCACAGCCGAGGGGGACCCGTTGCCACTGACGGCGGCGGCGTAGGAGGCGGACACCGGCGATGGACATGCCGGCCCTGACGGGCCTTGGACACCTCGCCCAGCCCGCGAGCTGCCCACATGTCCACAGCCACTCTCATGAACCGGACCGGACAGATCAGTTACTCAAGAAAGCGGTCAACTTGACGTACTAATCACACATCGAGGCGCACCTGACCGCAACCGAGATTCTACAAGGTCGTTTACGCGGATCCAGCCGATCAGGACGCCAAAGATCTCCTTGCTGACGTGTTCGAGCAAGTTGGTTGTCAACAGGAAACTCCTGGCTTTCGCAACAGTTTCCTCGCAGCCGCCTATGAATTGCGGAGCGGATTTCCCGAGGGTGCGCTGGCTCGGCCAGGGGAGTGGTGAAACCGGTCACGTTGGGCGCCACCCGCACGCACGTCGGGTCGGTACAGATGACACTCGGCGTGTGTTGGATTGCGGCGGCGGAAACGGAGGCCATGCAGCCCTCTTCGCCTCGGAGGGCTTTGATGTGTTCGGAGTTGATCTCGGGCAGGTACACATCGAGCGTTGTCGCAGGCTCCTGCCTGACACGGCGGATCACTTCGTCGTGATCCATCCGGAACCCTCTCCGGAAGACGTCTGGTTTGCCGGAGAGTTCGCCCTCGTGCTCGCCATCCATCCCTCTACTTTTCCGACGGCGACCTGGAGAGGGTCCGACGTTCACTACACGTTCCTCGGGAGAAAACCATTTCGTCGTGAGAGATGAAATCGCCGGCTATTTCGACCGCCTCTGGCCGTTGATGCGCAGCATCACCGGAGAGGGCGTCCGCCAGACGCACGCCATGCTGAGCGAACTGCTTCCACTGCAGCGCAGTGAAGTCCCGACCGGAACGCAGGTGTTCGATTGGACGGTCCCCAAGGAGTGGGTTGTTCGGAGGGCCTACGTCGTGAATCCCCGGGGCGAGCGCATTCTGGACGTGCAAGGAAACAACCTTCACCTCGTGCAGTACTCTGTTGGCTTTCAAGGGAAGATGGAGCTCGATGAGCTAGATGAACATCTACACAGCTTACCTGAGCTTCCTGACGCGGTGCCGTATGTGACGAGCTACTGGAAGCCATACTGGGGCTTCTGTCTCTCCGAGCGCCAACGGTCGGAGCTCGAGCCCGGCGAGTACTCCGTGGTCATCGATGCAGATCATGTCGACGGTTCCATGACGTTGTCTGAGGCAGTGCTCCCTGGCGAAGCCGAGGACACGGTCTTGATCTCGGTGAACACCTGTCACCCGTCCATGGCCAACAACGACCTCTCTGGGCCGCTCGTCGCTGCATTCCTGTACCGAAAGCTGGCCGACCTTCCTGTGCGTCGACTGACATTCAGGTTCATCTTTCTTCCCGAGACCATCGGGAGCATTGCTTTTCTTTCGCGGCACGGCGCGGACCTCAAACGCACGATGGTGGCGGGGTACACAGTGACCTGCGTCGGTGACGGCGCACCCCTGACCTACAAACGCTCCAAGCATGGCGATACGCTGGCCGATCGAGCCGCCGCCTATGCGCTCGGCCGTTTGGATTCTCAGCTGCGCTTGCGGGACTTCTGGCCGTTGGGCAGCGACGAGCGGCAGTATTGCTCCCCAGGTTTCGACCTTCCGGTTGGCAGCATCATGCGCTCAGTGCCTACCGAGTATTCTGAATACCATACCTCCCTGGACAACCGAGATTTCATCTCCTTCGAGGCCATGGAGCGTTCTGTAGATGCATGCTTCGAGCTATGCCGCCTGCTCGACCGAAACCTGGTGTACAGGAACCAAAGGCCGTTCGGGGAGCCCAAGCTCGACCGGCTCGGGCTATTTCCGACGTTGCGCACGGAGCGCTTGGTTCAAGAGCGCGTCCAGGCCGGCCTCTGGCTGGTGAGCCTTTCCGACGGACAGAACGACCTCCTCGCGGTGGCCGAGCGAAGCGGCCTGGACTTCTGGCTGCTCGCAGAGGTGGCGAGTGTCCTGGAGAGTCACGGACTTCTGTCCGTGTAGCCGCGGCCGCACGGCTTTCCGGGTCTTCGATGTGTTACCTTGTCGGGGACTTGGGCCCCCCACACTTCAGCTGAAGCCCCCATGCCGCGGCGAGTCTGCGCCATTTCGATGCTCCGGCTCCGAAGTACCCGGTTGCCGGAGAAGCTGATGCGGAAGATTGGTGGTAAGCCACTGTGTGCATGGTCGCTGGAGCGTTTGCGGGACGCCGCCGAGAGATGCGGGGTCGACAGCGCAGCGGTCATCTGCCCGGAGGAAGAACCATTGATGGACGTCGCTGGGTACCTGGGTGTATCGATCCTCGCTCGTCCTCTTTCGTCAGCCGTCTCCGACGACTTCGAAACGATCTACGATTCCGCGTGGGTACAATCACTGCGAGATGCGTACGATTGGATCCTGCTGGCCAACGCGGGCCTGCCCTTTGTGCCCGGGTCCTCCTATTGCAGGTTCATCGAGTTGGCGAAGACCGAGTCGCGCCCGTTCATCAGCGCCTTCTGTCATCGAGGCTACGTGTGGGACGAAGAGGAGAAGCCGCTCCTCCCGATCACCCAGCCCCTCGACACGCGTTCCAGCTCCAGGTATCTTGTGCCCTCCCATTGCTTCTACGGATTTCCGAGCCCGCTCTTCGGAACGCCAGAATCCTACTCGAGTCTGCGACCGATTGAAGTGCCCTACGATCTTCGGCATCGCACCGACATCGATACGCTCGACGACCTGACGCTCGCACGGGCGATACACAGCTCAGGCCTCGTGGCGTAGGTCGCAGGCGGCGCCGCCCGGCGTGCCGAAACAGGGGTGCACGCGCTCAATCGTCGGCTGCGTGCCCTGTTCGACGACTGGAATCCATGCACGCTCTCGACTATTTCGTCCTGGCCGGATACCTGGCACTGATGCTGGCAGTTGGTGCGTGGTTCAGCCGGACCCAACGGGACAGTCAGGAGTTCTTTCTGGCCGGCCGCGCCATGGGCTGGTTGCCGCTGGGCTTATCGGTGATGGCCACCTTGCTGTCGGCGCTGACGTACACGGGCGTGCCGGGTGAGGCCTACGCGGTGGGCTTTCGCTACGCCCTGTTGGCCGTCCTGATCTGGCTCCTGGCGCCGTTGATGTGGGTGGTGATCTTGCCGCTGTACCGCGGGCTTCGGATGTACTCGGTCTACGAGTACCTGGAATTGCGGTACGACAGATGCACACGGCTCGCCAGCACGGCCACCTTCATTCTGTGGCGGCTGCCGTGGCTGGGCGGTGTGCTGTACGCCCCGGCCAAGGTCGTCATCGTTGCGGCCGCACTGGAGATTCCCGAATGGACGTTGCTGACTACACTGGGGCTGGTCGCGACGGCGTACACGTTTCTGGGTGGGATGAAGGCGGTGATTTGGACGGACGTCGTGCAGACGATCGTGATGGCTTCGTGCGCTCGAATCGATGACCCGGAAGGCCCCAGTCCCAACCGTTTGCATTCAGGGCTTTCCCGGCTTCGCAGGTTGCCCAATCCTGATTCAGGCGCCTGTGACTCCGTCTCGACCTCCAGAACGGAAAGTGCTCCAGGTGATAGAAGTGGTATCCCCATGTCGCCCCGATGTTGACGACGCCGTACTTCAGCTTCACCCTCGTGACGAAGTCCCAGTCCATGTACATGTAGTGAATCAACCGCTCGTCGTAGCCGCCGGCGCTCTCCCAGATCTCCCGGTGGGCGACGATGATCCCCACGGCCGAACCATAGAACGGCACGCCCTCCTCGGGTACGGCATACCTGCCGAAGGTCCGGATGTACCGCTCGATCTCCTGTGACGACTCCGTACGGACACAGTGACGAGGCACCTGCTTTCGCGCAGAGAACATGAGACTCACGCCCAGGTCTGGTCGGAGGCTGGTGCCGCCGTCGACGCGCCCGAAGAACTTCTCGAGGAAGGTCCTGGTCACCAGGGTATCCTGATCGATCCGGGCGACGAACTCCCCGCGCGCGCGGCGCACCGCCGCGTTGATGGGGTAGACCTCAGCGAACGGGCTGTCCTTGTTATACCTGGCGGCGATCTCTGGAGGAATGAACAGGAACGAAGTGACTGACCGAGCGAGCCCTGACAACGCGATGTCGGCGCTGACTGGAACACCGCTGCCCCAATCGGCCACCAGGATCTCGGCATCGCGGTCCCGCCCGAGCGCGCCCAGCTGCTCCGCAAGGTACGTGATGCATGTCTGGAGACGCCACATGGAGTTACCCATGTACCGGTCGTTTCGTGTGCAGAGGATGAACGTGATCGTACACGAGCTCGTAGCCGAGAGACCCGTGTCGCGCGTCTCCGTCCTGACCGACCCGGCTTCACGAAGGTGCTGCTGCATGCGCCGAGGGAAGTCAGAAGAGCTCGGCGAGGGCTACCCGCTCGAACACCTCTAGCTGTCCTCCCACCGTGGCGTTCCTGATCCGTATGCCTCGCTGATCAGCGTGACGCTTGACGACCTCGAACGCCAAGAACGCGCGCTGCCAGTCCGGTCGCAGGTCTTCGCTCACATGCGTCTGGGACGGAGCGAAGAAGTGAGCGCCCCTGTCGAACGTGCAGTCACATCCCACCAGATAGATCTCGGTGAATCCGAGATAGACGGCCACGGGAATGCAGTAGTCAACGATGACCGAGCCGCCAAGGTAGATCAACTGGTCCAGTTCGGTCGAAAAGAATCCTGCCTCTATATGTTCTCCATCATAGTCATTGATGTAATAGACATTGTTTCGAGTGGTCGTTATGTGCTGGGAGAGAGTACTCTTTTTCAATAACGGAAAGAAACACAGGGTTCCGCGAGGTATGCGGTGAGAAAACGATTGCACGGTGTGGTCGATCTGTTCTCTGTCGGATACGCAATAGAAGGAAGGGCTCAGGCCAAACCGCGAGACACCGAGCGGTACGAAGTGGTTGACGGCGAACGTATACTCACGCTCAAGGAGCGACAGATCGGTGACATGGAGAGAAGGACCGGTTCCAAGAATGAAACATCGGTGGCCAGAGTACTTGTTTTTCAGTGCCCTCAACCTGCGTGCTTCGTTGGAATGGAAGCCTCTCCAGAAGACACTCTTCATGGAGATGAGGGATCTTCCCACGGTACTGTCCGGGCTCGCCTTACGTTCGACCGTGTTGATCAAGCGAGCGGGTTTCATCCTCCAGAGTACGCGTGACCACAGGTACGGTATCGTTGACTGTCCCTTCTCCAACCTCTCGTTCATGGGCATTGTCATGTTGAGCGGTCGCGGCAGAATAGGTTGATGAGGACCGAGTGCCCGCCGAGCGGAGAGCCGGGTCGGCCCTCGCGAGACGACCCGGCGCCATGCCCATCAACTTGACGGTGCCTCGCCAAGTTTCGAACCGGGGACGGCGGTATTATAGACGCACGCGGCGGGTTTCCGCGGGTCCTGCATGAACATCGCGTGCTGTCGTCCGGTCGGTCGCTGTCGAGGCCGCGGCCCCTTCGCCGCGCTGGTCGCGGCGGCCAGGCGGCCGTCGGTCGGCCCTTCCGGGGTCGCCCGACGGACGACGACGGTGGCCACCGTCCTGACGATCGTGACGGGTGCCTCGGTCGCGGCGTGGGGATGCGCTGGCGCCGGGCCCGGCACGCGTCCGGCAGGCGAGGAACGCGTCCTGCGCACGAATCTCCAGGCCGACCCGGCCATGGTCGACCCGATCACCTACTCGGAGCTGATCGCGGGCGATGTGCTCGATGACATCTACGAGAGCTTCACGACCATCGACGAGAACGGCCGCGTCGAGCCCGCGCTCGCCACCCGCTGGGAGCCGCACGAGGATTACCGCGGGTTCCGCTTCCACCTGAGGCAGGGCGTACGGTTCCACAGCGGACGTGAGTTCACGGCGGCTGACGTCAAGTGGTCGCTGGAGCAGTTGCTCATCCCCGGCAACCGTGGCGGGCTCAACGCGAAGTATGCGGCGCGCATCCAGGGCGCGCAGGCCGTCATCGCCGGTGAGACCACGGATCTCGCGGGGGCCGTGCCCATCGATGACCACACCGTCGACATTCGCTTCGAGGCGGTCGAGGTGCTCTTCCCGCTCTATCCCGTGTTCCTGATGGATCGCGGCATCGTGGAGGAGCATGGGCCAGGCTGGGCGTCCACGGTGTCGGCGGGCACCGGGCCGTTCAAGTTCGTGGAGTGGCGCCGGGGTCAGCGGATCCGCCTGTCCGCGCACGAGGCCTACTGGGGTGATGGACCCCACCTCGATGGGGTCGACTTCCTGGTCGTCCCGAGTGACTTGACGGCGATCTCCATGTACGAGGCGGGGGAGCTGGACGTGGTCTTCGTCGACGTCCGCGCGGGTCGGCGGATCATGAGAGACGAGCGCTTCGCGTCGCAGCGCCACCTCGTGCCGTCGAGCCAGATCAACTTCCTGGGCATGAACCGCCGGCTGTACGAGCCCTTCGACGACATCCGGCTCCGGGAGGCGATCTGCCTGGTGCTGGACCGGGAGGCGATGGTCGAGGGGCTGTACAGCGGCGCCGGCGTGCCCCTGTACGGCCAGATCACCCCCGGGGTGGCCGGGTTCAACGCCGCCCTGCCGCCGATCCGGTACGACCCCGACAGGGCCAGGGCGCTGCTGGTTGACGCCGGCCACCCGGAGGGCGCCGGGCTGCCCCCGGTCACGTTGTCGGGCACCGAGCCGAACCGCATGCTGCTCGCCTACATCGCCAGCCAGCTCGAATCGGTCCTCGGCATGTCGGTCGAGGTCGAGGTGGTCGAGCGTGGCATCCACATCGCGGCCATGAATGCCGGGCAGGTGGCGTTCTTTCCGTGGGGGTGGTCGGCGGGGTACCCGGACGCCATGTACTTCCTGGGAGACGTCTGGTACGGCCCGAGTCCGTACAACCGCAGCCGGTGGCAGCACGACGGGTTCGACCGCCTGATCGAGCAGGCGCAGCAGACGCCCGACGATCACGCCCGCTACGCGCTGTATCATGAAGCGGAGCAGGTGCTGCTCGATGACTGGGGGACCTGCCCGCTCACGGTCCCGATGCACATCGCGCTGGTCAAGCCGGGGGTGAGCGGTGTTCGCCTGACCCCGTTTCGCTTCCTGCCCTTCTCGAGCGTGGACGTGGAGTGACCTCGATGCCGGTCGGCTGAGGCGTCCGGGCGCACTGGCCACCACCCGCCGATGCTGATCTACGCGATCAAGCGGATCGTCGGTTTTCTCCCCGTGCTCGCCGTGGCGGTGGTCCTGACCTTCGTCGCCCTCCAGTTCGTGCCGGGCGACCCGATCCTGATCCTCCTGGGCGACCAGTCGGGCGATGCCGTTCTCGAGGCCCGACTGCGGGCCGAGTACGGCCTCGACCGACCGCTCTGGCAGCAGTTCGTCGGGTACGTCGGCGGCATCGTGCAGGGCGACTTCGGCCTCTCCTATCGGTTCGCGAGCCTGCCGGTGAGCGAGGTGATCGCCACCGGCCTGGCCATCAGCCCGGCCCTGGCCGTCGGTGCGCTGCTGCTGGCGCTCCCGCTGGGGATCCTG
>PVBE012789698.1_pt1 | contig 16544 bp, 11 predicted proteins | sample 1631181 | NCBI WGS metagenome assembly PVBE01 (sample SAMN08397723, study PRJNA350692) | Marine metagenome, whole genome shotgun sequencing project. | isolation source: water | place: Pacific Ocean | collected 2012-04
ATGATCTGCAGTGCATTCAGGTGCTGACGCTTGTATTCGTGGATGCGCTTCACCTGTACATCGAAGAGGCTGGAGGGATCCACCAGCACGCCGGTGTTGCGGTGGATGTAGCCGGAGAGCTTGCGCTTCACCGACAGCTTGGTGTCGCCCCATTGCTCAAGGAATCCGCGGTCGTGCTGTCGTTCCTCCAGGCAGCGCAGCCGATCCATGTCGGTGATCCAGTCCGGCCCCACGTGCTCATCCAGCAGAGCAGAGAGCTCGGGGTTGGAGAGGGCCACCCAGCGACGGGGCGTGACGCCGTTGGTCACGTTCGTGAACTTGTCGGGCCAGAGCGCGGCAAATTCAGGCATCAGCTGGTTTTTGACCAGGTCTGAGTGCAGCGCAGCCACGCCGTTCACATGGTGCGCGCCGATGGTGGCCAGATGGGCCATGCGCACGGCTTTGCCACCGTCTTCATCAATGATCGAGAGTCTGCGCTGGATGGCGTCGTTGCCCGGGTAACGCAGGCGCACCTGCTGCAGGAAGCGTCGGTTGATCTCATAGATCAGCTCGAGGTGGCGATCGTCGATCAGCAGCCGCATCAGTTCAGCGACGGCGATGGCGGGATGTGTGTCGTTCAGCTGAACGGTCCAGTGCAGGGGGAAGTCCTCCACTGGCAGTCCCCGGTTGTCGAGGCTGCGCAGCATGTCCTGCAGTGAGCAGGACACGAAGAAGTGCTGCTGTTTCAGACGCAGGCGACGCCCTTCATCAGTGCCGTCGTTGGGGTAAAGCACCTTGGAAAGGGTTTCGCTGCCCACCTTTTCTTCCACGGCGCCGTAGTAATCGCCGATGTTGAAGGCATAGAAATCGAAACTTTCGGTGGCATCGGCTCGCCACAGGCGCAGGCGATCGCAGGTGTTGACCCGGTAACCGAGCACCGGCACATCGTGAGGCACGCCGATCGCATGTTCGGAGGGGATCCAGCGGGATCGGTAGTTGCCCTTGTCGTCGATATAACTTTCCGTGCGTCCACCGAAGCCCACAAAGCAGGCTTCATCGGGCTGGGGCAGTTCCCAGGGCCAGCCTCCCTTCAACCACTTGTCGGTGACCTCCACCTGCCAGCCGTCGCGGATCAGTTGATCGAAGATTCCGAACTCGTAGCGAATGCCGTAGCCCGTGGCGGGAATTTCCAGGCTGGCCAGCGATTCCATGTAGCAGGCCGCCAGACGCCCCAGTCCGCCGTTGCCGAGGCCAGGTTCCTCCTCGACCTCAAGAATCGGCTGCAATGACTCGATACCGAAGCGCTTGAGCGCTTCTTCCGCTTCCTTCTGAATCCCCAGGTTGAGCAGATTGTTGGCGAGCTGCGGGCCGATCAGAAACTCAGCCGACAGATAGGCCACGGTTTTCTGAGGCCGGGCACGGATCGCTTCCTTGCTGGCGAGAAACCGTGTCATCAAGCGGTCGCGCACCGCGTAGCTCAACGCCATGTAGAGGTCATGGGGACTTGCGGAGGGCGCGAGTTTGCCGAGTGTGAAGAACAGGTGCTCGGTCATGCCGTCGAACACGGAATCGGCATCGAGACCGGCCCGTTCAGGGTCAACGGAGCATCCCGGGGTCGGTAATCGCAGTTCGAGGGGCTCGGAGGTGCTCATCGCTTCTCGGGAGATGAATTGAGGTTGGCCGGGATTGCACCGGTCATGCAGGAACTTCAGGATTTCCGGTCAATCGAGCAGGCGCTGTGGCCGAGGCTCCAGCGCCACTCGTTGATTTCCGGCGCGTCAATGCCGTGCTCATGCGAATAGGCAACGTGCCTGAAGATTTCATCGCGCATCTGCTCCTTCACATGGGCAGCGCGTGAACCCAGACACTTCACCCTGTCGATCACGTCGATCACCAGGTTGAAGCGATCGATCTGATTGCAGATCGCCAGTTCCAGCGGCGTGTTGATGTTCCCCTGCTCCTTGTATCCGCGCACGTGGAAGTTCACGTGGTTGGGACGGTTGTAGGTGAGACGGTGGATCAGCCAGGGATAGCCGTGAAAGTTGAAGATCACCGGCCTGTCCGGTGTGAACAGGCTTTCGAAATCCTTGTCGCTCAGACCGTGCGGATGATTCTTCGGATCCGCCATCGCGAACAGCTTCACAACGTTCACGTAGCGGATTTTCAGGAAGGGAATCTTCCTGCGCAGAATCTCGATAGCCGCCAGACATTCCTTGGTGGGGATGTCACCGGCCGAGGCCAGAACAACATCCGGTTCATCGGGTTCGGTGCCGCAGTTGTCGTTGCAGGCCCATTCCCAGATTCCGGCTCCTTTGGCCACATGTCGGCGGGCCTGATCCAGCGTCAGGTACTGCAGGTGCTTCTGTTTGTCTGAAACGATCAGATTGGCCACGCTTGTTTCAGTCAGTGCCTGTTCAGACACTGCAAGCAGACTGTTGGCATCGGCAGGTAGATAGACACGGGTGATCGTTCCCTTCTTATTTCCGGCAAGGTCGATGAAGCCTGGGTCCTGGTGCGTGAACCCGTTGTGGTCCTGGCGCCACACCGTTGAGGAGATCAGGCAGTTCCAGGCCCCGATGGGTGCTCTCCAGGCAATTTCCTCACAGTGCTCCAACCATTTGCAGTGCTGGTTGTACATCGAGGCCACCACATGGGCAAAAGCCTCATAGGTGTGGAAGAAGCCGTTTCTGCCTGTCAGCAGGTAGCCATCCATCATTCCCACCAGCGTGTGCTCGGAGAGCATTTCCACCACGGCACCGTCCTGGGAGAGCTCACTGCCGTTCAGGTCTTCGGGCAGGAAACCGGCCATCCAGGCTTTCTTGGTGGTCTCATAAACCGCCTGAAGCCGGTTCGATGCGGTTTCATCGGGGCCAAACAACCTGTACCGACCAGGGTTTTTGCCGATCAGATCGCGGATCAGCTCGCCAAGCGGAAAGGTGTTCTCCATTTCGCCGGTTCCCGGGATCTCAACCGGCACCTCGTAGTTGCTCAGATCCGGGAACAGCAGTTCCCTGCGCAGTTCGCCGCCATTGGTGTGTGGGTTTGACCCCATTCGCTTTTCCCCTCGGGGAGACAGGCAGCGGATCTCCTCGCGCACCGCGCCGCTGTCATCGAACAGCTCCCATGGCCGGTAACTCTTCATCCATGTCTCAAGAAGCTGAAGATGCTCCGCATTGGTCTTCACATCACTCACAGGCACCTGATGCGAGCGCCAGAAGTTCTCGATCTTCTTGCCCTCGAGCGACTCAGGCCCTGTCCATCCCTTTGGTGAGCGCAGCACGATCATCGGCCAACGGGGACGGAAGGCCTCACCGCTGGCTCGGGCCTGATCGCGGATGGCCTGAATCATCACCACGGCCTGCTCCATGGCCACAGCCATCTGCCGGTGCATGGCCATCGGTTCGGAGCCTTCCACGAAGATGGGCGTCCAGCCGTAGCCCCGGAGCAGGTTCTCCAGTTCCTCGTGATCGATGCGACTGAGGATGGTTGGATTGGCGATCTTGTAACCGTTCAGGTGCAGAACCGGCAGAACAGCGCCGTCCTTGATCGGGTTGAGGAATTTGTTGATGTGCCAGCTGGTGGCCAGTGGGCCGGTTTCAGCTTCGCCATCACCGACACAGGCAAGGGTGATCAGCTCCGGATTGTCGAAAACCGAGCCTGCAGCATGCGACAGCACATAGCCGAGCTCTCCTCCCTCGTGAATGGAGCCAGGCATCTCCGCTGTGCAATGGCTGCCGATGTGCCCTGGGAAGGAAAACATCTTGAAGAAGCGGCGAAGGCCTTCCTCATCGAACGACTTGTCGGGATAGCGCTCGCCGTAGCTCCCATCGATGTACACCGGTCCTCTGGCGCCGGGAGCGCCGTGTCCCGGCCCTGACATGTAGATCATGTCCAGGTCGTATTTGTTGATCAGGCGGTTGGCGTGGGTCCAGATGAATGCCTGCCCAGGGCTGGACCCCCAGTGCCCGAGGAGGCGGTTCTTGATGTGCTCAGGACGCAGCGGTTCGCGCAGCAGCGGGTTGTCCTGCAGGTAGATCATCCCCACAGCCAGGTAGTTGGCGGTGCGCCAGTAGGCATCGAGTTGGTTCAGCTCGTCATCGGTTGGCGCCTCGACGGCTTGGATGACGGACAAAGTTTCGGTCGGTGTCGCAGTCATCAGCGACTAGTGGCGGACGGATACGCGGAAGGTAGCCATCGTCTGACTGTCTGAATGCCATAAGGCATTCGAAGCTGCACTCTCAGGAGCAGCACGCTGCCTGATGCTGTCCGACGCAGGTCAGCTTGAGCAGTGCGGATCCACGTTTAGGGATAAGGTCCCCACCGAGAGGAATCAACCTTGCTGATGCTCGCTGCTGCGATGCCGCCACTGCTCACGACTCTGCTGGCAGAGATCTCGCCTCACGATCTGGAGATGGCGGAGACCCTGATCGGGGTGGCCCGTTTCGTGCTGATCTTTGTGGCAGCCCGCATTCTTGCGGAGGTGCTGGTGCGGCTGCAGTTGCCCACGATCCTCGGTGAGCTGCTGGCCGGCGTGTTGATCGGTGCCTCGGGGCTGCATCTTCTGGTGCCTCCGGAAACCCAGGTGGAGCTGAGTCAGGGTCTGGTCAGCCTGGTAAGTGGTCTGGTGAATGTGCCTCCCGAAGCGGTGCCCGCGATCTACAGCGAAAGCTTTCCCTCGCTGGAGTCGGTGGCTGAGCTTGGTCTGTATGCCCTGCTCTTCCTCACTGGCCTGGAGAGTGAGCTGGAGGAACTGATCGCTGTGGGCGGCCAGGCTTTCACCGTGGCTGTTGCCGGCGTGGTGCTGCCGTTTGCACTGGGCACCTGGGGCCTGATGGCACTTTTCCAGGTGGATGCGATTCCGGCAATCTTTGCCGGCGCTTCCATGACTGCCACCAGCATCGGCATCACCGCCAGCGTGTTCGGTGAGCTGGGCTATCTCAAGACACGGGAAGGTCAGATCGTTATCGGTGCTGCGGTGCTGGATGACATTCTCGGCATCGTGATTCTCGCCGTTGTGGTGGCCCTGGCCTCCGGAGGCTCCCTGGAGATCGGCCCGATCGTGAAGCTGGTGGCTGCCGCCGCCGTGTTCGTGGTGGCGGCCATCGGTCTCAGCCGCAGTGCCGCTCCCGCCTTTGACTGGTTGATCGACAAGCTGAAGGCTCCCGGTGAGGTGCTGGTGGGTTCGTTTGTGATCCTGGCGATCAGTTGCTTTGCCGCCACCGCTATCGGCCTGGAGGCTGCCCTGGGTGCTTTCGCTGCCGGTCTGATCCTCAGCAGCTCCAAGCACAACCGTGCCATTCAGGAAGCGGTGCTGCCGATCGTGACTTTGTTTGCCACGGTGTTTTTCGTGCTGGTCGGTGCCGGCATGGATCTGTCTGTGATCAATCCTTCTGATCCCTCCAGCAAAACGGCGCTGATCGTGGCCGGCTTCCTGCTGGTGGTGTCGATCATCGGCAAGATCGCTGCGGGCTGGTGCTTCGTGAGCAAGCAACCCACCCGACGCCTGGTGGTTGGCCTGGGGATGATGCCTCGTGGCGAAGTCGGCCTGATCTTCCTCGGCCTCGGCACCAGCGCCAAGTTGCTGTCACCTTCTCTGGAAGCGGCCATTCTGCTGATGGTGATCGGCACCACCTTCCTGGCTCCTGTGCTTCTTCGCCTGGTGATCGGTGATGACAAGCCGGACGATGACGACAAGGTGGACGACAAGGTGGCTGCCGATCCTGTCGGCCTGCTCTGAGCTGAAGGGTTGTCCCGTTCAGGAGCTGGAGTCTTTCCTCGCTAGCGACAGAAACAGGCTCCAGCCGATGGTGATCAGCGCCAGGCTTGAAGCCCAGCCCGGTCCCAGGGCCCAGCCAAGCAGCAGCTGGACGGCAACTCCAATGGCCATGGCCAGCAGAAGACTGCTGATCACCAGCGCGGCCTGTCGCCATGCTGCACTCAGGGGGCCGCTTTCAAGGCTGGCTTCAAGGCGGCTGAGAGGAGCGCTCAGCGGCAGATACAGGGCAATGGCCCAGAACAGTCCACCGCTCAGTGTGCTGCTCTGCAGAAGCAGGCCTGTGGTCTGATCGAGCATCGCGGTGTCATCGACCCGTTTGGGCGATGGCGAAAAAGGATGCTTAGCATCGCCCCCGCAAAAGGTGATCGTGGTGATCGAGGCGCAGAAGTCCTGGTGGCAGTTCCAAGGTCACGCCGTGCATGGGCTCTGTGTCGCGCCTGAGCAGGATTCGGGTTGTCTCACGCGGCCTGCGCTGCTGCTTGTGCATGGTTTCGGCGCTTCCACCGATCACTGGCGCCACAACATTCCCGTGCTGGCCAGCACCCATGAGGTTCATGCCATCGATCTGCTGGGTTTCGGCCGCAGTGCCAAACCGGCTGATCTGGCCTACGGCGGAGCTCTCTGGCGTGATCAGCTGGTGGCTTATGTGCGCGAACGTATCGGCCGGCCCACGGTGATCGCTGGAAATTCACTGGGCGGCTTCGCTGCACTGGCCGCCGGGGCAGAGCTGGGCGAGAAAGCCGCCGGTGTGGTGTTGCTGAATGCGGCAGGTCCTTTCAGTGATGAGCAGTCGGCCAAGCCCAAAGGCTGGTGGCCAAGCGCGCGCCGCTCGATCAGTTCGGCGCTGCTGAAGAATGTCGTGCTGCAGCGACTGCTGTTTGAGAATCTGCGGCGGCCAGCCACGATTCGACGCACTCTCAATCAGGTGTACATCGATAAAACGAATGTCGACGATTGGCTGGTGGAGGCGATCAGGCGCCCTTCACTCGATGATGGTGCCTTCGGTGTGTTCCGCACGGTGTTTGATATCCCTCGCGGTCAGCCTCTGGATGAGTTGTTCGCCTGTCTGAAGTCTCCCTTGCTGCTGCTCTGGGGCATCCGCGACCCCTGGATCAATGCGGCAGGTCGTCGGGCCAGCTTCCAGCGCCATGCGCCCGAGGCCACCACGGAGGTGGTGCTTGAAGCCGGACATTGTCCTCATGATGAAGTGCCTGACCAGGTGAATGCGGCCTTGCTGGAGTGGTTGTCGACCCTTGCCGGCGACAACGGGCAGAATCTGCAGCCTTCTCGGTAGCTTCTGGCCAATCTTGGGTGTCCCGGTCCTGTGGCCATGAGCTTCCGCCAGCAGTCCGCTCCCTACCCCCACTGGGAGTTTGTGCATGCCTCCAGTGGTGACCGTCTGAGAGTGGTCCCTGAACGGGGCGGCCTTCTGACCGAATGGCTGTGCAACGGCCGTGAGATGCTGTATTTCGATCAGGAGCGCTTTGCCGACCCAGCCAAAAGCATTCGGGGTGGCATTCCTGTTCTGTTTCCGATCTGCGGCAACCTGCCCAATGATCGTCTGCCGCTTACCAGCGGCGATTTCACTCTCAAGCAGCATGGCTTTGCTCGTGACCTGCCCTGGCAGATCGCTTTGCTGAGTGATCAGAGCGGCGTGATGCTCACGCTGAGCGATTGCGCCGAGACCCGCAAGGCCTTCCCTTTCGCTTTCAGGATCCAGATGGAGGTCAGGCCGCTCAGTGCTGCGCTGGAGATCAGCATCAGCATCACCAACACCTCCGAGTCGGTGACTGAGCCCATGCCCTTCAGCTTCGGGCTGCACCCCTATTTCAAGGTGAGTGACCTCTCCAGCACCGCTGTGGAAGGTCTGCCTGAGCGATGCTTCAACCATCTCGAGATGGCTGAAGCCGACACCGCCATTCAGTTGGCTCGCCTGACGCAGGGCATCGATTTCCTCACCCATGCCTCCGGGCCGGTGACTCTTGTCGATGAGCAGGACGGCACACGGGTGCAGCTCCAGCACCATGAGCCGATGGATCTCACAGTGGCCTGGACCGATCCCCCTCGAGCGATGGTCTGTCTTGAACCCTGGACAGGTCCCCGGCAGGCGTTGATCAGTGGTGATCGAAAACTGGTGCTCGGTGTTGGAGAGAGCAGCCTGTTGTCCTGCCGTTACAGCGTCAGCTGAAGCCTGCTTATGAACAGCCACCGGCTCTGGTCAGGCCCAGGCTCGATCGGCCCTTGCCAATCGAAGCTATGAGCGTGGGCCAACCTGCAACGACAGAAGCCGCCCTGAAGATTGTCGTGATCGACGACGATCCCACCGGGTCGCAGACAGTGCACAGCTGCCCTTTGCTGCTGCGCTGGGATGTTCAGACGCTTCGTCGGGGACTGCGGCATCCTTCCCCGCTTCTGTTTGTGCTGGCCAACACCCGTGCACTTGAGCCTGAGGCCGCGGCGGCACGCAACCGGCAGATCATTGCTGCCCTTGAACAAGCCCTTGCAGCGGAGGGGATCAGTGAACAACAGCTATTGCTGGTCAGCAGGGGTGATTCCACCCTGCGTGGCCATGGGGTGCTGGAACCCGCTGTGCTGGCTGAGGAGCTTGCTGATCGCTTTGGTCCGGTGCATGCCACGCTGCATGTGCCTGCGTTTCTTCCCGGCGGACGCACCACGGTGAATGGGGTGCACCTGCTCCACGGTCAACCCGTCCACACGACCCCCTTCGCACGCGACCGCAGCTTCGGTTTCAGCACCAGCTGTCTGGATGCCTGGCTGGAGGAGAAAAGCGATGGTGCCATTTCCGCTGCTTCTGTGCTGCGGCTGCAGGGGCAGCAGCTCGACTGCGCCGCCTCTCAAAGAAAGGGTGATCGGCGTTCTGATGGCTTGAACGGCTTCATGGCCCTGGTGAGCTGGCTTGAGGCGCTGGAGGGCAATTGTTCAGTGATCGTGGATGCCGAGAGGCAGGAGCAACTGGATGCACTCGGGGCTGCAGTGCAAGCGCTGCAGGGCAGGCGCCGCTTTCTGTTTCGCTCCGCTGCGAGTCTGATCAACGCTCTGGTGGATGGGGGCAGCAAGCCACTTGGTCCTCAGCCCATCGAGGCCGATGAGCTGGTGAAGCTTCGACGCCGCGATTCCGATGGACATCGCCTTCCTGGGCTTGTCCTGGTGGGGTCTCACGTGCCGCTGGCCGATCAGCAGCTGAAGGTGTTGCTCAGCGAGTCCCATTGCTGCGGACTTGAGTTGCCGGTGCGCCGTATCGCGAGAGTGCTGGAAGGTGGCACTCCTGATTTGCTGTTGGCTGATCTGGAGAGGGAATGGGTGGCGTGGATGCAGGCTGTGCTCGACCGGAGCCAAACACCTGTGCTGTACACCAGTCGAGGCGAACTGCGTTTTGGGGACGGGAACGCCGCTGATCGTCGCCGGCTGGGTTTCGGTGTTGCCCTGGCACAGCTCACCGCCCGGTTGGTGGCAGCGGTGGCGCCCCGCATCGGTTACCTGATCAGCAAAGGGGGAATTACAACAGGCTCTGTGCTTGCTGATGGTCTTGGTCTTGGGACCGTTTTGCTGGAGGGTCAGCTGTTGCCTGGTCTTTCCATGGTGCGGCCGACACCCGGAGAAGGCCTTGATGGTGTGAATGCCCTGCCTGTGATCACCTTTCCAGGCAACCTTGGCGATGGCGACACGCTGGCCCAGGCCTGGAGATTGATGGAGCTGGCTGAGACGGGATGAAAAGCTTTTTAGGGCTTAATTATAAATTAAAATGGAGGCGTTCGTTACTGATAATTTTTCAGTTTTGATGTCTTCCCGATGCCGGGGTTGAAGCTGTTTGTGGGATCAATTTTTTTGTAGAAATTGGATAGGTCGGTTTCGGCTTTGTAGAGATGGCCGACATTGTGTTCGGCAGGATACTTGGCTCCAGCTTGATCAAGAAGAGCAAGGATTTTGTTTTTTAGTTCAACAGCATTCACTCCCTTTTTGACAACAAAATCCCAGTGAAAGACCATGCAGAGAAAGTGCGCCATCTGAAAGGATTCAGCCATTTGGGAAAGGATCTCTTCAGGAAGTAGTTTGTGCCATGTTTCGCAATTACGGGGTAAGGCAATATCAAGTGGAAGCAGTTCGCCGGAATTGTCTTGGTTGAGAATTTGGTATCGGGCCGGTGCATTCCCGGCAACATAGCGATGGAGTAAAGCGGCTTTCCCTTCAGATTCAGTGCATTCAAAGTAGGAGTGATCATCATCGCTTTGCCAGCTTTTCTCAAGCAACTCCTGAGTTTCTTTGATTGATTGATCACTCGTCAGAATGATCATGTGGTGTTCATATTGATCGCGAAAAGACCTCATTCTTGCCGGTAAATGGTCTGGCACCATCTGGGAGATGCAATGCAAGGTTCGGTCCGAGAAGTGATCCTGAAACAAGAACGTCGGCCATTGCGAGACAATTCGATCAACGTTCCGCTTGATGCCAAACAACTTAGGAATAAAGCCTGTTCCGAAATACTTGATGGCTAAGTAAGCGTCCTTGCAATAGAGGTCTGCGCCATCAAAGTAGCTGCGATGCAGGTATTCTCCCATGTCTGGAAGATACTCAAAACCTGTGAGAATCTGCTTGCGCAGCTCCGTGAGTTGCTCAGGTTTGTTCGTTCCCAGATAAAAGACTTTTTCTGTTTTCGGTTTTGGAAATGTGTCCAGTCTGACTGCAAATACTGCCAGTTTGCCTGCGCATCCACTGGCTTCTCGTAAGCGTCTTTTATCAGCGTTGAAGCGTGCTGGTATTGGAGAGCTGACATTTCGCACTCGTTTCTGATACTCATGGTCTGATGCCAGTCGCTCGCCGTTGGCGAGGTCTTCGGTGTTGAAATTGGTATTCTGCAGTGTTGTCAATATTTCTTCAGGACTGGTCCCAAGTTCGATTCCAAGATGATTCACCAATTCAAGTTTTCCGTCACGATTGAGTTGAGCGAAAAGTGAATATTCGGTATAAGCGGGGCCTCGATTCACAAGATTCCCGCCGGAGTTGTTGCAGATGCCTCCGACAACCGATGCGCCGATACACGATGAGCCAATCACGGAGTGGGGACCTCTCCCAAGTGGTGATAATTGCTCTTCAAGTTGATACAGGCTTGAGCCTGCAAAAGCCAAGACCTGATTGCCGCCTTGCAACAGAATGATTTTGTTGAGATTTAATGTATTGATCACAACAACATCTCTTTCGTAATCATCTCCGTCAGGAGTTGAGCCACCTGTCAGTCCTGTATTTGCAGCTTGAATAATGATGATTTTGTCGAGTTTGACGCACAATTCCAGGGTGTTCCACAGCTGCAGCATTGTTTTTGGCATGACCACTGCGCATGCAGCTCCCTGTCCGACGCGGATTCCTGTTGTGTAAGGCTTTGTTTGTTCACTCTCAGTGAGAACCTGCTGCTGCCCCAGGATGGCAATCAAGCCGTTCTTCAGTTCCTGCAAGCGGTCCTGTCTCATCGTGGTCTGTCTTCGGCGACCTGCTGTATGCAGCCCTCACAATCTATTGGATCAATCTATTCGACCGATCGGCTTGTGTCTCCAACGGTGGATTAAACGGTGTCGCAAGACTTGGTAATTTATTCTTTGTCCAATCGTTATTCTTTGATTGGTCTCAAAGCTCAGAATCCATTCTCAGCCGATGTTGATCGTCGCGACCAGTTGTACTGGCAGTTTCAGGTAACTTGTTGCGTTGAATGAATGACAGCTGACAGTGCAACTGTGTATGCGAATGCGGCCATGATGACGGCATCAAGCATGGGCCGCTGCCCGCCCTGAATGGCGTTGGTGAGCTGGATTGATCAGAATCTTTCAATCACTGCATCGGCAAAGCCGCTGCAGCTCACCGGTTCCACAGAGGGCTCCATGAGCCGTGCCAGGTCGTAGGTCACCTGTTGATCAGCAATGGCCGCACTCAGGCCTTTGGTGATCAGATCGGCCGCTTCCTGCCAGCCTAGAAATTCGAGCATCATCACCCCACTCAGGATCACTGATCCCGGATTGATGCGGTTGAGGCCAGCATGTTTTGGTGCCGTGCCATGGGTCGCTTCAAAGATTGCAGCGCTCTCGCCGATGTTGGCGCCCGGTGCCATTCCAAGACCACCCACCATCGCGGCGGCGGCATCGGAGATGTAATCACCGTTGAGATTCAGCGTGGCCAGGATCGAATACTCCTGCGGTCGGGTCTGAATCTGTTGAAAGATGCTGTCGGCAATGCGATCGTCCACCATCACCATCTGTTTCCACTGGCCGCCGCCGTGGCTGGCGCCGATGCTGTCGACCACAGCCTGAACCTCAGCATCAATGGCCTGTTTCTTCTCAGGAGTGAGCGTGTCGTAGCCAGGCTCAATCATGCGGGCGTTGGCCTGCACGCTTAAACCGGGATCCTTGTCGAGATTGCCCAGAATCCAGCTCTCCCTCTCTGTGACGCACACATCGCGGAATTCAGTGGTGGCCAGCTCGTAACCCCAGTCGCGGAAGGCGCCTTCGGTGAATTTCATGATGTTTCCCTTGTGCACCAGCGTCACGTGACGCTTATCGCCCTCGAGGCGCAGGGCGTGTTGGATTGCCTTGCGGATGTGACGCTGACTGCCGTGCTTGCTCACCGGCTTGATACCGATGCCTGAACCCTCAGGGATCTGACGGTTGCCCAGCTTGCCGTTGGCAGGGATGACAACTTCGTTGAGATGTCTGCGTAGTTCCTGACCAATCGCATCGTTGGCTTCCCATTCCACACCCATATAAATGTCTTCGGTGTTCTCGCGGTACACAATCACATCGAGATCCTGCGGTCGCTTGTGCGGACTCGGTGTGCCCTTGTAATAACGGCAGGGGCGAACGCAGGAATACAGATCAAAAATCTGTCGCAGTGCCACATTCAGTGAGCGGATGCCTCCACCGACAGGTGTGGTGAGCGGTCCCTTGATGGCCACCCCGTAGCTGCGGATCGCTTCGAGCGTGTCATTAGGTAAGTACTGGTAGGTGCCGTAGAGGTCGCAGGCTTCATCACCGGCGTAGATCTTGAACCATTCGATTGCTCTGGCACCTGCATAGGCCTTGGCCACGGCCGCATCCAACACCTTCTGTGTGGCTGGCCAGATGTCCACGCCTGTTCCATCTCCGCGGATGAACGGAATGATCGGATTGTCTGCCACCACAGGTTGACCATTCTCGAAGCGAATCGGCGTTCCCTTGGTGGGGGCTTGGAGCTTCTCGAACTGAGCCATGGCTGGTTGCCGCAGAGCAGCATCACGTTGCCGCGAGCCTATGACTCAAAGGGCGTTTTCTAAAGTCATTCGATCCGACCTGCGTCCCATGCCGAAGTCCGAGGGAGTATGGGTTGTGGCGGCCTGTTTCAACGAACAGGATGTGATCACACGTTTTCTGGAGCGTGTGTTGGCGGTCCCTGGTGTCGACAAGCTCGTGCTCATTGACGATGGATCGTCCGACGCCACCGTTGAACGAATCCGCACCTGGATGAAGAGTCATGCCGGCTCGCCCGTGACTCTGCTGGAACTCACTCGCAACTTCGGCAAGGAGGCTGCAATGCTTGCCGGCCTCGACCATGTCAACGGTCGCTGTGCAGCAGCTGTGTTGATTGACTCGGATCTTCAGCACCCCCCGGAGCTCATCGAGGAGATGGTGCGTCAATGGCGGGCAGGGGCTGAGGTCGTCACGGCGGTGCGAGATGACCAGGATCAGGAATCGCGCCTGAAAGTGGCCAGTGCTCACTGGTTTTATCGGGTGTTCAACAAAGTGGTCGATTCAATTGAGCTCCAGGAGGGGGCTGGTGATTACCGCCTGCTTGATGCCGCTGTTCTTGATGCGGTGACCCAGTTGCGCGAGTCCAGTCGTTTTTCCAAAGGTCTGCTTCCCTGGACCGGCTACTCAAGTGTTGAACTTCCCTATCAGCGGGTCAGCCGGGTTGGAGGGCAGACCTCCTGGAGCCCCCTCAAGCTGTTTGGGTACGCCTTTGATGGAATTTTTTCTTTTTCTGTTCTGCCCCTGAAAATGTGGACAGGGATCGGCGTTCTGGTGTCCTCGATCAGTTTGTTTTATGTGTTGGTGATCGTCCTGCGCACAGCTCTGTTCGGTGTTGATGTTGAAGGTTATGCCTCTCTCATGGTGGCGGTTTTGTTCATCGGTGGAATTCAGTTGATCGGCATCGGTGTTCTCGGGGAATATGTCGGACGGATTTACGTGGAGGCAAAATCGCGTCCCCACTACTTCATCCGTCGGGTTCACAAGTCCTGAAGAGCGCGCCATTCACGTTGTCGCCAGCTTGAGGCGGCAAAGGGTTGGGAAACGGCAAAACCGGCGGTGACGAGATCAATGTCGAGCGGACCACCGGGGTGAGCCAGCAACAATGGCGGCGTGGAACCTGCTTGTGGTTCCCTGCTGCTCAGCTCTTTCCAGGCAGCGAGTATCGGAGCACCTGCCATCTGGCCGGTGAACAGCACCCCCGCGAAGCTCTGATTGCTGGCCAGCCCGCAGCGCCTGATGGCCGGCCTGGCTTTGCGACTGAGCACTTGGAGCACCATCCACTTCAACAGGCCTGACTGACGGATGGCTTCACTCCAGTAGCGCAACGGCAGACCGGTGGGCAGCGGCTCTTCCGTTCGTCGTACCCAGGTGATGCCGTTGTCGCCAGCTCTGGCCAGGACAGCCTTCATCACGATCGGCACCAAGTGAATGTGCTGATGGCCATCCAGATGAATGGGGGCGTCACCGCAGAAGCTGCGGAAACGCTTGATCTGAGCGTCCAGCTCCAGACCGAGCTGGTGTTCGATCCGGCGGCGTGTTGCATGGCGCCGTGGCAGCAGTGAAAGCAACAACCACTGACCGAACGATCGCTTCAGATGACCATGGGAATCCACGAGATCGGGCACCACTGATGGGTTGGCGCATGCAGGTCCTTCAGTCAGGCAGAGGTGCAGGCAGATCTGGAGCTGGGGGTGTTTTCGCTCAAGTTGTCGCCAGGCGTGGAAGCCATCGGCAGCGACCGGGCCATTCACCAGCAGGCTGCAGCTGTCCAGCCTCTTCTGGCTGGCGAGTTCGAGAATGGCCTGGTTGGTGGCAGGGCTCAGTCCGAGATCATCGGCATGGCGCAGTGGAGTGACGACGACATCCCTGCGATGCTTGCTGAAGCGTGCGGCCCGCGACCAGATCAGGGCATTCAGTGCGGTGGGAGTGAACACGAGAACGGCGACACGCACCGGCTCACCCAGGGCTTTTGGCAGGGCAAGGGGTAAGACGCCACTCACCGTGAGGTTGACCACGTACTGGATGACCAGCCAGCGTCGAGCGAAGCTCTGGCCACCTGTTTCCGGGCGGAAGGTGAACCTTGCGTGCCCTAGATAACCGGCCAGTGACGCGGCAAGAAAGGCCAGGGGATTCGCCAGCCAGAGGGGCATCAGCAGGCCAAGAGCCACCAGCACCAGGGCATGAACGGCTGCGGCAACCACTCCCACCAGTCCGTAGAGACTGATTCGGGAGCTGAGAGTGCTCGGAATCATGGACACAACCGTAACGGCCACTGGCGCTTCGGAGCAGCAGCCTTCAACCTGTGGACATCGACGATGAACCGGTGAACGCAGGAGAAGCGGTTGACAGCGTGCAGCTCGCCCAGGCTCTGGCTTCGGCCGTGACCCTGGTGAAAGATCGTTTCCCGGCCGTCACCGTCAATCTCAATCCCTGGCGTGATGACCCTCAGACGCGCCGCTGGCACGAGGATCAGACCCTTGATCTGGCCTTTCACTTCCCCGGTTGGAGTCCCCGACTGGAGTGCCGAAGCCTGCTGCTGCAACTGCATCTTCAGCGCAGGTCCGCTGATGGCGAATCTCTTCCCACACCGCATTTGCTGGGGGTTTTGATGCGTGGAATGACCTACGACGGTGAGCGCTGGCGTCTGGCGACGATGGGCGATTGGCACCCTGAGGGTTCTCATCTGCCGCAACTCGAGCAGGTTCAGCGACTGCACGCAATCTGTCGGGACTTGTTTGATTTGTTCGCCAATCCCGCAGCGACGGGCACAGCGGCGTAACCCTTCGCAACCCTTTGGGCTCTCGGGCAAAAATCGATTTTATGGTTGCCTACACCGATCAAGTGTCCATCCCATGTCCGTAGCTCTGGCTGCTCAGCTCCGTGAAGGCACCAAGAAAGCTCACACGATGGCCGAGAACACTGGTTTTGTGAGCTGTTTCCTCAAGGGAGTCGTCGATAAATCCAGCTATCGAAAGCTTGTTGCTGACCTCTACTTCGTTTACTCCGCCATGGAGGAAGAGGTGGATCAACTCAAGGATCATCCTGTGGTGGGACCGGTTGGTATGGAACAGCTCAACCGACGTGAATCGCTTGAGAAGGATCTCGTCTATTACTTCGGCGAGAACTGGAAGGATGAAATCCAGCCCTCTCCTTCCGCAGTCGCTTACGTCGAGCGGATTCATGAAGTGGCGAAGGACTCCCCTGAACTGCTTGTCGGTCATCACTACACCCGCTACATGGGTGACCTTTCGGGTGGTCAGATTCTCAAGAACATCGCGCAGAAAGCGATGAACATGGACGGAGATGACGGCCTGCGCTTCTACGTGTTTGACGAAATCGCCGATGAGAAGGCCTTCAAAACCACTTATCGCGCCACCATGGATGAGTTGCCGATCGATCAGGACACCGCTGATCGCATTGTTGAGGAAGCCAACAACGCTTTTCACATGAATATGCACATGTTTAAGGAGCTTGAAGGAAATCTCGTGGCGGCTATCGGCAAG
>PVBE012817837.1_pt1 | contig 16541 bp, 15 predicted proteins | sample 1631181 | NCBI WGS metagenome assembly PVBE01 (sample SAMN08397723, study PRJNA350692) | Marine metagenome, whole genome shotgun sequencing project. | isolation source: water | place: Pacific Ocean | collected 2012-04
CTTGGTCGAAACCGACGTAGCCGGGCGGCGCGCCAATGAGCCGCGAAACGCTGTGCCGCTCCATGTATTCCGACATGTCGAAGCGCACCAGCTCGACCCCCATGGTGCGGGCCAACTGACGCGCGACCTCGGTCTTGCCGACGCCGGTGGGGCCCGAGAAGAGATAACACCCGATGGGCTTTTCCGGCTCGCGCAGGCCGGCGCGCGCCAGTTTGATGGCGCTGGCCAGGGCACCGATGGCCTTGTCCTGGCCGAAGACCATGGTCTTCAGGTTGCGTTCCAGATTCTTGAGCACGGTGCGGTCGTCGATCGAGACGCTTTTGGGCGGGATGCGGGCGATCTTGGCGACGATTTCCTCGACGTCGCGCACCGTTACCGTCTTGCGGCGCTTGTTCTCGGGCAGCAACATGCGCGAGGCTCCGACCTCATCGATAACGTCGATGGCCTTGTCGGGTAGCTTGCGGTCGTTGATGTAGCGCGCTGAGAGCTCGACCGCCGTGCGCAGGGACTCGGCCGTGTAGCGCACCCGGTGGTGCTCCTCGAAATAGGGCTTGAGGCCACGCAGGATCTTGACTGCATCTTCGAGGGAGGGCTCGTAAATGTCGATCTTTTGGAAGCGCCGCACCAACGCCCGGTCCTTCTCAAAATAATTGCGGTATTCCTTGTAGGTGGTCGAGCCGATACAACGCAGCCTGCCGCCCTGCAATGAAGGTTTTAAGATGTTGGAGGCATCCATGGAGCCGCCGCTGGTGGCGCCGGCACCGATCACGGTGTGGATTTCATCAATGAAGAGGATGGCGCCTTCGGCGGCCTCGATCTCGGAAATAACTGCTTTCAGCCTTTCTTCGAAGTCACCCCGATAGCGCGTGCCGGCCAGCAGCGCCCCCATGTCGAGGGCGTAGATAATGGCGTCGCTAAGCACATCGGGTACGTCTTTTTGATCGATACGCCGGGCCAACCCTTCGGCGATGGCCGTCTTGCCGACTCCCGGGTCGCCAACGAACAGTGGATTGTTCTTGTTGCGCCGACACAGGATCTGAATGGTGCGTTCTATCTCTGCTTCGCGGCCGATGAGGGGATCGATGCGGCCCTCGGCGGCCTTCTTGTTGAGGTCGACGCAGTACGAATCGAGCGCCTCTTGTCCCTTGCGTACCGTCTTGTCAGCGGCGGCATCCTCGTCGGCGCCATGGACGGTTTGCGAATTGGATTCGCCGGCCACCTTAGCGATGCCGTGGGAAATGTAGTTGACGGCATCGAGACGCGTCATGTCGTGAACTTGGAGGTAATAGACGGCGTGGGATTCGCGTTCGGAGAAAAGCGCCACCAAGACGTTGGCGCCGGTTACCTCCTCGCGGCCAGCGGACTGAACATGGATGGCGGCGCGCTGCACCACTCTTTGGAATCCGGCCGTCGGCTTGGGATCGGCTTCTTGGGACGACAAGATGTCCGGGATCTCTTTTTCGATGAACTCCGTCAGGTGCTGGCGCAACTGGTCCAGGTCGACGCCGCAAGCGCGCAGCACCGCCACCGCGTCGGCATCCTCGGTAAGGGCCAGCAACAAATGCTCCAACGTCGCGTACTCGTGGCGGCGCTCGGTGGCGATTGCCAGGGCGCGATGCAAGGATTGCTCGAGATTACGCGACAGCATGAACCTATTCGTCTCCGTCCTTTTCTATGGTGCACTGTAGGGGGTGCTGGTGCTGGCGTGCAAGGTCCATCACTTGATTGACCTTGGTTTCCGCCACTTCGTAAGTGAACACGCCGCAGATGCCGATGCCACGTTGGTGGACGTGCAGCATGATGCGGGTCGCCTCTTGTTCGTTCATGGCGAAGAAGCGTTCGAGCACATGGACAACGAATTCCATCGGCGTGTAATCGTCGTTCAGCATCAAGACCTTGAACATGGAAGGCTTCTTGGTCTTGGGTTTGGTCTTGACCGCAATGCCGGTGGTCGGAGTGCCGTCGTCGCGCTTGCCGTCGTCGCTCATCCGGACCTCTTTATCACCCTCGATTCCACAACGGAAAAAGCGGAGTTTTCCGCCCCTTCAATTATATGTGATTTTGTGAACCCGTTAAAAGGTCCGAATGCCCCTATCACAGTAGGTTGACCGGCGTGACGGCCTTGGCCGCCGGACACGAAAAACGCCCGGTGGCAAAGCCACCGGGCGTATCGCCAGGCCACCCCTGATGGGGAGAAACATCAAATAGAGAGCGGCTTGGCGAAATTTTCCACCGTGGCAGTGACACGCTTGACGATAGGCTCCATGGTGACCTCGGCCAATTTTGCCGACATGTCCGTCATCTTGCGGTTCTCCTTCACCAACTTGGTGGTGTTGGCTTTGACCAGGCTCAACTGGACATCCAGAACCTCAGGCACGCTCTGGCAATCGAGAACGGCCTTGGTGGCGACGACGCCGTCTTGCACGGACGCCTGGACCAGCCCCAGCCACATCTCGTTAAAGTCCTGAAGTCCCTTGGCGAGAACGGCGCTGGAATTAAACACAGCGGCTACGTTGTCCTTGCCCCGGTCGACGAAATCTTCGTAACCCTGGAATGCTTTCTCGCCCGCCTTTGACACAGTCTCCTTGCCAGCGGCGACGGCGGCCTCAATGGGATCCACCGTGGAGGTGGTTTTTTTTGTCGCGGTCATTGATCGTCTCCATTCATGCCAACGGAATTTTCTGTATTAGAGGCGGTGTGTCCCCACATGATAGGTGATTGGCGCCGAATGTCAAGCTTTTTTTGTGCAGTGCAGCATAGCAATGGTGGTTAATATATAGTTGATATAGCGTCACATATTATAATTTTATCTATGGTTTGAATATTCTATTCGCAATCGCAATATGCTCTCAGCGGATATCGCCAGAAGGTCCGCGGATAGCGCCAGAAGGGTTGCCGGAGGGGACGCCCTAGGAATCCTTGGTCAATGTGTTAATTTTTTGTTATATACAATGGGTTACTTGGATAGTTAGGACGCGCGAGCGACGGCGAAACCTGGTCCGTGCCGGCGTAGAAGAAAACAGGGCCGCACGCTATCAAAGCGACGGGAAACGGCATCTTGAGGGTAGACACAAAGGGCTTCGCAACAGTCCGGCCAATCAGGGAACTCGTTGGGCTGATCGTGGCAACGGTTGCCACCGCCTTACTTGTAACGGTGTCCCCGGCGGAGGCCAAGTACGCTTCGCTGATTCTTGATGCCGACAGCGGGCGGGTTCTGCACGCTGTCAACGCCGATACCCGCAACTATCCGGCGTCGTTAACCAAGATGATGACGCTTTATCTGATCTTCGACGCCCTAGAGGACGGGCGCCTGCACTTGGACAAGGGTCTCAAGGTCACAACCCGTGCGGCAGGTCAACCAGCCTCGCGGCTGGGTCTCCAGCGGGGCGAAAAGATCACTGTCGAGGAGGCCATCCTGGCCCTGGTCACCAAGTCGGCCAATGATGTCGCCACGGTGCTTGCCGAAACCTTGGCCGGAAGCGAGCGCAGTTTCGCGCTGGTCATGACGGCCAAGGCACGCAAACTGGGCATGTCGCGAACGACTTTCCGCAACGCGTCGGGCCTGCCGAACAGGGGTCAACTCAGTACGGCGCGCGACATGAGCGTCCTGGCCCGTGCCCTGTTGCGCGACCATGCACGTTATTACCATTACTTCTCCACCGATCACTTCACCTACTCCGGCGCCACCCACGCCAACCACAACGAACTCCTCACCTCCTACAAAGGCACCGACGGCATCAAGACCGGCTATATCCGGGCCTCGGGGTTTAATTTGGTGGCCTCGGTAAAGCGTGGCGGACGGCGCTTGATCGGGGTGATGTTCGGCGGCAGCTCTCCGAACGCCCGCAACCGGCTCATGAAGACCCTCCTCGACAAGGGGTTCGCGAGCCTGGCATCGATTGCCCCGGTTCCGATCGTCCGCCAACCGACGAAAAAGGTGAAAGTTGCGAAAGTAAGGAAAGTAAAGAAGGTCGCGAAGAGTGGTGGATCCGACGCCAACCGGCGCCCAACAGGCGACTGGGGTATTCAGGTCGGTGTCTACAAAACCCGCAAGCCGGCCTATGAGATTGCCCGCAAGGCCGTCACCAAGGCCCCCGACATTTTGGAAGGCGGCCGCGTCACGGTGGTTCTTTTGGAGAAGCGCAACCGCCCCCCCCTGTATCGCGGGCGCGTCCTCGGCATCGGCAAGTCCCAGGCCTACCAGGCCTGCCGCGTTCTCAAGCGCCAGAGAATGCACTGCATGGAATTGCGCATGACCGACGATGTGACGATTGCCTCTGCCAACTGAGACTTTGCCGTCCCCTTTACATCGGCCCATTCCCTTCAACCAAGAGCATCGAAGGACGATTTAGCCGTTCGGGCGATCTTGGGCCCGTGATTTCAAGGGAATTGTTTTACTCACCGATCACCATTATTTATTAGGGACCGGAGTGACCACGAACCATTCGTTAATGAGCCGCGTCTGGTACAGGGAACCCGACAAACAAATAGATGGTGAACACAATGCATGTGATCCGAGCCCTACTCATCCTTGTCGCCATCACTTGGTCCGCCGCCGCCGTTCAGGCCCAGGACAAAGCCTTTTCCGCCTTCTTCGGCGAATACGAGGGCAGCAGCATCTCGTCGACCGAACAAGGGCTATCGAAGCGCGACCTCAGTGTTTCGATCAAGTCCAAAGGCAAGGGTTTTAACCTCAAGTGGACGACCGTCACCCACAAGCCGGGCGGCAAGGCGAAGCGCAAGACCTATTCCATCGACTTCCGGCCCAGCGGCCGTGACAACATCTTCGCTTCGGCGATGCGCAAAAACAAGTTCGGCGGCAGTGTGCCGCTCGATCCTCTGAAAGGCGAACCCTACGTCTGAGGCCGCCTCCACGGATCGACGCTGACCGTCCATGCCATGATGGTCACCGACGACGGCGGCTACGAGATGCAGGTCTATGATCGCACCCTCACCGCAACCGGGTTGGACCTGACCTTTTCACGTATCCGCGACGGCGAGCAGTTCAAGCTGATCAAAGGCGCCCTCACGAAGGTCAAATAGAAGCGCCGCGCGCAAGGAAGTAAAGATGCAAAAACCAGCCACCATGCGAGAGCTGGAGGAGTTGGGCCGGGTGCGCCTGTCGAAGTCCTTCTTTATGCGCAACTTCCTGCACAGCGAAATTTCCAACTTTCACGGCATCCCCAACATCCCCGACGATCCGGACCTTGCCATCGCCGCGGGCCGCAAGTTGTGTGAGGAAATCTTAGAACCCCTGCGCGCGACCTTCGGCGATTTGGCCATCCGCTCGTCCTTTCGTTCCGCCGCGGTCAACGGCTTCGGCCACGAGAACGGGTTCAGTTGCGCCAATAACGAGATCAACGCGTCGCGCCACATCTGGGACCGCCGCGACGCCGAGGGCCACATGGGGGCCATGGCTTGCGTCGTCGTGCCGTGGTTCGCCGACCGCGCCGCCCAGGACTCAGATTGGCGCGCCATGGCGTGGTGGGTCCACGACCACCTGCCCTACAACGTCATGCACTTCATGCCCAACCTGACCGCCTTCAACGTCGCCTGGCACGAGAACCCCATCCGGCGCATCACCAGCAACATCGCGCCCGAAGGCACCCTCACCGAACCCGGCATGGATAACCACGAAGGCGACCACGCTGAATTCTATCCCAGCTTCCCGGAATTAAAGGGCGGCTGAAACTCCGAGGCGTTCGCCTGATCTCTTATTGGAGCACCTTGGGCCAATTCGCGTTTGCCCGCTTAATATTTCCCGGGATGTCTTTCTCCCAGTTGCGCTGAACGCCCTTGCTGTAATTGAGATAGAGCTTGTTGTCGACGATGCGCCAAGCCTCTGGATCCGTCGACGCTGTGTAGCCCTGGGAGACGGCCCAAGCACAATACCCCCCGTATTGGAGGGCGTAGGTTTGGGGCGCTGCCTTGAAGGCCTTGAGGTTGGCTTGGTTGGCAAAGCGCCAGGTGGCGCCGTTCCAGTCGTATTCGAGATCACCCAGGCCCTCGACCGGCTGTCCCCGGACAAAGTAGGCGACCGCATCGAAGCCGCTGAGCGCCACGTTGCTAAAGGTACCGGTATACACCGGGTCCTTGGCGGCGGCCGGAGAGACGAAAGGATGTAAGAGCAGGAATAAGGAAGCAAACAATAAGATCGTTGACCGGCGAAGAGTCATCTCTGACCGTCCTTTCAGGGGCGTCCCCTACCAGGCATTCCTCAGTTCGCGCAGCTTGACGAACACCGTCTCGGCGTCGGGCTCGTCAGGGAGGTCGGGGAAGGCCTCGCGCAGACCGGCGATCACCGTTGGGCTGTGCAGTCGGAAGAAGGCGTTGATCTCTTTCTCCAGGGCCAGGGTTGATACCAGGGCGTTATTGGTGTCTTGGGGCTCGACCTGAGCCAGGAGTTCCGCAGCCCGGGTGTTGTCAGGCTCGCGGTCCAAGGTGAATTCCAAGTTGTTGGCGATGTAGTCGTGGCCGGGATAGACCAAGGTGTTATCGCCAAGGGTGGCGAGCTGGCTGACGAAGGTGGCGTATAGCTCGTGCGGGTGGCCGCCGTTGTGGCAGTTGCCGGCGCCGGCGTTAAACAGCGTATCGCCGCAGAACAGAGCCGGCGCGTCGGTATGCGAAAGCAGACAGACGTGGCTCATGGTGTGGCCCGGCGTGTCCAGGGTCTCAAGCTCCACCGTCCCGCCGACCATGACCACTTCGCCGGCGGCCAGGCCGCGGTCGATGCCGGGGATCTTGTCCTTGGCGTTGGCGTGGGCGAGCAGGATGGCGCCGGTGGCGGCAATCACCGCCGCATTGCCGCCCGTATGGTCACCGTGTTCGTGGGTATTGAGCACCTGGGTGATGTCCCAGCCGTGCTTCTTTGCGGTAGCCAGACACTTTTCGTGGTCGAGGGGATCGATCGCCATCGCCTCGCCGCTTTGGGGGCAGGCGATCAGATAGTTGAAGTTGCGGTATGCATTCCCGGTCCAGATCTGCTCGACGATCATGGTTCTCTCCTCGGACGATGGGGCCAAGCTTCCGAGCTTAAATCATTTCCCATGGCGACGAAACCAGTCGACCCCGCTCATTCTTCGGACACTTGTATCAGCGTCCGCGCAAGGTTAAGTGTTTCCTGTCACCCACCCAGGCAGGAGAGAGCCCGTGCCCGCTTTTGGCCATGACACCCTGAAGACGCGTCGCACGCTAAACGTCGGCGGCAAGGACCACGATTATTTCAGCCTTGCGGCAGCGGCCGAGGGGGGCCTGGGTGACGTCACCCGCTTACCCTTTTCGTTGAAGGTCTTGCTTGAAAATCTGTTGCGCTGGGAAGATGGCCGCACGGTCACCACCGAAGACGTCGCCGCCGTGGTGGCTTGGCTCGGCGATCGGCGCTCGGACCGAGAAATCGCTTATCGCCCGGCCCGCGTCCTGATGCAGGACTTCACCGGCGTTCCCGCCGTCGCCGACCTGGCCGCCATGCGCGACGCCGTCGCCAAGGCCGGCGGCGACCCCAAGGTCGTCAACCCGTTGTCACCGGTCGATCTGGTCATCGACCATTCGGTGATGGTGGACAGTTTTGGCAGCGCCGACTCGTTTAACACAAACGTCAAGCGCGAGTTCCAACGTAACGGCGAGCGCTATGCCTTCCTGAACTGGGGACAGACCGCGTTCGACAACTTCCGCGTCGTCCCGCCTGGGACCGGCATCTGCCATCAGGTTAACCTGGAATCCCTGGCCCAGACGGTGTGGACCCAAGAAGCCGACGGCGTCACCGTTGCCTATCCCGACACCGTGGTCGGCACCGACAGCCACACCACCATGATCAACGGCCTGGCCGTCCTAGGCTGGGGCGTCGGCGGCATCGAGGCCGAGGCGGCGATGCTCGGCCAGCCCATCTCCATGCTCATCCCCGAGGTCGTGGGATTGCGCTTTGAAGGCCGCCTCAAAGAGGGCACTACGGCGACCGATGTGGTGCTGACGGTGGTTCAGATGCTGCGCCGTCACGGCGTGGTCGGCAAGTTCGTCGAGTTTTTCGGCCCCGGCCTCGATTCCCTAAGCCTGGCCGACCGTGCCACGATCTCCAATATGGCGCCCGAGTACGGCGCCACCTGCGGCATCTTTCCCATCGACGCCGAAACCATCCGCTTTCTTGCCTTCACCGGCCGGGCGCCCGAACAGGTCGCCCTGGTCGAGGCCTACGCCAAGGCCCAAGGCATGTGGCGCGACGCCGCTTCGCCCGATCCCCTGTTCACCGACACGGTGGTGCTGAACCTGGCCGATGTCGAACCGTCCCTGGCCGGTCCCAAGCGGCCCCAGGACCGGGTGCCCCTGTCAGAGATGGCGGGCTCGGTGGCGGCGGTCCTCGACGACGCCGGGCCGGGCCAGGCAACGCCGATCGCGGGCACCGACGCCGTGCTCGAACCCGGCGCCGTCGTCATCGCCGCCATTACAAGCTGCACCAACACGTCCAACCCCTCGGTGCTCATCACCGCCGGCCTGGTGGCCAAGAAGGCGCGCGAGAAGGGCCTCATGAGCAAGCCCTGGGTAAAGACGTCGCTGGCGCCGGGCAGCCAGGTGGTAACCGATTATCTTGTCGCGGCTGGCTTGCAATCCGATCTTGACGCACTTGGATTTGGCCTGGTGGGCTATGGTTGTACGACGTGCATCGGAAACTCGGGACCATTGGCCGGGTCGGTCGAGGAAAGCGTCGAGACCGGCGGCCTGGCCGTCGCCGCGGTGTTGTCGGGAAACCGCAATTTCGAGGGCCGGGTCCATCCCCTGACCAAGCTCAACTACCTGGCCTCGCCGCCCCTGGTGGTGGCCTATGCCCTGGCCGGATCGTTGACGGTCGATCTTTTGAACGAGCCCTTGGGCGAAGGCACCGACGGCCAGCCGGTCTACTTACGCGACATTTGGCCGGCCAATGACGAGATCCGGACGATCCTCGACGCCGTGTTGACGCCCGAGATGTTCCGCGCCCGCTATGCCGACGTCTCAACCGGGCCCGAGGAATGGCAGGCTATCGAAACCACTGGCGGCCTGACCTATGGGTGGCAGGACGACTCAACCTATGTGCGTTTGCCGCCGTTCTTTGGTGGCGGCGGAGAGAACGGTGGGGCGGGCGATATTCTAGGCGCCCGGCCGCTTGCCATCCTTGGCAACTCGGTGACTACCGACCACATCTCTCCGGCCGGTTCGATCGTGGCCGACAGCCCGGCTGGCGCCTATCTGACCAGCCACGGGGTCGAACCCCGGGACTTCAACTCCTATGGCTCCCGGCGCGGCAACCACGAAGTGATGATGCGCGGCACATTCGCCAACATCCGCATCAAGAACGAAATGGCCCCCGGCACCGAAGGCGGCGTGACCCGCCACATGCCTTCGGGCGAGACCTTGGCGATCTATGACGCCGCCGTCAAATACCAGGCCGACGGCGTGCCCTTGGTGGTTTTCGGAGGCAAGGAGTACGGGTCGGGCTCGTCGCGCGACTGGGCCGCCAAGGGACCGCTGCTGCTGGGCGTAAAGGCGGTCATTGTCGAGAGTTTCGAGCGCATTCACCGTTCCAATCTGATCGGCATGGGAATGATGCCGCTACAGTTCAAGGACGGACAGGACCGCAAGAGCCTCGGCCTCGACGGCACAGAGACCTTCGACATTACCGGCATCGCCGACGGCATCGATCCGGGCATGGACGTGGCGTGTCGCATCAACCGGGCCGACGGCGCCACCGAGACCGTGACGCTCACGTGCCGCATCGATACCCTTGATGAGGTCGAATACTACAAGGCCGGCGGCATCCTCCAGCACGTTCTCGCCAACCTGGCCAACGCCGCCTGAAAACACACGATCCCCTCACCGTCATGTGATTGGCGGTGAGCCGGCCGATCCGCTATTTCTGGGCCATGCTTTCTAAGCTCAGGGGATTAGCGTTCGTGCTCGCGGTGTTGGCGGGTCTCGGCTTGACCGCAGGGCCCGCCCCGGCGGCCGAGGACGCGCTGAAGATAGTCGAACTGTTCACATCACAAGGATGCAGTACGTGTCCGCCGGCCGACGCTTTGCTGGCCGATCTCGCCGACCGCAAAGATGTGTTGGCTCTCTCGTATCACGTCGATTATTGGGACTACATCGGCTGGAAGGACCCCTTCGCCAGTCCGCTGTATACTCGGCGCCAACATCTCTACCGCCAGATATTCGGAAATCGCTACGTCTACACGCCCCAGATGGTCGTCAACGGGACATTCGAGATGACCGGCGTTGACCGCACCCGGTCCCTGGCACGGATTAACGCCGCGCCGCCGCCCGCCCAGGTAAGCCTTGCCATGCACGACGACGGCGCCGGCAAGGTGACGGTCTCGGTTCCCCGCACCGCCGATGCCGACCCGGCCACCATTTGGCTGGTGGTCTATGACAACGAGCACGTGACGGCGGTTAAACGGGGCGAAAACCAGGGCCGCTCGATCCGCAACCGCAACGTGGTGCGCGGCCTTCAGCGCATCGCCATGTGGCACGGCCAGGCGCTAGAACTGCCGATGATGATTTCGGAACTGGCGCCCGACGGCGGCGACAGTTGCGCCGTCTTGTTGCAATCCCAAAGGACCGGCCGCATCCTGGGCGCCGCCCGGGTCGCCCTGACCAGCCCGCGTTAGAGCATTAACTCCGCCACAACAGCCGGTATTACCCGAAATCAGGAGGCTCTATGCCGCTGGCGCGTAGCTGTTCGGCCAGGGTCTCCTTCAGGCGCTTCAGCCCTTCCTCGGTGGAGGCTTCGCACCGGGCGACCAGGACATCTTGGGTGTTGGATGCCCTGAGCAGCCACCAGCCGTCTTCGGTGTTGACGCGCACCCCGTCGATGTCGTGCACTTCGATGCCTGAAACCTTGGCGAGACGGCCCTTCACTTCGTCGATCACCGGGACCTTGCGGTCCTCGGCGCAGGGAAAGCGCAGTTCGGGCGTGTTGATCATTTGGGGCATACGGTCGCGCATCGCCGCGATGCTTTCGCCCGACCGGGAGACGATGGAGAGCAGGCGCACCGCCGCGTATAGCGCATCGTCGAAGCCGTAATAGCCGTAGAAGCGCTTGGCGAAGAAGATATGCCCGCTCATCTCGCCGGCCAGCGGCGCGTCCATCTCGGCCATCTTGGCCTTGACCAAGGAGTGTCCGGCGCTCCACATCACGGGCTCGCCGCCCATGCGGGCGATCTCGTCGAACAACGCCTGGCTCGCCTTGACGTCGGCGATGATCGGGGCGCCGGTGTCGGTGGCCAAAACCTCGGCCGCCAGGATGACCAAAAGCTGATCGCCCCACAGGACCCGGCCTTGACCATCGATGATGCCGATGCGGTCCCCGTCGCCGTCAAACCCGATGCCCAAGTCGCATTGCTCGGCGGCGACGGCGTCTTTCAACTGCTCCAAGTTGGCCTCCACCGTCGGGTCCGGGTGGTGGGCCGGGAAGGTGCCGTCGATGGTTTCGTTCAACAACACGTGGCGGCCCGGCAGGCGGGCGACCAGGGCCTCAAGGACCTCGCCGGCGGCACCGTTGCCGTTGTCCCAGGCGACGTTCAGGGGCTTTGTGCCGGCGTAGTCCCGGGCCAGGCGCTCGACGTAGGCCGCGGTCACGGATTTCTTTTCGGCTTGCCCGGCGCCGGTGACGAAATCGCCGGCGGCGATGAGACGCCCGAGGTCCTGAACCTGGGTGCCGTGGAACGAGTGCCCGCCCAACACCAACTTGATGCCGTTGTATTCGGGCGGATTGTGGGAACCGGTGATCATAATCCCGGCATCGGTGGGCAGCGTATGGGTGGCGAAATAGAGCATCGGAGACGGCCCCAGGCCGATGCGGGTCACTTTCAGGCCGCATTGGACAAGCCCATCGGTCAATGCCGCCTCGAAGGCCGGCGACGTCAGCCTGCCGTCATAGCCGACCGCTGCCGTCGTGCCGCCGCCGCGCCGCACCACGGTGCCGAAACCCCGCCCGATGGCACGCAAATCGTCGGCATCAAGGGTCTCGCCAACGATGCCGCGAATATCGTATTCGCGCAGGATAGTCGGATGGAGGGTGCGGGCGTCGCTCACCGGTTGTTCCCGTTCACACCGTCGCGGAAGGTGGCGGACGCCCAATACTGGAATAGCGGATACCGGCCGCCGCCATGTCCTCGGACCGATAGATGTTCCTCAGATCGACCATGACGGGGGCACGCAGCAAGGCCTTCATGCGCTCCACATCGAGGGCCCTAAACGCATTCCATTCGGTGAGGATGGCCAGCGCGTCGGCATCAACCATGGTGTCGTAGGCGTCGGTACACCACTCAACGCCGTCGATGAGAGCACGGGCCTCGTCCATGGCTTCGGGGTCGAAAACCCTGAGCTTGGCGCCGGCGGCCTGAAGTGCGGGGATAATGTCGAGGCTGGGCGAATCGCGCATGTCGTCGGTGTTGGGCTTGAAGGCCAGCCCCAGGACAGCGATGGTCTTGCCCTTTACCGAGCCGCCGCACGCTTCGATTACCCTTTCCGCCATTTGTTTCTTGCGCTTGTCATTGATGTCGACCACGGCCTCGACGATACGCAAGGGCGACTTCGCCTCCTCCGCCGTGCGCACCAGCGCCAAGGTGTCCTTGGGGAAGCACGAGCCGCCGTAACCCGGCCCGGCGTGCAGGAACTTGGACCCGATACGCCCGTCCAGGCCAATGCCCTTGGCGACCTCCTGGACGTCGGCGTCCACGGCCTCGCACAAATCGGCGATCTCATTGATGTAGGTGATCTTGGTGGCGAGGAAGGCGTTGGCCGCGTACTTGATGAGCTCGGCCGTTTGGCGCGCCGTGAACAGGATCGGCGTCTCCATCAGAAAAAGGGGCCGGTAAATCTGGCGCATGACCTCGCGCGCTTGTTCCGAGCCGCCGCCGATGACGACACGGTCGGGGCGCATGAAGTCTTCGATGGCCGAACCCTCGCGCAGAAACTCGGGGTTTGACAGCACATCGAAGGTGGCGTCGGGCCGCTTCTCGCGGATGATTTCCTCGACCTTATTGCCCGTACCCACCGGGACCGTGGACTTTGTGATGACGACCGTAAAGCCGTTCATGGCGGTAGCAATCTCGCCCGCCGCGTCCCAGACATAGGACAGGTCGGCGTGACCGTCGCCGCGCCGCGACGGTGTCCCGACGGCAATGAAGACGGCATCGGCGCCGGCGACCGCCGGACCAAGATCGGTAGTGAAGGTAAGCCGACCGGCCTCGACATTACCCCCGACCAAGTCGTCCAGACCCGGTTCGTAGATGATCATCTCACCCCGGTTTAACCGTTCGATCTTGCCGGCGTCCTTGTCGACGCAGGTCACATCGATCCCAAATTCAGAGAAACACGCACCTGACACCAGGCCCACATAGCCGGTGCCGATCATCGCAATTCGCATGGATTGGTCCCCCTAATTCCGAGGCTCAGAGATATTCCTTCATGGTCCGGCGCATCTCCTCGCCGAGGTCGTCGCGTGCCAGCGCCATGAATAGATTAGCCTGGACGAACCCCAGCTTGGTGCCGCAATCAAAGCGCTTTCCGGCGAAGCGCAGACCATGCAAGGGATGGTGTCCGATGGTGGCGGCGATGGCATCGGTCAACTGTATTTCGCCGCCGGCCCCTGCTTCGTGCTTGTCCAGGTGATGGAAGACCTCGGGCTGGAGGATATAGCGCCCGACGATCGAAAGTGTCGAGGGGGCTTCGGCGGGGTCGGGTTTCTCGATCAACGCCTTGGCGCGCGCCAGACGGCCGTCGTCTTCTACTACATCCAAGATGCCGTAGCGCTGGGTCGCTTCGCGAGGCACCTCTTCGACAGAAATGACGGTGCCGCCCACCTCGCGATGGACATCGACCATCTGCTTGAGACAGCCCGGCCGTCCCACCATCAGGTCGTCGACCAAGATGACGGCGAAGGGCTCATCGGCAATGAATTCGCGCCCGCACCACACGGCATGGCCCAGGCCTAGTGGGCGCTGTTGGCGCGTATAGGCGATGCGCCCCGGTTCCAACACGCAATCCAACACCTGGCGCAGTTCTTCTTCTTTGCCCCGATCACGGAGCATCACCTCCAATTCGACCGCATGGTCGAAATGGTCTTCCATGATGCTCTTGCCGCGCCCGGTGACGAAGACGAACTCTTCGATCCCGGCTTCCAGCGCCTCCTCCACCGCGTACTGGATGAGCGGCTTGTCGACCACAGGCAGCATTTCCTTGGGCATCGCCTTGGTCGCCGGCAGGAAGCGCGTTCCCAGGCCGGCTACAGGAAAAACCGCCTTGCGCACGGGCTTTAACATGATCTTCCTCGACGGGATGAATGCGGCCGATCGACGCGCCTGTTGTGCCACAGCCGTTCGCCTCCCGCAACCCGGCGGCGCGTCTTCGGCATTAGGTGTCGAGCAGCAGTTCCTTGGCTTCGTTGAGTTTGGCCGCCAGATAGGTTGAACCGCCGTGGTCGGGATGCAGCCCGGCCATCAGCCGGCGGTGCGCCTCTTTGATCGCGTCGGGACCGGCATCGGGCTCTAGGCCGAGAATCTGCAAAGCCTCGTCGCGGCTCATGGGTCCGTTGGCAAAGCCGTCTCCGGATCCCCCACCACCCGGCTGGGCATGGACGCGCCAGTCGGGATGGATCCGGTCCAAGTAAGCCGTCAGCACCTGCGCCGATTGCTCGTCGGCGGTCTGACAGATGCCAAGCAGCCCGATCAGGTCGTCCAGCCCCAGGTCCTCCAGGCGCCGGCCGGCATGGGGGCCGTCGATGACCTCGCCGGCGATGGCGCCCGAGTCATGGTCCAGGGTGACGCGCAGAAAGCGGGTAGCGATTTCGGAAACCTGACCCGACGGCGCCCCGCTGCCGCCCGCCATGCGCGAGAAGTTCTTTGCCCTGCGGGAGAAGGCGCGGGCGCGCAGAATCCAGGGAAGCAGGGCCGGCAGAGCCAAAAACGCCCAGTTCAGACGCCCGGTGACGGCAAAGAAGGCTATGGTCGCCATGATCAGGCCCAGGGCGACCCTTTTCGCCGTTCTCGCTAAGACCTTGGTATTGGTGCCGGCGAACCAGCGGACAGCCAAAAGAAGCCCAATAAGGAGTGCGAAGCCAAGGATGAAATAGGGCAACACGCCGTCCGCCTCCTCAGGTCGATCCGTTTGAGTTCTTGACTTGGTGGGCGATGCGCAAGGCCTCGCCGCCGCGCCGCTTGGCCAAGTCTTCCAGGGCCGGTCGACCGCCGGCTGCGAAGACCGCCACCGCGCCCAGCAAATCGCGCAACGTTTGGGCGCTGCTGGCATCGAAGCTGCAACACGCACCGTTGGTTAAACGAGCGATCTGGCGAAAGGCAAACTTGGCGATGGGATCTTCGCCTTCGTGGAACAAAAACGCGGGCACGCCCAACAGACCCAGCTCGCCGGCAACGGCGCCCAATTTATCCACGTCCTCTTCAATGCTGTCGCCGACGAAGACCAGGGCGTTGACCTTGCGCTTCTTGGTTTCGTTGATAGCGTGGCGCAGGACCTTGCCAATCTGCGTTTCGCCGGCCAGGCAAAACGTGGCGGTCATGCGGCCGAGGAGATCCCCCGAATCGGTAAGCCAGGGGCTGACCTTGAATTCCCCGAATCCACGATAGAATGCAAGCTGTATCTCAAGGCCGCCAAGGTCGTCGGTGGCAGAGAACATTTCGCCCTGGATGTGGGACGCTTGATCCCAAGTGGGCTGGCGGCTGGCCGTCGCGTCGAGGGCGAAGAGCAACCGTCCACGCTCACCCGTCGACGGGCGGACGGGAACCGCCGCCACCTTGCGCAGGAAAGCCTCAACCTCGGCGTCGGAGGATTTCCTGACCGGAACCTTCTTGTCGTCGCTGGCCATCTATCGTTTCTGTCCCAGGGTGCGTCGCTCCCTCCAGGTTACTCCGTGGCCAGGACGGTTGCCAGAGGGGGTACATTGGATGGGAGAACAACGGGTGGAAGCACGTTGAGAGCCGCGACCAGGGCCCGTACCTCCTGGCGCGCCGCGACATGTGACAAAGTCAGCCGCGATTCCCCGGCCACGCTGCCCAGGTCCATCACGGTCAGTCCCTTGAGGAACAGTTCGCGAAAAACCACTCGCTCGCCAAAACCAGGCGCCAGGCGAAAGCCGATGCGTCCCGACAGGTCCCCGAGGATATCGGCCATGACGTGTTTGTTGCGGGCGTTCAGGTTACTTAAACGGTTGCGCATGACGATCCAGTCAATTGCCGGAAGCCCCAGTTGGACACGTTTCTTTCTTTGGTCCCAGATCATTTCGGCGTATTGGCTGGGACCTGCGATGTGCAGTGTCTCGCCGTCGATCCGCGCCAGGACATCAAGGTCCAGAAAACTGTCGTTAAGGGGCGTGACCAGAACATCGGCCCAGGTATGGCCGACACGCGATAGCATGGTGTCACTGCCCGGCGTATCGATGACGATCACATCCATGACCGGACCGAGACGCGTGATCACGTCACCCAGCCTCTCGTCGTCCACCCGGGCGGCACGTTGATTGCCATGGGAGTCGGGAGCCAAACCCGTGTGCTCGGGTA
>PVBE012330904.1_pt1 | contig 16540 bp, 11 predicted proteins | sample 1631181 | NCBI WGS metagenome assembly PVBE01 (sample SAMN08397723, study PRJNA350692) | Marine metagenome, whole genome shotgun sequencing project. | isolation source: water | place: Pacific Ocean | collected 2012-04
CCATCTATTACCTAGACCCTTCCTCAAATACATTCGTTGTGTGGGATGCTGGGCTCTATTATCAGATAAATCCGCATATTACTGATAATACTGGTCAGTACTCGTTTCTTGTTCCAGAAGGCACATATCAGCTTACTTTAACTAAGAATGGCTATACCTCGTATAATGGAGAGGCTTTCGAAGTTAAAAGAACAGCTCCCGTACACCAAAATATTGAACTCTTACCTAAAAATATTTTTCAAACATTAAAATCGCTATTCTTGAGAAGTGATTGATTTAAAAAATCGTTATTTTTGATGTTATACCATTTTTGGTAATAATTTTCTATAATAAAATACCTTTTTCTTGTCCCTTTTTAGTTTTCTAACTTTTTCGGGACTTTTTTATCTTTTACTTTTTTAAAAAATATGTATTAACGATTTTTATATTTTTTTTAAAATTTTTCTTCAATTTTTAAGGTGTTTTTACTACTTGAAAAAATTTGTTTTTTTTCTATACTGTCCTTACGTGATGACTTAGTCTTTTCGAAACTACTACACACAGGTAATACACAAGTAATGCACCGTTTTTATATTTTGTTGATAAGTCTTTCGTGTTATACTTGCGTTCGTTGTTCTTTCATTTATTTTTTAATTTTTTTGAGGGAAAATAGCTTATGAGTAATGATGATTTGTGGCAGGCTGCATTGGGGGAGTTAGAACTTTCACTAAGCCGTGCAAATTTTACCACTTGGTTTAAGAATACATACATTTTAGAACATGAGGACAGCAAGGTTGTTATAGGTGTACCGAATGCTTTTACGAAAGTATGGCTTGAAAAGAAGTATCATGAGGCAATTACTAAAACTCTTAACAATATTACCCAAGCCACAATTTCTGAAATAATTTATAAAGTTGAAACAAGGCGAGACTTTCCTGTTAATTCATTTTTTCTTAAAAAAGAGAGCGAGGATGCTCTTCCCGCACAGCTCGAAGACTCTTTCCAAGCAGATACTGAGGTTAAATCTAATGCGCATGGTTTGAATAAGCGCTACACTTTTAATACCTATGTTGTTGGTAAGGGTAACGAGCTTGCCTTTGCTGCTTTTCAGTCTGCAGCTAAAGATCCTGGAAATAGTTATAATCCAATTTTTGTATATAGTGGTGTTGGGCTTGGTAAAACGCATCTTCTACATGCGCTTGGTAATAGTATTGTTAAAGAAAATCCAAAAGCACGTGTGCTTTATGTAACGACTGAACAATTTACTAATGATTTTATCCAGGCTGTAAAAAATGGACAAGCAAAAGAGTTTAAAGATAATTATCGAAACATCGATGTACTGCTTATAGATGATATTCAATTCATTTCTGGTAAAGAGGGGACGCAAGAAGAGTTTTTTCATACATTTAATTCACTTCACCAGGCAAATAAACAAATTGCTATTACTTCTGATAGGGCTCCAAAAGAGATTGCTGCACTAGAACAGAGGCTTCAATCACGTTTTATGTGGGGAATGTCTGTGGATATATCCCAGCCAGATATTGAAACTCGTATGGCAATTCTAGAAACGAAGTGCAGGGAGAAGGAATATGAGCTATCTACTGAAATAATTCAGTATGTTGCATCATGTATACAAAATAATGTTCGTGAGTTAGAGGGTGCGCTTAATAAAATCATTGCTTACCATCAGTTTAATAATACTGAGCCAGATTTAGACACTGTAAAGAGTATAATTTCATCTTTTAGTCACAAACCAAACACTGCTCCACTTACCCCAAAGCGATTTATTACTGTAGTTGCTGATTATTTTTCTATTTCTATAGAAGATCTAATGGGTAAGCGTAGACAAAAAATTCTTGTAGTTCCTAGACAAATAACTATGTACCTTATGAGGTCGCTTGGGGGTATGTCTTTTCCTGGTATTGGCGCTGAGCTTGGTAAGCGTGACCACACTACTGCAATGCATGCTTGTGAAAAAATTGAAAAACAAATGTCGATTGATGAAGATCTTAAACAAAACATTGAGTCTATAAAACAAAAATTATACCAGTCTTAAGTAGATAGACTGTGTACAGCAGCCGTATATCATTCTTGATAACTTGTAGTGTGTTTGTGGGTGAGTGGCAAAAAAATAAACTCTGCTCATTTAATTTTTATTCATACACAAATTACCTTCCGGTTAGTACACAGCATGTTCTTGGTGGTGATTAGAAGAATCTTTCTTACCTTAGCGTGTAAATGATTCTTTCCACATATCCACTCCCCCTACTATTACTACTATATAATTAATTACTATTTATATTTTATATATAGATTCTCATGGAATTTACATCAACAAAAAATAATCTTCTCTCAAGCCTTCACAGAGTATCTGGACTTACTCAAGGTAAGAGTACTCACTTACCAATCCTTAATAATATTCTTATTAGTGCAAAGAAGGGTGGTATAACACTTACATCTACTAATTTAGAAATTGGTATAACTACAATTTTAAGGGGAAAGGTTCAGACTGAAGGAGAGTTTACAATACCAGTTAGAATGTTTTTAGACTTTGTACAAACATTGCCAGAAGATAATGTAACGTGCACTCTTAAGGAGAACAATTTTATTATCTCCTCTGGCTCCCAAAAAGGCACCATACGAGGAGTTTCATCTGAAGACTACCCATTGATACCTAAAATTGAAAAAACTAAGGAGAGCGAAGTTTCTGCTGGTATTTTTTTACAAGCCTTACACAGCGTTTCCATTTCTGTTTCTACTAATGAAACACGTCCTGAAATTAGTGGTTGTTTATTTAAATTTCAAGGAAAAGAGCTTGTTCTTGTTGGAACAGATAGTTTTAGACTCGCAGAAAAGAAGTTGAAATTAGACATAAATTCACATACTGGGCTTTCGCTTATAATTCCACTTAAAACAGTTCTCGAGCTAGTGCGTATTATTACGACAGTTCTTAAAGAGGGTGCGCAAGACGCTATAAAGGTTCAAATGCATTTTTCTGAAAACCAGGCTGTATTTACTATCGGCCAGACAGAATTAACCAGCAGGTTGATTGAGGGTCAATATCCTGATTATCAGCAAATTATTCCAGACATTGAAAAACACACAATCGTTGTAACAAAAGCTGATTTTGTAAGATCGGTAAAAAGTGTTTCGCTTTTTTCTGAGACAGGCGTGTTTGATATTATGCTTAAAGGCGTTTCTAATACACTTGTGATATTTTCTAGTAGTGGGCAAACAGGAGAAGGAGAGGCAATAATCGATGGCACACTTAGCGGAGGAGAGTTTACACTTGTTCTTAATGGAAGATACCTTCTAGATGGTTTAAATACGATTGATAGTGATGAGATTTCTTTGGGGGTTGTGTCTCATGATGCACCATGTAAATTAAAAGCAGTCTCTGAAAGCGAGAAAGACTATTTGTATATTATAATGCCTATAAGGCAGTAGTCGTTCTGACGAGCGTTTAATCTTACCGTTTACTCTTCTTCTGGATTTGGTTCAGAATTAGGTTTTTCTTCTACTTTTGGATTAACCAAAAATGTTGGACCTTTTTTTATTTCGCCTCCATCTAACAGTGCCTCAAGTTGCCACGTACTTGGATGAGCAAATTCTTCATTCCATGTAAATATTTTTTCATTACCATCAGAAATAGTGATTGTTTCTCCGACTTTTGTTACTTGGTTGGTTATAAGGTCGCGCGCTTGAATAGAAAGATTTGTAATTAATTCTGGTGTTGGTGTTTGCACACGCACTGCAAGTGGAAATTCATTTAAAGTGATTACACTCTGATCAAATGGACTTATCCATAAAAGCCCAGGCTCTGTGCGAGTAAGATTTAAATTAAATGTAACACTATCAGAAGACTTATTACTTACAGTATCACGTACGTCTGCTGTTAGCGTATGCCAACCATTAGGAAAGTCACCCATGTTTATGGTGTAAGAGTATGGACTTTTTTGAGCTCTGCCTATAGGCCTTCCATCAATTTTATATTCAACAAAATTTATTGGATTTCCTTTTGTTTGTACTGACACAGTTGCATTAATAGATGTATTAGTAATAGTTTGGCTTTTACCCGGAGATGTTAATGTAATTTTTGGTTGATTTTCTGGTAAGTGAATATCATCAAATTCTGTTGGAGGCTCTTCTAGTAACGCATCGTTTTCTTCTGCCCATACCTTAATGGCTTCTTCCCAAGCTTGGTATTGCATATCTTGCTCTGGGTTTTCTGGTGGGTTTCCGTTTGGATTATTCACATCAACATAATGAAGTATGCTGTGTGGAGAGAAGTATGATTTTTCAACACGTAATTCTTCTGGGGTATATTCTGTTGCTAGTTTACCCGAGACCCTGTCAATAGTTACTTTATGCTCTCCAAAACCCTCGCCGTTTAATATTGGATTTGATGCTTCTTGATCAGCAGGAGCTGTAAATGATTCTACCGGCATTCCTTCTAAGGCCTCTATCATAAATTTTTTCCAAATTGGAGCAGCAATTGTTCCACCATAAGCACCAACACGCATTGGTGTGTTATCATTGTTTCCTGTCCAAACACCAACAGCAAGGTTTGGTGTGTATCCCATTGTCCATGAGTCAATAAATTTGTTTGTTGTTCCAGTTTTTGCTGCTGCCTGCCTTCCTGGAATTGTAAGTGCGCTATTATAGCCAAAAACAACAGCCCTATCATCTGGACTTGAAAGAACACTGTTAACTATTCTTGCAATATTTGTGTCTATTACTTTTTTGCTTTTTTCTTGGTATTCCTCAATAACTTTTCCTTCTCTGTCTTCGATTCGCAAAACACCTGTAGTTTGGTGCTGCTCACCATCTTGTGCAAATGCTCCAAAAGCCGCTGTGTGTTCTACAAGCTTAATCTCACCACCACCCAGCACTAACGATAATCCAAAACGGCTTCTGTCAGAAAGCGTTGTGTATCCTAAAGATTCAGCGAGATTTAATACTGTGTCTATACCAGTCATGTAAAGTACTTTTACTGCAGGTATGTTAAGAGAGCCTGCAAAGGCGTGTCTTAGTGCAATTACGCCACGTTCTGAGAGATCGTAGTTAACTGGTGCGTATGGCTTCCCAATTTCTGTTTCAAATGTAGTTAATACATCAAAAACTTTTGTTTCTGGAGTAAAACCTTTTGTAAATGCAGCCGCATACACAACTGGTTTAAATGATGATCCTGGTTGGCGTGGGCGTGCTGCAACATTTACATTTCCATCATTTTCTACATCAAAATAATCTTTTGAACCAATCATTGTTAAAATTTGACCTGTCTTTGGATCTATGGCAACGAGAGCTGCATTAGTAGCGTCGTAGTTTTCTGCGTTTTTTTCTACTTGTTCTGCTAGAATTTCTTCGCCACGCTCTTGCAATTCAAGGTCTATAGTGCTCCAAATTTTTAAACCCCCTTGTTCTAGTACTCTGTCTCCATATTTTTCGCTAAGTTGTTCTTTAAGCCAAAATACGAAATGTGGAGCATTAATGTTTTCACGCTGTGGCTTGAATTCAAGAACTTCTTCTTTTGCCTCATCTCTTTCAGCTTCTGTGATATGGCCCTCCTCAACCATGACATCTAATATAAAATGCTGTCTCCCAATAAGCTCTTCTTTATTATTTCCATATGGGGAATAGAAAGTCGGTGCTTTTGGAAGTGCTGCTAGTATAGCCGCTTCCCCAAGCGTTAATTCTTCAGTTCGTTTTTCAAAATAGTTTTCACTTGCAGCTTCTATGCCATATGCTGTTGAACCATATGGTATTTCGTTAAGATAGAGTTCTAGAATTTGGTCCTTTGTAAATTTTTGTTCTAATTGCCATGAAAGAATCGCTTCTTTAAGTTTTCTGGTGTAAGTTTTTTCTGGAGTTAATATTGCATTTTTTACAAACTGCTGTGTGATAGTTGAACCACCTTGACCTGTGAGTTCAAAGTTTGTCAGGTTGGTAAGAACTGCACGAATAATACTAGTTATTTTTATTCCTTTGTGAGAATAAAAATCTCTGTCTTCTGCAACTAGTGTTGCAAGCTGCACTTTTATAGGAATACTAGAAAGCGGAAGGAAAGTTCTTTTTTCATCACCAAAAAATTGAAATAGAATGTGTTCACCAGTTCGATCGTAAATAACTGTGCTTTCTGCAATTTGTACCTCATTTATTTTTGTTGGATCCGGAAGGTTTTTTGTTAGTAGGTTTATTACAGCAAATAGCGATACAATTCCTAAGACAAATAAGATGCCTATAAATTTTAAGAATCGTTTTTTAAAAGTTTTTTTATTTTTTTTTGATCTTTTTTTCATCGGTGTCTCCTCGGGGGTTATTAACGGGATACTTGTTTCTGATTCATTTGTTTGTGAGCGCGCATAGGCATCATCCATATCATTTTTGTTTGAGATGGGTTGCCCCCCTGTTTCTGATTCGTTGTTTGTATTGTCAGATTTTTTTGTTAATTCAGGAATTGGCATTTAACTATATTATTATAGTATACGGTATATAATACGTTTTTTTTACTAATAATGTTACTAGCAGTGTAGAAGTAATCGTATCATGAATTTAAAGTAAAAAGCCAGATAACTGACTTCTATATGGAAAAGAGGGTGCAGGGTGTTTTGCTTGCTACCTCGAGGTCTATCTCTCAGTAAGACCGAGGGGTCACCGCTAGCGGTCTAGCTGCCATCAAGGTGCCTGGGTTCCAGGTTGGCGCTTTCTCGCTTTTGCGTACCTGCTTGCAAAACACCCTACACCAGAAAAAAGAACCTTATGAGATTATACCCCACAAAAAATTTAGTCAAACGTATGAGCTTCCAGGCCGACTGACCTGTTTTGTGGCAAAGCCACAAATCCGTCAGTCTCTTCGGACACTTTGCATTTTTCATCTGCGTGACTTCAGTCAACGTACGTATAGTACGATCCCTTTGCCACTTGATAAGAAAATCCAAATTGTCTCGAAGCCTGGAAGCTCATCGGTTTTTTGGTAATTTACTTTTTTTTGTAATATTTTGCGGCGTACTCTGGTGAAATTTGATTAATAGCAATTCCTGCCCCCAGCTCTACACCAGCCCAGGTAGATCCTCTAGGTTTTATTTTCATGTATAAGTGCTGGTCTTTATCAAATACAGCTTGATGGAAATAAAAGTTATATGAGAGATCTAATTTTTTTATTTTTTCAAGAATTCGTTTTAGAATTTTTGCAAATGATTTTCTTTCAGTTGAATTTAATAATGTTATATTGTCTATATGTCGGAGAGGCATTATCCAGACTTCATAGTTGTGTACTGATGCGTAAGGAGTAAATGCAATTACGTTTTGGTCCTTATACACCAGCCGTGATCCTTTTGTTTCTGCACTAATAACGTCACAGTATACACATCTACCAAAGCGTAGTTTGTGAGAATGGATTCTTTTAGATTTTTCATATAAATGTGGTGGAAGAAAACCCATAGCAAAAATCTGTGAGTGCGCGTGCCTGAGAGATGCGCCTGCATTTGCTCCTTGGTTTTTAAAGATTAGTATATATTGTATTTTTTTATTTTCCGATAAAGCTTTAGTGCGGTCTGAGTATGCTTTTAAAATTTCAGCTACTCTTTCTTCTTTTTGTTCATGAAGCATGCAGTTGTGTGCAGGTGATTCAATAACTACTTCTTGTGTTCCATATGCGTCTTTGTTGTCTAAAGAAATTGCGGGGTATTTATTTTTTATAACTTTTACCCTCCAGTCATCTTTACCATATTGTAGTTCTGCTTTTATATTTTTTTGTTTTTCTTTACAAAAGACACAAACTTCATTTACTTTTAGATCAGACTTTATTTTCTTTTTTGTGTCTTTGGGACGTTTACCACGCTTTGGCGCAATAATAACGTATTCTTCTTCTACATAGTCTTTTCTTATTTCTGGTTTCATACTTGTGTGAGTATAGTTTCGTATAGTTCTTTATATTTTTTTGCTGATAATTCCCAGGATACATCTTTTTCTAGAACGTTTTCTCTTGTATCCTCGAACTGATTTTTATTATTAAATAAGTTTATTGCTCGTTCAATTGCCTCTTCGAGTGCTCTTGCGCTGTATTCTTCAAAAACAATTCCTGTACCATTTTGTTCGCGGACATCTGTTACGGTATCTTTTAGACCACCTGTTTTTCGAACTATAGGTATAGTACCATATCGCATAGATATCATTTGACCTAATCCACATGGCTCATATTTTGAAGGCATAAGAAAGAAGTCTGATGATGCATATATTTGATTTGCAAGTGCTGCGTTAAATTCAATAAGGACTGCGACATTTCTAGGATGGTTTGACGCAAATTTGTTAAGTGCATCTTCGTATTCTTTTTCTCCAGTCCCCAAAACGATTAACTGCATTCCACTTTCTATTACGTGAGGGAGTGCTCGAGTGAGAATGTCCAAGCCTTTTTGTGAAAATAATCTTGTTACCATTCCAATTATAGGTACATCATCTGCAACAACTAATCCTAATTGTTTTTGAAGTGCTTTTTTGTTTTTGGTTTTACCATCGTTTACTTTTTGAGCAGAGTATCTTTTTTTCAGCGACGGGTCTTTTGCAGGATTAAACCGGTCAACATCGATTCCATTTAGTATGCCATATAAATTGTTTTTTCTTTTTAGTAGGTCGTTTTCTAAACCTTCACCATACTCTTCTGTTAGTATTTCATGGGCATAGGTAGGGCTTACTGTGTTAATGTAGTCAGCGTGTTCAATGCCAGATTTTAGAAAATTGGTACTTACTCCATCACCTATTGTGTAACCTAAAAGACGCTCAACATTTCTTGCATAAAACACCCCTTGATATCCCAGGTTGTGGATAGTGAGCAGCGTCGGTATACCCAGTCCCATTTTTTTCTCTAGTAAGGGAACAAGTGCACTATGCCAATCATTTACATGTATAAGTGATGGAGGTTCAGGTAGTTTTTTTATAGCTTCAATAACTGCTACGTTAAAAAATAAAAAACGTATGAGTTCTTTTTTTAAACCAGTTTTTGGATCGTCATCTGTTGGATAAATTTCTTCCCCGCCAAAGTATGTATTATGCTCTATGGTATATACGTCTGTATCCCAGTTTTTTAACTTCCATAGAGTGCACCTATTATTTTTTTTATTAAATTTTACATTGAAGGTGCCAATTTTTTTAAATTTAATTTTTTTACTAATAAGGCTATAGTGCGGAAGAATGCTTTGCACTCGCATTCCGTGTTTTTTGAGAGATAATGGAAGCGAACGCATAACATCTGCCAAGCCACCCGCTTTCACAAGTGGTGACATAGTTGCTCCAACAATTAGTATATTTGGTTCTTCTACCTCATCAGTTGCTGGAATAGCATGTATGGTGGTTTTTGATATTGCCATTGGTATTTAATCGCGTTTTTACCTTTATAGATAAGAGGGTTGTGGAAATCAGAACCCCCTGTGATTTTTAAATTGTGTTTTTTGGCAAGCCATAAATAATGTTCAACCTCACTCCAGTTGTGGTGTGGTGAAATTACTTCTAGACCTTTTAGCCCTTGGTTTTTTAATTGTTCTACTATTTTATCTTGTTCCCAAGTAAGTTGTTTTCCTGGGTGAGCAAGTACGGGTATGCCGCCTGCTTTTGTTATCATAGCAAAAACTGTTTTTACGGGAAGCGCTGTTTCATCCAGGAGTGGTTTTCGACCTTTTTTAAAATAAAAGTTTATAATGTCAAAAAATCCTGGCATTTCTGTTTTTAGATCTTTTTTAAACCGTTTTATATTTTCTGGATATTTTTCTAGCCATTTCATGATTTGACCAAAACCTATGTAATGCGATTTTGTGTTCCACATATCTTTCATGTCTACCTTTAGTCCTTTTTTTTGAACTACGTATAATGCATTTTCAACTGCACGTAGCCTATCTGCACACAGCTCCTCTAAGGACGCTTTTAGCCAACTATTTTTTGGATCAAAATTATATCCGAGTATATGATATATATTTTTTCTCCACGTAGCGTATATTTCTACGCCAGTAATTGCTTTTATTTTTTGCTTTTTTGCGTGAATCAAAAAGTCATTTACGCCAGAAATGGTATTGTGGTCAGTTAGTGCCATAGCAGCAACACCATGTTTTTTTGCAATGGTTATTATTTCATTTGGGGTGAGAGACCCCTCTGAATATATTGAATGAAAATGTAGATCTATGTATTTACTCATGGTATGGTTGTAATTGTACCAGAAGAGAGTTAAAAGGTCTTGTTTTTGTTAGGTCTTGATCCATTTTTTTTGAAATAATAGGAATAAGCATTTTTGGAATTATTTTTCGGTATGGATTATTTGTATGAGAAAGTGCCACCGCTGTAGTTGCAACAATATCAGCTGCAGCACGCGCTTGGTATAGTGGGAGTTCTTTTTTCGTTTTATTTTTTAATTTTTTAGGAATGTTTTTAAGATAGTGTTGTAAAAAATTTTTTTGTAATTCTAAAGTTTTTTCTACAGTTAAATACTTATTGGTCATAACCGCTAAATGCACCATGTACGTTCCTACATCGTTTACTGGTGAAAAAAGTGTTGTCGCTCCGAAGTCAATAATGCCAACAATTTTTCTTTTTGAATCATATAGAATGTTGCTTGCTTGAAAATCATTATGTGTAGGTGTTGGCTTTGTTGTTTTGTTGTAAGATTTTTGTTGAGTGTAAATAGCATTAAGATCATTACTTAATTTTTTAGAGAAGTATTTTTTAGGAAGAAATTTTTTTATTTTTTTTTCTACAGACACCCAATATTCCTTTTCCATTTTTTCTGTACGAACATGTAAATGTTTTCTTGATGGTCTTGTGTGCCACCATGCAAGTTTTTCTGCTACTTCTTTACTTGTTTTTTTTAGTACCTCATAGTCGTGTGCATAGTCGCGCAGTGTGTCGCCACTGTATTCACGATAGAGCATGAAATTTTCTTTTTCGAAATAATGAAGTGGAATTGGAACAGCGTGCAAATTAGTTTTTTTACTTTGCTCATACATATATTTCCACATATTCGCTGCTTCTTTTGTGATTCTATTTCCTCTTAAAATGAGGTAAGTCTCCATGTCAGAACCTTTAAATACAACATCACATGTGTATTTCACGATATAACTTTCACTTGAAAGAAGGGGAATATGCTTTGCTTCTATAATGTTAATTGTATTTATGTTTTTTGGAATGTTATGCGTTTTACAAAATTTCTCCATGTATGAAGTGTCAAGAAATTTTTTCATTGTTTTTTTGTTAGCCTTTTTTTGCATTATCTTTTTTTAGTTAAAATATTTTTTTTATCGTTTAGTTCGGTTATTCTGTCACGTAGTTGTGCTGCTCTTTCGTATTCTTTGTCTTTTGCCGCATGTAGCATTTGACGTTCAAGATTTTTAACTATTTCATTAAATTCTTTAATAGGGATGTATGGTAATTCTTTTGTGATACGTTGTGTGACATCTTCATCTGCTTCTTTTGCAAGGTTTGCGATTTTGTCACTACGTTGCCAGTCAAATGATGTGTAGACAATCTCTTGGTAAAGCGTGTGAGCTTGTTCTTTAAATTTTTTAGGTATGTTTTTAAATGAGTCTATTGTTTCAACCAGATCCTTTGCGCCTGCTTCTATCATTTCTATGCTCCACCACGGTTGCGCAGATGCCCACCAATACTGATCTGAATGCACAGCTCTATCAAGAAGCAAACGTGGTTTTTTTTGTGGATATTTTTTTATTAATTTAATTGCGAGATCTGTTAGTTTCCATTGAGCCATGTGTATTTCATTTTTTTCACTGTACCAACGAGTGTATGGATTTTTTTTATGAAGGTCCTTTTTAAGTAATGCCCAAGTTGAAGCTCGAGCAAGTATTGGTTCTCTTTTATCAAATAGATCAACAATTTCACTTATAGTCACGCTTTTTAAAAGGTTACTTTTGTACATATCAAATAATAATTCTTCAAGCCCGGGTCTGTGGTGCCCGAATGTTTCACCATCAACTGCAGTTATCATATATGCATGATTTTTTTTGACGTTATCACCCATGAAATCTTTTAACATGTTTGTGTTTTCTAGACTAACTCCTACTTGTGCAGATAAAAGTCTAAAACTAATATCTCCATCTCTAAAAAACACGTTTAATTTTTTATACTTTTTATGATAATAGACAACATCATTTTTTGGCTCTCCTTTAGGAAATGCAAGTTCTGCAATTATAACCCATGAATATCCCATATCACTTACTACTTTTGCAATTTTTTCATTCCAACCCATTTCTGTATGGAAAAATCCTTTAGGATTATAAACATCACCAAATACTTTTTTATTTGTTTTGTGATTTAATTCAACTTGCCTTTTTATTTCACTTGCTGGAAGCAGAGGAAGAAATGGATGGAATTTTGCAGTTTCAGTAAATTCAACTTGCCCTCGCTTTGCAAGTTTAATAATGTCATCAATAATACTTTGCCACCCATTTTCTATTAAGTGCTCTGTCAAGATGGCATTAATATTAAGAGTAACCTTTGCGTTTGGATTTTTTAAAAGTCCTTCAGTTATTTTTTTATAGGACTCTGCTGCGATTTTATTTATCCAAAAGGCTTTTTGGGTAGGTGGCTGATATATGTGTAAAAAATTTGCCCAATACATATGTTTTCGGCTTACGAACCAGCTGACCTGTTTTATGGCAAATCCATAAATCCGTCAGCTTCTTGGCGCACTGTGTTATTTTTCTCTGCGGTACTCATTCGGCGTACATATTAGTACGCCTCATTCGGTCCTCGAGAAGAAATCCCACATTGTGCTCAAGTTCGTAACCCTTGTTTAATTAATTATTATTTTGTAATTGTACTTTAGTAACGACTCTTTTGTAAATGCTCATTCCTTTTGGTCTCTTTCACGGTTTTTAATTGCTTGGTGAAATAGCTTTACATATCTTTTTGCAGGAATTTCCCATGAGAATGATTGTTGCATCGCACCTTTCACCAATCGTATCCAGTGTTCTTTATGTTTGTGGCTTTCTACTGCGCGTGTAATTGCTATAAGAAGATCCATTGGGTCGTATTGTTTAAATACAAAACCATTTCCTCTGTGAGTACGAGGATTGTAATCTGTGATAGTGTCTGCGAGCCCACCCACCTCGTGTACTATAGGTATTGCGCCGTATCGTAAGCCCTCTAGTTGTGTTAATCCGCAAGGTTCAAATCGTGATGGCATAAGAATAATGTCAGAACCCGCATACACTCTTGTAGCGTGTTTGGTAGAAAAATTAAGATTTGCTGCGAATTTGTCTGGATATTTTTTCATTATTTTTTTAAATTCTTTTTCATATCTTTTATCTCCTCCACCCCAGATTATTATTTGAAGATTCATTCGCATTAATGGTTCTATAATTTTTAGAATGATGTTTATGCCTTTTTGTTCAAATAGCCTTGTCACCATTCCTAGTATTGGAGTTTTTGGATTTTCTGGTAACTTAAATATTTTTTGTAAGTAGAGTTTATTTTTTGTTTTTAAATGTAGAGTGTGGTAGTCGTAATTTTCATGTAGTCCGGGGTCTGTTGAGGGGTTGTAGTCTTTATAGTCGATGCCGTTAACAATTCCATAAAGCCTGTCTTTTCTGTTTTGTAAAATGCGGTGCAAGTCTTGTCCAAATTTTTTGGTCATTATTTCTTGAGCGTATTGTGTTGAAACTGTGTTTATGACGTCAGCATAAAGGATTCCTCTTTTTGCATAATTTGTGTATTGTAAGTTTTTATCATGAAAACCGGGTATAGAGGTTCTCCCGTTATCTTTTTTTTCAGGAGGTACATTCCACCATCCGTTTGCTAACTGGAAGGTTAGATTATGAATTGTAAATATTGTTGCTACATCATCAAGTATAGTTGATTCATATTGTGTATGCAAAAGTTCTGGAATGAGGCCCGTATGCCAGTCATTACATTGTATTATGTCAGGCGCTTTATCTAATTCTAAGAGCAGTTCTAAAGCCGCAACACATAATAAGTAAAATCGTTGGTAATCGTTTTTTGCACCGTGAATACGCATGTGTTCTGAAAACAATTGACCATGATCTACGAAGTAAACCTCAATTCCTTTTGGCAGTGTTGTTTTCCAATAACTTACTTTTGTTGATTTACCATCACCGAGTGGAATGTTTATGTTTTTTAAAACTTTTTTTATTCCGTGCTTGCTTGCGTTATTTTTTACTGTTTTATATAGAGGACTGATAACAGTAATTTTATGCCCAATATCTGCAAGAGCGCGCGGAAGAGCTCTGGCTACCTCACCTAAACCACCTTCTTTAGAAAAAGGCGCAACTTCTGCTGAGACAAAAGCAATGTTTAATTTTTGTTTACTATTTTTCATAAGAGTGATCTTTAGTTTGATGAGCGCAAACCGCGACTGCTAAAGCGTCTGCAGTATCGTCTGGCTTTGGAATTTCTTTTAAGTTTAAAATCATTTTTATAACTTTTTGAATTTGTTTTTTTTCAGCTCGACCGTATCCAGTGAGTGCTTGTTTTATTTGTAATGGAGTAAATTCACGGATAGGGATATTGTTATTTGCAGCTGCTAACATTATAACACCTCTTGCGTGTGATACGGTAAGTGCATTTGTAACATTTTTTGCGAAATAAAGTTTTTCAATAGCCATTTCATCTGGTTTTTCTTTTAAAATAATTTTTGTAATTGAGTCATAGATTATTTTAAAACGTATTTCTGTATTTTCATTTTTTTTAGTTTCAATGCATCCGTAGGTTTTTGCTGAAAAATTTCCATTACTAGAAACTACTATGCCGTAACCTGCGCGAGCTAGGCCCGGATCTATCCCTAAAATTTTCTTAGACTTACTCATATTGTACACTTCATCGTTATTACTTCCAGTGCTCGATGATCTACCTGTAGGTACATCTTACTTCGCGCTTCAGTAATGCCTCGAATTGCACTCATATGTGTAAGTCTAAATGTATTATTTATTATTCAGCGTTTGAGTAAACTTTATTTACATCGTCAAGATCTTCAAGCGAATCTATGAGTTTTTCTAAAGTAGCTTTTCTTTTTTCCTCAAGCGTAAGAGTTTGAAATGGTTTATACATTACACTTGCGTTGTTTTGTATCCCCATACCATCTAGCTTTGAAACAGCGTTTGTAAATTTGTCTAAAGGGAAATATGCAATGATGCCTTCTTCGCTATCTTCAACATCATCTGCACCTACATCCATTAGTTCTAATATAATGTCGTCTTTATTTTTATCCCCATAATTTTTTGTTTCAATAATTATTTCACCAAACTTTTGAAATAGGTGTGCTGCACTTCCACTTTCTCCAAGTTTTGCATCATTTTTTGTGAGCGCAGTTTTTACTTCAGATATACTTCTGTTGCGATTGTCTGTTGCGATTTCAATTAGTATTGCACTTCCACCTGGTCCATATGCTTCATAAAGAAGTTCTTCAATGTCATTTCCTTCACCTGCATTTTTTGCTTTATCAATTGCTCTGTCTATGTTATCGCTTGGCATACTATTTTGTTTTGCATCTTTAATGGCAAGGCGAAGCTTTGCGTTTGTTTCAGGATCGGGCCCAGCTTGTTTAATAGCAAGAGTAATGTTTTTTGATAGCTTACTAAAAAGTACACCGCGCTTTTGATCAGTTGCACTTTTTTTTCGTTTTATTGTTGCCCACTTGGAATGACCTGACATAATACTATTGGTTTAAGGTTTATACGTAATTTGCGTTGATAGTTTTGAAAAGATACCATGAAAAGTCTTGTTTTTCAAGGGTAACTTTCTTTTTTTATTAATACATCTATACTGTTTTTATGCATTCATTATTTGACAGGAGTTCGCTTACAATATCTCATACACGGATTGCACTTGTTTTGTTTTTTGTAATCTTTTTATTTTTATTAGTTTTTCAATTACATCCTACAATGCTCGACCCGGATGGTTTTTTTCATGCGAAAATGGGTCTGCTAACAGCAGAGCAAGGGTATGTAAAAGAATTTACTCAACTTCCGTTAACTACACTTTCAGAGTTTTGGACTGATCAACATTATATTTATCATTTGGCTAGTGTTCCGTTTGTAAAACTTTTTGACCCTTTGTGGGGTGTCAAGATTTTTTCTGTATTTCTCGGTGCACTTCTTGGGGTTACATTTTTTTATGTTCTTAAGAATTTTTTAAATAATCCACGCTCTGCATTTTGGTGGACTTTAGTACTTTTTAGTTCTGCTGCATTTGTTTTACGACTTTCACAAGTGAAGGCACAGCCATTGGCGCTAATTCTTTTTTTACTAATTATTCTTTCAATATATAAAAATAAGTATTTATGGCTTGCTCTTTTATCTTTTATTTATGTTCATGCTCACGGCTCTTTTATACTAGTTCCTTTAGTAATTGGTTGGCTGTTTTTGTTTGAAATTATAAGTTCTGGGATTTCTTTTTCTGTTGTAAGAAAATATATGCATTTATTATTTGTTTCTGTTGTTTTTATAACGCTTGGGCTTTTAACTCAACCGACATTTCCTGAAAATTTGATTTTTTATTTTTATCAGACTATTCAAATTGCGGCTCTTAGAGTGGGGGACTTAGAAATCAC
>PVBE010093046.1_pt1 | contig 16539 bp, 11 predicted proteins | sample 1631181 | NCBI WGS metagenome assembly PVBE01 (sample SAMN08397723, study PRJNA350692) | Marine metagenome, whole genome shotgun sequencing project. | isolation source: water | place: Pacific Ocean | collected 2012-04
GGCGGGTCGGAGACTGTCGATGCGACGAATACGAGAGATTTTGAGGCAGAAGTGGGCGCTGGGACGCAGCCACCGGGAAGTGGCCCGGAGCCTGGGCGTCAGCCTCGGCGCGGTGGGCGATGAGGCTGGCCTCAAGGTTTTGCTTGCAGATTTCTGCTATGCGCTGTGCTGCCTTCTGTTCATGATCCCCACCCAGGTCGCCGCGATCAGAAGCGACAACAGGGCCATGCGCGCTGGAAACGAGAACATGGGCACGGATGTCGACAGGCCGAGGTGCGCCTCTTGTACCAGCTCAGATTGGGACAGGTCGATATTGAGCCACGCGCCGTTCTGGGAGAGAAGGGTCGCGGAACCCCGCAGGAGCTCGGAAAGGGTGAGTTCCCCGGTCACCGGATCGAAGAGCAGACTCTCGTTCCCGTTGGGGTCACCCTGGGCGTCGTATGCGGCAATCATTGGGCCTTGACTGGGCTGCCCCGGGTAGAAGACACCCGCCTGTTCCAGCAGGTAATCGGCGACGTCGATTTCTGCCTGGGGCAGGGCAGCTGCACCGTAAGTCGCCGTATCCAGGAGAAATTGCTGGAACTCTGAGAGTGTGATCGGTTTGAAGAGTGGCGAACTGGCCAGGGTTGCCCAATCGACCGTAGCGAGATGTGTTTGAGCTGTCGCCAAACTGGTACTGGCTTCTTGGAGTTCAGCCGCCATGGTGACGCAGTCATCAGACGGGGGGTCGCATGCATCGAGGGCTTCGGTTCTTGCAGCTTCAAAGCTGGAAATGGCGGCATTCAGGTCGGCGGTGGGATCGATATAACCCGTATTATCGATCACGTCGGCTGCGGCTTCGACCGCCGCGCGGTACTGTACCAGAACCGGTTGTAGCTCGTCCGCTGCTGCGAGTACATGCGCCCAGTCCTCCGCCGTAGCCGACGCGGCACCCCGGCTGGCACCAATGAAGAGTTGCATGCCAATGACCGGGAAGTCGGTGGGGATCCCCGCGTCGTCAAAATCAGCTTGGCTGAAGCTCAACTCACCACTGGTCGCAAGAGAGGTCGCTGTAGCCAGAGTGGATTCGACCAGGGCGGTCGAATACATCACCTCCTCGACTGGTATCGGGTGGATGGGTCCAACGGAAAAGGTGGCATCACACAGCGGATCCCAACACCAGTCCCAGACGCCCCGCAGTCCTTGCCCGATATAGGTTCCCAGGGCAAAGGCAGCAACAGCGGCGGCGGCGGTCACGGCGACGGTCTTCGTTGCAGCCGCGATCGCGGTAGCCGAAACCAGGGTGGCTTCGGCTTGTGCAAGGGCCGCGAGAGCCGCCGCCGTAGTCGCGGCGGTGTTGGCTCTGGCGACGGCGGCTGTGGCTCTGACTACCTCGTTGGCAGCAAAGGCAGCCGCTGCCGCAGCAATTCCAGCGGCCTTGGCGGCGGAGGCGGCATGTTCCTCAAGCATCTTCGTGTAGGCTCGGCCATTTTCCCAGGCGTCCGTGGCGCGGGCGGCCGGGGCGCTGGTGAGCGGGATCACCAGCGCGAGCAAAAGGACCAGTGGTTTAAAGCTTCGTTGAAATGGTTGCATGGTGGGTTTGCCTCCTATTTCAGCCAGATTTGAATTTTCGAATAGTCTAAATATACACTGAATGATTGTCGTATCGTCTCATTAATGAATGCTTGTTGGAAAGATTCCGTCTCGTTGTAGAAATGCCGACGAAGTGTTCTGATGTAATTGGGCCCCCGGGGAATTGAACCGGAATAAATCCAAAGGATGAGTCTCGATGAAGCGGTGCCTCGTGATGTGTTTGTCATTGTTCGCTGGACTGGCTTGTGAAAACTCAGGAGAAAAATTATTTCATCGCCAGTGCAATCCGAGATCACAGAGCCTCGGGCTTACTCAAGCGGTGGCGCGTAGGTGAAAGAAGCAGGGTTTCAGAGTAACCAGCCAAGTAGGAGGGTGGCAACGCGCCCGAATTCACCAGCGATTTGGCCCGATCCGGGCTGCATGCCCGAGAAGTAGAACCAGTCATAGCTGCCGAAGACGACCAATCCGGTCTCGTTCAGCTTCTCCTCGGCCTCCGGCTCCTCGAAGATGTTCTGGAGCGGCAAGAACTGCCCAGGCCCCGTGGATCGACAATCCGTCACGGCGAGCGGGAAATCATGGGGAGGATCTGACAGCGCGCGCCAGGTCTGGTAGACCGCCGCCCGCTTGTAGCGAATGTCGGGAGTTGTTCCGGCCTTCTGGGCCTGCCGCACCCGGGCCCACACTGAATTCGACGTGAAATCGACGTGTGCGGACAGTCCGGGCTGCACGCCTGCGGCGCGCGACGATTCGCGCAGTGCGCTGTCCGTGGAATTCGGAGAGACGCGAAGGTAGAGGACCAGTGGAAACACGATGTCGGCGTCAGGGACGAAGGGCTTTACGAGGTTCAGCATTTGCGGATCGTAGTTCGCCCTCATCCATTCCTCGTCGAGCGCGTCGGGAAAGGTACAGGGGTCGTTCACAAGGATGAATCCGTACGTCTCGAGATCGAGCTCCGAGCGGGCTGAACGCATGTCAGTGATTCGGACGTTGTGGGCCTCCGAGGGCCGGTAGATCTTCGTCGGATCGCGGTAGTCGCTGACGAGCGGCGCCTCGGTCCTTTCGATGAAATTGACGCTGACGTCTATGCTAGGCAGGTCGCTGTATCCGGTCACGTCGAATCTCCCGATCTGTGCATTCTTGGGGGCGGTGCGCCGCCAGCCCCCTCGAAAGAGCTGTCTTCAAACGAGTCAATGGTAGGGAAAAACGCAACGTCGCGTCATGACGTGTACCGGAAACGACGTGGGTCCTCGAAATCGCGAGACTCTGAGCCTCCGACAAACTCCACGCTGTTCAAAGCTCCAATGGACCGTAGCGTCCGTACGGCTGGTGTTGGCGAGACCATACTCAGTCACTTCGCAGCACGAGGCCCTGGGGGTTGAAGAAGAAGCCGCCAGGGGTGAGGATTGCGCTCGACGCACTCGGAACCTGGCGCGGACCGGCGTCGCCACGCAGCTGCTGCACCGCCTCTCGCACAAAGCCCGCGCCGCGTGTAGCACCTTCGGCGAGCTGTCCCCCGTTCGGGTTGAGTGGGACACGGCCATTGATCAGCACGCGCCCGTCGTCATCGACAGTGTGTTCGGCGAGGAAGTCCCCCGCCTCGCCCCTGCCGCACCAGCCAGCGTTCTCGATCCAATGCAACGTGATCATCGTGAAGCCGTCGTAGGCGAAGTACAGGTCGATGTCGTCGAGCCACAGGTCACTTTTCGCACGCAGGCTCTTGATTACGACATTCTGGCCGTGATGATCAAGCGTCTCGAGTTGGTCCTCCCAGCGGCAGTTCGCCGAGCCCGACGCAGTGGCGTGTACGAGTACGGGCCGATGTGGGAGGTCACGCGAACGCTCTGCAGTGGTGATGACGAAAGCGTCGGCACCATCAGCCGGGATATCCATGTCGAACATGCACAAGGGCTCGCGGATCATCCGCGCGTTGAGGTAGTCGTCCATCGTGATCGGCGAGCGCAGCAGTGCGAGCGGGTTGTCGACCGCGCGCGCCCGCGCGTTGCGGGTCACGCGCCCGAACGCTTCCTTGCCCACGCCGTAGTCGTGGATGTATCGACTCGCCCACGCAGTGTAGGAAACCGCGAATCGCATCGTGTCAGGCGTCCTCGGAATGTCGATTGTGGTCTTCAAGCCCTCACGGAACGGATCCGCGTCCGAACTGCGCGAGTTCCACGGCAGGCGCAGCACCGGGTTGTAGACGAGCACAACATCCGCCGAACCGGCGTGGACCGCGTTGACCGCATCGATGAAGCCAAAGCCAAACACCGACTGCTGGGCGGTGATGTAGTGGGTGAGGTCTCGGATGCCGAGCATGGCTGCCAGCTCCTGGGGAGGCGGTGCGCCAATCTCACCGGTCGACACAACACCGTCGATGTCAGCGGCGCTGAGCCCGGCATCGCGGATGGCGGCGATCGAAGCCTCGCACGCGAGCGACGCTGAGCTGCGCCCGGAAGATCGCGTGAAACCGGTAGAACCGACGCCGACGATCGCAACGGTGTCCTTCAGCGGGTTGCGTGCCATCTCAATCCTCCACCGGCGTGAAAGCGGGAACCGGGATGCCGCCGCGCTCGATCCAGCTCAATCGCACACGCGTGCCGATCTGCGCGGTCGCCGTGACCGGGCCGGTGAGCGCCGCGGTGATTCGCAGCCCCGGCTGCTCGTCGAGCTCGACGGTGGCAACGGGATAAGGCGTCGAGTAGTCAATCCCGGGAACATACGGGCCCTGGTGCAACCGAATGAGCAGATGGACCGTCCCGCCGCCGCCAATGGGCGTAGGCGTGAGCGACGTCGACCAACACGTCGGGCACACCGGTCCGGCGGGGTGGTGCCGACGCCCACAGTCGTTGCAACGCAGCATCAGAATCTTCCGCTCGAACAATCCCCAATAGAAGAACGCGTTGTCGTGGTCGACCGGTTCCCCGGGATAGAGATCGATGAGTTCGCGATCCGTAACCGTCACGTTGCCTCCCTGTGTCTGGCAAAAACGATATGATATACGGAAAGCTGCAATTGAGCCGTGGGGATTTCAGTGAGAATTGCACAGTGAGAGTTGTGGATATTAGCGCCGGCATCGGCGGCGCCTACTGCGCACGGCTGCTCGGCGACGCGGGTGCCTCGGTTGTGAAGGCCGAGCCGCCCAGGGGCTCGACGCTGCGGCGTCAGCGCGGCGGCAGGCCCGACCCCACGCTCACAGAGGACGGCGCGCTCTTCCGCGCTTTGCACCACGGAATGCAGTCGTTCGTCGTCACCTGCGACACCGATCTGCGAGCGCTCGTCAAGACGGCCGATGTCGTGATCACGTCCTCGGTCTCCGACGCAGCGCGAGCCCGCGAATGGTGCGAGGAGGATCCGCACCTCGTCTGGCTCTCGATCACGCCGTTCGGGCTCAACGGCCCTTTCGCGAATCGACCGGCGTCCGACCTGACGGTGCAAGCCGAAGCTGGAGCCCCGATGTCGACAGGTCTGCCCGACGGCACCCCGATCGCGTCCGGTGGACTGGTCTCGGAGTGGGTGAGCGGCTGCTACGGAGCGGTGGCCGCGCTGGCAGCAGCCCGGTACGCGGCCTCGAGCGGTTACGGCGAACGAATCGACCTCTCCGTGTGCGAGGCAGCGAAGATGGCCTGTGGTGTGGTTCGCGACCACGAATACGTCGTGGCTGGTCGCCCGCCGCGTGACGTTCTGCGCAATTTCGAGCTGCCCTCGGTCGAACCGGCGAGCGACGGCTACGTCGGTTTCACCACCTATACCGCCGAGCAGCTCGAAGGATTCCTGCTCATGATCGATCGCCCCGACCTGATCGGCGAGCCCTGGGTCGCGACGGCCGACACGCGCTTCGCCAACGCAGAGGCTTGGAACGCCATCGTGCACCAATGGACACGTGCACGCACCCGGGATGAGATCGTGGAGCGGGCGAGCGAAGTGCGGGTGCCCGTCGCACCGGTGCACGACGCGTGCACCGTCCAGGAATTCCCACATTTCGTCGAGCGAGAGGTCTTCGTGCCCGACGCGACCGGCACGTTCCGCCAGCCGCGTCGCCCCTGGCTCGTCGATGATGCGCCGCCGCCACCGCCGCAACCGGCCCCGCGACTCGACGCCCACGATCCGCTGCCGACCCCGCTCGCGAGGCGGCCCGCAAGAGGCGCCCGAACCCTCCCGCTGCACGGATTGCGAGTGCTTGACGCGACGGCCTGGTGGGCGGGCCCGATCTGCAGCGGCATCCTGGCCGCACTAGGCGCCGATACACTGCATGTGGAGTCCTCGAAACGCATCGACGGTATCCGAGGCACGGGCGCACGCCACGGGCAGGTGGGCGCATGGTGGGAGCGCTCATCGCATTTCATCACGGCGAACGCGAACAAACGTGGCATCACGATTGAACTCGACACCCTGGAGGGTCGCGCTGTCTTCGACCGGTTGCTCATCGAGGCTGACGTGCTGGTCGAGAACTTCACGCCCCGAGTGTTCGACCAGTTCGGCATCACGGCCGAGCATGTCCGCAAGGTGAACCCGCGCTGCATTTTCGTGCGCATGCCGGCCTTTGGTCTCACTGGCCCCTGGCGCGACCGCTCCGGGTTCAATACGACGATGGAACAGATCTCGGGACGTGCATTGCTGACTGGCGAGGCGAGTGACCTGCCGCGGGTCTTCCGCGGCCCGTGTGATCCGATCGCAGGCCTTCACGCGGTCGTGGCCACGCTTGACGCCCTCGAGCGACGCGATCGCACCGGACGTGGATCCATCGTCGAGGTCCCGATGATCGAATCGACGCTCTGCGTCACTCAGGAGAGCATTGTCGAGGCTTCTGCCTACGACATGGTGCGGCAGCGAAGCGGAAACCGGGCTACCGATGCCGCACCGCAGGGCATCTACCGATGCGCAGGAACCGACGAATGGCTCGCGCTCACCATTTCCGACGACGAGGCGTGGGCGGCATGCTGCCGCGTCCTCGATCGCTCGGAATGGCAAGGCGACCCGCGTTTTACCACGCAGACAGCACGCGAGACGCACCACGACGAGTTGGACGGCCTGCTCGCCGATGAACTCCGCGACCTCGACGTACAGAAGGCCGCAGAAGAGCTGTGCGCGGCCGGGGTGCCGGCGGGTCGGGCCTGGGATCCACGCCTCACCCACGACCACCCCCAGCTCCTCGCACGATCGTTCTTCGAGTCGCCCGACCATCCAGTTGTCGGAGATGTGCCGATCGACTCGCTGCCCTTCCGCTTCGCCTCTGTGGATCAGTGGCTCCGCTGCTCCGCGCCCCTGGTGGGACAGCACACCGATGACGCGTTGCGCGACTGGATCGAACTCGCCGATGACGAGCTCGACGACCTACGATCGAGGGGTGTCGTTGGCGGGAAACCCAGCTGCGTCTCATGACATTCTTGATACCGATCAACGAACGTCAGCTTCGGCGCGTGATCCGGTCGTACGTTGACTACTACCACGCGGACCGAACACACCTTGGGCTAGAAAAGGACGTTCCAGAAGGGCGGCCGATCGAAGCCCGAGAAATGGGTGAGGTCGTCGCATTTCCGCGGGTCGGCGGGCTTCAGCATCGCTGTACGCGCGAACTCCAGAGAGCTGCGTAGGGTGGATATGGACTAATGACGAGGGACAGCACCCGCAGTCGTGGAAATCTCCGGCGGCGGCCCGCTCGCGAGCGACTCCCTCGCACGGAATCGCAGATAGTGCTGGAGATTCTCAATGTCCTCCTCGGTCATCTCATCGAATTGAGGCATCCCGCGACTCTCGAGCGCGCCGCCGCGGACGACCGAATCGAGGGCCTCGAAGGACATTGGAATCGGCGAGGCACGAAGGTCCGGCGCGAACCCGCCCGCGACGGCGGCGTAGCCATGGCACGACGAGCAGAGGCCCTTGACCAGATACACGAAGGTGCCCGCCTCCACACGAGCGGCATCGATTTCGAAGTCGGGATCGTCGATCGGCGTGGGCCGTGCGGGAGGGGGCGTCGGCGGAAGCGTCGCGTCGCCATCGAGCGCGTAGACCAGGAGACGGGGCGTGTAGCTACGGCCGACCCATCCGAACTGGGCGGTGAGCGAGCCCAGGAGATTCGGACCGCCCCCCCAGCCGGCGAGGATCGCGACGTATTGCCGCCCATCGGCCTCGAAGCTGATCGGAGGGGCCTGGGTGCCGACCCCCATCGGCGCACGCCACAATAGGCGACCATCCCGAGCGTCGTAGGCCTCGAAGTTGCCCTCGGCCAGGCCCTGGAAGACGAGCCCACCGGCCGTCGCCAGCGTGCCACTGTTCGTCACACCGGCCCTGTCCAGACGCCAGGCCTGACGTTGTCTCAAAGGGTCCCAGGCGAGGAGATAGCCCTGGCCGGCATCCACCGGCACGTCCCCGGGCCCCCCGGCGGAGTAGTCGACGATCCCACCGATCACGCCCAGGACGTCTTCCGCGGTCATCTCCCAGGTCTCGGGATCGACGCCACGGTCGTCGTAGTAGCCCGGCATGTCACGAGCCGGGATGTAGACGAGCCCGGTGTCGGGACTGAAGGACATCGGATGCCAGTTGTGTGCGCCGAAGGTCCCGGGCCAGATCACGGTCTGACCATCCGGATAGCGCGCATCGGGGGTCTCGATGGGCCGACCGGTCTCGAGGTCGACCCGCTCGGCCCACGTCACCCGGGCGAACTTCTCCGCCGAGACGAGGCTTCCCGTCTCCCGGTCCAGCACGTAGAAGAAGCCGTTCTTGGGCGCGTGATGGAGGAGCTTTCGCGGGCGGCCGTCGATCTCCTGCTCCGTGAGAACGATGTCCATCGCGCAGTTGAAGTCCCAGGTCTCGCCCGGGTTCACCTGGTAATGCCAGGCGTACTCGCCGGTGTCCGCCTCGAGAGCGACGATCGAGCAGAGGAAGAGATTGTCTCCGCCGCCGGGGCTGCGCACCTTCTGGTTCCACGGCGTGCCGTTGCCCGTCCCGAGATAGAGCCGGTCGAAGTCCGGGTCGTAGGTCATCGCATTCCAGACCGTGCCGCCGCCGCCGTACTTCCACCATTCTCCCGTCCAGGTCCCGGCCGCCATCTCCATGGCCTCGCTCTCGAAGCCGAGTGAGGGATCGCCGGGGACCGTATGGAAGCGCCAGATCCGCTCGCCGGTCTCCGCGTCGTAGGCCGTCACGTATCCGCGGACGGGTCCGGCGTCCGCACCGGCGTGACCGATGACCACCTTCCCGACGAAGGCGCGGGGCGCTCCGGTGATGTAGCGGATGTCCCCGGGCTCGGTGGTCTGCACCTCCCAAACGAGATCCCCGGACTCGGCATCGACGGCGAAGAGACGGCCGTCCTGGGTACCGGCGTAGAGCTTGCCTCCCCAGTAGGCGATGCCCCGGCTTCCCCACGCGAATCGCATCTTCCTGCCCCGGACGACGGGGTCGTATTTCCAAAGCAGCTCGCCGGTCACGGCATCGACCGCATGCACGACGCTGTATCCGGCGGCGAAGTAGATCACCCCGTCGACGGCCACCGGCGAGGTCGAGACGTTGGGCACGTCGGGAAGCAGCAGGGACCAGGCGAGTCCCAGCCGCGAGACGTTTTGCGTGTCGATCTCCGCGAGCGGACTGAAACGCTGCTCGCTGAAGGTGCGACCGTAGCCGGCCCAGTCGCGGCCGCTCGCCTCGTCGGCGACCGGCTCGTCGGCGTGGGCCGCGGCCGTGGCGGATCCTGGCTCGATCGGAGCATCTTCGGGGCGATCGGTGCCGCACGCCGTGATCGCGGTCGCGATCAGCATCGCGAGGAGCTTCTCTACGCACATCGACAGCGCCGATCCGCGGATCGTCACATCAGTCACTCGGCGTTCCCCACTCCCTTGGCTCGTCCCATGGCTCGGGGCGTCGGCTCATCGTCGTGCCTTCTCGATCCCCTCGATCCCCTCGAGCACCCGGGGAGGCGTGAGCGGCAATCGATGGAAGCGGACTCCCGTGGCGTCCCGCACGGCATTCGCCACGGCCGCCAGCGGCGGCACGAAGGAGGTCTCGCCGACGCCACGGACGCCGTAGGGATGGAGCGGGTTCGGCACCTCGACGATCACCGTATCGATGAGCGGCAGGTCCGAGCTCACGGGCATCCGGTAGTCGAGGAATCCGGGATTCTCGAGCTGGCCCTCCGAGTCCCAGAGATACTCCTCGTTGAGCGCCCAGCCGATGCCCTGCGCTGCTCCGCCCTGGAACTGACCCTCGACGTAGCTCGGGTGGACGGCCTTGCCGGCGTCCTGGATCACCGTATAGCGGATCACCTTCGTGCGACCGGTCTCGAGATCGACCTCGACGTCGCAGAGGTGGGTACCGAAGGCCGGCCCGGCGGCGGGCGGGTTCACCGAGGCGCTCACGACGATCGGGCCGCCGGTCATGCGCATCTGGGTCGTGATCTCCTCGAGGGAGAGCGCCTTCTCGTCTGCGCCACCGTTCCGGTGGACCGCCGCGCCCTCCCGCCACTCCACCGCATCGAGCTCGGCGTTCCAGATCGTCGCTGCCCGCTCGCGGAGGTGGTCGACGACCTGCCGCGTCGCCTCGATCACGGCGAGTCCCGTGGCGTAGGTCACGCGGCTGCCTCCGGTCGTATCGCAGTAGCCGACGCTGTCGGTGTCTCCCACCATCGGCCGCACCCGCTCGACCGGAATGCCGAGCTCCTCCGCGGCCATCAGGGCCAGCGAGGCCCGGGAGCCCCCGACGTCCGGGTTGCCCGTCCGTACGACGGCCGATCCGTCCTCGTTGACGCTGACCGTCGCGCTCGACTGCATCCCCGCGTTGAACCACCAGCCGCTCGCGATCCCCCGCCCCTGGTTCTCGCCGAGGGGGACCTTCATGTGGGGATGGGCGCGGGCGGCCTCGAGGGTCTCGTGCAGACCGATCGGCCCGAAGATGGGCCCATAGGTGGCCCGGTCTCCTTCGGCCACCGCATTCTGGAGCCGCAGGTCGATCGGATCGCGCCCGAGCTCGAGAGCGAGCTCGTCGATCAGCGACTCGGTGGCGAAGGCCGCGTTCGGTGCGCCGGGAGCGCGGTAGGGAGCGACCTTGGGCTTGTTCACGACGATGTCGAGGCCCTCGACCCGGAAATTCGGCAGCCGGTAGGCGCTGAAGGCCGTCATCACCGCCGCCGTCACGGCCGAGCCACGATAGGCTCCGGCTTCGAAGTCGAAGCGCGCGTCGCCCGCCACGAAGGTGCCGTCCCGGAGCGCACCGAGCTTCATCCGCATCTTCGCACCCGAGCCGGGCCCCGTCGCCCGGAAGACCTCCTCGCGGCTCATCACGAGCTTCACAGGGCGGCCGGCCTTGCGTGAAAGCACGACGGCGATTGGCTCGAGATAGATGGTGGTCTTGCCCCCGAAGCCGCCTCCGAGCTCGCTGGGCGTCACCTTGATGTCGCTCGGGTCGCATTGCAGAACCGCGGCCGTGTAGTCCTTGACCATGAAGGGGCCCTGGGTGCAGCACCAGATGTCGACCTTGCTGTCCTGGCGCGCATTCGCGAGGCAGGCGTGGGGCTCGATGTAGCCCTGGTGCACCATCGGCGTCCAGAACTCGCCCTCGACGACCACCTCCGCCTCTGCGAAGCCCCGCTCGAGGTCACCGCCCTCGTCGAGGAGGTGGCGCGCGATGTTCGTCGGGCCCTCGGGCAAGGGGGCAGCGCCGAAGCATGCCTGGTCCTCGTGGATGATCGGCGCATCGGGCGCGAGGGCGCGCTCGAGGGTGAGGACCGGCTCGAGGGGCTCGTACTCGACCTCGATCAGCCCACAGGCCTCCCGCGCGAGCTCGATGCTGGTCGCGGCGACCGCCGCCACGGCGTGACCATGGTAGAGGACCTTGCGGCGGGCCATGATGTTCGCCGCCATCTCACCGAGATCCATTCCGTAGGCGATGTCGCCGACCCAGTCGGTCTCGAGCTCGGGCAGGTCTTCGGCCGTGACGACCGCCTTCACGCCCTCCAGCTCGAGGGCCTTGCGAGGGTCGATCGACAGGATGCGCGCATGGGCGTGGGGGCTTCGCAGGATCGCACCGTGGAGCATCCCAGGCAGCGCGAAGTCCGCACCGTAGCGGGCGCGGCCGGTCACCTTGTCGAGCCCGTCGTGGCGGATGGGGCGCGACCCCACCTGCTCGAACTTGCGTTGCGTCTGGTTGTTCATGGAAGAGCTCCTCGTATCCCGTCGTCGTCGTCGTCGCCTATCGGCCTCGGTCACCGTTCGCTGGCTCCCGTTCGTCGGTCCCCCTGAAGCGCCAAGCCTCAGCCGGCTCGAGCCAGCCGTTCGTGTCGGGTGACGGTCTGAACGGCGGAGGAAATTTCGATGAAGCCCTGGGTGTCCTCGGCCACCAGGTGTCGGGCCTCATCGGAAGCGTAGAACCTTTCGAGCAGATCCTCCTCCGTCGGCCACCAGAGCTCGGAGACCGCCTGGTAGGGGTGCCCGTCGGTGGCCTCTTCGATCAGGTTCTGGCAGTAGCGCCAGGCCGACGCATGGACGCTCGGCACGAGCTCCGCGTGAGCGCGGTAGCGCGCCTGCCAGCTCGCCGCGTCGAGGTCTTGGCGAGCACGCCACAGTGTCGTCTTCTTGAGGCCGGGGGTGACCCGACCGGGCTCGGATCGGATCCGGTCGAAGACGGGCTGCGGTGTGAGGCCGAGGATCGTGACCTGCATGCCGGTCGGTGACCCGAGCGTGGCGGGATCGAAGGCCACTTCCGCGAAGACCGTGAGGAAGGCACAGAAGGGCGGCTGCTCGCCGGCGCCCGTGAACCGTTGATGGGCCTCGCCCGCAAGCCACTCCATCTCGATGTCGAGGCCGGCCGTCGCGACCCCCCTGCCCCAGTCCCGGAACGCCCGCGCGGCTTCCTCGGACCAGGGCGCGCCGGGCGCGACGGCCAGAAGCCACTTCTTCTCTTCTCCGCGCTCGTCGCGAGTCGTCTCGGTCATCGGGGACCGGGGGGATGGGAGAAGCTGTCGCGCACAAAAAAATAGTATCTGCTATATTTTTGCTGTCAATCAGCAGCATCCATGGAGACTCCCATGTCGACTCCCCGAGCCCTCGCCCCGTCCGGCTCCGATCCCGCCACGATCGATCTGGCCGACCCGCTCTTCTGGACGGATCCGGCACCGATGCTTCGCGCCGCGCGGGAGCGCGGAAGCACGGCGCGGACGGCGCAGGGCGACCTGGTCCTGCTGCGCGCCGACGACATCGAGTTCGCCCATGTGGATCCGCGCTTTCACAATCCCGGCGTCGAGAATCTCGAGCGCGCCGGCATCGCGGACGGCCCCTTCTACGAGTGGCGCAAGCGATCGCTCGCCGCCCTGGAAGGCGACGAGCACAAGAAGCTCCGCACCTTCATCGGCCGCCTCTTCACCCCGCGCCAGGTCTCACGCCTGCGCGAGGGATTCCGCGAGCGGGCGACCACGCTCCTTGCGGATGCTGCTGCGACCAAGGGTGAGATCGAGATCGTCCACGAGTACGCTCGCGTGCTCCCGCTGTGGGCCGTCTGTCATTTCCTGGGCATTCCCGACGAAGACCGGGAAGAGCTTGCCGGCTTCGTCTACGGAACCGAGGAGCCCTTCAACGCGGCACTCACGCCCGAGATCCGCGCACGCGCCGAGACCGCGATCGTCGCCCTCTACGAGTATTCCGAGCGGCTCATCGAGCGTTGCCTTGCGGATCCCGGAGAAGATGCGCTCTCGGGACTCGTCGCCAGTCGCTCGAAGGCGGACGGCGTCTCGGACGAGAATTTCCTCGCGCTCATCGTGAACATCCTCGGCGGGGCCGTCGGGTCGACCAGCGCTGCGATCGCGAACTCGATCCACTTGCTGCTCTCCCATCCGGAGCAGGCGGCGCTCGTCCGCCGCGAGCCCGAGCGGATCAAGGCGGCGGTCGAGGAGTGTCTCCGCCTGGCACCTCCGTTCCGGATCGGTGGGCGGGTCGTGACCGAGCCGCTCGAGGCTTTCGGCACGCAGCTCCAGCCGGGTGACAGGATCTTCGTCTGGCGGGCCGCGGCCAATCGCGACCCCGAGCGCTTCGAGCGCCCCGACGAGTTCGACATCGAGCGCCCTTCGCAGCCCCACATCAGCTTCGGCCACGGGCCTCACTTCTGTCTGGGCCACGCGATGGGCCGCGTCCAGGCACAGGAAGCGGTCCTGACGCTGCTCACTGATCGTCCGGAGGCCGAGCTCGTGACGCGTGAACCCGAGCGTGTTCCCTTCACGATGGACGAGAGGCTCACCTCGCTGATCGTGCGCCTGTAGCAGAGGTCGATCGAAGCCGGGTGCGGCACAGCACGAGGTCGAGGAAAGCAGGGGATGGGGAAGAAGGGGGCGGAGACCCGGGCCCGGGTAATCGAGGCGGCCCGCGCGTGCATCTCGGAGCTCGGCTACCACCGCGCCAGCTCGAACGAGATCGCGCGCCGGGCGGGCATCACCTGGGGCGTGATCCAATACCACTTCGGCAGCCGCGAATCCGTGCTGCTCGCCATCGTCGACGGTGCAGTGGACGAGCTGGCGTCGAAGCTCGACGCGGTAGTGATCGCCGGATCGACTCCCACCGAGCGACTCGCGTGGGTCACGGAAATCGTCTGGTCGTATTTCTCGAGCCCCCACTACCTCGCCTATCTCGAGATCTACATGAACCTCATCCGGGATCCCGGGGCCTCGGGCGAAGCGCGACGGCGTCTGGCCGAGATCGATTCCGAGATCGGTCTGCGCTGGCATCGCATCGCTGCTGAGGTGATCGGCTCCATCGATGCGCTCACCGTGGAACGGCTGCTCTTCGCCTCGCTCAGGGGGCTCGCGATCACGCGCATGCTCACGGGGGAAGGATCGGATCTCGGCGAGGAACGAAGGCTGTTGATCGAGGCGCTGGCGCCGCTTCTCGATCAGCCCGGGTAAGTAGCTCCGGTGCGCGAGTTCGCGAAGAGCCTCGGTCGGGGCAGAGGCCCTGCGGGGATTGTGGCTTCGACGGGCTGAGCTGCCGTCGCCAAGATGGCTCTCAGGGCCACCCGAGCCAGAGAGTTGAGGGAGCGAGGCCATAATGGGGGTAAATTGTATCCCCGATTGTGTCTATTATCTCGTAGCACCCCGACTCCGGGAGCCCAAGATGCGACCAAGAATCGCCGCCGAGAGCGCAAGCAGGAAGGAGAGCTAAGCCGTGCCGCATTCCCTCTCCCCGGCGTTCCTCGCTGCGATTGCGTGCTCGGCTCAGGAGCTGAGTTCGCTTCGTCAGCTTGGGGAATACCGGGGGCGGCAGGAACTCTTTACCCGCCAGCGACCCGAGGTGCTGGCTTCGATGCGCCAAGTCGCCATGGTGGAATCGAGCGAGTCGTCCAATCGGCTCGAGGGCGTCGTGGCTCCCCGGGCCCGGGTCCAGGGCCTCGTCCTGAAAAACACCACGCCCCGGGATCGCAGCGAGCAGGAGATTGCGGGCTACCGAGATGCGCTGAATCTGATTCACGAATCGGCGACCGCGATGTCCTTCTCGCCCAATGTCGTCCGGCAGCTGCACGGCATGCTCTACCGCTATGTCGCGAACCCGGGAGGCGAGTGGAAGCCGACGGACAACGAGATCATCGAACGCGCGCCGGATGGAGAGATTCTTCGCGTGCGATTTCGGGCGGTCTCCGCGGTCGCGACACCCCAGGCCATGGAAGATCTCTGCGCGCGAACGGCCGAAGCCACGCGCGGTGGTGAGCACGACCCCTTGATCATTGTCCCCCTCGCCGTTCTCGATTTCCTCTGTGTTCATCCTTTCCTGGATGGCAACGGACGCGCAGCGCGGCTGCTCACTTTGCTGCTGCTCTACCAGGCGGGCTACGAGGTGGGGCGCTACATCAGCCTGGAGCGAATCTTCGAGGATTCGAAGGAGAGCTACTACGACACCCTCGAGGCCAGCTCCCAGGGATGGCACGAAGCCAAACACGATGTGGGTCCGTGGCTGCGATACTTCTGGGGTGTGCTGATGCGCGCCTACTCCGAGTTCGAGGAAAGAGTGGGGCAGGTCGGCGGCGGTCGCGGCTCGAAATCCCAGCAGGTGCGCGATGCGGTGCAGCGCAAGCTGGCACCCTTCAAGCTGGCCGAACTGGAACGCGATTGCCCCGGCATCAGCCGCGACACGATCCGCATGGTGCTGCGCGAGCTTCGCAAACAGGGCGAGCTCGTCGCGGAAGGTCGCGGCCCGGGCGCGCGCTGGCGGCGCGTCGATGGCGCGATCTCGCATGCGGCGGACAAGAATGACGATGGAGAAAGAGCTTGATTCCCTCGCTGGTCTCACACCAGGTCCGCAGGACGATCCTCGACTTGTCTGTTCTCATTATTCGTCCAGCGGTCGAGTCTGATTGCGACGCCAAGACGGGCCGCTGGCTCCACCACCGCGGCTTGGAGGCCGATTCAATCTGCCTGGATTTCCCTGTTCACCGAAGAAGATTCCCTGTTCCGGATCACAGGGAATTTGTGGTTACGACCTCGGAAATGCTCGGGAAACTCGGGCCTGATTTGCCGAGAGAAGGCTGAAATCGGAGAAATTCCCTGTATTTTCCCTGCTTGACAGGGAGCAGACCACGGAGACGAGTTCGCCCCCGACTCCCCCCACCGCCACCCAGTCTTCTGTTGCAGAGACTTTCCGCATACATCCAAGGATGGACAGAGAAAAATACGCGATTCCGCGGGGTCTTGGCGGTTGGGGTCTGGTGAACCGGAACCGGAGACGGCGGGTTTGGAGCTCCATAGGCGTCGCGGCGCGCGTTTATCTCTGTTGCCAAGCGCGACGGTTCGGATTGTTCAGCGAAGCCGAATCGAAAGCTCGGATCAGCATCGCTCCCGATCGGCTGACGTTGTGCTTGGGTTCGTGTCTTGAGGGCAAGCTGGACGAGGCGGACGCGGGTTCGATTCCCGCCGCCTCCACCAATTTCCATTGGAATTTCAGTCACTTGTAGAGTGCCGTTTTGCTCTGCACTCCACCCGCACTCCAGGGCTGGTTCGACTCCAGTCCC
>PVBE010634024.1_pt1 | contig 16535 bp, 14 predicted proteins | sample 1631181 | NCBI WGS metagenome assembly PVBE01 (sample SAMN08397723, study PRJNA350692) | Marine metagenome, whole genome shotgun sequencing project. | isolation source: water | place: Pacific Ocean | collected 2012-04
CAGTCGTTTGGATGCTGCAATTACTGAGCTTATTTCGTCCTTAAGAAAATTGCCCAATTTCTCCCAATATTACATTTTGTTTTACTCATCAAATGTAACAGAACCGCCATCGCAATTAGGTTGGAATACCGCAAGACGTTCGACCTTGAATCGCATGATCAATGAAATACACAGAGTTCAAGCACAAGGTGGCACAGTGCCAGCTCCTGCTTTTCAAAAAGCAATGGAGTTGAACCCACTTCCAGACGTTATTTTCTTTCTTACAGATGGCCAAATCCCGCCTACTTTTATTGATGAATTACGTGCGATGTTACCAAGTGGAAAACGAGTTGTCGTCCATGCTGTTGCATTTGGTAGCGGAGCGGATATCAATCAAATGAAAGATATTGCTAAACTCACAGGGGGACAATATAAGTATGTTAATCCGGGAGGTTCTCCGTGATGCAACGCTTGTTCTTTTTACTCTTTTTTTGTATTAGTGCAGCAAAAGCAGATGTTGTTCTTTTGCGTGATTCAACTTTAGCAATTAATTGTGATGTGATCAGTTGGAGTAAAGAAGGGTTGCGAATTTCTAGAAGTGAACAGGCTGCGCAGGAGGTTATTCCTTGGCATTCAATACGCGATGTTGAAGGAGAGTCTGTTGGTGTTGGGCTTATCGCGCACCTTCAGCGTGGTGAAATGCTTTGGCGAGCAAAGATACGCCTTCTCAGAGGCGACATTGCTTTGGCAGCGCCACTTTTTAGAGAAATGTATCTGCAACTTAAGAGTGCTGATGGTGAAGATGCCTATCTTGCTTCTGAGGGTTTGTTGCGTTGTAATCTTGCAATTGGTAACTTAGAGGATTCGGTTGGACCGTGGCTTTCAGTTGTGGATCACTTGCAAGCTAATCAGAAAAGTCAATTGCAAGAACTTTCGCCAATCGTAGATACAACAACGTTTCTTTGTCCCCATCTTCCCCCAGTATGGAATGGGTTTGTTGTGCATAAAAAACTAAAATCTCTCACTGTTAAGAGTGAAGTGGCACGAGCGTATTACGAGCTACTAACGTCTCCTATTAAAAAGACAGCACAGCCACTCTCGGGGCCAGCCTTTTTGCAAGATGTTTTGTTCATTATGGATTCTGGCGATTACACGTCTACGTTAGAGATTGAGAAACTGCAAGAATGGCAACAGGTTTGGTTCCTCTACGCTCAAGCGATTCAGTTGCTTACGTTAGATAAACAGGATGAAGCTTTATTAAAATTTGCGGAAATTGCAGCGTTACATGGTAAAACGCAACCGTGGTTAGCTGGCGCCTCAATGTTTGCATTGTCTAACACGTTTACAAAAGCAGGAAAAGATAAAATTTCAAAAAATATAATGAATGAATTTTCAAGAGTATTACAAAACCACCCTTTAAGGAAGGAACGATGATGTTTGGATCTTATGTACTGTTTATCATAGCTCAAACTGCGGAGAACTCTGATACTTCTTCGTATTTGGACACACTTTGGAAGGGTGGGCCAGTTGGTTACATCATTATGGCACTCAGCATTGGTGCGCTTGCACTTATTGTAATGCACTTTGTGCAAATCAGAAGAAAGAAGCTCTTGCCTGATGAGCAACTAACTGTTTTAGAGTCATACCTTGCTGGGGGTCAAGTCCAAGAGGCACTTGAATACTGTGTCGACCCAATGAACGATTCATTTTTAACTAGAATTTTGGCTGGCGGTTTGCTTCGGTATCAGCGATCCGCATTTGGTCCATTTGAATTAAAGAATGCACTTGAGGAAGCCGGAGAAGATCAAGCTGCAAGGCTTTATCGATCGACTGACGCTCTAGGTGTCATTGGAACCATCGCGCCATTACTCGGGTTACTTGGAACAGTTCTGGGTATGGTTGGGGCGTTTGAAACAATTGGACAGACCAGTACGAGTGGTCATGAGATGCTTGCAACAAATATTAGTGAAGCGCTCGTAACAACACTGCTTGGACTTATTCTTGCGATACCTTGTGTTGCTTTGTTTAGTTATTTTAGAAATCGCATCGATGGCTTGAGTTCAGAGACTGCTGGGGAAATTGAACGACTTGTTCTCCACCTCGAGGAAGCTAGAAGCGATTGATCATGCAATTTAGCAGAAAGCAAAATCAAGATTCAGCATCACTTGTTGAAATGACACCAATGATTGACATTGTTTTCTTGCTTATCATTTTCTTTATGGTTGCAGCCCAATTTGCACAGCAAGCAAGATTGGAGTTGAACCTTCCAGAAGAACTGGGCGAATCGCAGCAGGATGCACAAAACACAGGCCTTGTTATCAACATACGAGAGGACGGCGAAATTGTGTTAGAAACTGATGCGCCACCTATCACTATTGCGGTCTTAGATGAAAGAATCAAAGCAGCAATTGCTAATGAAGGCGCTCCGTGGGAAAGTTTACTTATCAGAGCAGATGAGAATGCGGCTTCGGCTTCTCTCAACGAAGTGTTGCGCCTACTGAACAAACATGGGCTTTCTGCGACAAGAATTGCTACGGAGGTTCCTTGATGCGGTTTGCAACAAGTCAGAGAAAACATAAGTTAAATCGAGCTGCCGTAAACCTTTCAAGCATGATTGATGTCACGTTTCTCCTTTTGGTGTACTTCATAGTCACCACAGTTCTTGCCACCCCGGAAGATCTTTTATCTCCAGCGCTCAAGGTCGAGGAAGGTTCTTCAATCTCGGAAGAGGAGCTTGATCCCCAAATTATCGAGGTGCGGCAGCAAGATGGACGCTCTGTTTATTCGATTGGCGCGCATTTGTGTTATGAACGCAACGAACTAGCAAATATTCTTGCGACCTTGCCAGTTGAACCTGGACTCATTATTCGCGTAAGCGATGAAGTTCCTGTGGGTTTTGCAGTGGCAGCTATACAAATTGCAAGAGATGCAGAATTTGAAAAGGTGACTTATGTTCCAGCAAAGTAAACATTGCAAGGTGCATAAAAACTTTGCTTGTTTATCTGTGATCATTGGACTATTGCTTTTTCATGCTAACCAAGCGGTAGGTGATGATGTATTAGGTGCATGGCTAAGAAGGATGGAATGTAACCAACTCCTCGCTTTGCATCTTGAAAAATATTTAGAAATTGGTTCAGCTAAAGAGCAAGCTGTTGCTGCGCAAGAATTGGCTGATCTTTATGCAACAATGCTAGTGAATGCTGATGATGAAACCCGTAAGACACTTCTTGAAAATGCAAAAGCACTTATCAAAAGAAAACCTGCACTTGCAACGACTGACTTAACGTTGCAACTTTTGCGAGGCAGTTATTTGTCTGCAGAGCAAGTTATCGAACAATTTAGGTTTAGAATTGTATCGCCTGAATCTCACGCGATTGCTATTTCCCAAATGAGAGAAGTTCACGGTGATCTTGCTATATTACGTCCAGGATTAGTTGAAAAACTTCGCAACTCAAGAGGCCAAAACAGTGAAATTCGTGCAAAAAATGCTGGTCTTTGCACAACTCTGCTTGCTTGGTCCGGATATTACTTGGCCAGACACGATCATGATCCAGACGCAGCCATCGCTGCATCTACGTTATTCGCGGAAGTACTCGGGGCGCCTCATGCAAGTTTGCAGGAGATCTCCACAGACTTAAGTATTTATGAATATGGTGCTAGAGCGTTACTTGGAATTGCACTTTGCAAAGAAGTTGCAAATGACCCAGCAGGCTCTGAACCATGGTTCGAGTTATTGGAAGAAAATGGTGTCTGGGATACCATTCGAAGACAAATTCCTTTATGGAGACTGCATGTACTCATAGATGCCAAACGCTGGGGAGATGTACTTGCTTTGGTTGATGAAGATGAAACAGCAGGTGGTCTCAGAGATTATTGGCTTCTTCTTATTGCTTCAAGGGCGTTGGAGGATTCGTATAACGTAAATGCAGAACTTGTTTCCGCTGCTTCTGTTGAACAGTTGGTTAAACTTGGACAGTTGAATATGGTTAGTGGGCTTGTCGACACTTATGGCCAGAAAGTTCTAGCCGAGACTAATTTTGTAGGGAAGTACATAGTTGCTGATTTGCAATACCAACAACTACGAAAAAAATGGGAAGAAGTGACACCTAGTGAGGATGTCGAAGTACGTGCTGAATTCGCTGCAATAGGATTGTTATTAGAAGAAGCTATTGCTTCATCTGATGCAGCGGAATTTCCTTTTGCGAAAGCGAATTGCAAGTTTTTGCTTGCCCATGCGAGATATCAAGCAGGTAATTTCGCAGCAGCGGCAGATACTTTTTATCAACTCTCCGTTGGCGCCCGTATGGAAGAAGCGCTTTGGATGGCAATAATTTCTTTGAATTACATCAATGATAGAACGTTTGAGCAAGAAGAATTAAGAGATTTATCGATTGAACAATATATTACTGCGTTCCCCGGATCAGAACGAGCAAGACAACTAATCGTACATCGGTCATTCGACGAGAATCAAGATCAACGGAGTCTTGATGAATTGCTTTCGATCCCATTTGACGATCCTATGTATGACAAAGCACGTCGCCGAGCAGAAGATTTATTGTACCTCGCTTGGAGAAACGCTCCCCATAGAGATAAAACAACTGCTGGTAATCACTATCTTGAAATTGCAAGACCTCTTTTGTTTATTGATGCGGGATCAAGAAATGAAGATTTTGCGCAAACAGTAAGAAGATCAAGAAGAATTTTAGATGTGGCGTTACATCAGCAGGTTAAACGCACACTTGCAGCAGAAAACGTTTTTAAACTGATCGAAGAGTATGAGATTGGTGAAGAAGATGTGCAAATAGAACTTCTTTACAGGGAACTGCAATTACTTTTGTTACAGAATAAATTGGAACTGGCATTGGATATAGGCAGATTACTACGGTCTGATTTTCCAGATTCTCCTTGGAATGATCATGCTGCAGTTTCTTTAATTAACGCTATGCGTGAAGCACCATTGGAGCAACAGGAGGTACACAAAAAGCAATTTTGTGCACTTGCAATTTCTTATCTCAAAACACGTACTACTAAGGAATTAGTAGCGCCTCGCCTTTTTTCTGTTGCCGTTGAAGTCGTGCAGAAAGGTGTTGAAGTACATACTCAAACACTAGAAGTCAGTTCTGGCATTGAGGCTCTCTCTTTAGTTAACCGTCTTTTAGAGGTTTCGCCACAAAACAAAAGTCTTTTAAGAAATGCAGCACTTCTCGAAGAATCTGTTGGCGAACGTGATTTGTCTCTTCAGCATTGGAAGAAATTAAGTAATGGTTTGTCTAAAGGCACAGAGGAGTGGTTTGAGGCTAGATATAAGTTCATTGCCCTTTTATTTCTCAAAGATCCAGATATGGCTGAGAAATTCTTTTTGCAACATATTGCACTTTACCCTGAATTCGCAACTCCGCCGTTTGATGAACATTTCAAGGAATTAGAAAACCGCATTAAGTCTAGAACAGTGGAAGAAGTGCAGCCATGAATTTAGAACGCGCTGCATTTATTATTCTTGGCATTCGCAACGCTACTGATCCAGCAAGTTTGCTTGGAATACCCAATTGGAACGGAAGCGTGCCTACATTAGAAGCAGCAATTAGAAAACGTGTTGCTCAAATTTTATCGCATCCACTCAGCCACTCTGATGAAGCCAGTCTAGTGCGCGAAGCGATACAAGAAGCTGGAATAATTTTAGCAAAACAATGTCATTCTGATTACAAAGAAGTCGAGAAAGAAAAGCATGAATTAACACAACTTGATCGATCAATTATTGCAGTGTTGGTTTCTGAAGGAGGGTGGAATCGGCAAAGCCGATCTCGACTTGTCGCAGTTTCAGCAGCGTATGGTTTAACGGTAGGCGGGTTATTACGAATTCTTACAGCACTAGCTGAATCTGCAAGATCTGGTGGTGGTCCCTTGTCACAAAAAAGTAGAAAAAGTAATTTGCCAGACCGATCTTGGGCAACACTTCCAATTGCAGAAAAAAAGCAAAATGTAGTTGATGAACTTATGGATGAGATGGCTAGTAAGTATCTACCTGAACTGAAAGAGTACTCAACTGCTACTACTATAAAATTATCGGCAATTTTTGGTTTGTTAACAATACTTGCGATTATTCTTGGACTAAGGGTGCTCACTCTTGCAAGCGAAGAAGCTCAGAGGGTCGCTGCAGCAGCAGCCGAAGCAGATCGCCAGCTCCATAATATTGTCCAGTCGAATTCTTCTTTTACTCAATTGCAACACCAAAATTGTTTTGCAATTTACCCAACTTTTGAAGAGGAAATATTTACTGAAGAAATTGGTGTAATGGTCGATGTCACTCCAGAACTCCCTAGAACTTTCAGAGATTTGAAAAACGTAATAGAAGTTTCAATTGCAAGAAGTGAAACTGTACCTGCGGACTTTTTATCCCGATGGGATGGAGCATTACGTACTATTTCTTCAGCATGGCCTTTTGTAGACAATCAATTACAAGAAGAAATCGGCACACTAGTCCATGACATAATCGCTGTATCGCCGCAAAGACCTGGGTTAACTGAAAAATTACTCAAGACATTTAGGGACATCTTGCGAGACGAGCAACAAGAATTTAATATTTTCAAAAGACCTTGGTTTTTTGGAGAACTCGCTAGGTTGTCATGTTCTAATGAATTGTTGCCTTCTACAAAGAAGTTGGTCAAAGAGGTTGCGCACAAATTTAGTCTCGATTGCGATGTGTATCAAATGAGACGAGAGGTAACTAGACTGCTTGGTATTGAACTTGTAAAGAGTACAGAACTTGTACAAGGTAGGTTTCTTCCATGGGAACAGTGGCTTGCCATCGTAAACCGAGAAACTGATACCACGTTGTCTACGTCCTTAAAACTGCAAGTTATCACATTTATTGTGCATAATTCTTTAGATCTCACTAGAGAAAGTGACACTCGGAGAGTGTTAGGTAGATTGTTGCAAGAAGTAGACTGGATCAGAAGCGATCTTGCACGTGAATCTCTTTTGCATATGTTTCTTGATGAGCAGGCGAGCGCGGTAGATCTTTGGGCTATCACAAATATGCTAGTTGATCGAAAAGCAATACCCTGGCTCCTCTCTGAGCACGCTATACAAATAGATGATGATTTATCCAAGAGAGAACAAGTAGAGAATGAATTACAAGTACTCTGGCCTCAAGTAGAAAGTACAAAGACCCAAGTACACACATTGTTAATTCCAGCAGGATTTGACCCAGCGCTCATTTTGGTTTGGGAAGAATTGACTTTACTCTGCGATGATAAATCTGCTAGTCCGGTTGAGAGATTTGTTCACGCTCGTAGGTTAAACGAAATAGCCGCAGCGATTTGGGTTGGAAGACCAAGCCGAGCATGGGAACTAGTAGATAACATCGATCAAGCTACTATGTATGAAGATGCACCCGCACTTCCTACCGGAGGGAGAAGCAGTGGGAAGTTACATCAAAGGTTTGCAAATACAAACCGTGACCCTGATGCAATGTTGGAATTGTTGAACTTTATACGAAGTTTAGAATATGCATCACTCCACCCTAGAGATGCAGCAACTGTTGTCAGAGCAGCCTATTTTTATAGTGATCTTGAAATACGAGAAGAAGCAGTTGCACTGATTTGTGATCAATTTTCTCGCAATTCTGATGTCGCAGTCGCAATCGTAAATGTTCTTACGAAGAATGCTAAGACACAGCAAGTTGAATCACTCGTTGCGTATTTAACAGACGTTATCCTCCCCCCCCGACATGATTCTAATTGGTTAACAACTGCTAGAAAAGCTTTAGTGCAACATGCTCTAACAGCAGGGAATCAAAATCTTACAGGCCTAGATGCTGCAGCAATTTCAGCTGGAATTTCTGCTCTAGGTGAATCGCTTATTGTAGACCCTTCTCGTTTGAGACCTATGCAAGAAATCGATGTTAATCAAGCGTATGACCGCTTGTTGCGTGCATGGAGAAAGAGGTTAGGTATTAATATTCCTCTTAAGAATAAAAATTCTAGTAATGTGTTGGAGAACCAACTTCGCCAGCAACTGGAATACATTCAATTACTACTTCAGTTAGAGTTAGTTTGGAGTGGAGAAAAAAGTATGACTGATGATTTGAAAAAAATTGGTACTTCACAAACACTTGTAGAACAAATTTCAGAGGCAGAAATTGCTTCTCTACGAATTTGGAAGCGGATGCTCCAACTTGCAAAAGAAGAATTTGATGGAGGCGTTTCACAATGATGTCCGATTTTATTATAGGTACAGTTGTGTTGCTATCTTCAGCCTTCTTTGTTTCTGAACCTGTGCAGTTTGATGGCTCTGATGGGATGGCTTATATCGAATTAGCGGAGGACGTACTTGCTGATGGTACGAGCGAAAGAGCTATTCAAATAGCAAGAAAATGCTATGTTTTAGCAGCAGTTGTAGACCCGCAATTTGAACGGTCGGCAATGCTAGGATTGATTGAAATTGAGGATAACGCACAAAGGCTCGAACAACTCATCGCTTCGTTGCCATCTGGTAACTTACTTCTAGGCGAAGTAGTCGTGCATGTAGATGCAGTTCGACCTTCGGCTTCACCGGAAGCAATATTTGCAGCTTGTAAAGAAGTGCAAAATCTTCGATTGTTAGACAAGATACAACTCTTGGAAAGAGATAGTCAACAATTAGAGTTGCTTCGATATGCTTCACTTTCTCTTCCACATGCGTTGCGTCAAATACTGCTCGAAGGTGGTAAAGTTCCAGTCAATCAAAAAGTTGAGAGTCAGACATTGAAGGCGGAGTTGCAATTATTAGGTAGTACCACGCAATGGTCCGCCGCAGTATTAGTTGAAGGGAATGTTCCACTTGATGTTGCAGGGACCATTGATTTAGCTGCACTTATTGGAGTTGACACTTCAACCTTTATTTTTAAAAACGGAAGATGGTTAGCCCCGTAGTCAAGAATCTTTGAAGTAGAAGTTGTACTTATTTTTTAAGACTGGCATGACATCTTCAACAGCATTCGGAGTTGGGATCAGCCAGTATGCCCAATCCGTATCATGTGGAGGCATTGCGAGTTCAAGTCCATCCCGAACAAAACGCTTGAGGCGCCTTGTAGATAATTGATCGATAAACTCATGTGTAAGTTGCGTGGCGATCATAATATCCTCTGGAGAGGGAACCACAATAGCTAGTGGTTCTTCGCAGTCTTTTGCGAAAAAAGCAACGGACCAAAACCAAGCTTCTCCATACCAGTGTGGTCTAATATCGATGTCGCCTAATGCTTCAATTTTAGTGATTGCTTTATCGAAAGCCTTTTTGGCATCATTGATGACTAATTTTCTAAGTTCTTCAATAGTTGGCGTATTGAATTCATCGGTCCATTTTGATGGGGGGGCGTATTTTGGCATAGGGTACCTCTGCAAGTGCGGCGTGGAATCGACCATGATAGCATACGCTTGAAGGACATTACAAGTGACAGACACACCACCACAATCAGAAGTTGACATCTCATCATCATCTATTCTCCTCGTTGACGACAACGCTCAGAATCTGGAACTCATGCAGGCTTTCCTTGAGGAACTGCCATGTACGATTCAGACCGCCTCTGATGGCATCGAAGCAATTGAGAAAATTGAACGCAACATCCCAAATTTGCTGATTCTCGATGTCATGATGCCTCGAATGAGTGGATTTGAGGTTTGCCAGAAAGTTAAATCTCAACCCTCGACCAGAGATATTGTGGTGATCATGGTGACTGCTCTGAATGAAGTAAGTGATTACGAGCGGGCTGTAGAATGTGGGACGGATGAGTTTATCACGAAGCCAGTAAATAAACTTGAATTGCTTACTCGGGTTCGCACGCTTCTAGAACTCTCCTTGGTGAAGCATGGGTTCAAATGCGATTGAGAGAATCTTTGTCTAAAAGTTCAGATGACCACCACCAGTCTCGTTTAGTGAAATAGTCAACCTCATATTTAATGATTGCAAATTGGCACTTGACCACCTTGAGTCAACATCTTGTACGACAGCAGCCTGTCCCACAATCTGTGAAAGGTGGCGTTGGGAGTGTTGCTACCTCTGACAAAGGGGGGAACAGGCTGCTGAGCAGTCTGGACTGATTTGGGTAAGAATTACGCTGCTGGGCGGCGTGTGATCACAGCAGGGGTGTCGCTCATTCGAACCCATCCACGAGTTCCACGTGGCTCTAGGGTGATGAGAAGATGCTCGTAGTATCGACGTAGCGCAGATAAGTCAAAGCCAGAGAGCCAATCAATAGGCGCGGTGGGGTTTAAGCGGCAAATTGCGTCGATAACTTGATTCTTTGTAAGCATTGGTGTTTCCTTCCTTATTGTTGTGATAGGAACGAAATCGGGAACATCTATACTATCTCTTGAGCTGATAACGCACTGAAAATCTAGCAAATGAACCAATATTTTGAACTACCACGATCGGTAGTATCACATAGCAAACAGCACCCACAAGATGTTGTGGGTGCTGAGAAATGAATGCTCAATTTTTTTTTTTGAGGTCAGAAACGGACGTTATATACCAGGAACAGATCGACGATCCCGCACCTATATTTACTTTCTCTAAGTGCCCCGAGATAGGCTCCTTCGGTATTGGCGTACCGTAACTGTTTGACTGCTACAACCTGTAAGAAGAAGCAAACAGATTAAGAGGATCCACAGGTGCATGAACAGCCACAGCTTCCTTTCGAAGCAGAAGCATAGATCGCTTCGACGGCAGGCCAATTGACAACATTCCACCACGCGGAAACGTAATCAGGACGGCGATTCTGATAATGTAGATAGTAAGCGTGTTCCCAGACATCGAGCGCAAGCAAAGATGTGCATCCGCACATGCCTAAATCAACCATGAGTGGGTTGTCTTGATTCGCTGTGGAGCAAACACAAAGATCGCCTGACCCGTTGACAGTGAGCCAAGCCCAACCAGAGCCGAAGCGAGTTGCAGCAGCATTTGCAAATATTTCCTTGAGTTTATCTAAGGAGCCAAATGTAGCATCAATTTTGTTTGCTAAATCTCCGCTTGGACCACCACCGCCTTGAGGGTTCATGATTTTCCAAAAAAATGTGTGATTCCAATGGCCGCCACCGTTGTTACGTACTGCTCCACGGATATCTTCTGGGAGTTTATCTAAGTTTTTAACCAACTCATCAACACTGGTGTTCGCCCAATCGGTTCCTTCGACAGCTGCATTAAGTTTTGCAACATATCCGGCGTGATGTTTCGAGTAATGGATCTCCATCGTACGAGCATCAAGATGAGGCTCTAATGCGTCAAATGCATAGGGTAATTCTAATTGTGTAAAAGTCATAGTTACTTTTCCTTTCACACCTATTGTACTTGTTGTGAGATCGTATGAAAACCTGCGCTAAAAGAATCATGCATACTTGTTGTTCCGTCAGACCAAAATATCTTGATATCTTCTATTGCTGTTTCGCCTGCAAGCCCGATGTGAATACGCGCGTCATTTGCTGCCAAGTAACTCCAACTTGATTGGACAGGAAACGATATTCTTCTGTCTGCGAGCGTTGCTGCAACGACAGTTCCAATAGCTGGTTTTCCATGTTTGTCTTTGATAGTAAGAGACACAAAATTACCACGCTGTTCAACTTGGTTTATCAAGAGATACGCGGGTGCATCGCGGTTGATCACGAGCACATCTATGCCGCCGTCATTGTTTACATCTCCGAATACTGCTGCTCTGCTAGTGTGAACAAGTGAAGAGTCCACGCTACCTTTAACAAGAGTCCAGCCGTTTGTATGCCCACGTAGCAAATAATTCTCTTCTGCAAATGGATCATCAGTTGTTGGTGTGCCTATTTGCTGTACTAAGCCATTTGCTTCGTACAAATCGAGGACGCCATCGTTGTCAAAATCAACCCATCCTAAGCCGAATCGAGTGGCGTGCCTTGTTGCTGTGCGTATCCCTTGCGAAGCAGTTGCGTCAGTAAAAAAGTTGCCCTCATTTCGATGTAACGAATCACTCTCGCCTGTAATATTACATACAAGGATGTCTAAATCGCCATCAGAATCAAAATCTGCACTCGTTAATCCCATGCCTGCTTTTGGCTGTCCTTCATCATCAAGTGCGCAGCCTCGCTGTGGTGCAACATCTGTAAACGTCCAATCACCGTTGTTCATCCACAACTGATCCGCCATTCCATCATTGGCAACAAATATGTCAATGCGTCCGTCACCGGTGTAATCATTACATAAAATTCCTAGTCCAGTGCCTAATCGCGTTCCAATGCCTGCAGGTTCAGAAAGATCTGTAAAAGAACCGTCACCATTGTTTCGATAGAGCACATCACGAGCAGGGGCCATGTAATTGGTGGGCGAGCAATAGTCAAGTACTCCCTTGTCATTAAAACACTCCAACTCTAAGGCATCAGTCCACACTAGATAGTTAGTCGCGTATAGATCGAGATCCCCATCTTGGTCGAAGTCGGCAAAAGAAGCACTTGCTCCCCACCCTTGATCATTCACTCTCGCTGCAACTGAGACATCTTCAAAAGTGCCATCTCCGTTGTTTTTGAGAAGTACGTTTTCTCCAACATTTGTGATGTAGATGTCTACGAATGAATCATTGTTGAAATCACCTATTGCGACTCCCATTCCATATCCTGTGTCACCAGTGTTCGACAGTAAAGTGACGTCTGTAAACATTCCATCATCATTTCTAAGAAGTACGTTTGACTCAGTTTTCAATGAGCCAAGATGTCCTCCTTGAATAAAATATAAATCTAAATCCCCATCATTGTCATAATCTAGCATTGCTGCGCCCCCGCCAATAATTTCCGGCATATTGAACTTGCCAGTGTCTCCGCTGATCCAGGAAAAGTCGACACCTCTTTCACTCGCTTCATCTAGGAGCCAAGGCTGAATGTCATGCGATTGAGGAGGACGATCGTGGAGTTCTTCTCCCGAACAATGCAATAAAAATAGCGAAAGAAGGGCAATGCGTTTCATTGTTTACTTCCTTGCTGAGAAATGGAGTTGGCGGCTCGCTGAAGATGAGGATCATTTGGAAATTTTGAGAGAGCTTTTTGCAGGATGCGTGTAGCTTCACTCGGTTGTCCAATTTTTGATAGCGAAACTACAAGCCCTCCAATACTAAGCGTTGCATTTGGTGTTGTTTGAATAACCAGTGCAAACTGATCGGCAGCTTTTTCATATTTTCGCAAATCTAGATACGACATACCAAGCATTTCACGATCAGATGGATTATTCGACCCGATAGCGATCGCTTGTTCAAAATGCCTTGCAGCTTGTTGTACATTCGCGCCTCGAAGTGCTATTTTGCCAGCAAGAGAGTGTGCTTGAGAATTAGTGGGTCGCAACTCTATTGCTTTCTTGATGTACCCCTCCGCTCGGCTAAGGTTACCGCTTTGAAATAAAATTTGCGCCATCGTCAATTGCGCTTCCGAGTGATTTGGGTTCCAGCGAATCGCGTCACTACAACTTTTTGTTGCGTCACTTATCTGATTTAATTGCAATTGAACATTTGCAAGGTTGGTTAATATTGTTGGATGCCTAGGATTTAATTTCGCTAATAATGCAAGCGAAGTTAAAGCGCCAGTTGGATTGCCGTTGTCAAGTTTAGCGATTGCTTCAGAGATCTTTGCTGCAAATCCTCTCTTGTAACCAATCATTTCGTCGAACCATGGGTCTTCCCATTTTGGTGGAGTTACACCTGTATTAAGAAGTAGAGGAGTAGCCTTTTCAATCAACCCTGCGCGTTGGTAAGCAGTTCCTAGAAGATAAGAAAGGTACGGGTGATTGCCGCCGCGATTTCTGATGTCTTCTAAAAGGACAATCGCCTCGTTTGCGTTGCCCATTTGAAGTTGCACTCGCGCGATCCCCACCATCGCTGCGACTGCTTTAGGGTTCGCTTCAAGAGCAAGACGAAACGCAATTTTTGCGTCTTCTAATTTGCCAAGATCTAGCAACCAATACCCTCTACGCCAGTAAGCAGGAGTGTAATTCTCGTACTGTGAACAATTGGAAATAGCTTGGTCGTACTTTCCAAGCTTTGCAAGTGAAAGCGCGAGCCAATATCTTGATTTAGTTGGGGTGTTAGGTAAGTTGATCGCTGCTTCATAACATAGAGTTGCATCTAGATACATTCCGTGCGCTTGCAGGTACAGTCCTAGCGTAGTCCAATTTTCTGCAGACCCGGTTGTTTGCACGTCTTTGATTGCCCGTTCGATTGCGGCGCTTGCTTCGGGCGCAAGTTGAGACATGTCGATCGTTGGGACTGCTACTTCCTGTCTAGTATCTGTGCAACCAAAGAAGAGTAGTAAAATAATTGCAATGCAGGGAGTTCGCATAGTGTTATTGTAAAGAAGAAACATGTAACGGTTCTCCGCATTCTGGGCATAACTTCTTATCAGTTCCAGTAAGGTCATATGCACATTTTCTGCAAGTAGGAGATTCGAACACGATTTTAAAACGCAAGTTGCATGTAGGACATGTACTTTTGCCCTGCGGGATGTGCAATGTTGTCTCGCACCTCGGGCAAATAGCATCGAGAGGTTGTGTAGATTCGGAAATGTTCATGCTCATCTTTAATACTTGTGTAATAAAAACAGCAAGGACAGAGGTGCCACCTAATATTGAAGATGCAATTGCCAGTCGAAGAAGCAGGTCAGAATTATTCCCTGTTAACTCGGTCCATGCATAAATAAAGCAGAGTGCAATAGCAAGCGCTGCAAGTGAAGTAGCAGTAGTTTCAACTTTCGGCATTGCATATACTTGTTTTCTAATAGTAAGTAGATTCCAGAGAGCAAGTGAGCAAGGGATCCAAGCAGTAACGAAGATGATCGCGAGAGGAGTCGCATGTAATTCCCAATCGTCGACTGTCGCGCCGTACCACTGCCACATCAAGCACGTAATCGTGAGTATAAGAAGTGAAGGAACTGAGGAAGGCCATCGAACTAGCAGAAGCGCGGCAACAGGTGAACACCAAGCTAAAGGAATAGCAATCGCTTCAATATAGTTATACGTGCCAATGCCACCTCGCCAGATATCAAAGATCCATAGAAGAATCAGTAGTACCCAGGACGAGATCAAAAATATGCCGGCACGTTTCCAACTCTTATGTGTGATCAATGCAGCGCCAAGTGAAATGGGTATGCCACAGAAAAATACAATGACTGCACTCAAAGCAAAGTGCTCGATCACGTTATTTCGAATAGAACTAATAGCGTCGAGCCAAATAGTGAAAAAGACAAGCGGCAAGACTATGCAGACGATGATTCCAATGCTTGTGCCAAGGGGTCGAGTCTTTGGGTTTTCCAATGCTCGAACTGCTGAGAGCATAAAGCTAGCACTAAAACCGGTAGTGATTGCAGTGCCAAGTAATCTCCAGAGGATGCTCGAGTTTGTTGGGACAAATACTGCAACAATTCCTGTTAAGGCTGCAAATGCGAGTGAATAGTAGAGAACACGAACAGCAATCAAACGATAGTTCATTTGCGGTATAGTAGTAGAAGTAACCTAATCAATGCAGATAGATAAATCGTCAATTTGGTCTGGATCAAGTTGGAACCAGCCATCGCCGTAATTTGTAGAGGAAGTGCCATCTCCATTGGGTGAGCACATCCAGAGGAACCAACAATCTAAGCCATCGCTATTCGATTGCACTGATATATGATCAAAAGCAGTCGTTGCAAAGTTGAAATCATATTGAATAAGTTCATAGACGCCACCAAAGAGTTCTCCTGTGGGTGTGCGAACTGGTGTAATCGTTGCTTGTTGATCAACTACTGCACCTGGCAAACCTGTGCCATCATCCTCGAACGTTGTTACCTTGAAAGAGGATAAGTTATTACACGTTTGCCATCCGCCCACATTGATTGCTTCGAAGCCCCATACCGTAAATGAATTCATCGCATCTACTTGTACATTTGCAGCAGACTCAAAGTAGTAACCATTGGTTGGGTCATCAGCAGATGTTCGAACTCTCCAAAGCGGATCTCCGCTTGTGAATGGACTTTGGCTCACCGTTGCATCAGGGCATAGTGGTTCTTCGCACACAATATCTGCGCAAAACGTATCTGTGATCCAAGAACCCATAAGTGCTTGGCAATCCGCTTCGCTCATTTCTCCAACGCAATCTCCAAGTACACAGCACCCACCAAATGCATCGACACCAGCTGGAAGTATTGAAATGGTTCCTGTGCCAGTAGCACCTTTCCATCCACCTACGCGTAAGTAGTACGTTTCACCTGAAATTACATCGTACTCAAGTGATGAATAGAATGGTTGGCATCCAGTTTCAGCCGTGCCATCGCCGTTACATGCAACTTGGCTTTGAGCATCTGAACAGTTGCCTTGATATAGAACGATTGATGTGTCGTAACTTTCTGGGTCGCATGTGCTAAATCGGTACGTAGCATCATTAGGTGCGAGGAAGGAATACCAAATGTCTGGGCTGCAAATCCATTCACCGAAGTCATTGAATCCGCACCAATTAAGGTTGAGGCAATCTTGATCATCAGTTTGAAGTGCACTTGCTGTAGCGAGCGTTGTGTCAAAAGGTGTTTGTCCAATAAACAGTTCTTCTGCAGTAG
>PVBE012937554.1_pt1 | contig 16535 bp, 14 predicted proteins | sample 1631181 | NCBI WGS metagenome assembly PVBE01 (sample SAMN08397723, study PRJNA350692) | Marine metagenome, whole genome shotgun sequencing project. | isolation source: water | place: Pacific Ocean | collected 2012-04
CGTCCGTCAGATCGCGGTAGACGAAGAGCGCCTCCCCCATGCGGATCAGGGAGCCGACCTCGCAGTCCGCGCCGTTGGCGGGCACCTTCCAGCCGTTGACCTGCGTGCCGTTGCGGCTCTCCAGGTCGTTGACGCGGAGCAGACCGCCGTCGCGCGCCCGCTCCAGGCGGGCGTGCGCGGCCGACATGCCGGGGATGTCGATGGAGATGGAGCACTGCGCGCCGCGGCCGACCGTCATGCGCGCACCCTCGAACGGATGCGCTACGAGGCGGTCGTCCGGACCGGAGGGGTGGATGCGCAGCAGGTAGGCCCGACGTCGGTCGCTCACACCCCTGAAACTACCTGGGTTGACGGGTGAAGGCACCCCGCATACGGTCCCTCCCCTTCCCAGGAAGGACACCATGCACGCACGCAAATTCGTCGAGGAACATCCCGATCTCATCCGCCAGGCCCTCGCCGCGCGGTACCACGAGTTCGACCTCGACTCCCTGCTGGAGCAGCTGACCGCGCGCAAGGCGATCCGCGCCGAGTTGGAGGCCCTCCAGACCGAACGGAACACCGGCAGCAAGCAGGTCGGCGAGCTGTTCAAGGCGGGCAAGCGGGACGAGGGGCAGGAGCTTCGGGTGCGCCTGGGCGAGCTGGGCAAGAAGGTCGCCGAGCTCGAAGGCACCGTGAAGGAGGCCGAGGCCGCCATCGACGATGCGCTCATGTCGCTGCCGAACCTGCTCGCGGACGACGTGCCGATGGGCAAGGACGACGCCGACAACACCCTCGTCAAGACCGTCGGCGAGCCGCGCTCGTTCGACTTCGACGTGGTCGACCACCACGACCTCGGCGTGACCCTGGGGATCCTCGACTTCGAGCGGGGCGCCAAGATCACCGGGGCCCGGTTCACGGTGCTTCGCGGCGTGGGGGCCCGACTCAACCGCGCGCTGGTTCAGTGGATGCTGGACGTTGCCGTCGAGCAGCACGGCTACACCGAGGTGCTGCCCCCGTTCATCGTGAACACCGACTCGCTCCTGGGCACGGGCCAGCTGCCGAAGTTCGGCGACGACCTCTTCCGCCTGCAGAACCCCGACCACTACTGGCTCGCGCCGACCGCCGAGGTGCCGGTCACGAACCTGCATCGCGACGAGATCCTCGGCGCCGCCGACCTCCCCCTGAAGTACTGCGCCTACACCCCCTGCTTCCGCGCCGAGGCGGGCAGCTACGGGCGGGACGTGCGCGGGCTCATCCGGCAGCACCAGTTCGAGAAGGTCGAACTCGTGCAGATCGTTCCCGAGGACGCCAGCGAGGCGGCTCACGAGGAGCTGACGGGGCACGCCGAGGCGATCATCGAAGGGCTCGAGCTGCCGTACCGGCGCGTCACCCTGTGTTCGGGCGACCTGAGCTTCTCGGCGTGGAAGTGCTACGACCTCGAGGTCTGGCTCCCGGGCCAGAACGCGTACCGCGAGATCAGCTCGTGCAGCAATTTCAAGGACTTCCAAGCGCGCCGGGCCTCGATTCGATACCGCCCCGGGGCCGGCGCCAAGCCGAACTTCGCCCACACCTTGAACGGGTCGGGGCTCGCCATCGGGCGCACCCTGCTGGCGATCCTGGAGACCTACCAGCAGGCCGACGGTTCGGTGGTGGTGCCTGAGGTGCTGCGCCCCTACATGCGCGGCATCGAGGTCATCGAGCCGGCCTAGATTCCCCAGCCGCCGCTGACGACGACGTTGGTGCCGTTGACGTAGCCGGCGTCGTCGCTGAGCAGGAACGCCGCCGCGGCGGCCGCCTCGTCCACGGTTCCGATCCGCTTGGCGGGGATGTGCTTGATCATCGACTCCAGCTCCGCCGGCGTGGCCGAGCCGCTGTCGATGAAGCCGGGCGAGATCGTGTTGGCGGTGACGCCCCACTTGCCGCCTGCCTTGGCGAGGGTGCGGGTGAGCACCAGCACGCCCACCTTCGCGATGTAGTGAGCCGCGACGAAGGGGTTGGCCTGAAGCCGCTCCGCGTTCGCCATCGAGAAGGTGATGATCCGGCCGAAGCCGCGCTCCTTCATCCCCGGCAGGGCCGCCTGGGCGAGGAAGAACACGGGGTCGAGGTTGTTGGTGAACATCGAGCGCCAACCCTCGGCCGTCTCCTTCAGCAGCGGCACGCGGTGGTAGGGCCCGGAACAGACCACGAGGGCGTCGATCTCACCGGCGTCCTCGATCAGCTTCGCGGCCGCCGTGGGGTCGGAGACATCGGCCTGCAGCCACGCCGCGCCGCGGACCTCCAGGTCCTCCGCGCGGGACCGACGTCCCGCGATCGTGACCCGCCAGCCGTCGTCCAGACAACGCGTCGCGATGCCGTATCCGATGCCGCGCGCACCGCCGATGATGAGGGCATGTCGAGCCATGGCGGGAGCGTACATGAGCTCCCCCGATCTTTGACTTGATCGGCTCGGACGACTCGTGGTCTTGTGATCTCATGCTGCGACAGAGGGGATGCGTCCTCCTGGCGCTGCTGCTCTTCGTGGGGACGGGGGGTTGTGGCCCCGGGGACTTCGAACGAGTGGAGGAGGCTCCGGCGCCGACTCCTGAGCCGGGGTCCGCGCTCGACTGCCCCGAGATCGCCGACTGCACCGGCTACGAGTGCGGGGTCGAGCCCGTCTGTGGCAAGGAATGCGGCACCTGCGACGACGGCTCCGTCTGCATCGATCGCCTGGAGGAGGAGGACCCCCTCGCCCGCACCGAGTGCTGCGTGCCGGAGAGCTGCGGCGACCTAGCCGCGGTCTGCGGGGTCCACGACGACGGCTGCGGCGGGACCATCACCTGCGGCACCTGCCTGAACGGCTCCGCCTGCGCCAACGAGGACGGCGGCTGGACGTGCGACTGCGTGCAGATCAACGACGGCGGCGCCTGGCAGATGGACGTCGTCACGACGATCCTGACCGTGCACCTGCTCATCGATGGCGAGGCTCCGCCCCTGACGGCGAGCACCGAAACCGACTTCGGAGCGGTCGTGCTCAAGCCCGCCGGCGGCGACCACGCCGTGCTCTGGGATTCGATGTACCGCGGCACCTGGGATCACGACGAGGGGGCCGCGCGCGAGACGGTCGATGTCCGCCTGATGCCCGGTCCCTACGACGTCTACTACAAGCGGGTGGGCAACGATCCGACCTCGGTCTGGCCGCTCAACGAACTGACGCTGCTCGCCTCGGACGTCGACGTGCCCGAAGGCGACGGCACCGCCATCGAGATCGACCTGACCCCCATCCGCCTTCCCGTCGACTTGCGGCTCGCGGGGGTGCCCCTCCGGGATGTCCCGACGGTCGAGGGCCAGGGCGTGATGCTCGAACTGCGGACCGCCGCTGACGACGGAGGCCAGTGGTGCGGCCTGGAGAACCCGTACCCCGACTCCGCGCCGGTGTACGTGCGTGGCGACATCGTCGGCTGGCACGACGACATGGACCCCGTCGAGGTCACGCTCCTGCCCGGCTCCTACGGGCTGTACTTCTCCAACAACCTCCCGACCGTCAACGGCAACACTCCGTTCGGCGGGACGCAGTGGCCGCTGGGGTGGAACGTCAGCGTGGCGAACCTGCCCCTGGGCGAAACGGCGACGGAGCTGACGGTCGATCTGCCCTTCACGGAGGTCACCATCGACGTCTCCCTGGAGGGCGCGCCGGTCGGGTTCGCTGACCTGTTCGGCCCGGACGAGCCGGCTCTGCAGGTGCGTCGGGTCGTCGGCAACTCCGATGAAGGACCCGGCCATGGCGGGTTGGTGGAGCGGCCTCCGTGGCTCGACCTGCCGCCGCTGTACGAGGCCGCCTCCGAAACCGTGGGGCTCCCCCTCACGGTGCGTCTCTTCGACGATCTCTACGAGGTCGCCTACCGCAACGACCGCGAGTCGTACGACACCGGCGAGCCCCCGAGTGAATGGCCCGCGAACACCGGCCTCGTGGCCGAGTTCACGGCCGCCGACGGGATCCTGCTGCCGCTGGACATCGAGTCGGTGGAGATCGAGTTCCAGACGACGCTCGCCGGCGAGGAGCTGTCCTCCGGCAACACGAGCGCCTCCAACCACGGCCGCCTGATGCTGAAGTCCGCGACCACCTTCTCGCCGGCGTGGTCGCTGCCGACCTTCATCGACGGCTTCGGCGCCGTCGACCCGGTCCACGTCCTCCAGGTGCTCCCGGACCGGTACGGCCTCGGCTACACCTCCGAGGACCGGTCCGCGATGCCCGACTGGCCCACGAACCTGACCGGCGGGGTCTTCCTCGAGGACGTCGATTTGACCGCCGACGGCGCCCTCGCGGTCGACATCCCCGTGGTGGAGGTCGACCTCGTCGCGAGCTACCCCGGCGAGGCGACGGGCACGCCGGCGTTCCGGCTCGCCAACCCCCAGGCCGAGACCGTCACGAGCTGGGAAGGCTACGGCTGGGTTCCGGACCCCACCGCCGAGGCGGCGCTGATCGACTACGAGCCCCTGCGCGTCGTCCCCGGCTCCTACCGCGGCGTGTACGTGCCGAGCGCGGACGAGCTGGCGTGGCCGCACGCGACCATGCTCCTGTGGGAGGAGCTGGAGCTGACCGGTGATGTCGTGCTGCCGATGGACTTGAACTTCCGCCAGTTCGCCGTGCACTGGACGCTGGACGGTGAGACCGAGACCGGGCCGCTGTCGACCGCGCAGGATCACGGCTCGATCCTGGTGACCAAGCCGGAGCCGCCGCGATCGAGCTTGAACGACATCGCCAGCATCGGCGGGAGCCACGCCGTGAACCTCCCGCTGGGCTCCTACTTCATCCATTACTACCCCGCGCAGGAGCTGTTCCCAGACCCCGACGGGGCCGCCCCCTACGCGACCGTGTGGCCGCTGACGACCGCCTCCAGCGCTGGCTGCCTGCTCGTCCAGTAACGTGACGGGATGACGGTCGCCGCCCCCGCCCCCGCCCCGCCGCCCCGCCACCCACCCCCGAAGAGCCCGCCAAGGAGCGCTCCCCGCTGTCGCCGCGCAACTTCGCGCGCCTCGTGCTCACCCTCGTCGGCCTGGTCTGGATCGCTGTCGGCCTCGCCGCGTTCGCCGACCCGGTCGGCTTCGTGGACATCGTCGACTTCCACCTCGAGAGCGCGACCGCGCGGTTGGAAGTGCGGGCCGTCTACGGCGGCATGTCGCTGGGGCTGGCGTTCCTCCACTTCGCCGCGGTGATCCGACGGAAGTGGCTGCAGCCGGCGCTGGTCATGTCGATCGCGACCCTCGGAGGGCTCGCCAGCGGTCGGCTCATCTCGCTGATCGTCGATGACTTCTCCGCCGTCGGGGCGGGCTTCATGGCGGGCGAGTTCCTCGGCGTCGCCTTGCTCGGCGCGGCGCTGTGGCGCCTGATGCGGGACAAATCGTAGGAAGATCACACCTGCGTGCCTTTTGTTCTGGCCCAGTCCTTGAAAGGGGTCCTAGAGTCTCATTGGAGAGACCAATCCGGAGTATCAGATGACCCGTATGATTTCGAAGTTGGCCGCCCTCGGTTGCGGCCTTGTCCTCGCCACCGGTTGTGCCCCTGAGCGCCCCGATGCACAGCCCGGCACCGAGGGCACCCAGCGCCTCGCCGTCGTGAGCAGCGGCACCGGTGGCGGTGCTGAGATTGTGATCATGAACGCCGACTCCGGTCGCGAGCTCGACCGCATCCAGACCGATCTGGGCAGCTGGACCACAGGCCTCGCGCGTCACCCCGACGGCTTCTTCCTCGTGGGTCAGGGCAGCTCGATCTTCGCCATTGACGACAACGGCGACCGTTGGCTGTTCAACGACGAGATGTGGGGCGGCATCCACGGGATCGCCATCACCAACTCGGACGAGATCACCGTTGGCAACGCCGAGGACGGCGTCACCAAGCTCGACGACGACGGCGAGATCATCATGCACAGCCAGATGGGCGGCACGTGCTTCATGGACTCCGCCGGTGACGCGTCGATCGACATCTACGGTCCCCGCATCGCCATCGCCGACAGCGACTCCGGCACCCTCGAGACCATCGCCACGGACCTCGGCTACAACACCGGTCACCTCGCGGTGGACGGTGGCGGCCGCTACTACGCCGGTTCGTACTACGACGGCGACGACGTCTACCTCGTCGAGGATGGCGACAGCGAGCACCTCGGCAGCCTCACGGAGATGGGCATCGATGGCGCCAGCTACATCAACGCCATGACCGGCGCGAGCAACAACTCCGCGTACGTCCTGTACGACGGCATCAACGGTTCGGGCATCGCCGAAGTCAAGGCCTCCGGCAACGCCTCCGAAGTCGTGATCGCCGAAGGCGAAGTCTGGACCGACCTGGTCGTCTTCTAGTCCGCATTGGAACTCGACAGACCCCGGGGCTCGCAAGGGCTCCGGGGTCTTGTCGTTCTGGTAACTTCCGGCGCCATGAACCGCCTCTCTTGCTTGTTGCTCGCCCTCGTCCTGCCCGCTTGTTCAGGAGGGTCGACCGATGCCACCCCGGCGCCGACGTCCGAGACGACCGCGGCGGCGACGCCCGAGGCGGCCGCGGAGCCGACCCCCGAGGTGACGCCGGCTCCCGCCGGGTCCGAGGGGCTGTCCGAGGGCGTCTCGGTGCAGGTCGACGAGGCGACCGGGTTCAACATCAACAGCAGCAACATCCCCACCGCCGAGGGCACCGTGCTGGGCGGCATCAACGCCTTCTGCGAGCCCGCGGACATCGACCACGTCCGGTTCGGCGGCAACATCAGCCCGCAGCTGAGCTGGGGCAACGCGCCCTCGGGAACCAAGTCGTTCGCGCTGCTGATGTTCGACCCGGACGTGCCGACGACGCCGGAGCGGGTCAACAAGGAGGGGGTCAGCATCCCCGAGGATGCGCCGCGTACGCGCTTCTACCACTGGGTCCTGGTCGACATTCCGGCCGCCCGCACCGAGATCCCCGAGAAGGCGGAGGGCAACGGCGTGACCGAGAAGGGCAAGCCGCAGGAGACCAACCAGTACGGCACCCGCGGCACCAACGACTTCACCGGTTGGTTCGCCAGCGACGACGCGATGAAGGGGACGTACGCCGGCTACGACGGTCCGTGCCCGCCGTGGAACGACAAGAAGATCCACCGGTACGTCTTCCAGCTGGTCGCGCTGGACGTGGAGACGTTGGGGCTGGAGGGCGCCTTCACGGGCGGCGACGTGATCACGGCGATGGCCGGCCACGAGCTGGCGAAGGCGTCGTTCACGACGGTCTACTGGGTCAACCCCGCGATCGTCGCCCCGCCCGCGAAGTAGCTACAGCAGGGTCGCCTGCAACGTCAGGGACGTCGTGGTGTCGATGGGCTTGAAGCCCTCCGGCGGCACGAAGTCGTAGGTCAGGGCGAAGCCGATCTTCACGCCCAGGATCTTGGTGATGTTGGCGCTCAGTCCCGTGATCGCCGCCAGGCTTCCGTCGAACCGCGCCGCTTCGTTGTCGGTGCCGCCCAGCAGGGTCTCGACCGACTGGCTGATGCCGAACGTGCCGTTGAGGTCGAGGGCGTAGGAGGCGAACAGCCGCGCGCCGACGAAGTTCTGCGAGGAGGGGTCGGGGATCGGGTCGCCCGTGTACTCGTCGTGGGTGTAGTTGATGCCGCCTTCCGCGGTCAGCGTGTGCTGGTCGGTGCTGACGAGCAGGTGGCTGTAGCCGAAGTTGGCGCCGATCTTGGCCAGCAAGCCGGCGAACGGGTCGTGGGAGGCCCCGCCGAGCACGTACAGCGAGTTGCGGTCCGTGAGGAACCGGTCGTAGCGCACGTCGCCGAAGATGCGGGTGGCGGTGTCGGTCCAGACGTCCTCGATCTTGCTTCGCCCGTAGGCGCCGCCGACCTGGAGGGCGAACTTGTTCTTGGCCCGGGTGACGCCGAAGGCGACGCGGCCGTTGGCGGTGATCGATGCGGTGTTGCCGGCCAGCCAGACGGCGCCCGCCTCGCCCACGAGGCTCACGACGGGGTCGTCCTCAGCGGCCTCTTCTTCAGCCGCGGGAGCATCTTCGGCGGCTGCCTCCTCGACGGCGGCGGCGGCTTCTTCGGCCGCGGGGGCCGCTTCCTCGGCGGCGGCTTCTTCGGCGGCGGGGGCCTCCTCGGCGGGGGCTTCTTCGGTGGTGGGAGCCTCCTCGGCGGGGGCTTCTTCTGCCGGGGCCTCGTCGCCATCAGCGGGGGCCTCGTCGCCATCAGCGGGGGCTTCGTCGCCTTCGGCGGGGGTCTCCTCGGCCGGGGCGTCACCCTCGGCGGGGGCTTCCTCGGTGCCTTCGTCCTCGGTCTGGGCGTAGGCGGGGCTCGCGGCCAGCGCGAGCGTCATCAGCGTGATCCACAAAGATCGCATCATTGTCCTCCTCCGCGCCCATATTGGCACGAACTACCGGGACGGATGAACGACGGTCTGCAGCTGGCCGGTGGATGCGCCTTCGACGACGGTCTCCTGGCCGTCGGTCCAGGCCACGCGGATCGTGACGTCAGCGTCCTCGTCGCCGAGGCCGAAGTGGAGCCGCGCGGGCCCCTGTCCCTGGCCGCGGAGGCCGAGGAGGTGGCGCTTGCGGGTCTGGGTCGCGGTCTCCACCTGCACCGTGGCGCCGTAGCCTTCGGCGTTGCCGGCGGTGCCCTGGAGGACGACGTCGATCCAGGCACCTTCGGTGCACTGGTTGATCAGGAGTTGGGGGATGCGGCCGTTGCCCGCGGTCGCGATGTCCAGGGCCCCGTCCCCGTCGAGGTCGGCCGCCGCCATGCCCCAGTGGCCGCGGTCGTCGTAGAAGCCGCTGGCCTCGCTGACGTCCTCGAAGGTGCCGTCGGGGAGGCCTCGCCACAGCAGGTTGGGGTAGTTCTGCGTGCGGTTCTCGGGGGCCGAGCTCTGGGCCGCGTCCAGCAGGCCGTCGTTGTCGAAATCGACCAACTCGATGCTCCAGCCGACCGTGCCGTGCGCCTCGACCGGCTCGTCCGGGACCAGGCCGTAGGCGAGACCGGACTCGATGAAGGTGCCACCGTTGGACACGTAGCAGGCGGGCGGGCCCAGATCGGTCACGCACCAGTCGAGGATGCCGTCGGCGTTCAGGTCCGCGCCATCGACGCCCATGGCCGCCAGATCCTGGTCGAAGCCGAGCTCGGCGGTGACGTCCGTGAACACGCCCCCGCCGTCGTTTCGGAAAATGGCCGAGGTGGGACCGACGTCGCCGAGCAGAAGGACGTCGAGGTCGCCGTCGTCGTCCAAATCCCCCACCGTCGTGGCCTGGATGTCGATCGGGGCGATCGCCGGAGTCAGGTCGATCGTCTCGGAGAAGTCACCGTCGTCCTGCAGCAGGATCCGGTGGGTGATCAGGTGGAGGTCGTCTTCGGTCCCCCCCTGAAACTGCGCCGGTGCGATCAGGTCCAGGTCGCCATCGCCGTCGACGTCTGCGGCCTGGTGGCTGACGAAGAAGAAGTCCTCCTCCGCGGGCTCGTTCCGCAGATCGACCCGATCGGCGAAGTGCAGGCCCCCTTCGTTCCGGGAGGTCTTCAGCCACCCGCGCCCGCCCTGAATCAGGTCCGGCAGGCCGTCGCCATCGAGGTCCACGGCGCTCAGGGTGGCGGGCGGGTCACCGCCCAGGTCGACCGCGTCCACGAGGGCTGTGAACTGGCCGGTGCCGTCGTTCTCGTAGATCGTGATCCCCTCGACGGTCGGCGACATCAGCAGGTCGATGTCCCCATCGGCGTCCAGATCGCGGGCGACCACGTTGGCGTGGCCGCCGTAGTCCGGGTCGTCGGGGAACGGGTCGAAGATCTCGACGTTCACGCCACGCTCGGCGGCCTCGTCCAAGAAGATCGGGCTGTCGAGGCAGGGTTCGGAGGGGGTGGTGTCGTCGTCGTCGGTGGTGTCGTCATCGTCGCCGGTGGCGTCGTCGTCATCGTCGACGACGTCGTCGTCGTTGGCGGAGTCGTCGTCGTCGGTGGGGCAGGCCGGGAGCAGGCCCAGCGCGAGGGCGAGCGAAGCGACGCGCGCTACCTCGCGCAACTGCATGAGAGTCGGATTCGCATTGGGAACCCAGCCTAGAATCCGGGGACCGCCTTCTCCAGCAGCTGCCACGTGAAGAAGAAGTGCCCGACCGCGCCGAGCAGCACGAGCACGTGCCACACATCGTGGTGGCCGAACACCTCGGGCCAGGGGTCGGGCCGCTCCTTCACGAAGACGACCGCGCCGACGGTGTAGGCCAGTCCCCCGAGGACGAGGAACGAGATGGCGTAGACGTCCAGCTGGGGGAACATCTGGAAGGCGGGGATGACGGCGAGCCAGCCCATCGCCAGGTACAGCGCCGTCGACAGCCCGGCGGGGCAGTCGATCCAGACGATCTTGAAGACGATGCCGGCGAGGCCCAGGCCGGCGACGACCGACAGGATGGTGATGCGCCAGGCGCCGTCGAGCAGGTGCATCGACGGGGGCACGTACGAGCCGGCGATGAGGAAGAAGATGGCGGCGTGGTCGACCTGGCGCAGCCAGCGGTTGCCGCGCTCGCCCAGATCGAGGAAGTGGTAGGTGGCCGATGCGCCAAACAGCACCACGAGGCTGGAGCCGTAGATCGCCATCGAGGTGACCTTGGCGACGTCGTGCGCCGAGTAGATGACCAGGAGCACGAGTCCGACGATCGATCCGACCATCCCCGCGAAGTGGGTCGCCCACGCCACCGGGTCTTTGTTGATCTTGAATCGGATTTCCGTAGCCATCTCTGCTTTGTCCATGATGCTTGAGCTGTGAACCCCCGTCACGTGCTCATCCTTGCCCTCTTGTTCGGCTGCGGCCCCACCGATGAGGTCGAACCGGAACCCGATCCCACGCCCGCCGTCGATGATGACGACTCGGCGGCGGCGGACGATGACGACGACGATTCTTCGTCGATCGACCCCGACCCGACTTGGCGCAGCGCCTTGTACCCCGCCGATTGGACGCCCGCTGCTACGGATGGCGACGGCCGGTTCTTGCACGACTTCTCCTACGCCGGATACGCCCGCGGCGAAGCGCTCCTCCCGGCCGAGCAGGTGGGGCCGATCGCGGACGCAGCGGCTGATTTCGGCGCGGACCCGACCGGCGCGGCGGACAGCACGGCGGCGATCCAGGCCGCCATCGACTCGCTTCCGGACGGCGGGACCGTCTGGATCCCTGCCGGGGACTACCGGGTCGACGGACTGCTCCGGGTCGAGGCCGACGGCGTGGTGGTGTCGGGCCAGGGCGCGGAGCAGACGAGGATCTGGTTCACGCGGCTGGACGGCATGAGCGACACGGGGCACCTCACCGTGGCCGGCTCCGTGCAGCGCGGCGAGGACCTGCTGCTGGCGTCGGACGGCGAGGCTCGGGCCCACGACATCGAGCTGGCCGACGCCTCGTCGCTCCAGATCGGCGACGAAATCGCCATCGGCTGGGTCATCACCGACGACTTCGTGGAAGAGCACGCCATGACCGGCACGTGGCAGGCGTTCAACGGCCAGTGGCGCGCGTTCTTCCGCCGGGAGGTGACCGCGCTGGACGGCAACCTCGTCTCCGTCGACATCCCGCTGCGCTACGCGGCGCAGGTGCGGGACAGCGCCAGCGTGCGGGTCGAGACCGGCTACCACCGCGGGGTGGGTGTGCAGGACTTGGCGGTCTCCACCGCGGGCACGACCGAGGCGGCGTTGGCGATCGACCGCAGCCACGCGATCGACTTCATCGGCGTCGCCGACGGTTGGATCCACCGGGTCGCCTCGTTCGCCCCCGACGACGCCCCCGAGGACGACGGCCGGCACCTCGCCAGCGGCGGGATCAAGGTGCTGGACAGCAAGCGGGTCACCGTCGCCGAGGTCGAGCTCGGGCATGCCCAGAACCGGGGCGGAGGCGGCAACGGCTACCTGTTCGAGATCTCCCGCAGCGGCGAGGTCCTCATTCGCGACTCGGTGGGCACGGCCGGGCGCCACAACTTCATCCAGAACTGGGACTTCGGCACGTCTGGCTGCGTGTGGCTGCGCACCACGTCGCGCGACGGCTTCTCGGCGCTCACCGACGACGAGTCCTTCGGCAGCGTCGGCCTGTCGGAGTACCACCACTCCCTCGCCATGGCGAACCTCGTCGACGACTCCATCGCCGACGACGGCTGGGGCGCCGTCAACCGCCACGATTGGAGCTCGGGGGCCGGCCACAGCGCCACCGAGAACGTGTTCTGGAACGTGCGCGGGGCCGACGGGTCCATCGTCCGCAGCTTCCAGTTCGGCCACGGCTACGTGATCGGCACCGACGGCGTCATCGTCGAGGCCGACGTCGCCGAGGACGGCCTCTTCTCCCCCGGGGAGGGGACCGAGCCCAACGACTGGGTCGAGGGGCTCGACGAAGCCGCCACCCTGGAGCCCGCTTCGTTGTACGAGGACCAGTTGGCGCGACGGCTGGCGCGCTAGGCGTTACCTTCGGCGCGTCGTGCGCCTCGCCCTCCGAGTCTTGACCTTGATCGCGCTGCTTGCGGGCTCCGCGTCCGCGGCTCCGCGGCTGGACTTCCAGGTGGTGACCACCGACGGCGCGAGCACGTTGGTTTCGTCCGAGGCGGTCAGCGTGACCCTGGGCAAGGGCTGGGTGGCGAGCACGCGGGGGTCGGAGGCCACGGTCTGGGACACCGAGGCGCGCACGGTCACCCGGATCCTCCACGACGAGCAGGCCTGGCAGCGCTCCTCCATCCACGCCGAGGTCGCGCTTCGCGAGGCCGAACAGGCCAACCGGCGCGTGCTCGGGGGACTCGTTCGAGCCACCGAGGCGGACGTGCCGGGCTACAGCGACGCCGAACTGGAGGCCGCCTTCGGCATGCCCCTGATGGACTCCCGGGCGTCGATCGGCGCGTTCGAGGCGCCCGATGGCGGCACCTGGTGGAGCCGCCCCGACGGGGTCGCGCTCGCGGGCCTGGTGCCCGGGAAGAAGCGCATCCCCAAGGCCCTGCGGCCGTCGTGGGCGGTGTTTGTGGCCCATGCCCTGCACCTGCATCCGGAGGTGCGAACCGCCGTGTTGGAGCAGGGCGCGGTGCCGGCGTCGATCACCCTTCGCTGGACCCCCGCGGACGAGGAGCGCATCGAGGAATGGAGCTTCGTCGGCTCTGGGCGTGCTTCCGGCCGGCCGCCGGTCCCCCCCGACGGCTACGTCGAGCGCATCGCGGACCGCGCCGACGTGGCCAAGCTCGTGCAGGTCGTGCGCTCCAGCACGATCCCGAGCCGCGACCAGGCGCTGGCGTCGCTGCGGGACCGGATGAGCGGTGCGATCGCCAAGGACCGGGGGCTGGACGGCTTCCTCGCGGGGCTCGAGTACAGCATCCAGCGGTCCGGTCTCCCCGTCGACGAGCTCGCCCCCGTGGCGGCCGCGGCGGCGTCCGACAGCCGCCTCGATCTGCTGATGAACAGCCTCTCGGCTTCCAGTCCGGCGGAGGCGGAGCTCGCCCTCCGGGCCCTCGAGCGCATCAAGGACGAGGTCCGCCCCCACGGTCGCGTCGTCGATGTCTTCGCCGCCAATCACCTCGTGGGGCTGGGCCGTCACGATGAGGGCTACCGGACCCTGCGCGATTACCTCCAGGGGCAGCCTATCAGCGCGGGACCGCTGCACGACCTGGGACTCATCCTGTCGGCCATGGACGAGATGGGGGATGCCTGGCGCTGCTTCGAGTTGGCTCGAGCCGTCGACGATCAGCAGCCGCTGGTGCTCAGCATCGACACCTACGAGGAAGCGCTCATGAGGCGCTATCCCTGGTTCTACTGAGGACGCCGTGCGCTACGAAGGCTCCATCTACCGGCCCCCCAGCGAAGCCCACTCGCTCCTCATCCAGGGGACCGTCGGCTGCTCCTGGAACCAATGCGTCTACTGCTCCATGTACCGGGACAAGACCTTTCGGGTCCGGGATCTGGACGAGGTCCTCGCGGACATCGACGCCGCCGCGGACACCTACGGCTCCAGGGTGTCCAAGGTCTTCGTGTGCGACGGCGACGCGCTGATCCTCCCGATGACCCACTGGGAGGCGATCCTGGTCCGCCTGCGGGAGAGCTTCGGCGCCCTGAAGCGGGTCTCCTGCTACGCGATGGCGAGCAACGTGCTCGGCAAGAGCCCCGAGGAGCTGGCCCGGCTGCAGCAGTTGGGGCTGTCGCTGCTGTACCTGGGTCCGGAGTCGGGCGACGAGCCGACGATGCGACGCATCGCGAAGGCGCCCCTGACCGCGCTGGAGGGGGACGGCCGCCACGGCACCCCGATCTTCGACGCCCACGTCGAGGCCGCGGCGAAGGCGAAGGCGGCGGGGCTGGCGCTGTCCGCGATCTTCCTGCTCGGGGCCGGCGGCATCGAGCGCTCCGAAGAGCACGCGCGGGGCTCTGCCCGGCTCGCCACGGCGATGGACCCGGACTTCCTCGCCGCCCTCACCCTGACCGTCGTGCCCGGCACGCCCCTGGCCGACCGCGAGGCGGCGGACCGCTTCACGCTTCCCGACATCGGCGGGCTGCTGTCCGAGCTGCGGGTCTTCGTCGCCGAGGCCCGGCCCACCGACGCCCTGTTCCGGACGAACCACGCGAGCAACTACCTCCCCCTGGGGGGACGTCTGCCGCGCGACGGGGCGGCGATGGCGGCGGCGATCGACGACGCCCTCGACGGCAAGATCGGCCTGCGCCCGGAGTGGGCCCGCGGCTTGTGACGATGTGCCCGGGTTCACACCCGAGGCCGGCGCCGAGCGTGCCAAAACACACAACCAAGCGGCCCCGTTGGAGCGAAAAGCCGTTCGATTTCAGGGTCTTGCGTTTTGGCCTGGGTTGGCGCGAAGGTTGCTCCAGCATGGGACATCGACCCTGGAGACGACATGCCCGACCTGGATGCCATTCGCGCCCATCTGCTGCGCCAAACCGATGAGTTGGCCACGCGCGTCGACGTGATCGAATCCCACCTGCGCGGCGTCGACCGCGATGCCCCCAACGACTGGAAGGACCGCGCCCAGTTCCTCGAGAACGACGAGGTGCTGGAGGCGCTCGAGGACCACGACCGGGCCGAGCTGCTGCAGATCCGCGCCGCCCTCGGCCGACTCGACGCGGGGACCTACGGCAGCTGCGCCAACTGCGGGGGAGACATCGCCAAGCGGAGGCTGGAGGCGCTGCCGATCGCGACGAAGTGCATCGCCTGCGCCGCCTGAGTCAGCCGCCCTCCCAGCCCCAGGGGGCCGCCTCGAGGAGGCGCCGAGCCTGACGCTGGAGCGCGGGCTCGATGCTGCCCGCGAATGCCGCTTCGAGCGCGGAGGCGAAGGCCTGAGCGCTGGCGTACCGCTCGGTCGGATCCTTCGCGAAGGCGACGCGCAACACCTCGTCTACCGCCTCGGGGAGGTCCTCGACCCACTGCGACGGCGCTTCGGGCTGATCCCGGAGCACGGACAGCAGCAGCGCCTGCCCCGAGCCGTGGAACGGACGGGTACCGGTCAGGGCGCGGTACGCGATCACCCCCAGCGCCCAGATGTCCCCGCGCTCATCGACGAGCCCGTCGCGCTCCAGCTGTTCCGGAGGGATGTAGCCCGGCGTGCCCAGCAGCATCCCCCGGGTCACGGTGAGGTCCTGGCCGAGGCGCTTGGCGACGCCGAAGTCGAGGATCTTCCAGATCCGCTCCGGCCCATCGAGGAGGAAGAGGTTCGACGGCTTCAGGTCTCGGTGGAGGATGCGGGCGCGGTGGGCTGCGTCCATGCCGTCGGCGACCTGGCCGATCAGCTCCATCAGCTCGTCCGGCGGCAGCTTCCGCCGGCGCCGCAGGAGCGCGTCGAGCCCTTCGCCGGTGAGCCGCTCCATCGCCATCCATGGGAGCACCCCGACCCCGACCTCGAACACCTCGACCACGTGGGAGTGCTTCAGCGCCTTGAGGAGGTCGACTTCCCGGTTTATCAAGGCGGTCGCCTCGGGGTCGGAGGCGGCGACCGGGTTCAGGACCTTCACCGCTCCGTGCAGCCCGTCGTCCCGCCGGATCCCGGCGTAGACGTCGCCCATGGCGCCCCGCCCGAGCAGCGCGGTGAGCCGCCAGGGCCCCAGATCGCTCCCCGTCAACGGTCCCTGGGACCCTCCCAGGAGGGCTTCGTCCAGACGCTGGTTGGCCTCCTCCAGCAGGGCGTCCCGCGTCTGCACCTGGAGCATCTCCCGTTCCATCCCCTCGACCGCGTGCAGCGTGGCGCGGCGGCTGGCCCGGGCATGCACGAAGCAGGCGGCGTACACCGCCTGCACCAGCAGGGTGTAGGTGACGGCGCCGAACGTGCCGATGCGGTCGGCGCGGACCAGCCCGGGGTCCTCGAAGAGGCCGACCGAGGCCAGCAGCATCGGCACCCCCACGCTCGCCGGCGGCGACGCTGTAGGCGGTCTACGCGCCGCGCGCCGAGGAGCTGAGGCCGATGAACGCGATCGGCAGCATCAGGATCATCGGCGCGGGGGAGAAGATGCCGAAGTAGATCGACGCGGAGACGCCGGCGAGGTTGCAGACCGTGATCACGGCGACGGCGACGCTGGCCGAGTAGTTGCGCAGGTCGCGGGTCTGGAGCCACAGGGCGCTGTACCCCAGCAGCATCACCGCGACGCTGACCGTGAACGCGC
>PVBE011589761.1_pt1 | contig 16533 bp, 18 predicted proteins | sample 1631181 | NCBI WGS metagenome assembly PVBE01 (sample SAMN08397723, study PRJNA350692) | Marine metagenome, whole genome shotgun sequencing project. | isolation source: water | place: Pacific Ocean | collected 2012-04
ACACGCGTGCGGATACCCTCGACAAGGTGGATCCGGAAGAGTTGAAACTGTGCGTTGTCGCGATGGCAACGCTGGCGTACACGCTGGCGGAAATGCCCGGACGGCTTGGTGACCCACCCGGAATTTCCCCGGAAAAATAATTTTCCAGGTAACCTTTTCCGGTCCCGGGGTACCTACGTGGGAACGGGTTTATTTTCTACGGAGGAAACAACGATGAAAGCCGCGTACGTGATTCTGGTCGGATTGCTGGGTATCGGTGCGAGTTCGAATTTCAGCCAGGACCCGGAGGAAAACGGGTCTTCCCGGGAGGAACGGATCCAGGAGTTGGAAGAGTCTTTCGATGCCCGGCGGCAGAAGATGGAAAGGGCGTTCGAGGAGGAGATGGGTCGCCTGGATGACCAAGCCCGGAACCTCGAAAAGGATTTCGAAGGGGAGATGCGCGAACTCGACGGGGAATTCCGGGAAAAGATGGAAGAGCTTGGAGTGGAGATCCCGGAAGAGGGCGGTTGTGAATGCGAGTGTGACTGCGAATGTTGCGAACGGACCCGGGAAGAGCACGGGTGGAATGAAGAAGGTGATGATGAAGACGACGAGGATGATGAGGAAGAGGACGAAGACGACGACGACGGGGAGGAAGAAGACATCAAGTAGGTAAAGCCGTCATTCCGGGAATCGAACCGGTCAACGGCGGCGAAGGAGCGTTTCCGCGTAGGCTTCCAGGGCCCTGCTTACCGCGGAAAGTTCTTCGTCGCCGATGTTTTTTCTCGTTTCCCGGAGCATTTCAAGGAAGTATTCCCTCTCGTGCGGCTGGACCGGGCAACCGATGTTGCCCTTCGGTCCGTCGGAGGTGATCAGCGGTTTCCCGTTGGAATCGAGAATCACCATCCAGGGAATCCCCCCCCGCTTGTTTTTTCGAAGGCGGTTCGCGACCTCTTTTCCATTGGTCATCCGGTCGGTGTCGATTTTCAGGTCGATGTAGTCTTTCGAGAGAATCTTCGCCACGTCAGCTTTCCCGAGGAACTCCTCGAGTTTCCCGCACCATCCTCACCAGGGCGCCCCCAGGTGGATGAGCAGGTGCTTTTCCTCCTTCTTCGCCCTTGCCAAGGCGGTGGCGTAAGCTTCTTCGGCGTCGACCGGTTCGGCTTTCCATTTGTTCAGGAAGGTTTCCACGCATTCGCTGCTGAGTTGGTAAGGCTGGGTACCGTTGTTCAACGGTTTTCCCTTCCCCGAGAGAATGATCATGTGGGGGATCTCCAGGGTCTCCGGGTTTGCGCCGAGCTCCCTGGCCAAATTCTTGTTGGAGGGGAGGTGGACAGGGGTTACCTCGTATTCGTACGAGAGAATCCTGCGTATCTTTCCCTTCTTCAGGGTGTCGTTGTGAAGGGTGGTGCATTTTTTCTCTTCGTTTGTACCGAAAATGACCAACACCCGCTTGTTGTCCTTCGTTGCCCTGGCGAGGGCCCCCTTGATCAATGTCGATGCGTTCGTGGCAGGGTCGTACGAATCCTGCGCGAAGGCGGTCGCGGGGAAGGCCAGGCTGATAAGAACCAGGGTCGCGGTGATGGGTTTCATCTTCTCCCTTTCCTACTTGCGGTCATCTTTTTTCAAAACGCCCTTTTCATTCAGGGTTTTTATCCATTTTTCCACTCTTACAAGGGCGACTATTCCAACCCTTCCATGCTCTTTCTCCCGGTTGATGGTTCCGGATCAGTTTACGGGAGGGTGGGGGTGGAAACAAATTCCATTTTCTTCCGGCTACCGGATGCGGAACCGGATCGAGCCGCTGTCGACGTTGAGCCCCACTTTTCCGGGAGCCGGGTAGGATCCAACCTCCTCCCCGTTCACCGCCAGGGAGACCGAATCCCCTTTCCTGGATATGGAAAGGATGTCCACCGTTTTCGGGGGCGGGCGGGACGCGGTATGAACGGTGATCCATTTCTTGTCCCGGTACTGCATGATCCGGACCTTGTCCTGTCCGTGCACTTGAAACAGGTGGAAGTTGCTGTCTGATTGAAACCCGAAGACCAGTCCTCCCAGGCAGGGTTCGGCGGAGAGGGCGACTTCCACGGTGAGCTTTCGCGGTGTTTCCTTCAGGATCGCGATCCCGTTGACGTCTGACTTTCCCTCGATCTCTTCCCCCCGCTGCTGCCATCCCCTCCAGATGATTTTCCAGGGCTGCTGGTTTTCGAGAATCCAGTTGCGGTATTCCGCCACGCGTTTCGCGGTGACCCTACCAAAGGCGCGGCGCCATGCCGCGGCCGGTTTTCTCGTCCGGTCGGCCGCCTTGCGGAAAGCGCGGAACTGCTTTGCATGCTTGTTTGCCATGTAATGAATCAGTGCCCACGCTTCCGGACGCTGGCAGGTGGTTTTCCCGGAGATCATCCCCTCCAGGTTTTTTTCCAGCCGGTCGAAATTTTCGAGCGCCTGTTCCGGGTAGTCTTCCAGGGTGATCGCGGGAACGATGCCGGTCTCCAGGGTTTTGCCGTCCCAGTTGTGCATCCCGAAATATTCGGCGAGACCTTCGGTGTACCAGAAAGCGCCGGGCGACCGGTTCCGGGTGGAAGCGAGGTAGTGGAACTGGTGGGTAGCCTCGTGAAGGATCAACTGGCGGGTGTAGTGTTCCGATGGCTGGATGTAGAGGTAGGCTTTTTTCGAGGTGGGCCAGTAGTACCCGCCGGCGCCATTCGGAACTTCCGCGCCATCTTTCCGGATCGAGGTGGCCCACTTTTCCTCGGTGGCCCAGACTTCCAGCCGCAGCTTTCCTTTCGGAGCTTTTCCGAAAAACTTCGTGAGCCGGGCATGAAGGGCTTCAAGGAGCCGGGCGGTATCTTCCGCGTCAATATTTTCCGTGAGCAACCGGTAATGCTTCGTTTCGGTTTCCTGCGGGGAGACAAGGAGCAGGAGCACCATCAGGCTCTTCATCGCGTTTCTTTCCCGTGATTACGAGATCCTCGGCAAGCCTCCGGCCGATCCGGGTCGCCAGTGCCATGATCGTGACCTGCGGGTTCACCCCGATCGGGGTCGGGAAGACGCTCGCATCAGCCACATAACAACCGGGAAGATCCCAAAGTTGGCCGTTCAAATCAACCGCGGAGGCCTTGTGATCGGATCCCATCCGGGCGGTGCCCATCAGGTGGACGGTAAAAAGCTCGAGGGTTTTCGGGGAACGCTGGGTCTGGTCGATCTTCTTCAGGTCATCCGCGGAGGAAATGTAGGGGAGATTGGTGAAGGGAAGAACGACCCCTTCGGCTCCCATTTCGAAGTGCATTTGGGCCAGGAGCCGGGCTCCTTTCTTGAAGCGCTCGTGGTCAAGGGGCGTGATGTCGTATTTCGCAAGGGGAAAGTCAAAGGGGCCCGGCTTGACCGTGCCGGAGCCGGAATCCTCCACCAGGACCCCGGAGAGGACCATGTTGTTGTATCTCTGGAGCAGCTTCATCGCCTTTTTTCCATGCCAGGGGATGAACGCGGCGAGGGCACCCGGCGTCACCATGTTTTCGGCCATCATGATTCCCTCGTCATGGAATTCGCGTATTTGCGCCCACTGGCTGACCCCTTTCCAGGAGCGAACGTCATGAGGGTAGATGGCCGCCACTTTTGCATTTGGATGGCAGTAGAAATGTTTTCCAAGATGCCGGTTTTTCCGGGCCGGCTTCTGTTTCAGAAGAAGATGGGGGGTTTGGACCGCCCCGCAGGCAACCACCACTGCCCGCGCGCGGATCCGGATTTTCCGGTCATATTTTCGGTGCACGGGATGCATGGCCTGTCCGACCACCACCCGGCAGCGCCCCTTTTCGATCAGCAGCCCCTCGACACGAACCTCCGTCAGGAAACGGGCTCCTGCCTGAAGGGCGCGCGGGATGTGGGAAACCAGGGTGGATTGTTTTGCACCGGTGGGGCATCCAAAGCCACAACTGTTTGCGCCGACACAATTGTTCTGGTTCCGCCGGTTCACCTCCGCTTTCCAGCCCATCTTCCGGGCGCCTTCCAGCATGATCCGGTTGCTCTCTCCGAAGGAACTCTCCTTGTGGAAGTTGGCCTGGACCGATTTCTCCACCTCGCCAAAGAAAGTTTCCAGTCCTCCGGGTCCGAGAGAAGGGTCCCCCGTCTGGTGTTGCCATTGATCAAGGATTCTCTCGGGGGTGCGCCAGGTCATTCCACCGTTGATGACCGTGGATCCGCCGAGGCAGCGGCCTTCCACGTAAGGAATGATCGGGTTGCCACGAATGATGGTCGCACTGACATCCCGGTAAAGACGCGGGATCGATTCGGTGAGGTACGGATTGAAACTGGATGTGGGGTGGTATCCACCCTCTTCGACGAAGAGAACGTCAAGGCCGGCCTCGGCCAGTTCCGCCCCGGCAACGGCTCCGCCGGCACCCGTCCCAACGACGACCACATCTGCGTGGAACTCCTGCTCCTTCCTGTAATCAGCATGGTTGAGAATCATGCACGGCCCTCCCGGCTGGCGATCCGGTTCCGGATGAAGGAGCCGGGTTCGTAATTCAATTTTCGATGCACTTCGGGTTGGTCGAAGTAAATGCTCAGTACGGTGGACCGGACACCCAGAATGAGAACGCGGAACAGGGTGCCCGGGTTTTCGGCAAACCGGTTCAAATGTTGCTCGCCCTTTTCGCGCGGAAGGGATTCAAGGCAACGCGTGTTTCTGCCCATCCATACCGGGGACCAGTTCAGGATATGCATGGCGAGCATCATGCCGCGGGCCATGAGGGGGTGCATGTATTGCATCATCCGCCGTGCATGGACCTCGATGCGGTCGATCATGTGGGAACAACCGGGTCGGCCGGGCAGAGAGCCTGGATCAGCGCGCGGAAGGCGCGCCGGGTTCGATGTCCCATGGGAAAAGGTTTTGCGATTTTCCAGCCGTCATTTGGACGGCGCCGCGCTTTTCCTGTTTTAAAGGAGATGAATGGAATCACGGATTTTTTCCTTCGAACGCAGAGAGCAGCATTTCGAGTGTGCGGAGCATCCTTGCATCGATGACCCTGTAATAATTCCGGGTCACGGTTACCGCCTCTTCCAGATCTTTCCTTTCCAGTGCCCCCGTGATCTCCTCCAGGAACCCGGGATATTCCGGGTGCGGTATCCAGAGGGTGGGGAACCGAAGAATGAAACCACGGTAGACTTCGAGAAAAGTATTTGCCGTCCAACGCGTGGTCAGGGAATGGGTCGCTTCGATGATCGCCTGGTGCCAGCGGAGGTCTCCCCGGGCGAGTTTTTCCTGGTCACCACTTTCAAAAATCGCCTGCTGCTGTTCGGTGAGGGCGCGAAGGCGGTCGAGATCAACCGGTTCCGCCCGCTCCGCGGCAACCCGCATCATCATTTCCAGGACGGATGCGCGCGTGATGAGAAGGTCTTTCAGCATGTCGAGCCGTTCGGTGTTGTTCGTGGCGTGTTCGAGGAAGGGGCCCAGCAGGTCGATGCGTGCCCGTTTCCGGTAATTCTCGACGCGTACCCCGCTCCCGTGGCGGACATGGATCAGGCGGCTCTGTTCCAGTTTGCGCATCGCCTCCCGGAGGGTGTTGCGGTTGGTTCCGTATTCGATCGCCAGGTCCCGTTCCGGAGGGAGTTTTTCACCCGCTTTCCAATGATCAGAGAGGATCTTCTTTTTCAGATCTTCGAAGATCGTGTCGGCGAGGTTAGTTCCTTTTGCCTGTGTCGTCATAATTGGTTCAACCACATTGGTTAAACCAATTTAAGAGGGTTTCGTCAATGTTTTAATGCCTTTTCAGTGGAAAAGACGATTTTGGAGATGGAAATCCGGGCGTGGCTAGCCGAATAACAGCCTGGAGAGCGGGATTCCCACGAGGTAGGAGAGGAGATTGGCGATCCCCGCGGTAATCATGCCGCGCGCGAGACGGTGGCCAAGGGAGCCCTTCAGGAGGGCCGTGAGGATCAACCCCTCGGTGAGCCAGATCAGCAGTTCACTGACGTAGATCCAGCCATCAAAGGTCAGCACCTTCGGAGCGACAAACCAGAGGCACGGATGCGTTGCCAGGTTGAGCCAGAAGACCACGCCGAGGACCCATCGACCGTTCCGGGGAATGCCGATGGCATAGATGGGGAGTTCCAACGCGCAGGTCCAGACGAACGCAACGAACCACATCAATACGATCATCTTTTCACCAGCCAGTGGGCGGCCATGGAGATTTCGAGCCAGCCGTGGAACAGGACGATCGAGAGGTAAAATTCACGGGTTCCCGCCGGATCCAGAAGACCGAACAGGGGAACCAGGAGAGTCAAGCCGATCGCCAGGGCAAGACCGGTGGGTCCGAAATCGGAAAGCAGGCCTTTCATATCGCGTCGAAACGTCGTGGGACTTTTCTGTGATTCGAAAGGTTCGCTTCCCGGGATCAACCGAAGCCAGATGATGTAATGCACCGATTGCGCAAAGGCGAAGACCAACACGAGTTTCAGGGCCAGGGCCTCCGGAAGGCCCGGCGCAAGCGTGTTCGTTATTTCACCGAGAGTGAGACCTCCGACCGAACCGAGTCCACCGATTGCCCCGACAAAAGGGTCCAACAGGCCGGAGACGAGCAGGGCAAGACCGGCAAGGAACATTCCACCAACAGCGAGCGTGCAACGCTTGGAAGTTCCGCTCTTCCGGGACCATGCGATCCAGAGTGCGAAGGCCACGAGGTTGTGCAGGTGTGCCATGCCGAGAGCCACCATTCGGGGAGACAGCATGCCGATGATCGTCAAACCTGCGATTGCGGCAACGAGGCCGAGTTGGAGCCGGGTCCTGCCCCGGACGAGAACGACCGCGGCTCCCAGGGAAAGCAAGCCGAGCAGGACCTCGATCCGCGGAACGGAGATGACACCGAACACGAGCAATACCCGCAACAGGGTCATGCCGCCCAGGGGGACCAGGACGCCGAGCATCGCGGCACGCTCCACCCGGCTGGGAGGACGGAGGAGCAGGTAGCGGATGTCCGCGAACACATGCGGGACGCCCAGAAGCAGGGGGGCGAACAGCAGCAGCCAGACGGGCGCGACAACCGCCAGGGTCAGGGCCACGATCATGTGAAGCGCGGCCAGGACGGCGAGCCGGGCGTGCCGGTCGCCGACAAGCCGGGGGCCGAGCCCCAGCCGCACCGTGGCCCGCCACATTTCGCGGCGGAGCAGGTCGGCGCTGCTAAGCAGCAGTTCCATTTCTCTTTGCCCGCATGACCAGCCAGGTTACGAGGCTTCCCATCACGATCCCGGTAACCAGGAGGGTGAATATCGGGCTGATGCTGAAATTCTTTACCGTTTCGAGGGACTTTTCACGGAAGGAGGGGTCCGGGGCAATGTCGGCCATGGCCATGCTGGCGGTGATCAATACGCCCGTTGTAGTCCAAAACAGATGTTTCATTTGTTGGTTCCTTAAAAGAGGGGTGGATCTGTTTTCCGCGGGTTGGAATCAGTTCAGTTTTTTTTTGTACGGAGGACGATCATCGCCCCGGTTCCCAGGACCAGGACACCGGCGGCCAGTCCCAGAATCAACGAGCTGGGATCGATCTCCTGAACCAGCGCCGGGGAGTCCTCGGGCGGCTCGGCAGGCCGGGAATCATGGTTGCGGGTTTCCGTACCCGGATTCCTGTGGCCTTCTTCCGGGATTACGTCGGTTTTCGGCCGGTTCGGGGGGGCCAAATCCGCCATGGCCAGGTTGCCGGCAATCAAAATACCGGTGATGATCCAGAATATTGATTTCATCCTTACCTCCAGACTATCTCACCTGCCTGGTGTGCATAAGACGTAGCTGGAAAGGGGAAGGTTCCCGAAAAATACGATTTCGGCTCTCTTTCAAGGTGTGGGGAAGACGGTTTCATAAAACAAACCGGGGTTCAGATTCCGGAGGTCAACGGGTCTCTTTCCAGAACCGGCCGAGGAGGTTGGCGGAGACTTTCCGGCGGTAATCGCGGGTGGAGCGGAGGTCATCGATCGGCTGGATTTCCTTCAACAGGGCCTCCTGTGCCTTTTCGACCGGTTCTCCCGAAGCGAGAACTTCTTCTGTCCTGGGAAGCCGGATCGTTGTCGGCGCGACGCTTCCGAGCGAAATGCGCGGGTGGTCCGTCCGGACCGCGGCCATCACGATTTTCGAGATCGCCTGCGCGGCACGGGTGCCCACTTTCCGGAACCACTGTTTTCCGGGAACCGGGGGGATTTCGATGGCCACGATCAGTTCATCCCTGCGGAGCACGCTCTGCCGGTAGCCGGTATAGAATTCGTTGAAGGGAACATGTCGTTTTCCATCGAGGTTTTGCAGAACCAGCATGGCATCCGCCACGGCAAGGACCGGAAGGCTGTCTCCCGCCGGCGAGGCGTTTGCGATATTGCCGCCAAGCGTTCCGCGGTTCTGGATCTGGACTCCTCCGACTTCGAGGGAGGCTTCAACAAGGATCGGGAGCCGCTTCTGCACGGTCCGGTTGCGGACCATCTGGGTGTAGGTGGTGAGCGCACCGATGGAAAGGTTTTCAGCTTTTACCTCGATCTTCCGCAGGGCATCGAGGTTCCAGAGATTGAGGAACCGCCTTGTTTTCAAGGTTCCAAAGTTGACGTCGACGTAGACATCGGTGCATCCGGCAAGCGGGGTGAGCGGTCCTTCTTCCCGCAACATTTTCAGCGCATCCCGGAGGGACCGGGGTTGAAGAAGTTCCAGTTCCGACGTTGCCGTCCTCATGTCTTCTTCACCGAGCGGTAAATCGCTGAGTAGCCGGTGCAGCGGCAGAGATTTCCGGCGAGGCCGGTCTTGATCTCTTCCAGGGTCGGTTTTCGCCCCAGCTTGAGCGCCATCATGATCATGCCGGGGGTGCAGATGCCGCACTGGGCGCCCCCCTCGGTGACAAAAGTCTTCTGCAACGGATGGCGGATGCCCTCGATCGTGGTGATCTTGGATCCCGCCACCTGTCCGAGCGGAACGAGACAGGAGCAGACCGCTTCGTTGTCGACGATCACGGTGCAGGCTCCGCATTCCCCCTCGCCGCATCCTTCCTTCGTACCCGTCAACGCGCACTCTTCCCGAAGGACGTCGAGCAGTCGTTTTCCCGGTGGGGCGTCGACCGAAACTTTCTTTCCATTCAACTGGAAATGCATGGAGCCTCCATGAGTCTTTCCGGCGTGGCGGGAATCGAGCGGATATCCAGGTTGAGATGGCGGATGGAATTGACCACCGCAGGCGGGGCACCGTCAATCGGCATTTCTCCGACCCCCTTTGCGCCGAACGGTCCGTGGTGGTAGGGGTTTTCCACGATGACCACGTCGAAGTCGGGTGTATCCTTGGTTGTCGGGATGAGGTAGTTCGTGAGAGAGGCATTCGCCATCTTTCCGTCCCGCATGACGACCTCTTCGAGAAGGGCGTACCCGATTCCCTGGGCGGAGCCTCCCTCGATCTGGCCCACCACCTGGACCGGGTGGATTGCCTTTCCGATATCCTGGACCGCCGTAAATTTTATGGGCCGCACCTCGTAGGTATCCGGATCGAATTCGACTTCCGAAACATCGCAACCCCAACCGTAGGTTCCGTACGCGTGGCCCCGGTAGTTCTCTTCATCCCAGAGGATCTCCGGGGGTTTTTCATATTTTTTCGTGATGACGAGGGGGCCGTGTTTTTTCAGGTAGGCGGCGGGGGTCCTCTTTCCGAGTTTCTTTTTCATTTCGGTCGCGCATCGCTGGAGGATTTTTCCGACGACCATGCAGGTGCGGGATGCGACGGTCGGTCCGCTGTTGGGAACGAGGCCGGTATCGGCCTCGGAGACCTCGATCCGCTCGTAGGGTACCCCCAGCGTGTCGGCAACGATCTGGGCGAGCATGGTGCGTGTTCCCTGCCCGATCTCGGTGTTGGCGGCGAGGATGCGCGCGCCTTTCGGGGTCAGTTCAAGCGAAGCTTCCGAGGCGAGCAGCACTTCACCAATGCCGGTGAAGCCGGACCCGTGGAAGAAGAGTGCGAGCCCGATGCCCCGGTTCTTTCCGGAGTATGCTTTCCGTTTCTTCCGGAAGTCCGAGCGGCGAACGGCCTCCCTTAACACCTTCAGGGCGCTGCAATCTTTTCCGAGTTTCTGGCCGGTCGCGGTCGTGTCGCCCGGGCGCAGGGCATTTTTTTCGCGCAGTTTGACCGGGTCGATCCCGAGTGTTTCCGCGATCCTTTCCATGTGCACTTCGGTGGCGAACTGCGTCTGTGGAGCGCCGAAACCGCGGAACGCTCCGTTGGGTGCCGTGTTGGTCATGACCGCGTTACCGGTAATCCGGACATGGTCGCACCGGTAGGGGCCGGATGCGTGAAGAACTCCGCGGGAGAGGACAACCGGGCTGAGGGTGACGTAGGCTCCTCCATCCAGGAGAACATCGACCTCCATTGCCGTGGTCGTTCCGTCCTTCTTCAGGCCGGTTTTGTGGCGGATTCTTCCGGGATGGCGCTTGGTTGTCGCGACCATGTCCTCTTCCCGGTCGTAGATCATCTTGACCGGCCGGCCCGACTTGAGCGCGAGCAGTGCCGCATGGGCGGCGATCACGGAGGGGTAATCTTCCTTGCCGCCGAACCCCCCGCCCGTTTCCGCCTGTACGATCCGGACCTTGTCTGCCGGAAGGTCGAGGAGGGCCATGATCGACTTGTGGACGTAGTACGGACACTGCATCGATCCGTGGATGGTGATGCCGTCTTTTTTCGGAACGGCGATCATCCCGTTGGTTTCGATGTAGACGTGTTCCTGGTGCCCGACATGGTAGGTTCCTTCGATGACGGTGTCTGCTTCCTGGAAACCTTTCCGGATTGATCCCTTTTCGATCAGGATCTTCTTGAAGCTCTTTTTCGATTTCCCGGGATCATAGAGAGGTCTCGACTTCTTGTATTCGATTTCCACCCGGGCCTTGAGGAGGGTTTCCCGGTCACGGTGTGCGAGGAGCAGGATCGGTTCCTCGGCGTGGCGGACCTTCTTTTCCACGAGGCAGGGCTGGTCCTGTTCGATCATCGCGATGACATTTTTCCCGGGGATGTCCCGGTGGTCGACGATGGTGAAGCCCTTCTTTCCGAGGTTGTGCCGGATGGAGGTGATGGAACCGGACGGGATCGAGGAACGGACCGTCCTTCCGTAAAGCAATCCCGGGAAGGAGAGGTCATCGATGTACCGTGCGGCACCGGTAACCTTTTCTTTCCCCTCTTTTCTCGTGACCTTGCGGCCGACTGCGGGCATGAACAAGCCCCTTCCCTCTGTAAAACCGTACCATGGTGTACCGATCCGCGGGGTGGGAGTCAACTTCCAGGGGCACGTACTTTCGGGTGAAATTTTCACGAAGCGGCCGGGATTCGATGTCCGGGTCCCCTTGGAAGGCCGGGGAAACTTGCGGAAATTGGTGGCGTGGCCGAATATCCGGCCGGGACTTGCGGATGGGCTAAAAAACCGGAAGGGTTTGATCTTTTATGATAAACTTCCGGGGGAGGGGTAAAGGAAGAATCATGTGAAGAAGGAGGATGGCCATGTCGGTGGAATCTGCAAAGAGCTTCCTCAAGAAGGCTCTGGAAGATGAAGTGATCCAGGAGCAGTTGAAGGGTTGCACCTCGGAAGAGAAATTCTTTTCCGTGGTTCAGGAAGCAGGCTTCAGTTTTACAAAAGAGGAGTGGATCGCGATCTCTCCGAAAAAAGGGGAAGGGGAAAGCTACGGCTTGGGGCGGGAAGCGCATCGGAGCCCTGGCACGGCCCGGTGGGAGATAAAAGGGAAGTAGATTTCGTTTACCGGGCAAGGCGGTGTGGAAGACAGGGGTAGTCCGTTCCTGGCTGGTGGCGTTGCCCGGGCATTCAAAAACCGTTCCTGTTGCCGGGGGCTGTTTTATTCTTGTGCAGGGAAAGGCTCAGGACCTTCTCTCGTTCGCTTTCCTTCTTGACTCGACGATCTCCTCCGCCATTGAGGTGGGAACCGCTTCGTAGTGATCGAAGGTCATGGTGAAGGTCGCGGTGCCCCGCGTCAACGTACGCAGGTTCGTTGCATAGCCGAACATGTTTCCAAGCGGAACCATCGCGTTGATTTCCTGGCTGACGCCTTTCTGCTCCATTCCTTCGATTCGTCCCCGACGGGAAGACAGGTCACCGTTGACCGGCCCGAGATATTCCCCGTTTGTGATGACTTGAACCGACATGATCGGCTCGAGAAGCTGGGGTTTTCCACTTTTGAAAAGTTCCTTGAAGGCGATGGAAGCGCAGGTGAAGAAAGCCCGTTCGCTCGAATCGACTTCATGGTACGCGCCGTCGACGAGCGTTACTTTGATGTCCACGATCGGGTAGCCGGCATAAACGCCCTTCTGCATCGCGCTGACGATTCCCTTTTCGACGGCGGGGATGTATTCCTTCGGAACGTTTCCACCCCGAATCTTGTCTTCGAATTCGAAGCCGGAACCGGCGGGAAGCGGTTCCAACTCAAGTTTCACGCGGGCGAAATCACCCTTGCCGCCGGTCTGCTTCTGGAGCTTGTAGTCGATATCGCTGTTATTGACAGCCGTCTCACGATAGGCAACCTGGGGCTTGCCAACTTCGGCGAGGACGCCGAACTCGCGCTTGATCCGGTCGACCAGAACTTCCAGGTGAAGTTCCCCCATTCCGGAAATGATGGTTTCGGAAGTCTCCTTGTCCACCTTGACAAGAAAGGTCGGATCTTCTTCCGACAGCTTTGCCAGCGCGGTGGAAAGCTTGTCCCGGTCGGCGCGGGATTCCGGTTTGATGCTGACGGAAATCACGGGGGAGGGGAATTCGATCGATTCCAGGACGACCGGGTGATCCTCGTCACAGAGCGTATTCCCGGTCAGGGTGTGTTCGAGTCCCACAACCGCCCCGATTTCCCCGGCCCGGAGGGATTGTTTTGCCTCGGGACTGTCGGCATGCATTTCGAGCACGCGTCCAATCCTTTCGCGCTTTTCCCGTACGGAGTTCCAGACGTACGATCCGGCTCTTAATTCTCCCGAGTAAACGCGAACGAAGACAAGCTTCGCATGCCGGTCCTGCACGATCTTGAAGGCAATCGCGGCTAGGGGGCCTTCGTCAACCTTCGGAGAGGGAAGGTAGTTGATCACCCCGTCCAGAAGGCTTCGAATCCCGACGTTTCGGTAGGCGGAGCCACAGAGAACGGGGACGATGTCCCGGGAAATGGTTGCTTTTCGGAGCGCGACGCGCAATTCTTCGGCGGTCGGTTCTTCCCCGGAAATGAATTTGTCCAGGAGGGCTTCATCGGTTTCACTGATTTTTTCAATCAGATGTTGACGCCACTTGGCCACTTCGGGAACGAGTTCGTCCGGTACGGGAGTTTCTTTCGGATCCAGGATATCGCCGTCCTTTTCCTCCAGCACCACCCCTGTTTTTTCGATGAGATCGATTATGCCGTGGAAGGTATCTCCTTCCCCCACCGGAAGGACGATCGGGACCGCGTTGGCCCCCAGTTCTTCCCGGATATTCTGGATGACGTTGAAGAAGTTCGCCCCGGTCCGGTCGAGCTTGTTTACGAAGGCGATGACCGGCACGCCGTACTTCTCGGCCTGGCGCCATACTCCGGTGGATTGGGGTTCGACGCCGCCAACGCCGCAGAAGAGGGCAACCGCCCCGTCAAGAACCCGCAGGGATCGTTCCACTTCGACGGTAAAGTCGACGTGACCCGGGGTGTCGATCAGGTTGATGTGGTGACCGTCCCATTGGACCGTGGTTGCCGCGGACGTAATGGTGATTCCGCGCTCCCGTTCCTGGTCCATGTGGTCGAGTGTCGCGGCGCCGTCATGGACTTCCCCAAGACGGTGAATCTTTCCCGTGATATAGAGGATGCGTTCACTTGCTGTTGTTTTTCCGGCATCGATACGGGCCATGATGCCGATGTTCCTGATTTTGTCGTGGTATTTGCTCATGGGCGCGGGATTGTACACATTTTTATGGGTTTGTCAGGGGCTAATTGCGGTTGTTTTGCAAAATTACACAAATTCCGGCGGTTGCGAAAACCGGGCTGCACCGATAAGGTGTCCTCCATGAACTATCGAACCTTGGGGCGAACCGGATTATCCGTTTCCGAAATCGGCTTTGGTGCATGGGGAATCGGCCGGTCCCTCTGGGTGGGGGCCGAAGACGGGGAGTCGATTCGGGCTTTGAACCGGGCTATAGACCTGGGCCTGAATTTTATTGATACCGCTTTAGGGTACGGAGAGGGGCACAGCGAGCGGCTGGTGGGGGAGGTTGTCCGGTCCCGGCCGGAAACGGTGCACGTTTCCACCAAGATTCCCCCGAAAAACCGGGAATGGCCGGCCCGGGACGAGGTTCCCGTCACCGATACGTTTCCGGGTGAATACATCATCTCCCGGACGGAGACGAGCCTGAAGAATCTCGGTCTCGAACGAATCGACATTCAGCAACTGCACGTCTGGTCGGACCGGTGGGTGGGGCAGGGGGACTGGCTCGATGCGATTGAAAAACTGCGGAGGGACGGGAAGATCGGAGCTTTCGGGATCTCGATCAACGATCATCAGCCCGCCAACGCAATCCGGCTGATCGAGACGGGGCTCGTTGATACGGTGCAGGTGATCTATAATATTTTCGACCAGTCACCCGAAGAGGCACTTTTTGCAGCGGTGAAGGAACACCATGTGGGGGTGATTGTGCGGGTGCCGTTTGATGAGGGGGGGCTGACGGGGAAAATTGATCCTGCCACGGAATTCCCCGCCGGGGATTTCCGGAACCGCTATTTCCGCGGAGACCGGAAGGCCCAGGTTTTTGACCGGGCCGGGAGAATTGCCACCGATCTGGAAATGTCCCGGGAGCAGTTGCCCGAGACCGCGCTTCGTTTTGTGCTCAGCCAGCCTTCGGTATCCACGGTCATTCCCGGAATGCGTTCTGTCGGTCATGTTGAGAAAAATTGCGCAGTGGGGGATGGAAAGGGTTTGCCTGGGGAGCGGGTTGAAAAGTTACGCGCCCACCGGTGGGATAGAAATTTTTACGCGACCTAGATCCGTGTTCCCCGGTAGACGGCCACTTCGGAACCGTCGGCGACGAAACTCGACTCGGGGTCGCCCGAAAGTGTCTCCATGAACGGGGATCCATAGGTCGTTTTAACATCGCAATCCAGGCCGGCACTCGTGGGTTTCCGGATTTTCCAGGGGGGGTGGGAAACACGGTATTCCATGGAGCCCCCGCCTGGAAGCGAAGTGTACCCCCAGTAATGTTCGGCGATAAACTCCTCCAGGAATCCCGGTGGAAGCGGGACGGGTTCCCCGGTGGTCTGTACCTGGAGTTGATTCCATCTTCCCCGGTTCTTCCATCCGTATTCAAACAGTTCGGGTTCGATCCGGTGTTTCATCGGCAGGGTGATGTATCGTTCTCCATACAACCTGCGGGCAACGAACGATACGGCCGGCTTCGGGGCAATTTCCCGGAGAAAGCAGACCCCTCTTCTCCATTTCTTCCCTGCAAGCCTCCGAACGTAAAACCGCAGGTTCACCTCCTCGAATTTCCGGTGAAAGGGGACCGGGAAGCCGAGGAGCCTTGTTTTCTGAAAAAGGAATCCCACGATGCTGATGTAGGTTTCTCCGTCCCGGAAATCCAACTCGGTTCCGGCGGGAACGTACGGTTGCAGGAGGCCGGGGTCGGTCCTGAAATTCAACATGGCGAGATGCCGCCATTGTGTGAGGAGAAAGGGAGGTTTGTCCGGCATTAAATCTTCGGAAGTTTTTTATACCGGATCCGGTGGGGTTGGTCAGCGTCCCGGCCCAGTTCCTTTCTTCTCATTTCCCGGTAGGAGGCATAGTTTCCCTCGAAGAAGCGCACGTATCCTTCGCCCTCGAAAGCGAGGATATGGGTTGCGATCCGGTCGAGGAACCAGCGGTCGTGGGAGACGACAACGGCGCATCCGTTGAACGAGAGCAGGGCATCTTCGAGAACACGGAGTGTGTCGACATCCAGGTCGTTTGACGGTTCGTCAAGAAGCAGGAGGTTTCCGCCTTGCCGGAGCAGTTTCGCCATCTGGACGCGGTTGCGTTGTCCTCCGGAAATTTCCCCCATCTTTTTCTGCTGGTCGGCTCCGCGAAAATTGAACCGGCTGACATAAGCGCGGCCATTGAGGCGCCTTGATCCGAAGGCGATCTCATCGTCCCCCTCCGTAATCTCCTCGTACACGGTCCGTTCGTTGGAAAGGGTTTCGCGGATCTGGTCAACATAGGAGAGAACGACGGTCTCGCCAATGTCGATCGTGCCTTTGTCCGGTTTTTCCTCTCCGACGATCATACGGAAAAGGGTGGTTTTTCCCGCCCCGTTGGGACCCACCACGCCGATGATTCCACCGGGCGGAAGGCGGAGGCTGAGATCATCGATCAGGATGTTTTCTTCGAACCCCTTTCGAAGGCCCTCGATTTCGAGGACCTTGTTCCCCAGGCGGGGGCCGGGAGGAATCTGCAGTTCGATCGATTCTTCCCGCAGTTCCATCGCCTCGTTGGCAAGTTGTTCGTAGGCGGAGATACGCGCCTTTGGCTTGGCAACGCGCGCACGGGGGGACATCCGGATCCACTCGAGTTCCCGTTGAAGG
>PVBE010048742.1_pt1 | contig 16532 bp, 11 predicted proteins | sample 1631181 | NCBI WGS metagenome assembly PVBE01 (sample SAMN08397723, study PRJNA350692) | Marine metagenome, whole genome shotgun sequencing project. | isolation source: water | place: Pacific Ocean | collected 2012-04
AGGCGCGAGGCGAGCTCGCGGAAGTACTCGAATTCGAATCTCGCGGCTTCGAGCTCGAACGCGCGCTGATCGCCGGGCTTGATGACGGTTCGGTTGGCGAAGGGCCAGAGGTCGCCCCAGCGGAGCTTTCGGGCGTACTTGTATCCGTCTCGGCCGATGAGTTCGGGTCGGCCGTGGGATTTCGCCACGGTCGCGCGCTCGATCTCGCCCTCTGGCGTGCACAGTTCAAAGACGACGTGGCCTTTGCGCTTCATGGGTTGACGAATGACGCGAGACCAATCGTCGGAGGAGTCGCGCGCGATGGCTTCGTGCGCGGCGTCCTCGTCGACGTCGGCGTCGAGCCCGCCGCTGTCTCGTCTGTCGTGCGCGCTCTGCGCCGCGCGCTGCGCTCGATCGCGAGCGACGGCGCGAGGCATCTTGCGCACGACGACGTAGGAGAACTTTTCGTCTTGGTACGGTCTCGATCCGTGTTTCATCTCTCGCACGTAGGCGCTGCGAGCGGTTCGCTGGGGAAAGTGACACCACGTCGAAAAGCCATCCTCGCTGTGTGAATCCTTGAGTGGACACGCCTTGTCGTGTTGACACGGCGCGACGACGTACGCACAGATGTCGTCGTCTTTGGGTTCGTTCTCCAGTCGACGCGCGTTCTGTTCCATGTCTCGTCGAGCCACCTCGAGAATCATCGCCCTGGCGCGACGAACGAGTAAACTTCCCTTGGGCGTCCCGGGTTCGGCTATGACTAAGATGCCGCCCGGTGCGACTTTATCCCACAACTGACGAATTACCACGTCCCGTTGGCGCTGGTGTCGCACCACGCGACCGCGCGCGTTCGTCACGTGCGAATCGGGAATTTCTCCGAGCGCATACGACGACACGACGACGTCAAAACCGCCGCGTCTGTTCGCACCGCGCAAGCTCGCGCTCGTCCGAACGCCTTCGCTCTCGTGCCACGGATGCGGCGTTTTCAAACGCAGCGCGCTCGCCGGTCGAGTGCTGGGCTTTTCGTCTCGAGCTTCAAAGTCTGAAAAATCCAACTTGAGCATCTCGTCTCCGTTTTCGTCCACCTCCATTTCCTTCACGAAACGCTCAAAGTCATCCTCGTCGTTCTCCTCGTCCACCGTTTCGTCCTCCTCGCTTATCGCGTTCTGTAAGCTCAATCTCTCTAATGCCTCCGCGGCTCGCCGCTCTTCCTCTATGTTTTTCGCGTACCCGGCGACGCGTCTCGCAAAACGCATCATGCCCGGATTACTATCGACGAACGCGACGTTGATATCACCGTCTCTTCGAGCCTCCTTCGCCCCGTACGCGCCCACGTGCTCGCCAAACACCGCACGTACCGCGAATAGCGTCGTCGGCACCGGTCCGGATCCGAAATCTAACACGCTTTTCGGTTGAAACTCGTCTCCCAATCTGTCGCGCGTTTCGTAAAATATCCGCTTCAAAGCGCCCATGGTCATCGGACTTCGCATCACCGCGTACACCGCGGCGTCGAGTTCGTCGTACCGAGGCGCCTCGATTGGTTTCGCGACGTCGCCGTCTTTCCTCGCCGAATGTACCGACAGACTCGACTCCACGCGTCGTAATTTCCGTTTGCTCAGCCGCGCGCCCCACTCGATGTCGTCGTCCCACGCGCTCGCAACGATCGCATCTCGCGTCTCACTCGCCGCCAACCGTCCTCGCGTGCGTTCACCGCTCTCGAGAATACCGCCCACATTCGTCTCGTTGCCTATGACGGCGCGTCCACCGCTCGATCGTCGCATCGCCTCTCGCAACGCGTCGAACCGCTTCTTGGCGCGTCTGCCCACGCGTACGCCTTCATCCGCCCCGAACGCATCTCGCAACGCCCGTCGCAGCGCCTCCTCCGTCGCCGAATCGTACGTCATCATCATGCCTATCCTCTTCCTCGCCCAGTTCAGCGCCACCGTTCGAAACCGCGCCGCACTCTCGTCATCCATCGCGCGCACGCGCGCGGCATTTCCATTCGACCCGAGTCTCATGGCGTCCTCGCTCGACGTCGACGTCGACGCGAGACGCGACGATGCGACGCGACACGCGCGCGCGACCGTTTTCGTCGCGTCGAGACGCGCGCGCGCGAGCGACATGGCGCCGTCGACGAGTGACGGGCGCGCAACCGTGTCCCCGCGCTCGAGCGCTGAAAAAGCGCCGCCACTGCGAGCCGTGCCTCGCGCGACCTCGCCATGCCTCCTAAGAAGGATCAGACCCCGGTCGAGGACGTGGGCGCGGCCAAGTTCGGTCGGGTGAAGAATAACCTCCGCATGGGCATCGTCGGTCTTCCCAACGTCGGGAAATCGTCGCTGTTTAACATTCTCACCAAGCAGTCGATCGCGGCGGTGCGTGGGATACACCGACGGCTCGTTCGCGCGCGATGGGATTTCGAGACGACTGACGACGGACGCGAAAAACGACCGACGCAGGAAAACTATCCGTTCTGTACGATCGATCCGAACGAGGCGCGATGCCCGGTGCCGGATGAACGGTACGATTATTTGTGCAACATGTGGAAGCCGGCGAGCGAGTACCCGGCGTTTTTGATGGTGACCGACATCGCGGGCCTCGTGCGAGGAGCGTCGAGCGGGGCGGGACTCGGGAACGCGTTTTTGAGTAATATTATGGCAACGGATGGCATCTTTCACGTCATTCGCGCGTTCGATGATCCGGAGGTGGTGCACGTTGACGACGAAATCGACCCGGTGCGCGATTTGGAAACTATCACCGCCGAGTTGTGCCTGAAGGATATGGAGACGGTGAAGCGCGCGATCGCGGACGAGGAGTTGGCCGTGAAGAAGAATCCGACGATGAAGTTGTCGGCGCTGTTTAAATCCACGATGGAGCGCGTGCAGGAGATGTTGTCGAAGAATCTAGCCATTCGCACGGGCGAGTGGAACACGCCCGAGGTGGAGATGATCAAGGAAAAGTTGCCGACGCTCATCACGACGAAACCGATGATTTACCTCGTCAACCTGAGCAAGAAGGATTATGTGCGCAAAAAGAATAAGTGGTTGCCGAAGATTCACGCCTGGGTCAAGGAACACGGCGGTGGTATCATGATTCCATTCTCGGTGGAGTTTGAGCAAGAGTTGTTCGATTTAGGCGATGATTCGGCGCTCGTCGAGGCGTTTTATGCCGATAACGAAGGATCCAAGAGCGCGCTTCCCAAGATGATCACCCAGGGATACAAAGAGTTGAACCTGATTTATTTCTTCACCGCTGGTGAGAAGGAGGTGCGATGCTGGACCGTGTATAACGGCGCCCTCGCGCCGCAAGCCGCCGGCGTCATTCACTCTGATTTCGAGCGCGGCTTCATCAAGGCTGAGGTCGTTGCCTTTGACGATTTCAAAGCCATCGCCACGAAACCGAGCATGGCCGAGGTCAAGGAGGCGGGCAAGTATCGCCAGGAGGGTAAGGCGTACGTCGTCAAGGATGCAGACATCATTCAGTTCATGTTCAACGTCACCGGCAAGAAAAAGTAAAACGCCGACGCCGACACCCTTTTCTTCTCCTTCGCCGAGACCGCGCGACACCGATTAGTGATTTGAATTGATTTCCACGCGCCCCCCCACGCGACGCACGTCTCGCCCTCGTCACGCTCGCCCTCGTCTCGCCGTCTCTCTCTCGCGCGTCGCTTTTGAGTGTGAGAAATTTCGTGTCGCCCGCGTCCCCGAGCTCTCGCGCGGTCGCGTTCGACGCCACTGCGCGCTCGTTCGGAGACGCGCGCGCGCGAACGAGCGCGCGTGAGACGAGAAGACATGTTCGGAATGGACTCGGACTCGGACGACGGACCGAGAGCGCTGTGCGTGACGCGACGCGACGCGAATGTGCGCGCATTCGTGTCTCGGGGTTGCGAATCCAAAGCGTTCGAATGTCTCTCGACTCGACGCATCGCGCGAGAGAGACGCGACGGAGAGACTGACGATGATCGATGATGCGTGTGCGCGCGTGATCCAGGCCTCTGCACGCGTGTTGCGAGACGGATGACGCGGAGACGCTCGCGGCGTTGATCGCGCCTCCGCCGGCGGAGACGGAGGAGGCGAACGAAGACGAAGAGAAGAATGAGAACGAGAACGAGGGCGAGAACGAGAACGAGGGCGAGGGCGAGGAAGACGAAGAAGATGAATCCGACGAGGAGGATTTCAATCCCGACGCCGAGGAGGAGGAGGACGAGGAGGAGGACGGGTACCGCACCGTCGGGGCGTTCGCTCCGGGACAAAAAGTGGACGTCGACGGCAAAGACCGCGAGGGACACACGCCGTTGCACGTCGCGTTGTTGTATGGGTCGATTCAGTGCCTGCGAGCGCTGTTAGAGGCGGAGGCGAAGACGTACGTTACGCTGGAGGGATCGCCGCCGTTGCACATCGCGTGCGCGATGAGCGGATTTGAGAAGCACGAGGCGTTCGCCGTTGAGGCGGTCAAGGCGTTGTTACCACACGTGGAGAACGAGTGCACGCAGGACGATTACGGTCGCACCGCGCTCTCCGTTGCGTCGCAGCACGGCGTGTTAGCCATCGTACAGACGCTCGTGAACGATTTCACGCCACCGAACGAGGAGGACACCGTTGAGGTGTACGTCAATCTGCGAGACAAGACGAGAAATCGTCCCATTCACTGGGCGGCGTCGTACGGTCGCAGTGACGTCGTCGACTTTCTCTTGAAGAGTGGAGCCGATCCATCGCTGCGGAACGATAACAAGGACAACGCGCTGCACTGTGCCGTGCGAGGCGGCGACGTGAAGTGTGTCGAATTGTTGCTCAAGGCGCAACCCGCGTTGGCCAAGGATACAAACGTCCAGCAACAGACGCCCGAAGATGTCGCGGTGGCGCGTGGGAGACCGGTCATCGCGAAGCACTTCAAAACCACGGTTGAAAGCGTCGCGGACGAAGATTTGAAGCGCGTCATCATCGCGCCGGATACGTGTTTTTTACATCACTCGTGTCCGCCGATTACGCGTCTTCCCGCGGATGAGCCGCCGCCGGAAAACGTCAATCGTCTCAACGTGCTACTGAACGAGACGAACGGCACGCTTCGAGGTAAAGATTTCAAGAGCCTTAACGTGGAATACGTCTCCGAGGTCGAGCCCGCGGCGTGGGTGGACGTGCTTCGTTGTCACGAGTATGCATACCTCAAAAAGGTGCAAAGGATTTGCGACAAGTTGCCCGACATTCGCATGGCCCCGCGCGCGATCGGTACCATTGACGGCGACACCGCGGTGTGTTCGCAATCATTCAACGCCGCGCTCTCCGCGGCGGGCGCGACGATCGAGGCCGTTGAGCGAATCGTCTCCGGGGAAACCAACAAGGTGTTTTGCGCCGTTCGTCCGCCGGGCCACCACAGCGGACCTCTCGGGCCCGTGGGCACTCCGGGCGATCCCATCGGCACTGGTTCTCACGGATTCTGTTTGATAAACAATGTCGCCGTCGCCGCGGCGTACGCGCGATGCGTGCACCGCAAAAAGCTCCGTCGTATCGCATTGGTCGATTTCGACGTCCATCACGGCAACGGCACCGAGGCGTGCGTGCAAAACACCGCCCCGAGCGCACCGCAGTTTAGGTACGCCCTGCCCATCGGCAGCGGGACGTTTTCCATGAACATGTACCGTCCGTGGCTCGATGAGACCGATCCTGACGAGGTGATGTTCGCCTCCGTGCACGGATATGGACGCAAGGAGCTCGCGCACCACTTTTACCCGGGCACGGGACCGACGAAGAGCACGAAGGGCGAGTACGAATTGGACACGGAGGAGGCCGCGACGTGGGACGAGGACGGCGTCGTCGAGGATCCCATGCACGTCGACGCCGAAAACCGCGTCAGCACGGCGCAGGGCGAGCAACCGTGGGTGCTGGACGTCGGTATGGAGGGCACCGGGAAAAAGTCTGAACGCGGCGCGGCGTGGAGACGCGTGTGGAAAGGAAAAATTTTACCCGCCATCAACGCGTTCGAACCCGAACTCATCATCATTTCCGCCGGTTTCGACGCGCACGCGAAGGATGACATTCAAGGTCCAGTGAATTTAGGCGTCAAGGAACAAGATTACGAGTGGCTCACGTCTGAGTTGATGAAGATTGCCAACGCGCACGCCAAGGGACGCGTCATCTCCGTGCTCGAGGGCGGTTACCGCATCCAAGGTGGCCCGGTCTCCGCGTTCGGTCGCTCCGTCGCCGCGCACGTGCGCACGCTCTTCCAACCGAACGCCGAAAAGTACGACGCTGAAAAGTCCAAGGCTGAATTTAACAAGGAACTACGCCAGCGCCGAGAGATTCGTGAAAAACGCGAAGCCGAGGAGGAGGCTGAACACCGCGCCCTTCTCGAGCGTCTCGCCGAAGAACAGCGCCAAGCGATGGAAACCGACGGCGGTGGTGCCGACGACGCCACCGCCGAGCCCGCCGACGGTACAGGCGAGAAGCGCGCCGCCGAAGACGCGCCGCCGACGGATGACGCGCCCGCGCCGTCCAAACGCCGCCGCGGCGCCCCTGTCGACTACGCCGCGCTCAACGCCAAGATCGAAGCCGAAGCCGCGGCTAAACGCGCGGCGGCGGACCAATAGTGCGTCACCAAATACTCACTTCACTAGATTGTAACGACCGAATCGACGAATCATCGTCGCCGCCGCCGAAGGGAGAAAAAATATCAGAAAGGCGATCGAATGCATTCAAACGACGTCGTCACACATCGCCATGGCCCACGCGTGCGCACCCCGCGTCTCTCTCGCCACAGCCACCGTCTCCGCGGTGGCGCGCCGCCCCGCGCGCGCGTCCGTCGCGCGTCGCGGCGCCTCTTCCAGCATCGATTCGCGCCGCGTATCGTTATCCACTCGTCGGGACGCACCGCGTTCGACGACCGCGCGCGCGGTTCCGGTCGCCGATCTCGCCGGCATCGACACCACCGGTTTCGACACCATGTTCCTCAAAGCCCTGAACATCGGTCTGCCCCTCTACGGTGCCGTCGTGGGGGCGATCTTCATCTTCGGGACGATCGCCAAGGTGGCCTTTCCGGAAAAGTTCGACGACGCCATGTACGGCGCCGACGCGAAAAAGGAAGTGGCGAACATTGATTTGGATAATCTGAGCGAGGAAGACGCCAAGGCCGTGGCGGAATTAGAGGAAGAGCTCCGCAAGGAGGGGAAGCTCTGAGCGCGGGGAGACGAATGATTCAATTTTAATATGTACGCATTTCATTTCACCGAGCGGTATTAATTTCCGGGAACGAGCGAACACGTGGCGTCGTACCACGCCTCGTACTCGGCGTTATCCGCGTATTTCTCCGATTGTTTCGCGTCCCCGCGCTTGGCCGCCATGAGCATGAGCTTGACGATGAACGCGAGTCCGAGCGTCGCCGGGATAAAGGTGACGGGCCGCGTGAGCATCGCGGGCGCGCCCGCGACGTACGTCCCGATCCAGAATAACAATTCACCCAAATAATTCGGGTGTCGACAACGCGTATACAAGCCCTCGTCGCACCATCGCGTCTTCCCGCGCTCGGTCGCCTTGAATTTGTACTTTTGGTGATCCGCCGCCGCCTCCAACAGGACGCCCGCCCACTGCGTCGCCAAACCGACGACGACGACGACGCCGTACCTCGCCGCGTTCATCGCGTTCGCGTTTTGCGCGTGCCACAACATCGGGGACGTCATCATCGCGTACAACGCCGAACACAGCGCGATGACGACCGTTTGCTTCAAAAATCCCGTCGCCTTCGCCTCGGGCGCCTTTTTCGCGCGTTCGCGCCACTCCGCCCACGTCACCGACCTCACGAACAAAAACGTCGCCAAACGCACGCCGTACGCCGCCCCACCGGCCATGTGCCACGCCAACGCCGTCGTCGTGTACGCACCGGACGCGACGTGCGCGGCGTAGACGAACGCCGTCCCGAACGCCACCGCCAAGCCGTATCCGACGCTAAAGGCGTAGATCGGATTGATGTACGCGAGCGCCACCGCGGGTGCGCACGACGCCCAGAGCGCGGGAAGCGCCCAGTGCGACGCGAGCACGTTGGCGAGCGCGGGGACGACCATCGCGCGCGTCGACGTCGTCGCCGCGCGTCGATGCGGGACGGATGACGGTGATGATGCGATTCGGCGCTGCTGACTCGGACCGAACGGGGACGGGGACGTCGGGGACGTCGCGCTCGATGGGGCGGCGACGCGCGCGCGCGAAGACGCGCGGGTGGGATGCGCGCGACGCGAGAGCGGCGACGCGAGGACGACGGCGCCGACGACGGACATTCGCGGCGGCGAGGAATGACGATCGATGATGATGACATCATCGGGACGTGGTCGTCATTCGTCGTCATGGCGTCGTCTTTGCCGCACGCGCTCGCGGATTTGACCTCGTTTCGCGCGCGCGAGGTCATCAACGACGGTCGCGACGTTCACGGACGCGTCGTCGTCCTCGGCGCGTTCGATGGATGCGATGAGGACGCGTTGGTCAAGTTGCAGCGCTCGCCGCTGCCCCACGACCTCGACGGTGTTCGCGCGCTTTTACGTCGCGTGCGTCTCCGCGCGCGCGCGCCGTACAGCGGTGCCGAATACGGGTATTACGTCGGTGACGTCGAACGCGCGCGGGAGGGGGAGGAGGGCGACGGGGACGTCGAGTGCGACGTGTTGTATCCGGGGTGTCTGTCGGCGGAGGCGGAGGCGCGAGAGAAACTGTTACGGAAACACGTCACTCGAAACTCGACGCAGCGCGTCATCGTCGTCAGAGAGACGCCGAAGATGTACGAGGAGGCGCACGAGCGTTACATCTCGAGCATACCTCGAGAGGCGACGGCGTGGGTGAGGAAGATTTTGAGTTTGGAAAAGGAAAAGGAGCGGTTGTTGCACGTCGACGACGAGTTTTTACTCAACACGGATCCGAAGTGGACGACGCATCCGGAGTGCGCGACGACGGCGAGGGAGACGTGGATGGGACATCCGAGCGTGGTGGATCTGTACTGCCTCGCGATCGCGATGGATGAGAATCTGAGGAGTCTGCGGGACGTGCGCGCGAGACATTTGCCGGCGTTGCGCGCGATGCTCTCAAAGGGGCGCGAGGTGATCGCGCGCGTGTACGGGGTTCGCGCGGAGGACATGCGCGTGTACGTGCACTACCCACCGCAGTTTTACCACTTTCACGTCCACTTTCAGGCGTTGAGCGCCAAGGAGGTTGGATGCGCCACCGAACGCGCGCACCAGCTCGAAGACGTCATTGACAACGTCGAGCGAGACGGTGACTTCTACGCCAAGGCTAATTTATCCCTCAAAATGGGTGAACGCGATCACTTGTACGAACTCTACTCTAGCTCTTAGCGTCGCGACGATGTATCGATAATCGTTGGTTTTTCCGCGCTTTTCGACGCAACCCTCCTCAAAGCTCGCCATGTCATCCACGACCGCCGCGCCTCGCGTGCCTCCCGCGCGCGTCGCGGACGCGCGACGACGCGCGACGGCGACGTCCTCGACGTCTCGCGCGCCGGATTCGTCCATCCTCGCCCGCGCGAACGGCCGCGACGTCGTCCGGCTCGTTCCCAAAGCATCGCCTCTCGACGACGCCCCTTCGCCTCACGGCGCCATGGGCGCGTCTCGCGCCCGGAGCGCGACGTCATCGACGCGTCGAAGGACGTCCTCATCGCGTGGCGACCGCGTGACGACGCGCGCCGAACGAGAGACGCGCTTGGTGTCCGTGCTCACATCCTTGCCCAGACGGTTCAACCTGTACTTTCAGAGAAAATCCTACCGACTGACGCTCTGGCGCGCCATCTCGGCGTATTTCGGATTTTACCTCGCCAACGTCATGACGTTGAGTTTTGGCGCGCTGGGAATCAACGACGTCGTCGCGGGGGCGCTGAGCGTGGCGTTCTTCGAGGTGGTGACGCGCATTTATTATCGAAGCGTCGAGACGAATCGCTGGCTCGAGTTTATCAACTGGTTCAAGGTTGGCTATTGTTACTCCCTCATCGCCGACGCGTTCAAGCTCGGGTCGTAGGTTCATAGCATTGCGTGTATCGTCGTCATCATCAGTAGAATTACATCGAACGTCGAATCGTTCATTCGGTTGAATTTATCATTCGCCCGTCGGCGAACCGTCGAGTTGTCGCAACGCTTCGTACACGCCAATTCCAGCAGATACGCTCAGGTTGAGACTCCGCACGTGCGTCTCGTCGATCGGAATCCTTCGCACGCCTCCCGTGGCTTTACACGCCTCCATCGCCGCGTCTGGTAATCCCGTCGTCTCCGCTCCGAAGAGCAACCAATCGCCCGGCGCGTACGCGCCCTCCTCGGCGTGCGGTCTCGCGCCAAACTTTGAAAACGCCACCAATCGTCCCGGACGCTCCAGCCCTCGCCAATACGCGTAAAACGCCTCCCAATCGTCGTGCACGCGCACGCACACCGATTTCCAATAATCCAAGCCCGCGCGTTTCAACTGCGCGTCGTCGAGCGAAAAGCCCAAGGGCCCGACCAAGTGCAGAGGAACTCTCGCCGCCGCGCACGTCCTCGCGATGCACCCGGTGTTCCCCGGAATCTTCGGCGTCACCAAGACGACGTGCACATCTTTCCTCTGCGTCTCCGTCGCCGTCTCGATCGACCGCACGGTGACGCGCGAGGCGTCGTCCGCTTTCCGGGACATGTCCCCGCCGCCGCCGAGACTCTGACGCGTCGCGAGCTTTGACCGCTTCCCCACCCGCCCCCGCGCGCCGCGACTCGACGGGCGAACGAACGCACACTCCACGCGCCGTTCGAGCGCGCGCGAGAGGGCGACGCGCGCCGTCACCGCGCGCATGAGTGACGTTTCGATGCATTCTTCACACGGCGCGTCGCGTCATTCGATGCGGACGCGACCGCTCGACTCGATATCATGACGCTCGACGACGGACGCGAGCTCGCGAGTGGGAACCACCGCGCGGTGGCGCTCGCGTGGACGCTCTTCGCGCTTCTCCTCGTGCACCTGGCGAACGCGCTGAAGACGAGCGCCAAGGGACGACGAAGGAATCGACGCGCGGTGTTGGGATCGTCGTCGTCGTCGACGGTGCGCGAGGCGCGCGCGGGGACGGTGTTGGGGTTTTATCATCCGTCGAGCGCGGACGGTGGTGGGGGTGAGCGCGTGTTGTTCGCGGCGATCGCGGCGGCGCAGAGACGCGCGCGAGAGGGACGGGAGAGCGATGGGAATGGGAATGGGAATGGGAATGGGAATGGACGCGGACGCGGAAATCATGGAAATCATGGAAATCGGGACGAGGACGGGGACGACGACCTCGCGAGTTCGAGACGGGACGTCGTGTGCTGCGTGTACTCGTCGGCGGCGTCCACGGGTGAGGCGACCGATGGGGGGGACGCGGTCGTGGACGGCGCGGGGTTGATCGCGCGGGCCGAGGAAAAGTTTGGAATCGCGCTCGAGGGACCGATCAAAGTGGTTCGATTGACGAGGGAGCGGTGGGCTCGCGCGGAGACGCATAGAAGGTGCACAATCTTCGGTCAGTTTGTGGGAAGCGCGTGGTTGGGGTTCGAAGCGTTGTGGGCGTTCACGCCGGACGTGTTCATCGACACCATCGGACACGCGTCGACGTATCCCATCGCTAAATATCTCTTCGGATGCCGGACGGCGGCGTACGTGCACTATCCCACCGTGTCGAGCGACATGATCGAGCGCGTGGCGAGCGGGAGATTGATGTATAACAACAGCGCGAGGTTTACGTCGTCTAAGATGTTGACGGGTTTGAAGATTTTGTACTATAGAGCGTTCGCGGTGGTGTACAGATGGTGCGGGAAGTCGTGTTCGTGCGTCATGGTGAACTCGACGTGGACCAAGGGACACATCGACGAGCTCTGGGGGGTGGATTCGCGAGTGGTGTACCCACCGTGTAACGTAGAGGATTTGTCGACGTTGCAGCTCACGCGGCCCAGATTGAGCGCGAAGGGTCAGCCGGTGAAGAAGGACAAGGCGGCGCTGCGCGTGGTGAGCGTCGGACAGTTTCGACCGGAAAAGGCGCACGTCATGCAGCTCGCCGCTTGGAAGGCGATGAAAAAGTCCAAGAATAGAACGCAAAAGATGGATAACGCGGTGCTCGTCTTTGTCGGCAGTTGTCGCGACGACGCCGACCGCGAGCGTTTAGCCGACATACAACAAAGCGTGAAGGATTTAGAGCTCGCGGACAGCGTGCAGTTTCTCGTCGACGCGTCGTACGAGCAAGTCAAGCGAGAGTTGTCTCGAGCCTCCGTGGGCATACACACGATGATCGACGAACATTTCGGGATATGCATCGTCGAGTACATGGCGGCGGGCGCGGTTCCCGTGGCGCACGCGTCCGGCGGGCCGCTCCTCGACATCGTCCGAGACCAACCGGACGGATTCACCGGATTCACCGCAGACAGCGTCGAAGAGTACGCCGAAATTCTTGGACACTTGTTGTCCATGCGAAGAAGTGAGCGAGAGGAGATCGCGGCACGCGCGCGGGAACGTAGTAAATTATTCAGCGAGGCGAAGTTTAGTGCGGGTTTCATCGACAGTCTCATCGCCACGCGTGTATTATAAGTTCTACGTGCACATTTTATATCGACGCTCACTCCTCTTCGTCGGACTCTTCCTCTGACTCTTCCTCATCTTCGTCGGACTCTTCCTCCGACTCGTCCTCATCTTCGTCGTCCTCGTCCTCCTCCTCCTCAGACTCTTCCTCGTCCTCCTCGTCGTCTTCTTCCGACGTGTCCTCTTCTTCGTCCTCCTCGTCGTCATCCTCAGACTCCTCCTCCTCCTCTTCACCGGAGATGAGCTTTTTCAAATTACGCATCTCCGCCTCCAGATACTCCTTCCTGCGCAATTTCTTCACCTGCTGCGCGTCCATGCCCTCGCCCTCTCGCTCCCGCGCCTCCAACGCCTCGATTTGTCTCAACTTTTTCGCCAGTGCTCGATACCTCACCTCCAGAGGTCCGTACTGCGGCGTCTCTCGTCGCATCTCACCGTCGTTCGACGCTCTCCCGCTGTCACCCGAACGTTTCTTCGCATCTCGCGCCGCCCTCTCCGCCTTGCGCTTCTGCGCGTACGTGATCCCGGGACGCTTGGCCGATTCGGCGGCGGCCAACTTTTTCCTCGTCTTGGCGTCGAGCGGGACGCCGTCGCGCTTCGCGCGCGCCTTACCCGTGCGACTCTGCGCGCCCATGACGGTCGTCGCTCGCGCTTCGTCGCGGTCTCGCTCGAACGCTCGCGCGCGTCGCGGACTCGCGCGCGCGGTGGCGGCGGCGGGCGAGGCGCACTTTTTCGGGGAGGGTGGACGAGGACACACACGACGACGACGGATGCGCGGAGCGACATTCGAGATTGTGATCCATCGCGGGCTCGAGAGGCGACGATAGCTCTGACGACACGGAGCTTCGAGATAATTCTGATCGTTATTGTTATTCAGTATTGTTATTCACGACGACAAAGGCGCGTCTCAGTCCGAGTCGTCGTCGCTAAACCACCCGCGCCGGCGCTCCATCGGATGCGCGCATTCGTCGTATAATTTCTGTAAAAGCGCGCAGAACTCGATGGAGATGGATTCGGGGAGGCACTGCGAGTGATTTTCCATGGCGACGAGTAACTCACTCACCGCCTCGAGCGCGGCGTCTTTCGAATTCGCGGCGACGGCGTCGGTGAACTTTTGTAAAAGCTCGTGCACCGCGTCGACGAACTCATCGGGGAGGCTTTGTTTGTCGTCGTCGTCGTCGTCGTCGTCGTTTGTCCCGATGAGTGTGCGAATGGCCGCCATGTGCTTCTTGCACCGCCGCGCCGCGCCGCGCGATAAGAGGCTGCCGGGTTCGTAGACCGCGCCTTTCGCCTCGAGCAGACTGATGACGGAGTCGTGTCGCGCTTCGACCGCGTAATCAATCGCCGTCTTATGCGAATACGATCGGATGTGAATGTCCGCGCCGCTTTCGATGAGCCTCTCTGCGATATTGGCGCAACCATGGTGCGCAGCCATCATCAACGGCGTGCGCCCGCGTTCGCACTTCTCGTCCATTCTCGCTCCACGCTGTAATAACATTTCAACGATGCGCAAAGAGTCCGCTCGAACGGCGTTCATCAGCGGTGTGCGGTAAGTGCGGTAATTCGCTCTCTCGGGCGCGTTCACATCCGCTCCTCCCTCGATAAGCAACTTTGCGATGTCAAATGAGCACTTTTCTATCGCCATCGTCAACGCGGTTTGGCGAGGAGATGTCGCATTGGCATCGACGCCGTTGCTTAAGAGCACGCGAACGATCTCTTTGTGTCTGCCCGAGACAGCAAACATCAAGGCATTCCCGCACTGAGGGCTTCCGTGAGGAACATAGAGATCGACATCTCGTTCTATGAGCAGGTGGAGGACATCCAAGTGGCCATTCTCGCAGCTCGCCAACACGGCGCTGTGCGCGTATTCTTCATCCGTGCGCGCTCCGGCGTCCAAGAGTGCTCGAACGACCTCGACGCGGCCGGCTTCGGCTGCAAGCACGAGTGCGGTCCCGCTGTCACGATGCGCGTCGATGGACGCGCCTTGGCGAATGAGCTCGCGCACGACGTTCATGCGCCCATATTTTGCGGCGAGCATCAACGGAGTTTGCCCGCCGTCCGGATTGATTTCCGCGCCCCGCGCGAGAAGCGTGCGCACGATGTTGAGATGACCGAGCTTCGAAGCGCACGCGAGTGCGGACTTTTCGGCTGGAACTTGTCGCGAACACATATTCACCGCCGCGCCTCGAGCGAGAAGCATTTCCACGATGCGGATGTGACCCTGCGCCGCGGCGACCGCGAGCGGCGTGTCGCCCGAAGAATTGGCGACGTTCACAGCAGCGCCGTATTCGTCCACGAGCATCTCGGCTGTCAGCTCTCTGCTGTACTCGCATGCTGTTATCAAAGGCGTGGTTGTGCTCATCGAGAGCTTAACCTCGTCGTTCACGTGTGCGGCCGCACCTTGATCGAGATACATGCGAGGGATCAGTGGAATGTAATTGCGCTGGATGGCGCTAATCACATTGAGCAGTGCCGTCGACTTCCAGAGTCTTTCTTTCACCGCCGCGACGTACGGCTCCGTACTCGGGTACGTGTCGATTCGGAGCACCATGTATGCCGTTTGATAGTTAGTGTTTCTGATCGTCGGGTCGGCGCCGACGTCGAGAAGCGCTTCGAGCGCGCGAGCGGCGCCGCTCCTGGCGGCGCAAACGAGCGCCGTCTCCCCGCAAACGGTTCTCACGTCAATATTGAAGTTGTTTTTGTCCGCACTGTGCGTCACCAGATCTCGCACCATTCGCGCGCGTTCCTCGTCCGCCTCGATCACGGTTCGACCCATCAGATTTCCGGCGCTCAGTGTACTCGCCGCGCGCAGCGCCGACACGCCTCGCAAATCGTCCACGGCGCGATTCGCGCCGGCGCGCAACAACGCCTCGGCGCACGCCGCTCGACCCGCCTCGCACGCTCGCCACAGCGCCGTCCTCCCCTCCTTATCCTTCGCGTCCACCTCGGCACCGTGCGCCAACAAGACCTTCACCACCTCCTCGCTTCCCATCGCCGCCGCCTCGTGCAGCGCCGTCGTCGCCATCACGCCGCGCGCGGAGACGTTCTGCCCTCGCGACGCCGCCACCTTGACGCACGACGCGCACCCCGCGCGCGCGCTCACCACGATCCCAGGTTCGGCGTTCAACACGCTCGCAAACGACGACGTATACGCGACGGACGCATCCCGCACAGGCGCGCACGTCTCGCACGTCGTCTCGGGCGTCGCCGCGCCGGGTGCCCACTGCTTTCCACTCTCGATCGTCTCCCGGTTGCCTTCATCTCCGCCTCCGCGCGCGGGACCCATCTCCTCGAACGCGAGAAGATGGTCGTCGAAAAGATTAAAATCAACATCCACCCTTCGTCGTCGCCCCGCGCGCGCGTCGATCGCGTCGTCGCTCGGGGAACGTTCGCGCCGTTCGCGCGCGCGCGTGCGGCGGAACGCCATGGCGGTGCGCGATGGATGCGCGCGCGGGACGACGCGCGAGGCACGCGCGAGAGCGCGCGCGCGCGCGAGGGCGAATTTAATTTCTCGTCGCGCGTTCCGAACCGTCAACGAGACGCGCGCCGAATCGCGCGGCGGCGTGTGCCGCGCGTCCTCCTCCTCCTCATCGCGCGTCCGGTCGCGAGTCGATCGCGCGGAGGTGCCAAGAATTAAGGAAACGAAGGCGTCGAGTTCGCGTCCGCGACGAGCGTGATGATGGATTGATGAAATGAATGTACAAATAGTGCGTGGGGGGTCGCGCGCGCGAGTGCGAGTGGTCAGAGCTCGCGCTCGCCGCGTCGACCGGGGTAAAACGCGCGCGCGCGGCGTTCGTCGTCTCCGTCTTCTACTTCTTCTTCGTCATCGTCGTCGTCGTCGTCGTCGTCCTCATCTAAAGCGCGCATCGCGCGCGTCCAAAACGATTCTTCGTTCGATGGTTTCGCGTTCGAATCGTCTTCGTCCCAGTCGTCGTCGCGTACCGCCGTCGACGCGTCTTCGGAGTCGTCGGCGCGCGGCGCGCCCACCGAGCCGTCCCGCGACGTCGCGGTCATCATCTCTCGCGC
>PVBE012228310.1_pt1 | contig 16530 bp, 19 predicted proteins | sample 1631181 | NCBI WGS metagenome assembly PVBE01 (sample SAMN08397723, study PRJNA350692) | Marine metagenome, whole genome shotgun sequencing project. | isolation source: water | place: Pacific Ocean | collected 2012-04
GATTTTAGCGCTACTTTTGGTGTCTGTGATTTCTGTGTCATGTGGTGCAACTCGGGGTAACACGTTGGTTTTGAACTCTTGCGTTGAGCATTCAATGCATACAACGACGACGTTCCATGGAGACTTGCTGAAGGACATTATTACTGACGTCTCTGTTCCGATTCTTATTTGTCTATTGGCGGGGTGGACCTTTGTTAGAGAGATTGGGCGACGTTTGCCTTCTGCAGTACTTTTTCGAATCAAGTTTCTTTCATGGCTTTGGTCTAAGCGAAGGCCGTTTAGTACATCAAAATCTTATATCCCTGTTTTTGTAGCGACGCGGGACGCATAATGACAAACTGTTGTTTAGTTCTGTATTAAAATTAAAACAGTTGTTATGGACTCGATGCATAAAAAGGGTTTCTTTGATGGTGTGCCATCAAAGACAAGTTTCATTTTTGGCGTTATTTCAGGAATTGCTGCGATACTTCTTTTGTCGTTCGTATTTGGGATTCCAGGAGGTACTATCGGTTCGTCATTGGCGGGGAATGATCGCGGCGCAGCAGAAGACACGGCTTTAGCTGTCGCGCCAACTCCTGCTCCAACTCCAACTCAGGCTGCTCCTCCTGCGGGGGATCCGCCTGAAGTCACAGGCGAAGACCATATTCGCGGAAATGAGAAAGCGCCTATTACCATTATTGAGTATTCTGATTTCGAATGTCCGTTCTGTGGACGATTCCACCCAACGGTACAACAGGCTCTTGATGAGTACCCAGATGACGTACGTTGGGTATATCGACACTTTCCGCTATCATTCCATCCTAACGCGCAGCCAGCGGCCTTGGCTTCCGAATGTATTGCAGAGCAGGGAGGAGATGATGCGTTCTGGTCGTTTGCGGACGCTGCGGTTGAAAATCAGACAGGGTTAGGTACAGCATTCTATGAGAGCCAAGTTACGAGTCTTGGGTTGAATCTTTCTAAGTTCAATGACTGTTTTAGCTCGGGAAAGTATTCACAAAAGGTCGCGCAGCAACAGGCAACAGGAGGTGCGGCTGGAGTCACGGGTACGCCTGGATCGTTCTTGGTTGATGCTAATGGAAACTCGCAGTTGATTTCAGGCGCTGTTCCTTACGCTCAGATCAAGGCGGCTATCGACGCTACACTTCGTTAATAATCGCGATTTGCACGCTGGCCGTGCTTGTCGCAAAGGAGATAGTTTTATGGTGACGCGTATTCTTTTACGTGTTTTGAGACAGCCACCCTTCGTCGCTTTGGCGGGAGGGGTGGCTGTTGTTGTGTTATTCATTGCGATCTGGTTGCCGAATTTTTCGTTTTTATCTCACACTGTTTCGTCGTCGACATACACTGCGGGAGATAAGATATCGATTATCGCAACATCAATCGGAACGCTACATAGTAACTTCACTCCGTTTTCTATGTGGCTGACAATCATTGTTGCAATACTGACTGGATTAAACATCAGTTTATTTTCGTTCTACATTAAAGAGCGTCGTTCGCTGGAAAAAACGGTAGGTACAGGATTCCTCGGTACGTTGGTCGGATTGTTGGGCGTTGGCTGTACTGCTTGTGGATCCGTCATAATCACGTCGTTGTTTGGGTTTGGGGCTACTGCGTCATTTTTGGGCTTCTTCCCACTGCATGGAGCTGAGTTTGGCCTGGTAGGTGTGGTGGTTCTCATTTATGCCAATTACCTCATTATCAAAAAGATCGATGCATCTCTTGTGTGTAAACTGCTATCTTAATAACACCCCCTCTGTTAGAATGGACTCACATGCTTCCACTTTTTACGAATATCTGGAATATCGAGCCGACTCTCGATGAGAAAAAGGCTGCAGTCAAGGCCTTGATAGAAGAGAGCTCCCCAACTGGTGCCTTTTACATCATGTTGATCTCAGCCACGGTTATCGTGGCGATTGGTCTCATGCTTGGAAATACGGCTATTGTTATTGGTGGAATGCTTGTGAGTCCATTGCTAGCTCCGTTCCTTGCTTTTGGTCTCGGTGTAGCGCTAGGGGATAAGATTGTGGCGTTGCGATCATTATGGATCGTATTTATTACGTCGGTTTTTGTTTTCATCGTTTCGGTCCTTCTTGGATTGATGTACCCGTTCAACGGTGTGAACATCGAGATCATTAGCCGCGCAGAACCTTCACTTGGATATTTGTTGGTTGCGATATTCGCAGGATTCGCAGGTACTTTTTCATATGTAAAGCCAAAGTTGAGTGTTATCTTGCCTGGAGTAGCGATTGCAATTGCCGTGTTGCCACCGTTGGTTGTAAGTGCGCTTGGAGTTGTATTGTGGGATCCGGATATCATCTTTGGCGCTATGGCGTTGTATTTTGTTAACCTAATTGGAATTTCATTTGCAAGCATTGCAGTCTTTGCAGTGTTTGGATTCTATCCTTTGCGTCGTCGAGCCGAACGAGAGGTTAAAAAAGAGGACGATGGTAGCAAGGGCATTAAGACTTAAATATTGTTCTATGAATATGGAATACGCGATGCGGAAGGGAATTGTAGCTTCCGTTGTTTTAGTTCTGCTGGCATTTTTGCCAGCGATGGCTTCGGCGCATGGACCGGTTTATGTCAATGCTGCCGATGGAGAGGCGCCGGCTTCGATTCATGACGCTGAAGCTGGAATGAGTCCGGAGCATCCGCTATATTTCTTGGATACGTTTGGCGAGCGGATGAGTCTTACTTTTACTTTCAATAAAGAGAAGCGCGCAGAGAAGGCTCTGGATATCGCAGAAGAAAAGATGGCAGAGTTAGATCATCTTAAAGAACACGTCGTGTTCAATGAGGGTGCGACAACGAAGCATCTTGAGACTGCATTCGAACGATATGAGGAGCACATGCAGAATGCAGAGGACGCGCTCGGTGAATTCGATCAAGGTTCAGAGGAGTTGCCGGAGATGGCAGAGCGCATTGCAGAGAAACGAGCCGAACATAGGGCTGCATTTGAAGAGCATCGAGAGGTGTTACCTGAGCAAATTCACGCACGTGTTGATGAGCAGATTAAACGTGCAGAAGAACATCAGGAGCGAGTATTGGAGAGAGTTCACAATCCTGTAGTGCGTGCTCAAATCGAAGAGCGCATAGTGGAGCATACTCGAGACTATGTTGAGCGACGTGAAGAGTGGTTGGATTTTCATGATGAAGCACGCCTAAGGATAGAGGAGGCAAAGTTTAGAGACGAAGTGCGTACTCCGGAAGAGCTTGAAACTGCTAAAGAAGAGATTGAAGAGCGATTTGAGGAGATCAAAGAAAAACGTCGAGCGCATTTTGAAGCGATGCAACGAGAAGTTGAGGAGGACAGGGTGCGCATCGAAGAAGAACGCCGTGAGGACGAGCGTAGGCTCGATGAGGCTGGTTTTGACAGTGAAGAGGAGGCTATCGAGGCATACGAGGCGCTAGACGAAGAAGGGCGCGCGAAGATGCGGGATTTCTTTGGAGTCGACAAGGCTGACGCGGATGCGACTATTCGTGAGGTGCGAGAGTTGCGGGAAGAGCACGGAGACGAGTGGAAGCAGCGTTTAGAAGAGCGTCATCGTATGGATCGTGAAGAGGATTTTGAGCATCTTCGCAGAGACCTGGATTTAGAAGAGGAAGAGCTTGAAATGATGGATGAGAGGTTGAGAGATGAGCTGCTTCGCGCTGAGAGGGATGGCTTTGATCCTCGTGAGCGGTTTGATGAGGAATTTGGTATTCCTGAGCCATTTAGATTAGAAGGCGACGATCGTTCAGATGGCGTGCGTATGGAGGATCATAATTCAGTGAGGCCGGTAGAATTTGTTCCAGATTATAGTCCAAGGGTAGAGCTTAGTCCTGCTGAGCGATCGCAGAAAGTTAGAGAGTATGGTGAAAGGACGAGAATCGACTTTAGGCAGCCGGAAATGCGAGCCGAAGACACGGAGCGAGAACGTCGTGAAGATCTTGATTTTGATGGCAGAGTGCCAATGGATGAACTTGATAGAGAGCGGGAAATGCGCGATGTGTATTTACGCGACGATCTTGATCTCCGACCGGGAGAAGTGCTGTCTCAGCCACTGCCACGAGATGACGGTTCTCATTCTGACTTGATTGAGCCATTTGAGCTTCCAGAACATGAGCCGGAATTTCAATAGGTGACAAGTATAATAATCTTATAAAAAATCCATGCCCCCCGAGTACGCTCGGGGGGCATTAGAGGTTTTTGGCAGGAAGGCGCCTGCCGCGCTGCAGGGAGAAAGACTCCCCCTGTCTACCGGCCTGCGACTCCGTCGACGCAGGTGTCCCGAACGGGAGCCGGGTTGCCGTTCGTCGCGCGATCGATCTCCAGGCAGCGGAGGAACCGCTTGCCATCGGCCGAGGCGAACAGTTCGCCTCGGTAGTCGGCGTTGCCGGCGACGTGCACGTGATCGAGGACCAGGTGCGAGTCGGGGTCGATGACCGTGACGGTCTCCTGCACGACGGTCTCCTGCACGACGGTCGCCGGCTGGTTGCCGTTGTTGCCCAGCAGCCACAGGCCGCCGAACACGATCAGTAGCAGGGCGGCCACCAGGGCGAGCGCGGCCCACGGGACGTTCGAACCGGACTCGTTGCGAGCCAGCGGCTCGTCGGCGGGCTCGAGGTCGGCTCCCAGCGTCACGTCCAGCCCGGAGGCGGGAGGGAGTTCGGCGGCGTCGGGGGCGATCGAGGTGGAGGCATCGCCTCCGGTGTCGGCGCTGTCGCCGGTGCCGGCTTCGCCGGTCTTCTCTTTGGGGTCGCTCATGGGGTACCTTCCATTTGAGCTTGCCGACAGAAGCCGGCAGGTGGCGATGTGCCAGTTAGCGGTGCTCATTCGAGACACTTAACTATCAGCTTTCTAGGGCGTGACGTACATTTATAGCATAAATCTTGGATAATGTCAAGTATAAGTTGGTGCAATATGGCTAATATTGGACGAATAATCAGATATACTCACTATTGTAACGGGTACAACTGATCGTTATACGGACATATTATTAAAAAAATTGCCCCGGGCGAGTGCCCAAGGTCAATAGAACTAAGAAGATTGGTGTGGCGACGTAGATGAGCAGTTTGAGTAGCTCATGTCCGGTGACTGACCCTTATTGAATTGGGTGCAGTATAGCCGGTATTCAGTGCCGTTGTAACCGTCAGTACAAGATCGTACGTGCCAGTTTGCGAACGACCGTCGAACACGTAGATCTGGCTCGTTTGTGCAGTGTGTTCCAGCCAAGCGATCGAGATCCGATCTGTAGAATCTGGTTCGATTCGTGAGGGAGACCGCTTCGATTGGAGCGACACGGTGTCGGATTCGATCCTGACCGCGCTGCATGCCATCGATTCTCTGGTCCATCTCGCGACGCATATCGGCCATCTCCATGCGGAGTCCGCCGATTTCCTCGTTGAAGTCATCGATCCTCGAAGGGAAGTCGAACGCTTCGTAGGACTGCCGGAAGGAGTTGTCCAGGCCTTGGTCCTCAAGAAGCGAGGCTAGGTTGGACTGATTTTCGTCGATGTCGTTGCGCAGGTCAGTGGTGACAAGGACGCTTTGCGCGGCCTGGTCGACCATTCCGGTCATCTCGACACGGAAGTCGTTGCGAACGGCTACATCTCTGACGTTCTGGACGAGGAGGAAAATGACTCCACCGAACAGAGCGAGGATTGCGATCAAGGCGAGCTTGAATGCCCGTGGGTGTGCGACATTCTCTGCACTGTCACCGGCTCGCGCAATCATGCCAGGAATACCGGCAAGTACGTGACCAACCTGACCAGGAATGGACGTGAGGACGTGCTGAATGCGATGTCCGAGCCGACTTTCGGCATCGTCCACTGCTACACGTACATCCGCTGTAACGAGAAGTCGTACAGCGTCACGTACATCCGGATCATCTTGTACAGCATTCAAAATAAGCTGTCTCATGGCGGCCGTGCCTGCTCTACGAGCATCTGGCGCTTCTTCGGCGTTTGCCTTAGGGTCAACAGCAGACTTTGATCTTGTGACAGATCGCCGCTTGCCAAGTGGGCTCACAGGGCGCCCCTGATACCTTCATCGGGTTCTTGTGTTGTGGAACTCATCATTGCTCCTATCGGCAAACTACCAGGGAGGATGACAGTTGTAAAGCGATCAAGACACAAAACAAACAAACCCCCGTTAAGGGGCTTGTGGATAACGTTTTCTATTATTTTGTAGCTTCTACTACTTTCTCGAACACGCTTGGCTTATGTTCTGCAAGGAATGCTAGCGACTTTCGGTTTAGAGTGATTCCTTTTCCTGCTAGTCCGTGTATTAATTGGCTGTAAGTCGTGCCAAGCTGTCGAGCTGCAGCGTTGATCTTTACGTTCCACAAACGTCGGAATGTTCGTTTCTTTGTTCGTCGGTCACGAAAAGCGTAAGCACCAGCCTTGAGCATGGCTGTTCGAGCCAACTTGATCTTGCTTTTGCGTCCCCATTTATATCCTTTGGTACGCTTAAGAAGGTTTCGTCGACGTTTTGTATGTTGAGTTCCACGTGTTACGCGAGGCATATGTTAAACTTTCTTGTATGGAAGACCAATCTTAATCGCCTGACGATTTGAGCTCGAAAGCTTTGTATCTCGCCGTTTTCGACGTGTCTGATTTCCAGTACTGCGTGCATTAAAATGATCCTGGCCTTCACGGCGTTTTAGGATCTTTCCATTCTTTGTGACCTTAAATCGCTTTGCGATGGCCTTGTTTGTCTTCATCTTCATAATTGGGGGATTCCGTAATGTGCGGGCATCCTACTTTAAACCGAATAGGACTGTCAAGCGGTTATTCACTAGTGCGATTTGCTGTTCTATATTGAGTTCTACGGCCTTTTCTTCTGTAAGGCGAGCCATAAATTCTCTGAGTCGCTCTTTGCCGAGGTCGGCGTGCGCTCTTTCGCGGCCTCTTAGTACGATTTCAGCCTTAACTTTGTCTCCTCGTTTAAGAAATTCGTATGCTTGTTTGAGGCGAACTCCCATGTCGTGCTTGCCAATCCGGACAGATAATCGTATTGCTTTCACTTCGGTTTGACGAGAGTTTGCCTTATTCTTTCGAGCTTCCTTTTCTTTTTGATATTTAAATTGACCATAGTCCATCAATTTTGCAACTGGGGGATTAGCTCTTGGCGAAACGAGCACCAGGTCAAGTTCTCGTTCGGTAGCTGCTGCGACTGCTTGCGCGCGACTTAGCAAACCTAAGTCTTCGCCCTGATCAGTAATGACTTTCATTTCATCAGCTTTGACGTTCTTGTTGGTTTGATAATCGGGCACTAGAGGCTTCTTAGCATCGTTGCCACGCTTTCTTCGTCGGTGAATTCGCATTGCAGTATGTTTAGATTAATTTGAGCTTGAACACAAATCTAAAAATTCCTTACAGAAATGTTTAGAGTTGGTGGAGACGGTGGGAATTGAACCCACGTCCGATATGGGACACACCGAAGCGTGTACAGGTTTAGGCTGTTCTAATACGACTCGTGCTCAAGATCAGCCAAGAAGACACGAACCGGCTCGCCTCGCAAACGAACGCGTGGATGAGACGAATAGCTCCACGGTCCTTTCCCAAAATATGAACGCCACTATTGCACTATGGGAAACTCGTGTAACGGGCGTGCGTATCGCACTTAGGCGATAGCGAATGCAGGCGTTGGAACGCTAAAAGCGTTTCGTACCTTTGCGAAAATGTTTGCAGTTGTTCGCTGCGTGAGAGTGATAACGGGGGTCTCACGCATCCCCGACCTGCGCAGACGATATATCGACATACGTCGAAACCGATCGTCCCCATTGGTGAACGCTTCAGAATAGCGATCTTTACGTTTGATATTTCGAGTCTCATTCAGCGTACCTTTTAGTACGCCTCATTTCGAGTCTTAATATCGCACGTAAATCTCATCAATTCTGAAACGTTCACATAAAGAGACACTGGTCTTGCTTGCGTACCTTTCAGTACGACTTACTTCGAGTCTCTGTTTCGCAATGAAATATCATCAATTCTGAACCGCATTCTCCTTGAGATGCTAGTTTTGAATTCTGTCTGCTTTTACTTTAGATTGAAAAGATCGTCCGAATAGGACGAAGCTTTATTCGGAGGACTTGTACATACGAGTACGTGTCTCCCGGTCGAGGTCGCGCTTTTTTATCGATGCGCGCTTTTCGAATTGCTTCTTTCCACGTCCAAGGCCTATTTCAACTTTAATATTTCCAGCCTTAGTGTACAACGAAATTGGGACAATTGTCAACCCCTGGGCATCCTGTTTTTCCTTTAGTTTTTTGAGTTCTCGTTTGTGTAAAAGAAGCTTTCTGTTCTGGTATGGATCGTAATCGCTCATGTCGCCGGCGTGAGTGTAGGGCTCGACGAACATATTCTTGAGCCATGCTTCGTTTTTGCGTATTTGAACGAATGCGCCGAGCAGTTTTGCGTGACCTGTCTTTATTGATTTTACTTCTTGTCCGGTTAATACCAAGCCTGCTTCGAGCGTTTCTTTTATGTCGAAGTCAAAACGAGCGCGTTTATTGCGAGCTAGTGATGGCATAGCTGAAGCATTCTACCATGAGAAAAAAACGACGGCCCAAGTTTCCAGGGGCCATCGAGGAGATTTTGCGTACCGTAGCACGGGCATGACACTAGGCAGCTTGCTTCGCCGTGACGGGCCGAAACCCAGAATGTCACTCCACAGTCCGATACAAGTTCGGTGCTGAGGAATCTGCAAGACGCAGAATGACCAATATGCTTAGCCTCTCGCCGGCGAGCTACAGTAGCGCGAGGACCGTATATGATTTTTTTGATTTAGTCAAGCCTGATATAATAAAACCATGTCAAAACAAAAACCTCAGGTCATTACGATTTCAACTAGAACGATTGTGATGGGGCTCGTTATTCTTATAGGTCTTGTTGTTCTTTGGTTTATTCGCGATATCCTCGCGATCTTTTTTGTTGCGCTTTTGTTGGCAGCTCTCATTGATCCGTTCGCGCACTGGTTTGAACGACATAAGATTCCGCGCGGACTCGGTGTTCTTATCGTGTACGTATTGTTGTTATCGATCCTTGCAGGAGTAATTGTTTTGATCGTGCCACCACTTGTTGGTCAGCTTTCCGAAATGGCTCATAACTTAGAAGGACCACTTGGCTCAGCTCGTGGGGCTATCGATGACTTGCAGATTTTTTCCGAGAAGTATGGTTTTTCTGAGAACGTTTCTGATTCTTTCGCTGGATTACAGCAAACCATTACTGGAGCTGTTCAAGGGTTGTTTGAAACTATCGCAGGAATTTTTGGTGGGATTGCAACATTCATTCTTGTTCTAGTCCTTGCGTTCTACATGGTGGTGGAGGAAGGGGCTGCACGAAAATTATTCCGACACGTCACTCCGAAGAGATACCGACCTTACATCACTGGTTTGATGGGGCGCATGCAAGACAAGTTAGGAGCTTGGTTGCGCGGACAAATAGTATTGATGGTTATCATTGGTTTGATGACGTACGTGGGATTGTTGATAGTAGGGGTTGAGTTCCCGCTCGTTCTTGCGATCTTTGCTGGTATCGCTGAGCTTGTTCCGTATGCTGGTCCGATAATCGCCGCCGTTCCAGCTATAATTATCGCATTCAGTGTCTCTCCGTTAAAAGCATTGATAGTGGCCCTCCTGTACTTTGGAATCCAACAGCTCGAAAACAGCGTGCTTACTCCGAAGATCATGCAAAAGTCCGTTGGATTGAATCCGCTGATAAGTTTGTTCGCGATTTTGGTTGGATTTAAGCTAGCAGGTTTTGTTGGTGCATTGCTTGCGATTCCTGTTGCGACGTTGATGACGGTGTTTTTGAGAGACGTGATTGGGGAGGATGGAAAATAAGATATGAAGAAGCACCTAACTTGGTTTCCGTTTCTCGTTATAGCGCTGACTGTCTTATTGGCAGTTACTATTGTTGTATACGATAGACAGCGAAACCAGCCTTCGCCAACGGTTCTCATTAACGACGTTTTATTGCTTGATGATGACGCTGACAATGTTGACGTGGAAAAATATTATGAGGACGTACGTCGGTCGCTCGTTCCGATCTGGGAAATAGTGGATGGACAGGGGGGCGATAATGGTGTAATCGTTAACGCTCGTAATTCATTACTCGAAATGAGAGTTCCGTTGGGTGACAGAGATGTTCATATTCAGTTGGTCGCCGCGCTAAATACTCTCGAGGCGGGATTACGTGGAGATGAAGAGGCTTTCGCTGATGCACAAATTCGTTTTTCAGATATTAAAAGTAAATCTGTATGGATACAGTAGACCATCATAAAAAAGGTACAAAGATCGCAATTGGTGCGACCATTGGGTGCGCGGGGCTTGTCATTGCTTTCTTTTTGATTTTACTTTGGGGTGTTGCTCGCATGGGCTTGGTCCGCGTGCCGGTATTCAGTTTAGGCTTTGAGGCACCGGAGCCAACGCGAGTTGTTGAAGTGACCGATGTTTCAGAATCGATTGAGGATATTTTATCGCAATCATTAACGTCATCTATTGCAAGTGGCGATCTCACGCTTGCGCTTACTGATTCAATGCTCACTTCTCTAATGCGAACATCATTTGAGAACGAAGAGGTCCCCGAGTTTCTCGATCCATCACGAGCACAGGTCGCGGCTCTTTCCGACGGATCCCTCGAATTATACATACCGCTTCAAAACCAAGATCTAAAAACCGCCGCGATCATTCAAGTGATTCCAAGTGTTGGTGATGATGGTCAAGCCGTTGTAGAAATAGAACGTCTTTCAATCGGAAGGTTAAATGCGCCCGGCATTAGTCATTCAGGTGAACTTGAATTGTTTGTTGAAGGATTCCTTGATGACCTTTTGGACGGAGCGCAAGATGTCGGTCAGATAAAATCTATCAAAGTGGAGGAAGGTGTAGTGCATATTTCGGGAGAGATTAATAGCATAGACCTCTTCTAGTTCATGATTCTTGTAAAAAGAACTTTGCCTGCAGTTGTTGGCGTCCTTACATTTTTGGGCCTGTTTGCGATTGCGTCCTGGCAAACTAACGTGTGGCTTTGGTTCGCCGCGGTGTTGGTCATCGCGATTCTTGGACTTGGCTCATTGTGCGGCTGGGGCGCAGATCTGGAGCGCTGGGGATTGATCGCTGTAACACCCGCTCTGTTTATTTCATCTGGTTTTGCATTCATGTTGTTTGTAGAGCCTCAGTGGTTGCTCGTGGTGATTGCGTTTGTGGTATCGATATTTGTAGGTTTGTTTCTCGAACACGTTTTTCGTTTCGTTCACGTTCCTGGGATATATCAACCCTATGCGCTTGAGCACACGTCGATAGTTTTGCATATCGTTTCGATCTATTTCTTTTCGACCATGTTTTACGGATTGCATACTTTTTTGCTCACACCGGTTTGGATAATCGCATCGATATTCTTTGTACTTTCAGCGTTGTTTGTTTATGAGACATTGTGGGTAAGTAAGGTGGCCTCCACGACTGCGAGCCATATCGCCTTGCTTGGTGCACTGGTTTTGACTCAGTTGTTTGTTGCGACCGCATTCCTTCCAACGAGTTTCTTTGTTAACGCCGCGATCGTCGCAGTTGGATTTTATGTGTTTCTTGGCGTTATTCGGGCGAGCCTGCTTCAAAGGTTGTCTGGAATCGCTCTAAGACGTTACACTCTCGCGGGAGGAATCTTTCTAATTGTCATTCTTCTATCAGCAAAATGGATATGAATCGAAATCTCTCTGGCATCATTCTTGTTTTAGTCGTAGCCGGACTCTCGGCAGTGTTAGGTTCTCTTGTGGCAAGACAGTCGCTTGATGTTTACGTTGATCAACTTCAACAGGTTCCTTTGGCAATCGACGGATTGTCACAACGAAGACCGCTTGCAATTCCAGGTAATTATTCGGACGCGCTGGATAACGTTTCTCAGAACGCGCAACCTGGAGTGGTCTCAGTTGTCAGGCTGGCTGACAAGGCTCACGTGGAAGGCGTTAACGTAACTGCCGCGCACGGGGTTGCTATGGTTATGACTTCTGACGGATGGTTACTCACCAACGAAAGTGTCGCTACATTGTCTCACGCGGCTTTGTTTGATCGCGAGGTGGCGCCATTTGAAAAAGTAGTATTAATTCCAGATACGGATTTGGCTTTTGTAAAAGTTTCTGGTGACAGGGGTAGGGTAATGACGTTTGGCGATTCGGAAAACATTGAAGTGGGCGCACTGGTTTTTGCAATAAGTTCAGATTCGTTGTATCCGCGCACGGTTTCATCTGTACGCCCAGATGATCTTGCTCCTACGATTGAATCGTCCTCATTGTGGCGGCGCTATAAGCTTGATTTACAAATCGATGAACCAGCCGGATTACCGATAGTGGACTCTTCAGGGGCGCTGATTGGTGTTCTTGATGAAGATGGCAATGTTCGCCCTTGGCACACGATTGGTCCGTTATTGCCTCAGGTATTCGAATCTGACATTGTGGAATCGATCGAACTTGGTTTGCGCACGATTGATCGTGAACGAGTGTTTAGCGAATCAATTCAAGATGGTCTTGAGGTATTCTCCGTGGCCCCGCGTTCGCTTGGTAGTATTGCTGGAGTAAAAGTTGGAGATGTTATCACGCACGTGAATGGAAGGGATGCTAACGATAAACCTTTCTCGGAGGAGCTGGTTGGATTCACGGGCGATGAATTTACGTTGACGATTGAAAGGGCGGGGGAAGTGGAAGAGATTATGATAAACTTGTAAATAGAGTTAACAGTTTGCAGTTGTCAGTTAACAGTCATCGTTTGATTCGTAGAGCGATTGAATTGTTAACAGCGAACTGTTGACTGAAAACTGATGACTGAAATCTATTTATGAACACGCGTCGTGCTACAACATTGTTAATGCGTTATTGGTCGACCGTGGTTTTGTTTGCAGTCCTTGGGGTTGTGCTCGGAGTTGTACTGAGTTTCGTGAGGCCGCTCGAATATCGTGCGTCTACTCGATTGCTTATAACTCAAGATGTTTTGAGCGCGGACGCTTACACTGCAAGTAGGAGCGCTGAACGAATCGCGGACGAGTTGTCGCACATAGTTTTCACTTCAACGTTTTTTGATCAAGTTATTACTGCTGGTTACAATGTTGACGAATCACTTTTTCCATCTGAAGAAACGCAGGCAGCAAAACGAAGAAAGCGTTGGGTGAGAATGGTTGATACTAGCGTTGCACGCGGAAGCGGGTTATTGACGGTGAATGTGTTTCATCAGGATCCAAATCAATCGAAACAGATAGCTGAGGCAATTTCCTTCGTTCTTACGCAGCGAGGGTGGCAATATACTTCCGGTAAAGATATTAGTATTCGACAGGTTGATGCTCCTTTGGTCTCCAAGTTTCCAGTTCGTCCAAATATTCCCTCAAACGCCTTTATTGGGCTGATTCTTGGTTTGTTGGTAGGGGGCACATTTGTGCTGGTTCGTGCCGAACAAACGGAGCGTAGGCATAGGTTTATGCATAGATAGTTGGCGAGTGGCTAGTAGCTAGTAGCTAGTAGCCATGAATTCTTAGTTAGCTTGTAACTGATTTGCGAGTCTTGACCATATAGTAAACAATTGATAATCTCACATCATAAAGAGCGGTCACTCTAATGGTGGAAAGCTCGCGGCGCCTCCTCCTCGCTGTTGAGTTCTCCACCATTAGGCGGATCGTTTTTTTGTTTTGGCTAATGTTGGCCAAAATAGCTAAATATATGCAGGTTGGTGTCCTGTGTGGATTGACAAAAACTCATTTTTGTGCTACATTACCCCGTTCTGAAAATAACTGGAGAAACGAATGTTTGGGGGTTTTTGTCGCGCGTGTGGAGATTGTGTCCTCCTCATGATCAACATCGTGCGACAAAAGGACCCAAGGATGGTGTCCTGTGCATCGAGGTTGCTTTTGGCGCTTCGGAGTACAAGTGAATAGGTGTTGAAAGCTCGGTGTCGGCATGTCGCTGGCATACGAGTAGCGCATTCGCGCGTGGCCGTTCAAGTCGGCCCGACCATCACTAACATGACTGTAGACCTGTAGCATTGCGCGAAAGGTATATGGAATTGGATGTGAAGGTCGAATTGGACAGTCTCGCCGCCGTGTGCGATGAGGCTTGACTCCGCTCCGGCGGGGAAGGAACAGGGATGAACCCCTTGAAGAGCATGGTTCTGGCGAGCCTCTTCGCCGCGGTGGTCATGACGAGCATGATCAGCAATGCCAACGCGGGGATCTGCCCCGTGACGGTGACCGACTCCGACGGCGACTGCATCAACGACGTCATCGAGCAGCCCCAGTGCGTCGACAAGGCCGACCGCGATTCGCGCGGCGGACTCGTCGACCTCAGCACGGGCTGCGCGGTCTCGTTCAAGGAGTGCATCGCGCTGCGTCACACGAATCCCTACCGCTGCGGCTCGCCGCACGACTGGGACAACGTGGGTTACGCCTCGTACCTCGACGGTCTTCGCACGGTGTACGAGTCGAACGGCACCCCTCACGTCCTCGAGCATGACCACATGCCGCGCTGGACCGGCGGCCCTTCGGGCGGCTGGAACGCGTGTGCGGAGGACCTGTTCCTCCACGTCGGCTCCAAGGCCATCGACGGTCGCGGACGGAAGGTGAGCACCGGCTTGCCGGTGCAGACCCCGCCGTTCTGTCACTCCACGATCATCCGCGCGAGCGGGCGGTCGGGTGGTGGCGGCGTCGACAAGAAGGCCCGGGATGGTGTGGCGGCGGCGACGGTGCGCATGGACGCGTTCAAGGCGGCCATCGACCACTCCGACACGGGTCTCGCGGCGGCCCACTCGGCTGCCGGTCGCGCGCAGAGCACGGCTGACGGGGCGGATCGACGCGCTCGAACGGCTCAGGCTCGTGGCGACGAGGCGTACAGGAAGGCGGTCGAGGCGGGTGACTCCGCTGCGGACGCTCTGGCCAAGGGCCAGGCAGCGTACGACCTGGCCAAGACGGCGGGTGAGACCGCCAACACGGCCTGGCGCGAGCTGTTCGTGCCGAAGGACGTCGACTGCGCGGCTCCGGCCACGCGACTGGACGTCGTCGAGTGCATCGCTCGGCAGGCTCGCGCCAACTCGGCCGGTCGTGACTTCATCGTCGAGGCGGGCTACGCTGGCAACGGCATGAGCGTCCTGCACGACAAGTGGGAGCGCCCGGCGCTCCACGGCCCGACCCTCAAGGTCGGATACCGTCGAACGTTCCCCAAGTGGACGTTCCTCGCGCGCGTGGTGGGAACTCCCGTCAACATCGGAGCCTCCGGGTTCTCGGTGGGCGGTCACGCGGGGGCGGCGGTTCGCCTCGGCCCGCTCCCGCTCTTCGCGGGTGCGACGCTGGGCGGCAGCGGCTGGAGCGCGGGCGTTTACACGCCCGGGAGCCAGGGCTACTCGGACGTTTCGGGTGGAGGCGTGGATCTGGACGGGATCTTCCTGTTCGACATCCACGGTCCGCTCTCGCTGAGCGTCAACGTGGGGCCTCGGTTCCACGTGGTGAAGGCGGCTTCGGACGCTGACACGCTCTTCGTGGACATCGCGGCGGCCGTCGCTGTGCAGCTCCGGCTGTAGCGACCAAGGGCGCCTGAACAACGCCACCGAACAACGGCTGCTGTAAGCACCCGTTCGTTCCACTCGGCCAGCGCTTCATGCGCGACCGAGCCTAAATAACCTCTCAAAGCGAGCCCCGATCTGATCGGGGCTCGTATTATTTTTGCCATCGATGGAACCGTTGATTAAGAAGAGTAGCTAATATTGGCCAATTATTGAGAGTAGATACCATTATCGAGCGGTGATCAAGCCTTATATGTCGATATTGACTTTCGAGGGTTGACAAAATCGAAAAAATGTGGTATCTTTCAGCGTTCCTTAAATGAACAAATATGTTCGTTGCGCTAGGGGCTGAGCTCAAAAACATTGTTATAAGCTCAGTCTCTGGCGCAACGGTTCAAGGACAAGTAACCAATGCGAAAGGGTGGCTGAATTCCGGGGGTTTACTCGGATCAGTTAGCGCGTTGCCACGCGTAGGGTCGTTCTAACCGACCGGCCTTGCGTGAGCGGGGCAGAGTAAGAACTGCTCTCGCTGGTGGCAACCGGCGGGGCACTGTGAAAGGGTGTCATGAACACCATCCGCATGGCCCTGGCGAGCCTCATCGCCATCGCGCTGTTCGCCTCCACCGGCTGCAGCATCGACCTCACCTCGGGCGAGCTCGACATCAGCGACGATGACGACTCGGCCGGCAGCGAGTGCCAGTTCATCGAGCGGTTCTACTACGATCAGGATGCCAACGGCTGCCTGGAGTGGTGGGAGCGCGACGATCCGAACTCCGACCTCTGGGTCTCGCTCATGTTCTGCGGCTACGACGACGACGGCAACCCGGTCCACGAGACCGTGTGGCTGAACGGCGCCGTGACCGACGGGCAGCCGCCGCCCCCCTACATCCCCGAGTCGTGGCAGTGCCAGGACGAAGAGGACGCGGGTGACGACGACGATGCGACCGAGGACGAGGGTGACGATGATGACGCCACCGAGGATCCGGGCGACGACGACGACTCGGCTTCGGTCGACGAGGAC
>PVBE010206740.1_pt1 | contig 16529 bp, 16 predicted proteins | sample 1631181 | NCBI WGS metagenome assembly PVBE01 (sample SAMN08397723, study PRJNA350692) | Marine metagenome, whole genome shotgun sequencing project. | isolation source: water | place: Pacific Ocean | collected 2012-04
CTAAACGGCCGGTCTCGATTCGGTGATCAGCACGCCATCGCTTTCGTTGCGGCGGGCTTCAGGCTACAGGCTGCAGGCTACAAGGTTAGATTTCGTCAGCTTGGAGTCATCAGACACGTGTCGCTCTCATGATAGCCCGCTCGTCCCGGGCCCCAGGTAGCGGCGTCAGCGGACGCTGTCGGAAGGAAGCCAGCCCATGGCACATGCGAGGCCAGCCTCGTAGCCGGGAGCCCGAAGCCCGGAGCCATGATTTCCGGCCCATTCAGGATGAGGTGACCACCGAATCACGAACTGTGGTCTAGGCCTGGCTCGAGGGTGCAGATGGTGCACCTGGCGGGTGCAGATTCTGCACATCTTTGGCTGGCGGTGATCATTCGGCGCAGTAATTCCAGGGCGATAGAGGATGGCACGGCGGCTGCAATGTCTTGTTTCAAACAGACGCTTTGCCGCATAGGAGGCCATCATGAACTCGAAAAAAATCATCGCCACTGTCTTCACCTTTACCTTCCTCTTCTCTTCCGTGGCCCTGGCCCAGGACGGGCGGCCTCGCCGAGGCAAACGACATCAGCGGATGATGCAAAAGGCCAAGGCGCTCGGCATCTCGCCGGAGACGATCAAGGCGATCAAGCAGATCATGCGCCAGGCCAAACCAGAGGCCAAGGCGCTGCGCATGGCCAAGCGCCAGGCCGTGCTGCAGTACGGCAAGAAGTCACCCGAGGCGCGCAAGGCGAGGAAGGCCTCCAGGGTCTACAAGCGGATCACCATGGCCAAGGTCAAAAAGCTGCTCACGCCGCAGCAGTGGAAGGCCGTGCGACGACTGATCAAGAAGCGCCGACCGCCCCTGCACCGCGTGGTCGCCAGGCACGCCACCGAGCTGGGCCTGTCCCCGGCCACGGTGCAGGCCATGAAGGCCGAGGCCAGGACCTCCCGGGTCCAGATGAAGCTCAAGCGCAAGGCCTTTCATCAGGCCGTGGACGCATACGGTAAGGGCTCGCCCCAGGCCCGGCTGGCCCAAAAGGATCTGCGCGCCCAGCGCAAGGCCAGCCGCAAGGCCATGGCCGCCTACCTCACCGACCATCAGAAGAAGCAGCTGCGGGCCATCTTCAAGGCCAAGCGCAAGGCCCGCCGCGAGCAGCGCAAGGCCCGCCGCTCCAGCCAGATCTAACCGCCTCTTTCGTCCCTCCCTCCACGCCCTCCCCTCATGACGCCCCAGCCTGCGCTCTGCCTCAGAGCTCGATCTCCATCCCCTCCGAGGCCATGTGGATCTCGAGGTCACCATCGCGGTTCTCTTCTCGCAAGGTGCTCAAGATCTCGTCGAGCTCGTCGTCGGTGCGGGTGATCTCATGGTGGGTCATGTAGAGGCGGCGCACCCCCGCGGCCCGGGCCAGGGCCACGCTGTGATCGTGGGTCGAGTGCCCCCAACCTGCCCGGCCGTTTTCGTACTCCGCCGTGGTGTAGGCCGAGTCGGCGATGAGCAGGTCCACCCCCTCCAGCTGCTGCCGGATCCGCTCATTGTCCTGGTCCACGATGCGCTGGTACTGCTCGTGGTCCGCGTCGCCCGCGGCCCTGGTGTTGCGGAACGGCTCGTGGTCCGCGGTGAAGAAGACCGAGGCGCCGTCGCACTCCACCCGGAACCCGTAGGTCAACGCCTTGTGATGCATGTGCACCGTGGTCAACCGCGCGGTGCCCACCTCGATGGTCTGCCCCTCTGTGAGCGACTTGTAGGACACGTCGGCCGCCAGCTCGTTGATGCGCACGGGGAAGTGGGGGTACGCCAGCAGGTGCGCCAGCAGGTCGCGGATGCTCTCCTTGCCCACCGGGTCGGTGGCGCCGTGTATCTCGACGCGGCTGCGCTCGTCGAACAGCGGCGTGAAAAACGGCAGCCCGTGGATGTGGTCCCAGTGGGTGTGCGAGATGAAGAGCGAGCAGTTCAGGGGCCCCTCCGCCGCCAGCTGCTCTCCCAGCGGGCGGATGCCGGTGCCCGCGTCCAGGATCAGCAGCTCGCCGCTGGCCGTCTCCACCGAGATGCAGGTGGTGTTGCCGCCGTACCGCACCGTGGACGGCCCGGGCACTGGCAGCGAACCTCGTGTTCCCCAGAACTTGATGATCATAGCCCTTCAGAGTAGACCAATGCCATAGGAACCGGAACCACTTTGTCATCCATCTTCAGTCTGGACCTCGCACGGGACGGTGCCATCTCGCGCCTCGCCGCTCCCATTGTCGGCGGCATGGTCTCCCAGACGCTGCTCAACCTCGTCGACACCGCCATGGTGGGCCGCCTGGACGCCGACGCCCTGGCCGCCGTGGGGCTGGGCAGCACCGCCACCTGGCTCAGCGTCAGCGTGCTGCTCGGCATCGGCTCCGCCACCCAGGCCCTGGTGGCCCGCCGCATCGGTGAGGAGCGGCCCATGGAGGCGGGCAAGGTGCTGGACAACGCCCTGGCCATGGGCCTCGGCGCCGGCGTGTTCGTGGCCGTCGCGATGTACCTGCTGGCCCCCACCCTCTTCTCCTTCCTCACCACCTCGCCCCGGGTCGCGCAGCTCGGCACCGAGTACCTCACCATGCGCACCATCGGCTTCCCCTTCGTGGTGATGAACTTCGCCTTCCGCGGCTTCTACCACGGCGTCGGCGACACCCGCACCTACCTCAAGGCCATCATCCTGACCAACGTGGTCAACGGCGTGCTGGACTTCGTGCTGATCTTCGGCGTCTACCCCTTCCCCCGCATGGAGGTGGCCGGCGCCGGGCTCGGCACCGCGCTGGGCCTGGCCGCGGGCTCGGCCTACTACCTGCTACGCGCCGCCCCCAGCACCGGCCTGCGCCGCCGCTTCGGGGCCATGCGCCCCTGGCAGGTCAGCCGCGCCACCTGCGGCCGCCTCGCCGCCATCACCCTGCCCAACGGCCTGCAGGGCCTCGGCACCGCCCTCGGCTTCATGGCCTTTTACTGGCTGATGGCCCGCCTGGACACCACCGCCGTGGCCGTGACCAACCTGATGATGAACGTCTCCAGCGCCTTCTATCTGCCAGCCATGGGCATGGGCCTCGCCGCGGCGACCCTGGTGGGCCAGGCCCTGGGCCGCGGCGACCCCGACGACGCCGAGGCGTGGGGCTGGGAGACCGTGCGCCTGGCGGCCTACTTTTTCACCGTCGCCGGCGCGCTGGTGGCCGTGGCGCCGGGGCCCGTGCTGCGGGTGTTCACCGACGACGCCCAGGTCATCGAGGCGGGCAAGATGGCCCTGCGCATGGTGGGGCTCTCGCAGTGCGCCATGGCCGCGGGCATGGTGCTGTCCAACGTGCTCATCTCCGCGGGCAGCGCACGCTTCGTCATGGTGGTCAACGTGGGCTTCGTCTTCACGCTGGTGCTGCCAACAGTCCACGTGGCCTGCCTGGTGATGGGCGCCGGCGGGGTGGCCCTGGCCTGGCTGATCATGGGCCTCGGCCGCCTGGCGATCTCCGTGGCCATGGCCGCCCGCTTCAAGCAGGGCCGCTGGAAGACGAGCTCGCTGTAGAGCGGCTGTCGGGCGCTACCGCTTCGGGATCACGCTGTCCTCGTAGGCCGTGTTCAGGCTGAGCCGGCACCACTTCATGTCGTACTTGGCGTCCTCGGGCGCCTTGACCCAGGCCTCGAAGGCGGCGTCGCCCATGGCGTCGAGGGAGTAGGCCGGCATGTTCGGACACTTGCTCGGGATGGTGGCGGCCGAGGCCTTGTTCATGCCCGGGCAGTAGGCGCTGGGGCTGAAGAGCCACTCGGCCTTGGTGTTGAAGGCAAAGGACGATGGGTGGTCCGCGCCGTCGACGTACACCGTGCAGAGGTTGCTGTAGCGGCAGGTGGTGTCGCAGTTGACCCCGAGGCCGTACTCGAAGTGCACCACGTGGTGGGTCTTGCCCGCCGCCTCGACGATCTCGCTCCGGCGCCCGTGGATCTCGAAGCGGTTGATGCTGTAGGTGTTCTGCACCGCGTCGCAGATGTCGTCGTCCTCGCAGTCCGACGTGGAGTCACAGCCCAGCAGCATGATCGTGGTCAACGCGATCCCGACAGCCTTCAGTCCCATTAGCGAACCTCCTGCTGCACAGTATATACAAATCGCCGCCGTGGTGAATTTTGTGCGGGGATGCCAAGATGACGGACCATGGCCCGCCCCCCCGACACCGACGCCGTCCCTCGTGCCCTGCTGGAGCGCTTCCCGGCCCTGGCCGGTCGCCTGCCCTGGCTCGATCTGGGGCGCTGGCCCACGCCGGTGGAGCGTATGGAGCAACTGGGCCAACAGCTGGAGGCGGACCTCTGGATCAAGCGCGACGAGGGGAGCGGCCCACGCTACGGCGGCAACAAGGTGCGCAAGCTGGAGCCGCTGCTGGGCGAGGCCGCGGCCATGGGCGCCGACCACGTGCTCACCGTCGGCGGCATCGGCTCCAACCATGTGGTGGCCGTGGCCATCTACGCCCGCGCCGCCCTGGGCCTGTCCACCCGGGCGGTGGTCATCCCCCAGCCCGTGACCGGGGCGGTGCGCCGCAACCTGGAGCTGGACCAGGCCCTGGGCGTGGAGCTGATCCCCTGCCCGTTCAAGGAGCTGGTGCCGGTCTACTTCGAGCGCGAGCGCTGGCTGGGCGGCCCGGGCTGCTACGCCACCGGCCCCGGCGGCTCGTCGGCCGTGGGCACCCTCGGCTTCGTGGCCGCGGCGCTGGAGCTCAAACAGCAGATCGACGACGGCCTGCTGCCCGAGCCCGACGACATCTTCGTCGCCCTGGGCAGCGGCGGCACCACCGCTGGCCTGGCGCTGGGCTGCGCCCTGGCCGGGCTGCGCTCCCGGGTGGTCGGCGTTCGGGTGGTGGAGAAGTTGATCTGCAACGGTCCGCTGACCCGACTGCTCATGGCCCGCACCCTGCGCGCCCTGCGACGCCTGGCCGGACCGATACCGCGGCCGCCCGTGAAGCTGGAGGTGGACAACACCCAGTTCGGCGGGCGCTACGGCCGCCCCACCGACGCTGGCCGCCGGGCCATCTCCCGCGTCCTCGACGCGGAGGGGGTGACCCTCGAGCCGACCTACACCGGCAAGGCCATGGCCGCCATGATGGAGCACTGCCGGGGGCCCGGCCGCGGACGCCGCGTGCTGTTCTGGAACACCTACAACGGCCAGGACACCATGCCCCTGCTCGAGGACGGGCAGAAAAAGGAGCTGCCCCCCGCCGTGGTCCGCTGGCTGCAGACCGAGGAGCAGGGATAACGGCCGACACGATCAAGGAGGACGCCATGAGCCAAGGAATCACCCTGAAGGGCGCCTGCCTCTGCGGCGCCGTGACCGTCACCGCGGACCCGCCCGCGCCCGGCTTCGGCGCCTGCCACTGCGGTATGTGCCGCAAGTGGAGCGGCGGCCCGCTGTTGGCCCTGCCCTGCGGCCCCGGGGTGACCCTGACCGGCGAGGACGCGGTGACGGTCTATGACTCGTCGCCCTGGGCCGAGCGGGGCTTCTGCAGCCGCTGCGGTACGCACCTGTTCTACCGCGTCAAGCACAACCAGGAGTACCACGTGCCCGTGGGGCTCTTCGACGACACCGAGGGGGTCAGCTTCGCGCTGCAGGTCTTCATCGACAAAAAGCCGCCCCACTACGCCTTCGCCGACCAGACCGCCGAGATGACCGAGGCGCAGATCTTCGAAAAGTACGCGCCAAAGGAGGATTGATCGTCGCGGCCGGCGGGCCTGCCGCTGCCGCGATCGCTCCTTATTTGCTCTTCTTCTTCGGCGGCGCCAGAGGCTTTTTGTCCACCCAGCGCTTGCCCAGGGCCTCCACCTCGGCCAGGCGCTCGCCGCCGCCGAGGATCATCCACTTCTTCTTGTAGACGATGAGGACGTAGACCATGTCCACCGCCTTGCCCTTTTTGTCCGACCAGATGAGGGTCGGCACGATCCAGGGGCCGCCCCGGCGCATGGGCAGGCCGCGCAGCTTGGCCATCTGCGGCTTGAGGTACCAGCCCTTGCGGGTGCCCTGACGGTAGACCGACTTGCCCGGCAGGCCGCTGCCGCCCACCAGGTTGGTGGCGTAGGCCCTGGGGTGCCACTGGGCCTTGAAGGCGGCCTCCTCCTTTTTGCCCATGGCGGCCTTCATCTTCTTGTACATTCGCTTCATGCTGGCCGTGTCCGGCTGACTGGCAAGGCAGGGCGGGCTCCAGATGCACGCCATCACCAGGGCGGTGGCGCAGACGGTAGTTCGACTCATTTGGCCTCCTCTTTGCGGAGCGCCAGGTTAGCACGCGGCGCGGCAAACTTGAAAACGCCGCCAGGTGTTGCATACCTTGAGACCACAATCACCGACGGAAGAAAGCATGAAGAACGAAGAACCGACTCAGCGTTTTCCTCGCTGCCCTGTTGCTCATCACCTGCCTGGCCTGCAGCGACGACGACGACCCTGCCGACGCCGGCGCCGCGGACAAGGCCGTGGCCGCCGACGGCAACAAGGCGGGTGACAGCGGCCCGGGCAAGGACAGCGGCCCGACCAAGGACAGCGGCCCGGCCAAGGACGGCGCCCCGGCCAAGGACATCGGCCCGGCCAAGGACACCGTCACCGCCAAGGACTCCGCGCCCACCGCGGACGCCACCCCGGGCCAGCAGTATTTCAAGTTCCTCGGCGCCAACTACCCCCTCGGCAGCAAGGCGGTCTACTGCTCCACGGTTGGAGGCGTCTACACCATCCGCGGCGGCTCCAAGAAAAACGGCACCGGCAAGCAGGCCAACATCTACGCCTACTTCCCCGGCAAGAACCCGCCCGGCGCCGGCTCCTACAAGCTCATCGGCTCCGGGATCACGTCGCCCAAGCCCGGCGAGGCCCGCGTGATGGTCATCGACTTCACCGACACGAAGATGTGGTACAGCAAGGCCGGCAGCGGCACGGTGAAGGTGACCCTCGCGGGCACCAAGCGCATCGTCAGCTTCAGCAGCATCACCGTGGAGAAGCAGCTCTCGGCGGGCACCACCTCCAAGGTCAGCTGCCTGATGAGCTGCACGCCCAAGTAGCGCGCCCTACCCCTCCAACGACCGCACCACCATCAGCGTCATGTCGTCGTAGGGCGGCCGCGATCCGGCGAAGGCGAAGACGCTGGAGAAGACCTTGCGCACCACGTCGGTGCAGTGGTCGCCGTCCGAGAGGCAGACCGTGTCCAGCAGGCGGCGATCACCGAAGGCCTCTTCGTTGTCGTTGCGCGCCTCGGTGATGCCGTCGGTGTAGAGCACCAGCAGGTCGCCGGCCTCCAGGGTCACCTCGGCCTCGCGGTAGGCGTAGTCCTCGAACATGCCCACGATGAGGTCGTCGGTGTGCAGCTCGGTGACCTCGGCGGTGGCCGCCGAGATGACCAGCGGGTGGTTGTGGCCGGCGTTGGTGTAGGTCAGCGTCCGCGTGCGGGCGTCGAACACGCCGTAGAACAGCGTGACGAACATGGCCGGGTCCAGATCGGGGAAGATCATGCGGTTGACCTTGGTCACCACGTCGGCGGCCGAGGGGTTGCCCGCCGCGGCGGCCCGCAGCAGGCTGCGGATCATCACCATCAGCAAGGCCGCGGGCACGCTCTTGCCCGACACGTCGCCCATGGCCAGCCCCCAGCGGTGGTCGTCGATGGCGACGACGTCGTAGTAGTCGCCACCCACGGCCTTGGCCGGGATGCTGCGCGCGTCCAGCTCCACCTGGGGGATGTCCGGCGTCTGGTCGGGCAGCAGGTTGACCTGGATCGAGTGGGCGATCTCCAGCTCCCGCTCCATGCGCTCTTTTTCCACCAGCTGCTCGCTGAGGCGGAAGTTCTCGATGGTGATGGAGGCCTGGTCTGCCAGGACCTCCAGCAGGCGCTGGTCGTCGGCGTTGAAGTCCTCGCCCGTCGACTTGTCGGTGACGTTGAGGATCGCCACCACCTGGTCCTGGATCTTGATCGGTACGCAGAGGAAGGACCGCGTGGTGTAGCCCTTGCCGTCGTCCTCGCTGAAGAACTGGTCGCCCTGGCCGTCCTTGTTGATCAGCAGGGTGTGGCCGCTGGAGAGGATGGCCTGGGTCACGGCGCCGCGCTCGGCCAGCCGCTTGTTCTCAACCTGGCTCTCCTCCCGGCCGAGCACGCCCTTGACCAGCAGGTCGCCGTCCTTGTCGTCGATGAGCAGGATCGAGCCGCGCTTACAGGAGAGGCTCTGGGTGACCATGTCGACGATCATCCGCAGCAGCTCCTCGATGGCGAAGGTGGCGCGGATGACCTTGCCCACGTTGTAGAGGATCGAGATCTCTGACTGCTTGCGGTTGAGCTCGTTGCGGGTCTTTTCCAGGGCGCTGGACATCTCGTGCAGGTAGCCGGACAGCGCGTCACGCTCGTTGGCCACGCGGAGGGCCGAGGTGCCGCGCAGCAGCAGCATCTCCACGCTCTCGGCGTCCGCGTCGGGGCGGGCGTTGGCGCTCAGCGCCCGGGCGATGTGCTGGGCGATGACCACCAGCCGGGTCAGGTCCTCCTTGGTAAACGGGCTGCCGTCGGCCTTGTCCGCGGCGTTGATCACGGCCAGGATCTCGCCCTTGACGTTGACCGGCGCCGAGATGAACGACGGCGTGCTGTAGAGCGCGCGCTTCTGAAACAGCTCCTCGGCGAAGCGCGTGTCGTGCTCCAGGTCCTCCACCAGCACCGGCTCGCCCAGGGCGATGACCTCGTTGGTCACGCCGCCGCGGGAGTGCTGCTGGGCGCGGGTCGCGAAGCCGCCCTCGGCGTCACGGGCGGAGTGGATGATCTGGTCCTTGCCGGTCTTGTCCAGCAGGGCGATGGAGCACTTCTCGCAGGCGAGGTTTTCGCACACGGTGCGCACGATGGTCTGCAGAAGCTCGATGAGCACGTGGGACAGCGACACCACGCGGCCGGCGCGGTAGAGGCTCGCCACCTCGCGGATCTTGCGCTCGATGTCCAGCTCGGTGGCCTTGAGCGCCTCGCTGGTGGACTTGAGCGCCGACAGCAGGCTGGAGGTCTGGTGCTCGGCTCGCCGGGCCGCCGTCTTCTGCTCCACCGTGATGCGGATCTCCTCGGGGTCCGGCGGCAGCAGCAGGTACTGGCTGGCGCCATGTTTGAGGTAGAGCGACGCCAGCTCCCGCTGGGACGGCGGCACCAACGCGATGGTCGTCAGCTCGCGTTGCTGCAGCTCGCTGTCGGCGGCGATGCCGTCCAAAAACTGCACCCCCACGGAGGAGTCCACCAGCAACACCTCGTAGGGGGAGTTCTTCAGCTCCTCGGCGGCCATGTCCGGGGGGACGATGGAGAGGTTCAGCTTCTTGAGTGATTTGATCAGCTCCCGACGGAGCGCATCATCGCCGGTTACCGCAAGTACCTGGACCATTTCTGTTACCGCCTCGGTGATGGAGGGCCGCGCTGCCCCGAGGAGAAACTACTATGGCGCAGTCAGAACTTGCAAGGAATGTCCAGGTTCACGGCCAGGGTGTCGTTGGGGATGCTGAGCGTGAACGATGGCTTCTTGATCACCAGGGTGCGGGTCTTGCTGGTGTCCTCGATCTGGCGCAGCTCCACCACCGCGTAGTGAGGCCGCAGGGTCGGCACGCCGGGGATCTCCACGGTGTAGCTGATCTCGCCGGTGGCCTGGGTCAGCTTGACGAAGGGGTACTGCACCTGGGCCCGGGCGTCACGCAGGGCGATGCGGGCCGGCGCGTACTCCTTGGCCCCGGTGGCCGCGGTGCAGCGCAAGGTGGCGGCCACCTTGCCCGCGGGGTGCATGGTCATGGAGACCCGCAGGTCGAGCTGGGCCCCGGCGGTCAGGTCCATGGTCTGCACCTTCTTGCCGGCGGCGGTCTTGACCGTGTCCTCCCTGTAGACCAGCACCCGCGACCTGCCCGTCTCCACGAGGTAGGCCAGGGCGCGCAGGCGGCGGTTGTTGCCGGCGGGCAGCTTGAGGTCCACCTCCACCTCGCCGTACTCCCCCTCGCCCGCGCCGATGCCCAGGGCCGGGCTGGGCCAGGACGCGGGGTAGCAGAGGGCGCAGGGGTCGTCTGCTTTTTTGGGCGGCTGGATCGGCTCGAGCTCGTAGCCGTCCTTGTGCTCGAAGGCCACGCGCACATACTTGGACCACTTCTCCAGCTGGAACACGCCCTCCTTGTCCCAGGGGTTGAAGGTGGGGCTGGCGGCCAGGCTGGTGCCCGGCGCGCCCAGAGACAGCGTCAGCTGCACCACCTCCTCGGGTTCGGTGGAGTCGACGAAGCAGCCGGCCAGCAGGGCCGCCGAGAGCGTCAATGGTAAGAGTCGCGCGCCCATCACTTGCCCTTCTTCGGTATGCCGTCGATGCGGATCTTGATCACGGTGACGGTCTTTTGCACGGTGCCGGTCTCCACGCCGGTGCCACCCAGGCTGCCCCCCTGGGCGCCGCCGCCCTCGGTGCAGCCGCAGGCCGCGGTCTCGCGCTGGGCCTGGGTCTCGCCCTGCATCCAGGTGCGAGCCTCCTTGACGTCCTCGAGGCTCACCCCGGCGAGGTCCGGCGTCCAGGGCGGGGGCGTGCCGTGGGAGGCGGTGCCACGCAGCACGTCCAGCGGTGGTTTGGCCCCGGCGGTGGCCGCCGTGATCTTCAGGCCCAGGGGCATGGACTTGCCCGCAGCCAGGGTGGTTGTGGTCGGCAATACGGGCGCCGGCGGCGGAGCTGGGATGGCTGGTTGATCCGGCGTCGGGGCCGGAGCCGGCGCCGGAACGGGAGGCGTCGCCTCCTTCACCGGCGGCATGCGCAGCAGCGCCGTGCCCTCCAGCACATACAGCGTGCCCTTGTGCAGCACCACCGAGGCGCCGGCCTGGTCCAGCTCCACCCGCCAGCCCTGCACCGTCAGCGCGCCGCCCATGCCAGCCATGCGCACCGCGCCGCCGAGCTGCTGCAGCGCCACGTCCGTTTTGTCCACGCCGAGCACGAGCCTGGCCTGGCCCAGCACGCCCACGCTGAGGTTGCCGCCGTGGAGCAGCAGCTGTGCCGAGGCGCCGGCCGCCACCTCCAGGGGCCGCCCGGGCGGTATGGCGGTGAGCTGCGAGGCAGAGGTGGACAGCGCCTTGCCGTCGGCCTTCACCGCGCCCTGGACCGTGACCACCTGCACCGGCAGGGTCTTTTGGGCCGGGGCTGAATTCGGAGCCAGTAGCACGAGCAGTCCAGCAACGCAGATCAAAGGCGACGTCTTGCCTCTTAGGAATGCAGGAAAGCAGGAAGGGTTTTCATGACCAATGCCGCACCTTCTCTTACCAGGCCTCCCCCTCAGCTTGCCGCGCGCCGAACCATCGCCCGTCCTCCCGTTTTCCTGCCTTCCTGGGTTCCTTAGCGGAGACCGGGTGCGCCGTTTATTACAACCCATCAGTAGCTCCAGCTCAGGGTGAGGTTGAACAGGTGGCGGTCCGTGCGGAAGGTGGCCACCGTGGAGTGGTTGTAGAAGAGCTGGTAGACCGCACGCACGCGCAGGCCGGCGGGCAGGGCCCGGCCCAGCTCCACGGTCATGATGAAGTCGTGGTCCACCCGGTGCTCCTTGCCCCAGGTCTGGCTCTCCGCCGACTGGTAGTAGTTTTCGTACTCGTAGGCCAGGCGCAGACCGGGCACCAGGCCCAGGGGCGCCAGGCCGGAGAGGCCCACGCCGCCGCCGGGAACAACGGCACTGTAATAGTCGGCGTCGGCCGCCTCGTGGCGGAAGAGCGCGAAGAGCAGCAGCCGCATGCGGCCCGACAGCAGCGACAACTCGTGCTCCGCGGCCAGCTCGTTGCCCCAGTTGTTGCGGGGGTACTGGGAGTAGGTCTCGCGGATCAGGCTGTAGCGCAGGCGCGTGGTGGGGCCGCCGCGGCGCCGCAGCTGCAGGGCGATCTGCCCGCCGTGGCTTTCGAGGAAGATGTTGCTGCCGTCGGTGAGAGACTCGCCGTCGAGGAAGGTGAGCCCGAAGGCGTACCCCGCGGTGAGCCACCAGGTGCGGTCCTCGCCCGGGAACTGCCGGGCGTAGAACGCCGAGGCGCCCACCACCGTGGGGCTGGCGTCCGGCGGCTGCGACGTGCCCGCGCCGTAGTCGCCGAAGTAGAAGATGCGCATCAGCGACAGGTCGCCCCAGATCATGTTCCGCGAGTCCACCAGGGGGCGCACGGTGAGCGCCCCCGAGAGGCTGATGCCCGGGGCCACGCCGCCGGTGCCGGGCAGCTCCGCCAGGTACAGCGGGTTGGTGTCGGTGACGAAGCCGGCGGCCACCGCCGCCGAGAAGAACGAGGCCGGGATCCCCTCGGCCTCGTAGGTCGCCCGCATCAGCTGCCGGGCGACGGTTGCGTGGGGCGTGTCGCCCAGAGTGGCCAGCTGCTGGCGGCTGCGCTCGAAGCGCTTGCTGCGGTAGAGCGCCAGGCCGAGGCGCATGGCCGAGTCCTGCTGCCGGTCGTGGGGCCTGGCCGCCGCCGCCTCCAGCTCGGGCACCGCCTCGTCGGGCGCGCCCATGCCGAGCTTGGCCACGCCGAGGTAGTGGCGGATGCGCCCGTTTTCGGGAGCCAGATCGCGGGCCCGACCGAGCATGCGCACCGCCCAGACCTTGTTCCCCTCGGCCAGATAGGCCAGGCCGGTGTCCACCAGCAGGCGCACGTTCTGCGGGTCGCGACGCACGGCCTCCCTGAGCACCCGCCGCCCGTCGGCCGCCTTGCCCGTGCGGATCAGGGCCAGGCCGAGGTGGTGGGCCGCCGAGATCATCTCCGGCCGCTTGGCCACCACAGCGGACAGCAATTTCACCGCCGCGGCGTGGTCGCCGGCGCGGTAGGCCACGATGCCCCGGGCGCAGTCCACCTCGGGGGGCGCGGCGTGGGCCGCCGCTGGCAAGAGCGAGACCGCCAGCACCAGGATCAGTCGTCTCATGTCCCTGTTACTCCGCGTCCAGCGACCGGATGCGCTTGTTGAAGGCCTCGAAGTTGGTCTTGTCGAAGGCCGTCTGTTTGGTCACCAGGCGCCCCTTCTTGTCCACGAGGTAGGCGTCGTAGTAGGTGGCGCCCATGAGGGTGAACACCGAGCCCACGGGGTCGGGCATGATGGAGAAGTCCACCTTGTCGTACCCCTCCACGTGGTCCTTCCAGCCGAAGCCCGGGGCGGTGATAACCAGGTACTCCACGCCGGTGATCCCCTCGGCGACCAGCTTGTCCTTCATCATCTTCTGTGTGTCAGCAACCTGCTGACCGCATGACCATCAGGCCATCAAGCCGAAGAAGAGGTACACCACCTTTCCCTTGAGCTGCTCCAGGCACAGCTTCTTGCCGTGGTGCTCGCTCTTGGGGTTGACCACGTTGAGGCAGAAGTTGGGCGCGGGCATGCGCTCGTCGAAGCGGAACTGGCAGCGGTTGCTGACGCAGTCCTTGCCCACGTACTTGCCGGCCACGTGGCAGTCCTTGTCGCCGGTGCACTGGACGTAGCACTCGCCGCTGGCCAGGTTGCAGGTCTCGTCGGCGCTGCAGTCGTGGTTGCTGTGGCAGAGGCTCTCCACCATGCAGCCCGTGGCCAGCAGCCCCGCGGCCGCCACCGCGACGATCTGCAGCGCAGCGCCGGTCACCCCCCGGGTTGTTCGGTTCATCACTTTCCTCCGGTGGTGGTGTAGAGCACCGTGCCCTTCTGCCCCACGGCCCAGCCGTCCTTGGCCGAGGTGAAGCAGATCGCCTCCAGGCGCGTGGTCACGCCGGTCGGCTGCACACCCCAGGTCTTGCCGCCGTCGGTGGTGTGCAGGATGGTGCCCTTGTCTCCCGCGATCCAGCCGCTCTTGGCGTCGCGAAAAAAGACGTCGTACAGGTCGACGGTCACCGGCGACTTGGTCACCGTCCACTTCATGCCCTTGCCGTCGGTGCTGGTGAGGATGGTCCCCTTGTGCCCCACTGCCACGCCGAGCTTGGCCGTGGCGAAGGTCACGGCGCGCAGGGTCTCCTTGGTCGGCGCGGTCATGCTCTTCCAGGAGACGCCCTCGTCCACGGTGTAGTAGATCTTGCCGCCGGTCTGGCCCACGGTCCAGCCGAGCTTGCCCATGCTGTGGGTGTCGTACATCACCTCGTTTTTGTAGGCCACGGAGCAGACCCAGGAGTAGCTGTTGTAGAACTTCATCGCGCCGCCCTGCTTGTTCACCGCCACGCCCGCGCCGAGGCCCTTGCCGAAGGTGGCCAGGTGCAGGGAGTAGAAGGTGTCGAAGACGTAGGTGCTGCACTGGGGCGCCACGTCCCACTTTTTGCCCCAGTCCGTGGTCTCCATGATGTAGGCGTTGTTGCCCGCGGCCGCGCCGTAGGTCTTGCCCTTGCCGTCCACGGCGAAGGTCACGGTGTAGAGGTCGGAGGCGATGTTGGACTGCTGCTTGACGAACGTGCCGCCGGCCGCGGCGCCGGGCGCGCTGTGGATGATGGTCCCCTTGGCCCCGGCGGCGAACACGTGGTAGCTCTGGCAGGCCACGGCGTGCAGGTCATCGCTGGTCCCGGACTTGGCCGCCTTCCAGGTCGGCGTGGGCGGCAGGTCCGGCGGGGGCAGGTCCGGCGGCTTGACGTCGCCGGTCTGCGCGTCCACCTTCTTCAGATCGGGCGCGGCCAGGTCGGCCCGGTCGGGCAGGCCCTGGTCCCTTGGCGCCAGGTCCACCGAGGCCTCGGGCCACTTGGCCTTGACCCCCTTGTCCGGTTCCACGGTGCTGTCGCTGCACGCCGCCGCGGCAAGCAGCAGTGTCAGTGCTATGGCTATTCGTCTCATGGGCTAATTGTAATCAAATCGGCCAGCGGAGACCAGAGGCGACCCCCGCCTCACCAGCGGTACTTCATGCAGCGGAAGCCGTACGACCTGTGGCGCTTGTCGTGGGCGTCGGCGTCCCGGGCGGCCGCCCGGTGGCTGCTTGGCGGGTGATCCCAGGCGCCCCCGCGCAGCACGCGCTGCTTGCAGGCGGCCGAGACCTGCACCGGATCGGTGACGGCGCCGGTGCCGAGGTCGACCTTGAAGCAGTCCTCGACCCACTCCGCCACATTGCCAGCCATGTCGTACAGCCCCAGGGAGTTGGGCGCCTTGCCCTTGACCGGGTGGGTCGTGTTCTGGGAGTTGGCCAGGTACCAGGCGATGGCGTCGAGGGTCTTGTCCTTGTACGGCGTCGTGTTGCTCTGGCACCCGCCTGGATCGATGGCCCCGCTGTAGAAGGCCGTCGTGGTGCCGGCGCGGTACGCCCACTCCCATTCGGCCTCGGTGGGGAGGCGGTAGCCGGTACAGTCCGTGGCCTTGCCCGGCGTACAGCGCACGTCGCGGGTGCCCACGCCGGTGCAGGTGTAGCAGGTGGGCACGCCCTCTCGCTCCGACAGCCGCGAGCAGAACGCCGCGGCCTCGTGCCAGCTGAGGAACTCGGCCGGGCAGTTGAGGCCGCAGTCCAAATAGTGCGACGGGTTGTACCCCATGAGCACCTCGAACTGGTCCTGCGTCACCTCGGCGGCGCCGAGGGAGAAGTTGTGGCTCAACGTGACCTGGCGCTGGTTCTCCATGGCCTTGTCCCGGCACGGCTCGCCGGCCGACGAGCCCATGTTAAAGGTCCCCTTCGGCACCTCGACGAAGGTCATCTCCTCCAGGGGGATGCCGTCCCAGCATCCGCCGAACAACAGAAGAAACGTCGAGATGGCTGCGGCTCTGCTCGTGGTCACCTAAAACTCCAATCGCCCGCTGGCCAGCCCCCCGCCGGGCAGCGGCGCCACCAGCACCGTCGACTGCAGGCGCTCGAGGCGGCCGTGACGCAGGTGCAGCCAGAAGCTCACCGCAGCGGCCGCGGCGAAGGTGCCGGCGAGGATGTGCCCCGACAGCGCCCCGTCGCGCCACGCCCGCCAATCGGGTTTGCCGTGGTACTTCTGCCGGGCCTCCAGGGTGCAGAGGATGGCGGCGGTCTCGGCACCAACCGCCAGGGCGGTGGCGGAGATGCCCAGCGCCAGCCAGAGCTTGCTCCGCCTCAGCCCCAGCTCCACCGCGGCCTCGCTCCCCGGCCCGAGGCGGACGGTGCGCGACTCGCTGACGAAGCCGAAGCGGCTGGCGCGGACACGGTGGGGGCCCGGCTCCAGAGGCAGGGCCACCTCCAGCGGCGCCCGCCCCAGCTCCACGCCGTCCACCTCGAGCAGGGCCCCGGGCAGGGTGGCCTTGACTCTCAGGGAGCCGGTGGTGGGCCCCGAGGCCGGGCTGGGCTGGCGAGCCTCCCGGTGGCGCGCCGCTCGCCGCGCCTCCTCGTCCTGGCGCTTTTTCTGCGAGATGCGCGTGTGGCACCAGCGCAGGTGTCGCTGGACGTCGGTGAGGTAGGGGGGGCTCCTTGCCCGGGTGTCCCGGCGAAAATCCGCCAGGTAGAGGTTGTAGTAAAAGAGCGCCTTGCGAGGCTGGTCCAGCTGGCGAAAGCACTGGGCGATGTTGAGCACGATGGAGGGGCGGCGGGCGTGGCTCAGCGCACGCTTGTAGGCCTCGAGCGCCTTGTGAAATCGCTGCAGGCGGTAGTGGGTTTCGGCCTGTTGGAAGTGTCGTCGCGCGGCCTTCAGGTCGGGCTGCTGGGCCACGGCCGCGGCCGGCGCCA
>PVBE012645827.1_pt1 | contig 16529 bp, 14 predicted proteins | sample 1631181 | NCBI WGS metagenome assembly PVBE01 (sample SAMN08397723, study PRJNA350692) | Marine metagenome, whole genome shotgun sequencing project. | isolation source: water | place: Pacific Ocean | collected 2012-04
GAGGCACGTGCCTCCCGTCAGGAACGTCTCCGGATGCGGATGCGGATGCGGCGCAGCCTGTGAGTGTCACGATGCACTCCGGGACTCCTCCTCCAGGCCCGGGTGATCGGCATCAAGGAATCCTGGATGGAGCTTCAGGGGCAGGTCGGATCCGAAAGCGGGAACAGTGACAGGGTGAGCTGCGGTCAAAAACTTGAAAAATCGAGTTATAGTTAAAACTATATATTCTAGAACACATTCCTACTAAAACACAGGAAGTCAATTCATTGATATTAAACAATATTAACTCAGGATAACAGTGTTCGATTCTTAACGTCTTTTACTATAAAATAAATGGGTGCGGAAACAGGGAATCGCAGAAGTGTGGAAGAAGATTTCAGGAGGAGAGCAGAAACCGAAACCGGAAGCGCACAGGCGCTCCCGATTGCTTAGGGATGGACCTCAAGGATGGACAGAGAAGCAATGAGCTTGCGAACACGAAGACGCAAGCAGGGACGAGACGCCGTTAAAGAGCGCATGTCCAGTTGCAACTGCCCATCGGGGTGCTTGAAGTGATACGTCATGCAACTCCTTGGATGGGGTGGATGATCCGAGCCTAATTGAAGATCAGCAACTTGGGTGCCAAACTGGATATTTGGAGAAGTTGAGTGCTTGCAAAAATCACCAAGATCTTATTGAATTAACAGGGAAAACATGCATCCCGCTTATTTTAAAACACAGTTCCTGACGCAGGAATTGGTGGAGTTGTGGCCGCAGGAATTTGTGATTGTGACCGCCTATGCGACGACCGGAACGCAGTGGCCTCTGGAGCAGAACGAAGCTGCGGATCGACGACTGGAGTCCGAATTGCGGGTTCGCGGCGGTTGGTTGATGCGTCTGACGGGGTTTTCGCCCTCGACCGGCCACGCCGAACCGGGCTGGGCGTTTGAGATGCTCTTTGAGGAGGCGTGTGACTTGGGACTGCGCTACCTTCAGGACGCGATCTACCACGTCACGGGCGATGAGTTGAGCGTCAGCTTCTGTGATGATCGCCGCAAGCAGATTCCAGTGGGATCGTTCCGGGAGCGGTTGCATCCATGAGAGTTTGGCATTCCCCCGCCAATGGGTTAAAATTCCTGCACGACTGTTGCCCCGGAACTCTGACGAGGAAAAGGCTCCATGCCATTTGCAAAACCCATCCGCCAAGAACTTGACCAAATCTGTGGCAAGGAGTGGGTCAAGGACGATCCGATCACGCTCTACGCCTACCGCAGCGACGGCCTGACGCTCTACACCGCCCCGCCGCTGGGGGTGGTTTATCCGGGCAGCACCGGGGAACTGGTGCAGGTCATCAAGCTCTTCCACCGTGAGCAAATCAGCTTCCTGCCGCGTGGCGCGGGCACGGGGCTGTCTGGAGGGGCGGTTCCCCACGAGGGCAGTGCGATCATCGAGATGGCGCGCTTCAAGGAAATCCACGAGGTTGATTTCGTCAACCGCACGATCACGGTCGGTCCCGGAGTGGTCAACCTGCGCATCTCCGAACACGTCAAGCCGCACGGCTACCACTTTGTTCCGGATCCTTCTTCGCAGAAAGCCTGCACGATCGGGGGCAATGTCTCGGAGAATTCGGGCGGGCCGCACACGCTCAAGTACGGTGTGACGGTGAACCATGTCCTTGGGCTGGAGTTGGTGCTTCCGGACGGCGAGCTGGTGGAACTCGGCGGCAAGCACCACAACCTGCCGGGGCCGGACATGCTTGGCCTGCTGATCGGCTCGGAGGGCACCTTTGGGATCATCACCAAAATCGTCTGCCGCCTGACTCCGAACCCGGAGAAGGCGGTCACGCTGCTAGGAGTGTTCGGCTCGGTGCGCGGGGCGTGTGACGCGGTGTCCGGCATCATCCGCAACGGCACGATCCCGGCTGCGATGGAACTGATCGACAAGACGGTGATCCGGGCGGTTGAGGCCACGCTCAAGCCGGGGTTCCCGCAAGACGCCGAGGCGGTGCTGATCGTGGAACTCGAAGACCTTGAAGACGGCATTGAGGAAGACGCGGAACTCGTCGAGCGGCTGCTCCGGGAGAACGGAGCGCAAGACGTGAAACGCGCCAAGGACGAGGCCGAACGCGCCCGCATCTGGCGCGCCCGCAAGGAAAGCTTCGGAGCCATCGGGCAGATTTCGCCGAGCTACTACGTGCAAGACGGGGTGATCCCGCGCAGCAAGCTCCCGGAAGTCGTTGATCAGATTGCGGCCATCGGCCAGAAATACAACCTCACCGTCGCCAACGTCTTCCACGCCGGAGACGGCAACCTGCACCCGCTGATCCTCTTCGACTACGAAGATGCAGAGCAGGTCGAGAACACGCACAAGGTGGGCGAGGAAATCTTGCAGGTTTGCATGGGCTACGGCGGAACGCTTTCCGGGGAACACGGCATCGGCTTGGAAAAGCGCAAGCTGATGGGCGAACTCTACTCGGAGGCCGACTTGGAGAACATGCAGAACGTCCGGGCTTTCTTCAATCCGGACGGTCGGCTCAACCCCGCGAAGATCTTCCCCACACCGAGTCGCTGTGCCGAAACGAAGCGTCCGACACAGGTGGTTTCCCCCGTAGGAACGGGCCATGCCCGCGACCTCCCCTCGGATGAATTGGACCGTGCCAAGCTGGTCGCCCGCAAGTCCGGCATTGTGGTATGACCAGCGCTTTTGCCCCAGAAACCATCGAGGAAGCACAGGACTGGCTGCGGGAACGCCTTGCTGCCAAGCAAATGCTTGCGGTGCGTGGCGCGAATTCCCGTTTCCACCCGGAGGCGAATCCCGCAACCGTTGCGGTTCCTGAAATTCTTTCGACAGCGAAGCTGACGTACACCAATTTCTTTGATCCGGATGACATGGTGGTCGGGATTGAGGCGGGCATGACGGTTGCTGCATTGCAGGCGATGCTCGCCGAGCAGGGGATGGTGCTGCCCGTCAATCCGTGGTTTGCAGAATCCACCATCGGCGCGGTGTTCGCCTCCAACGACATCGGCCCGAACCGTCTCAACATGGGCGGCTTCCGGGATTGTGTCATCGGCATCGAGTACCTCAACGGCAACGGCGAGCGCGTCCACGCCGGGGGCAAGGTGGTCAAGAACGTCTCCGGATATGACCTCTGTCGCATGCTGATCGGCAGCCTCGGTGGGCTGGGCGTGATCACCGCCGCGAACTTCAAGGTGCTGCCACTGCCGGTCGCCCCGCACGGTCTCTACGGACGTTTTCCGGACAGCACCTGGTTGCGGCAGGTCGCAGAACTACACTCGGCACGGATTCCGGCGGATTGGGTGCAGGCGATTGCTCCTGCTGAATCCGGAAGCACGGACTGGATTCTTGGTGTCGGCTTTTCCGGAAACGCTGCTCGGCGACAGCGCATCGAAGACGAAATCCGAAAAATCTTCGGCGGCGATTTGCAGCTAGTCGCAGACGGGGAAGCGCATCCGGATTTCGCCTTCCTGCCCGGTACCGACCGCTTCACGGGCTGGATTCCGGGGCTAAGGCAGCACTGGAACTTGCCTGCGCAGCACCTGCACCTGATGGTGCTGATGCCGACGAGCAAAGCGCTGAACCCCATGCACTTCGAGGCCGTCCGCAGCGAGCAGACCCGGAGGGTCGCACATCCCATCGGTGGTGACTGGCACTGCTTCCTCGACAGCGAAGACGCCAACGCACAGTGCGAGTTCATCGAGTCACTGAAACCGGTTCTGCACCGGATGCAGGGCAAGCTGGTGCTGGGCAACGCGGCATCCGCAATCGGCTACTCCGATCTCGGTGAGTTCGCCCAGCCTCCGGGGTATGCGCTGGTGCAACGGCTCAAGCGTCACCTTGACCCCGCAGGCGTGTTCCACGCTCCGTTTTACGAACTGTAACCTCCATTCGCGGGCATGGCCCGCTCCTACAATGCCATGAAATTGCGAGACCTCGCCTTTTCGGAAGTCACCAGTGAGCGGTTGACCTTCGGTTCCGGGAACAAGACGGCCAAGGAGCTTTTCCGGGAGGCGGAGTTTGACAACATTCTCAAGTGCGTCCACTGCGGGCTCTGCCTCGACAGTTGCCCGACCTACCGCGAATTGGGGGACGAGAAGGACTCGCCACGCGGACGGCTCTACCTGATGCGCGGGTTGTGGGAGGGGGAACTCGACCTGACTCCGGAAGTCACCGCACCCCTCAGTCGTTGTCTCGACTGCCGCGCCTGCGAGACGGCGTGTCCGTCTGGAGTACCCTACGGAGAATTGCTGGAAAAGGCGCGGGGCGTGATTCATGATACCCAGCCGCAAAGCCTGAAGGAACGCCTGCTCAGGACATTGCTGCTGAAGGGACTGTTCCAGTCGACCTTCCTGCTTACGCTGGCCAGCAAGTTGCTGAAACTCTACGCCGCCAGCGGCTTGCCTCAACTGATCACCAACACTGCATTCGGCAAGCTGCTGCCGTCGCAGTTTGTGTTCCAGCAGCACCTGCTTCCGGACTGCTCCGGGCAGTCCTTCAAGCAGAAGTACGCCGAGCAGGAACTCGGTGCCACGCACGGAGCCGCAAGCCTTGGGCGAGTCGGCCTGTTCTCCGGATGCATCATGGATGTCTCGGAGGCGGCGATCCACGAAGCAACGCTGAAGCTGCTGCGGGGTATCGGCTACACAGTGGTGGTTCCCGGCAAGCAAGGCTGTTGTGGAGCACTCCACGTTCACAGCGGCGACCGCAAGACGGCCCGTGGTTTGGCCCTCAATAATCTGGATGCGTTTGAGGAGCGCGAGTTTGAGGCAATCATCACCAACGCCGCCGGATGCAGTGCCCAACTCCGGGAGTTCCATCACCTGTTTCCGCAAAACCATTCTGGCTATTCCAGGAATTGGAACGCCATCGAAGGCCGGATTGTGGACATCCTTGAATTCCTCTCCCGGCATCTGAAGCCAATCCAGCGGCTGAACTGGCGAACCGATGAAAATGTGGTGCTGTATGATGCACCTTGCCACCTGATGCATGCCCAGCAGGTGGATGATCACCCGCGAGCACTGGTCAACAGCCTGCCGGGGGTCACGCTGGTTCCGCTCACCGAGTCGAATTGGTGCTGTGGCTCTGCGGGAATCTACAACTTGGTGCATCCCGACTTGTCCAGTGCCGTGCTGGAGCGTAAAATGGCTTCAGTGCGGGAAACCTTGCAAGCCAACCCGCAGGCGACCACGCTGGTGACGGGCAATCCGGGCTGTCTTTACCAAATCCGTGCGGGCATCCGTGCTGCTGGACTGCCGTTGCGAGTGATCCATCCGGCGCTGTACCTTGCCGAACGACTGAGGGGATGAATGCCGGAAATCAGTCGTTTTCTGGGAATGGTCATCCAGATGTACTTCAATGAGCATAATCCGCCGAATTTTCATGTCCAGTACAACGAGTACCAAGCTGCTATTCTGATTGAGAATCTTGGTGTGATGGAAGGGAAACTCCCTGCAAAAGCCCTGAGCTTGGTTGTGGAGTGGGGGCAGGAACACCAAGAGGAACTGCTTGCACTGGAACAGCCTGCGGGAATCCGGGCGGTTCCATAAAATTCAACCACTAGCCTGAACGTAACGATGATTTCCATCAAGACGGCTAAACACTTGGGCGACTACCGTATCCGTCTGAAGTTCAGCAACAATCTGGTGGGCGTAGCAGATTTGGAGGACACAATCACAAACGATCGGCGGTCGGTGTTCCGGGAACTAAGCGATTCCGTCAAATTCCGGGATTTCCGAACGGACGGCTACACGATTTGCTGGGGAAACGGGTTGGACTTGGCTCCAGAGTATCTGTTTTTCCTCGCCTTCCGCAATGATCCAACTTGGCAACACCAGTTTTTCGATTGGGGTTATCTGAAGCTGGAAGCCACGGAAGCAGCTGCATGACCTCGCCCACTGCATTCCTGCATTCCCTCTTTGAAACGGCGGTCGCCAGTACGCAGCCCGCACAGTGTGTGCCGCCTAATCTTCCGGAACCACCCAAGGGTCGCACGCTGGTGATTGGTGCCGGGAAGGCGTCCGCAGCGATGGCACGTGCCGTGGAGCAGCACTGGCCCGGAGACCTTGAAGGGCTGGTACTGACGCGCTACGGCCACGCCGTTCCCTGTGAGCGCATCGAGATCGTGGAGGCGGCTCATCCGGTTCCGGACGAAGCGGGACGGCAGGCCGCAGAGCGGATGTTGGAGTTGGTGCAAGGACTGACTGCGGACGATCTGGTGCTGTGTCTGATCTCCGGAGGCGGTTCGGCGTTGCTCGCCTTACCTGCGCCGGGGTTGACGTTGGAGGACAAGCAATCCGTCAATCGGGAACTGCTGCGCTCCGGAGCCACAATCCACGAGATGAACTGCGTCCGCAAGCATCTCTCCACGATCAAGGGTGGACGCCTCGCTGCTGCTTGCCATCCGGCGCGGGTGCTGACGCTGGTGATTTCGGATGTTCCCGGAGACGAGCTTTCCGTGATTGCCTCCGGGCCGACCGTTCCGGATCCATCCACCTTTGACGAAGCACGGGCGGTGCTGGAGAAATATGCCATTGCCGTTCCGGAGGCCGTTCGTGTCCATTTGGAACAGTCCGGGGACGAAACACCCAAGCCCGGGGACCTCCGCTTATCAAACGCCGAGGCGAAGCTGATTGCCGTGCCGCAGCAGATGCTCGAAGCCGTCGCTGCACAAGTCCGGGAGGCAGGCTTCACGCCATTGATCCTCAGCGACCGCATGGAAGGCGAAACCCGTGAAGTGGCAAAAGTTCATGCGGCCATTGCCCGTCAGATCCAGACGCATCAGCAGCCCGTCGTGCCTCCGGCAGTGATCCTTTCCGGGGGTGAAACCACCGTCACCGTGCGCGGCTCCGGCAAGGGCGGGTGCAACTCGGAATTCGTGCTGGCCTTGCTGGACGACTTGCGCGGCCTGCCCGGAGTTTCCGCGCTTGCCTGCGACACTGACGGCATTGACGGGTCCGAGGACAACGCCGGAGCCATCTACACTCCGGAAACTTTTTCACAGGCGGAATCCCTGGGCCTCTCGCCTGCCGAGTTCCTAAGCCGCAATGATGCCTATTCGTTTTTTCAGCAGGTGAACGGACTGGTGGTTTCTGGCCCAAGCCTGACGAATGTCAACGACTTCCGGGCGATTTTGGTGGAGTCAACTTAGCAGGCACATCCCTCCCAGACGGGTCCGTCGCTGGATATTTCGGAAAGCTGCTTGAATGTTACAGGAGAGTGCGGCTAGAGTAGTATCTGCTCTGGGGTGAAATGGACGAGTCCGGGACTTTGCGATGGTCTGTGGGGCTCACTTCATGGATTCATCGGATGAATTCAGGCAGATGGATACTGCTCCCCAGGGCTTTACTTAAGCCTCAGCAACTTCCATGCCCGGACCCCGGCCTTCCGGGGGGCGAAGCGTATCTGCCCAAAATGGCCAAGCTCTACTTCTACTACTCCGCGATGAACGCGGGGAAGACCACCACCCTCTTGCAGTCCTCCTACAACTACCGCGAGCGCGGGATGAACACGCTCGTCCTCAAACCGTGCATTGACGACCGCCACGGCGCCCGCATCCATTCCCGGATCGGGCTGGAAATGGCTGCAGAGAATTTCACTCCGGAACAGAATCTGCTAGAATTGGCGGATTCCCGAGTGGCGGAGCAGCTGTTGCACTGCGTTTTGGTTGACGAGGCTCAGTTTCTAACGCAAGCGCAGGTGTTCCAACTCAGCGAGGTCGTGGACCAGCGGAAAATTCCAGTCCTCGCCTACGGATTGCGCACCGACTTTCAGGGGGAGTTGTTTGAGGGCAGCCGTCATCTGCTTGCGTGGGCCGATGAATTGTGCGAGATCAAGACCATCTGCCACTGCGGGAGCAAGGCGACGATGGTGGTTCGGCTGGACGAGCAGGGCAATCCCGCCCGCGCCGGGGCACAAGTCCAGATTGGTGGCAACGACTCTTATGTCTCGATGTGCCGAAGGCATTTCAAAGAGAGTCTCTACGGAGAGTGATCAGCCCTAAAAGCCGACAACCGAAAATCGAAAAACCCATGACTCCACGAGTGGCGATTGCCGGGGCAACCGGCGCGGTGGGAGCCGAATTTCTCAAGCTGTTGGAAACCCGGAACTTCCCCATGCAAAGCCTGCGGTTGCTGGCCTCGGCCCGCTCCGCAGGAAAAACGCTTCAGTTCCGGGGGGAGAGCCTTCTGGTTGAAGAACTGACCCCGGATTCCTTCAAGGGTATTGACATCGCCTTCTTCTCCGCAGGCAGCGACCGCAGCAAGGAGTTCGCGCCGCACGCGGTCAACACCAGAGCGGTCGTGATCGACAACAGCAGCGCCTTCCGCATGGATCCGGAGGTGCCGCTGGTGGTTCCGGAGATCAACGCCAAAGCCGTCAAGCAGCACAAGGGCATCATCGCCAACCCCAACTGCTCGACGATCCAGATGGTGGTCGCGCTCCATCCGCTGCACCAAGCGGCGGGACTCAAGCGCGTGGTGGTTTCGACCTATCAGGCAGTGTCCGGCGCAGGGGCCAAGGGCATGGAGGAGTTGCAGGCGCAAATCCGGGCGTGGGTCAAGGGCGAGCCAATGGAGATCTCCGCCTTCCCTGCGCAAATCGCCTTCAACCTTGTTCCGCATATTGACGTTTTTCAGGAGAACGGCTACACCAAGGAGGAGATGAAGATGGTGTTGGAGACGCAAAAGATCCTGTCGCTTCCGGGTCTGCCGGTTTCGGCGACGTGTGTGCGGGTTCCGGTGTTGCGGGCGCATTCCGAAGCCGTGTGGATTGAAACGCAACAACCCCTTTCCCCGGAAAAGGCACGGCAAGTGTTGGAGCAGGCTCCTGGAATCCGAGTGCTGGACAAGCAGGCTCCGGGGGGCTACCCGATGCCGTGGAACATTGCCGAAACCCTCGACACTTATGTGGGCCGCATCCGCAAGGACATCTCGCACCCCAACGGTCTCACCTTCTGGGTGGTCGCAGACCAGCTTTACAAGGGTGCGGCGCTCAACGCCATCCAGATTGGGGAACTGCTGCTGGACTGAGGCTTGTGCAACTGGCGACTAAACGACTTCAGCCGTTTTTCCTCAGTCAGCCATAACTGTTCAGGTGAGAGGTTCCAGGAACGCGCAATCCTCAACAATCCGACCCCCTCCGCCTTGTCAGGCATCCCGCACTCTCGCGGACGGAAGCCGCGGAGCCTCGCGAAGCCATTTCGCCAGTTCGATCCCGGAGGATTCCCAGTCGTCCTGAGCGTTGAGGGCGGTGTGGAACTGATCGTGCCGTGGGGCGTTCCGGGAAGTGGGAGACGGTTGCAGGAGTTCCGGGTGGGTTTTGGTGAAGGGACGGAGCAGGGTGAAAAATTCGTCGAGCAGGTCGTGCGGTGCTTCTGAAGCCACGGGCTGCACCCACGCGAGTGCCTTGCCGGACAAGACCTCCAGTTCCTCGATGGACACTTGTGCCTCCTGCGCTTTGCGGACGAGCAGGTTGGGTTCATGAATGAGCGCGTTGAGCTGGAAATCGAACCAACCCTGCAGGCCCTGACCTTGTGATTCCGGAGTGTGGCTCCAGTTCTCCAGGGCCTCGTACAACCGTTGGTACTGTCGGAACAGTCCGTTTTCCTGTCGAAGCTGGTCCTGAAACCAGAGTTGCAGGGAATCCTCCAGTTCCACGATTTTTTTGTTTTGAGTGGACTCCCAGATTTCCAGCAGCACCCGTTCCAGTTCCAGCAGCAACGTTCGGTAGTTCTGCCCGATTTTGGCATGCAGCCAACTCAACTCAAAGGGGGGGCAATGCAGACGATCCAGCAGCAGGATGATGGTTTCCAGCAGGTCGCTGGTTTGCGACTGAAGCCAGAGTTCCGGAGCATTTTCAGCCATCGGTTCCGGCGGGAAGTGGGACCGCAGGGAGTGGCGAGCGTGTTCCTGTGAACACCTCTTCCAACAGACGCAACTCTCCCAGGATCGCGTCAAAATCGGGCGGGACGTTGCGGACCTCCAGGGTGTTTTCCGGAATGTAGCGCAGGGCGGAATCCGGCTCGCTGAGCCAGTGGATCAGCGTTTCGTGGTTGAGTGCATCCGGTTTGGCAATCTGGAGCCGCAGTTTCTCTCCCCGCAACTCGACCGTTTGCACACGGCGTTCCTGCGCCCAAATCCGGACCTGGGTGGATTTGAAGAGGTTGAGCAGGGCTTCCGGAAGCGGCCCGAAGCGGTCTTCCGTGCCGTTGCGGAGGTTCCAGAGGGTGTCTTCGGAATCGAGCGACGCGAGGGTTTTGTAGAGCGACAGCCGCTTGTTGGTGTTGGAAATGTAGGCATCCGGAACTTCCTGGACAATGGAACTCATGACCACGCGCACCTCCAGGTTCTCATCCTGCCCGGTCTCCTGACGTTGCAACCGCTTGACGGCACGGTCCACCATCTGCGTGTACAACTCCAGCCCGACGCTGGCAATCTGTCCGGACTGCTCCGAGCCGAGCAGGTTTCCGGCCCCCCGGATTTCCAGGTCACGGGACGCGAGTTTGAAGCCAACTCCAAGGTCATTGAGATCCTGCAAAACCTGAAGCCGATCCCGCGCCGTCTGGCTGATGATTTTCTCCGGAGAGACCATCAGGTAGGCGAATGCCTGCACGTTGCTGCGGCCCACGCGTCCCCGGAGTTGGTAAAGCTGTGCGAGTCCAAAGCGGTCCGCGTTGTTGATGAGGATGGTGTTGGCGCGCGGGATGTCAAGTCCGGATTCAATGATGGTGGTGGAGAGCAGCAGGTCGTAGCGGCCCTCGATGAAGTCGAGCATGAGTTGTTCCAGTTGATGCTCGCTCATCTGCCCGTGCGCCACAGCGATGCGGACTTGCGGGAGGATGCGCTGGAGGTAGCGCCCATATTCGAAGATCGACTCCACGCGGTTGTGGACGACGAACACCTGCCCCTGCCGCCGCAACTCCCGGCTCACGGCTTCCTGAATCACCGTGTCGTTGGTGTGGACCAGCCGGGTCCGGATGGCGATGCGGTCAGCAGGGGGGGTGTTGATGAGGCTGAGGTCGCGCAGACCCATCAGGGACATGTGCAGGGTGCGCGGAATCGGCGTCGCGGAGAGCGTGAGGACATCAACCTCGGCGCGGAACTGCTTGATGCGCTCCTTCTGCTTGACCCCGAAACGCTGCTCCTCGTCCACCACGAGCAGCCCCAGGTCGGCAAACTTCACGTCCTTGGAGAGCAGTCGATGGGTGCCAATCACGAGGTCCAGCTTCCCCTCCACGAGCCGCTTGAGGATGGCCCGCTGCTCCGCCGCACTCCGGAAGCGGCTCAGGGATTCCACCGTGATCGCGGTTTCCTCAAAGCGTTGCCGGAAGGAGGTGTCGTGCTGCTGGGCGAGGATGGTGGTGGGCACCAGCATGGCAACCTGCTTGCCGTCGCTCACGGCCTTGAACACCGCCCGCATGGCCACCTCGGTCTTGCCGAAGCCGACATCGCCGCACACCAGACGATCCATCGGCATGGTGGATTCCATGTCCTGCTTCACCTGAGCGATGGTTTCAAGCTGGTCCGGGGTTTCCTCGAAGGGGAAGCCCTGCTCGAACTCCTGCATCTCGTGGGAATCCCGCTCAAAGGCATGGCCGCGCCGCGCCTGGCGGGCCGCATAGATTTCGGCAAGTTCCTCCGCGATGTCCTCCACCACCTTGGCCACGCGGCTGCGGGTTTTATTCCATGCCTTCTCGCCGAGCTTGTTGAGCTTGGGGCGGCCCCCGTCCGGATTCATGTACTTCTGGACAAGGTGGAACTTGCTGACTGGAACGTAAACCTTCTCCTCCTTGGCAAAGGTCAGCAGCATGAAGTCGCTTTGGAAACCACCCGCCTCGATCTTCTGCAAGCCCCGGTAGCAGCCGATTCCGTAATCAAGATGCACCACGAAATCGCCCTCGTTGAGATCGTCGAGACTGCCCGACCATCCCGGCATGGCCACCCGTTGCAGTCGGCGCTGGCGTGTTTTTTTCCCAAAAACCTCCTCCTCGGTGACAAGTGCAAAGCACACCTGATTTTCCGCATCCAGCAAGCGGAATCCAGAGGACACCTCCCCCACGACAATCGGCAGGATTCCGGTGGTTTGCGGATTCCAGCCCCACTGTTTTGAAAGGTTGTGGCTCCAGCCCGTCGCTTCACAAAACTCCGACCACGGCAAAACCGAAGAGGGCAACGGCGGGCTGTCCGCCCCGGAAAGGTGATCCTGCAAAAGCCGGGATTCCACTTCAAGATCGAACAACAATTCCCGAAAATGATCGGCCTGCGTCTGTGAACGCGCCGCCAGCACCACCGGAACCCGCTCCGCCTGCCACGTCCGTAGGCGCTCCACGGCGTTGCCGACCGCTGAAAGCGCCTTGGCCGCACGGAAACCCTCGCGCAGGTCGCTGTTTCCCCGAAAACTGAAACTCTGCGAGCTGGCTCCGGCGAGCCGCTGGAAGCCTGTTGGTGCCTCCGCCTCGTGTGCCGAAGTGACGCCCACGCATGGCCACTCTTCCAGCAGGCTCTCCAAATCCGAGGGGGCAAGGAACAGCAAATCCGGATCGAGCGTGAGCCGACCTTGTGCCATGCTCATTTCGGCTTCGCGCAGCACCTCGTTCCGGAAGAAGGTGGCGTGTTGCTGAAGCTTCTCGTCCTCTTGCAGCACCACCCGCGTTTTCGGAGTCAGGTAGTCGAACACGGTGCCGAGCGTGTGGTAGAGCGCAGCGAGGCTCTCTACACCAGGAAAGGGTTGTCCGCTGCGGATGGTGTGCTGGATGGACGAGAATTGGTTGCCTGGAAGCTGCTCGCGGTAGCGTTCCAGTTCGTCAAGTGCGTGATCGCACTGCTCCGGACTCAACTGCACTTCCGAGGCAGGCAGCAGCCGCAGGCTCGGCAGGGTGGAGTGCTCCGAGATTTGCGAGTGCAGGTCGAAGGGGTGGATCGAGGAAATCCGCTGCAATCCGGACGCATCCCGGCCCCGGAGTTCCAGACGAAACGGGGTGGGCTGGTCGCTGGGAAAGACATCAAGCCGTGTACTCCGCAGGCAGAACTCGCCGCGATCCTCCACCGTGTCCACCTCCACATAGCCCAGCGTCCGGAACTTGCGTTGCAGTTCATGTTCGGCAAGCGATGCTTCGGCGTTCAGATCCAGCAGGACGTTCTGAAATAATTCCTTGGGCAGCACCCGTTGCATCACGGCTTGCGGAGTTGTGACGACGAAGCGCACATTTTCATGCAGGAGTGCATCGAGCGTCTGCATCCGCTGCCCCACGAGTTCCTTCTGCGGTGAGAAGAAATCGTAGGGCATCACGTCCCACGAGGGGAAGAAATGCAGCCCGTCCTTCCCGCTGAAAAACGCGAGGTCGCCCAAGCAGGATTCCGCCTGCTCAAAGCTTTCGCAGAGGATCAGCAGCGGTTGCTGACGCTGGGCCTGAAGTTCGGCCAGCCACCATGCGGCACTTGCCCCGGCCAGTCTGTGGACCTTCAGCGTGTGGGGGATCGTTTTGGGAACGTGAGCGTGAGGCACCGAAAATGCGGAGAAGGCAGCGGCAACGGGATTGCTATCAAGCAGAACGCTTGCAGGATAGCTCAAACCTCAGACGGTTCAAGCTGTTCCGGGTGGAGACCGCTTGCAGAAATGCCGGAATTGCATTTTCCGACAGGTGCGTCATGCTGGGACACAATAGTTTTCAGGCAAATCAAACTGGAGAAGACCATGCAGGAGGCAGTGATTGTGGAAGCCGTGCGGAGCCCGATGGGCCGCTCCAAGGGTGGGATGTTCCGCAACGTGCGGGCCGAGACGCTTTCGGCGACGTTGATCAACGAACTGTTGCGGCGGCACCCGGAGGTGAACCCGGACGAAGTGGAGGACGTGATCTGGGGCTGTGTGAACCAGACGAAGGAGCAGGGTTTCAACATCGCCCGCTTCACCTCGCTGCTGACGATGCTGCCGCACACCGTACCCGCGCAGACAGTGAATCGGCTCTGCGCGTCGTCACTGACGGCAATCCAGCACGCGGCGATGGCGGTGATGTCCGGGCAGGGTGAGCTTTTCATCTGTGGCGGCGTCGAGCACATGGGGCACGTTCCGATGGACCACGGCGTCGATCTCAACCCTGCGTTCAGCAAGCATGTCGCGAAGGGTTCTGCAATGATGGGCCTGACCGCCGAAATGCTGGCGGTGCAGCACAAGGTTTCACGGGAAGAGCAGGATCAGTTCGCTCTGCGTTCCCATCAGCGGGCACATGCCGCGACCACCTCCGGACGCTTTGCCAAGGAGATTATACCGATCGAGGGGCACGATGCCGAGGGGGTCCTCACGCTCTGCCGCGATGACGAGGTGATCCGGCAGGATGCCAGCCTTGAAGCCCTTGCCGAACTCCGCCCCGTCTTCAACCCCGTTTCCGGAACCGTCACTGCCGGAAATTCCTCCTCGATTTCCGATGGCGCCTCCGCCGTGCTGCTGATGTCCGCCCAAAAGGCCAAGGACCTCGGCATTGAAGCGTTGGCGAAAGTGCGGGCGATGGCTGCCTCCGGAGTCGATCCCGCCATCATGGGCTACGGTCCCGTTCCAGCAGTCAACAAGGCGCTCAAGCGTGCCGGACTGGAAGTCAGCAATGTTGATCTCATCGAACTCAACGAAGCCTTTGCCGCACAGTCGATTCCGGTGCTGCGCGACCTCAAGCTGATGGACTCCGTTGATGAGCGCGTCAACCTCAACGGCGGTGCAATCGCACTGGGGCACCCGCTCGGCTGCTCCGGAGCACGGCTCGTCACCACCCTGCTGCACGAACTCCGCGAGCGCGACAAGTCCATCGGCATAGCGACCATGTGCGTGGGACTTGGACAGGGCGTGGCAACGGTTTTTGAACGGGGCTAAGGAATCGTCATTCCGGTTGGCACACATTGTGATGCGTTTGGTGCATTGACCACCGTGGTCCCATGCGTTTCTCCTTCCTGCTCCTGATCCTCGGCCTCCTGTTCCTGCTTGCAGGGTGTTTTGAAAGCACTCCGGAGGTTCCCAAAGTTCCCAAAGCGAAACCCAAGCAGCCCACGCCAGAAGTCGTTTCGGTGTCTCCCACGGACAACGGCACCACGGTGTCGCTGTTGCCGAAAATCGAGGTGCGCTTCTCACTTTCGATGGACTCCAATCTTGGGAAGGAACTTCCCACGGATGGCAACTGCACGGGCGTTGTGCAACTCTCCCCGGATGGTTTCCAAACCTGTGCGCCGCTCATCCGCACCGGAAGTTCCGATCAGCAGAAAACCTTTCAATTCCTGCCTGCGGAATCGTTGCGTCGCAAGCTTCGCTACCACCTTCGCATCACCCCGGAAGCCAAGAGCAACAAGGGGGCATCCTTGAAATCCACCTACACGACCGAGGAAAGCTTTCCAACGAAATGGACCATCACGATTGGCGCCTCCGGAGACGACCTTGGCCTTGCCCTGCACACCGATGGGCAGGGGCGGCTGCTCGTTGCGGGCGCCTCCCGCTTTGAAAACAACGATAACGTTTCCAAAGACGGCTTCCTCGCGCTCTACGACCACGAAGGCGACCAGCAGTGGATGCAGCAACCGGGATTTGGCAAACTGCCCAACGCACTTGCACTTCAGGTAGTGGATTCCGGATGGCGCATGGGAGCATTGCTTCCAGGAGAATCGGGGACCACGCTCGCACTCACGAGTTTCAGTGAAGACGGTGTTGCCGAGCCGTCCATCAAGTTCACCTGGCCCTCGGCTCCGCAAGGTTCCGCGCTGGTGCTGGACCCCGCAGGCAATCTGCTGTCGTCCGGCGACACGCGACGGCACCTGCGAGTCAATCACCGTCGCTGGAACCAGCGTGCTTCTGCCACGCTCGGCTCCGGGATTTCCGTGAAAGCCCTTGCCCTGCACCAACGCTCCACGCTTTACGCGGGGGGCATCGTGACGGGGCCGCTGGACGGCACTCCCTCAACCCACACGCAGGACGGCTTTGTGATGAAGCTCGATCCCTCCGGAGTGAAACGCTGGAGCCGACGCTTGCCCACCGCCTCCCGTGACGTGGTTACGGTGCTGGCGGCGAATGCGGAAGGTGTGGTGGCGGCAGGCGTGACTGGAGGCAAGTTACGGGTGAAGGTTTCCTCGCTTGCCGAAGCACTGGAATCCGGAGAGGGCGATGATGCGTTTGTCATCGGTTTCGACACACAGGGGAATCCACAGTGGCTCCAGCAGTTTGGCACGGAAGCCGATGAACGGGTGCACGCCATCGCACTTTCTGACAACGCAACCCTTGCCATTGGCGGCTCCACGCAGGGTGCCTTTCCGGACCAGCAAACGGCCGGGCAGGGCGGTGCCTTCGTCAGCCTGTTTCAGAGGGACGGCACCTTTTTGTGGACGCGGCAGTTTGGTTCCTCCGGAGCCGATGAAGTCCGTGCGTTGGCGTTTCTTCCCAACGGGAACCTGATCGCCACCGGAGGCACGAGCGGCAGTCTGGACGGACACACGCACCAAGGCGGGCTGGACGTGTTTGTCGTCAAGTTTGATACGGAAGGGAAGCGGTTGTGAAGAATTCACGGTTGC
>PVBE012844482.1_pt1 | contig 16529 bp, 16 predicted proteins | sample 1631181 | NCBI WGS metagenome assembly PVBE01 (sample SAMN08397723, study PRJNA350692) | Marine metagenome, whole genome shotgun sequencing project. | isolation source: water | place: Pacific Ocean | collected 2012-04
CGAGAGCGGCCGCATCGAATCCTTCAACCCCGTGGCGGAAGCGATGTTCGGATACCGCGCGCAGGAGATGATCGGCCGCAACGTGCGCGAGCTGATGACCGCGGGCGACCAGGACCGCCACGATGGATACCTGCGACACTACCGGGAGACGGGCGAGGGCTCGATCATCGGAGTCGGCCCTCGCGAGATCACGGCGCGGCGAAAAGACGGGAGCGTCTTTGCGATGGAACTCGCCGTGGCCGAAATGGCCATTGGCGGCCAACGCAAGTTCATCGGCTCGATGCGCGACGTTACCGAGCGCAAACGGGCGGACACTGCGTTGATTGCCGCCAAGCAGGAGGCGGAGTTCGCGAGCCGAGCCAAGTCAGAGTTCCTTGCCAACACCAGTCATGAGCTGCGTACCCCGCTGAACGCGATCATCGGCTTCACCGACATGATGGCCGGCGGCTACGTCGGAGAGCTAAACGCAAGGCAAACGGATTATGTTTCGGACATCCAAACTTCCGGCCACGCGCTGCTGGAGATCATCAATGACATCCTGGATCTGACGAAGATCGAATCGGGTCAGGTCACGCTCGCCGAGGACATCGTCGAGGTGGCGTCGGCGGTGCAGGCGGCGGTGCGGATGATCAGGGAACGGGCGAGTGATGGTCGATTGCGGCTGGGCACCGATGTTCCCGATGAACTACCGCTGTTGCGAGCGGACGTTCGGATGGTCAAGCGAATCCTCCTCAACCTTTTGTCCAATGCAGTGAAATTCACGCCGGCGGGCGGCGAGGTCACGCTGGACGTCTCGGTTGACGAGGACGGCGCGCTTCGCTTTCGCGTCCGGGACAACGGCATCGGGATTGGTGAAGAGGATCTGCGAACGGTAATGGAGCCCTTCGTCCAGGTGGATTCGACCCTGAGTCGCCACTATCGGGGTACCGGGCTAGGGCTTCCGCTCGTGAAGTCGATGAGCGAATTGCACGGGGCCGGCGTCGAGCTCGAAAGCAGGCTCGGCGCCGGCACCACCGTGACCGTTCGTTTCCCGCCCGAGCGCGTCGTCTTCGTCAGTGATCTCGCGCGCGGCCCGGCCGCGCCTACATCGACTTCGTCGTAATCCGGACTCTGCGGCGAACCGTCGTCCGGCAGGGGTGCCGGAAAACTATATACTGTCACTGGTTTCTGCGGGCTCTGTGTCGGCGGGCGAGGTCAGACGCTCGAGGTGTTCGATCACCTCTTGCGCCGGGATCACGTCGCCGAGGTCGAGGTCGATGTCGAGGAGATCGACCTCGTGCATGAGCTCGCAGCGTTCGCCGACCGCCTCGTGGGGCACGATGACGCGATAGGCCTCGGAGGCGTCGCGGCAGGTCGCGTAAACGCAGTGGCTGGTGCTAACGCCGGTGACGATCAAGGTGTCGATGCCGAGCGCGCTCAGCATCTCGTGAAACTCGGTCCCCTTGAACGCCGAGGCGTGGCGCTTGCGCAGCAGTTTCTCATCTTCTCGCGGGGCGAGGCTGGGGTCGAGGTCGAAGAGATCGCCCACGCCGTCGGGAATCTGCATGGTTAGCTTTTGCGGCCGCGGGCTGGGCGGCGCGGCGGGATCGTGCGCGTAGCTGGTGAAGAAGATCGGGATCCCCGCCGCGCGCGCGGCGGCCAGCACGCCGCGGGTCGCGTCGAGAACGCTGTCGAGGTTGCTGCCGATGTGCAGCGAGGGATCAAGCCAGTTCCGAGCCATGTCGATGACCACGAGCGCCGGGCGAGCGCCGAAGCCGACGCGATTGCCCCAGCCGCGCGCAAGGTACTTGGCGCGGAGGTCCTCGAGGTGCGTACGCAACGGGCCGCGCAGCGCATCGGGCAAGCGCAGGTCTGAGGAGCCAAACCGGGGTGCGCGGGGGCGAGATCCCGATGTCATTCACAAGACTCCGTTTGGCCGGATGTGTCGATTACATGCCGCCGGCGGCGGCGGGCGGGGTGATTTGCATGCTGTCGTACTCCTCGGCGTCCTCAGTCGCGCCGCCGTCGGTGTGTTGGCAGGCGATGGCGCCGGCGGCCACCGCCACCAGGGCCGCGGAGCGCAGGAGGAACTGGCGGCGGTCGAGTGGCGGGCGCTCTCCTTGGCGGTCCATGTCCCTGTCCCGTGGCGCGGAGCGCCGGCTCACTCTTGCTTGCCGGCGGCGAACGAGATTCTCGGCTCTGCGCCGCGGAGGAGACGGCGGATGTTGGCGTAGTGGCGGGCGAGGATGAAGGCGGCGAGGAAGGCGGCGAACTCGGTGCGTTGGAGATCGACGAGAAAGTGGGCGAGAACCGGTGCGGCAATCAGAGCGCCGATTGCGGCCAGCGAGGAATAGCGGAACAGGGCGGCGAGCGCGAGCCACATCGCGCAAGCGGCGAGCCCGACCGGCCAGGCGATGGCGATGAGGCAGCCGAGCGTCGTTGCCACCGCCTTGCCGCCCCAGGCGAAGAAGCTCGCCGCGAGGATCACCGCCAGGCCGACGGCGCTGACCAGGTTCAGGCCGCCTACGGTGAGCAATGCGAAGGCGACCCCGACGGTCGCGAGCGTGCCGATCCCGGCCGCCGCACCGGGAAGATTGTCGAGGCGGAGCCAGATCGGGAAGGCATGGCCGACGACAGCGCCCAAGCCCGTCATTACCGCGAAGTCCTGGCCGAACATCGCGCCCGCAAGCCACACCGGGACGCCACCCTTGGTCGCATCCAATAGCAGTGTCAGCGCCGCCATCGCCTTGTTCCCGGTTCGCAGGACGTTGGTCGCGCCGATATTCCCCGAGCCGATCTCGCGTAGGTCTCCGTGGCCGGCGAGGCGGGTGAGGATCAGGCCGAAGGGGATCGAGCCGACGAGGTAGCCGATGAGGGGCGCCGCTGCCCACAACCGCCAAGTGTATTCAAAGGCGCCCAGGGGATCGGGCACGGCTAGCGCTTGGGATTGGCGGCGTAGACTTCGCGGCCGGCGACCACGGTGCGCAGCGCGCGGCCCTGCACGGGGCGGTCCTCGAAGGGCGAGTTCTTGGACTTGGAGCGAAAGGCCTCAGGATCGATACGCCATGGCGCCTCAAGGTCGATGAGGGTGAGATCGGCCGGTGCGCCTGACTCCAGCGCCCCGCACTCGAGTCGCAGGAGACGTGCCGGCGCGGCCGTCATGGCGCCGAGCACTGCCAAGAGCGGCACCTGGTCGTTGTGGTAGAGCTCAAGCGCCAGAGGCAGCATGGTCTCCAATCCCGCAATCCCGCACTCGGCCTGGGCGAACGGGTGGCGCTTGCTTTCCTGATCCTGCGGCGCGTGACCCGAAGCGATCACGTCGATGGTGCCGTCGGCCAAGCCCTCGACCACCGCACGGCGGTCGGACTCGGCGCGCAGTGGCGGCGCGGTTTTGGCGAAGGTGCGGTACTCGCCGACTTCCGTTTCGTTGAGGGCGAAGTGGTGGGGCGCCGCCGAGCAGCTGACCGGCAGACCCCGCGCCTTGGCGGCTCGTATCGAATCGAGGGCGGCGGCGGTGGAGAGGTGGCTTGCGTGATAGCGGGTTTCGGTGAGCGCGACGAGCCGAAGGTCGCGGTCGAGTGCGATGGCCTCGGCGGCGGGCGGAATCCCCGCGAGGCCGAGGCGGGTTGCGACTTCGCCTTCGTTCATGCAGCCGTCTTCGGCAAGGCTCGGCTCCTGAGGGAAGTGGTCGATCAGCACATCGAATGCCGAGGCGTAAGAGAGCGCTCGGCGCATCACCCGCGCGTTCGCCACCGTGTGCGTGCCGTCGGTGAAGGCAACGGCACCGGCCGCAGCGAGCGAACCGAATTCGGTCATCTCAGCACCGCCGAGCCCCTTGGTGATGGCGGCGGTCGGGTGGACATGGACGATGGCGCTGTCGCGGGCCCTCCGCGCCATCAACTCGACCAGCGAGACGTCGTCGATCACGGGCTCGGTATCGGGCATCGCGACCAGCGTCGTCACGCCGCCCGCAGCGGCGGCATGACTGGCGCTCGCGAGCGTCTCCTTGTGGCTGGCGCCGGGCTCGCCCAGGAAGGCGCGCATGTCGATCAGGCCGGGGCACAGCGCGTGGCCGGCACAATCGACGGTCTCAATTCCCTCGGGCACGCCGTCCGAGAAGAGACCCGGCCCGAGGTCCGCAATGATCCCGTCCTCGGTCAGGAGCGCGCCGCGCGAATCGAGCCCGCTGGCTGGGTCGAGGAGCCGGGCGTCGCAGTAGGCGCGCCGCCCTCCCGCGCTCATACCGCGGCCACTGCAGCGATCATGCCGGGCTCGCGTACCAACGCCTCGAGGCAGGCCATGCGCACCGCCACGCCCATCTCGACCTGCTCGCGGATCAGGCTGCGGTCGATGTCGTCGGCAAGTGCGGTGTCGATCTCGATGCCACGGTTCATCGGCCCCGGGTGCATGACCAGGGCATCGGGCTTGGCCAGGCTGAGCTTCTCGTAGTCGAGGCCGTAAAAGCGGTAGTACTCGCGCGTCGAGGGGACGAAGGAGCCATGCATGCGCTCGACCTGGAGGCGCAGCATCATCACGATATCGCACGCCTTGAGGCCCTGGCGCATGTCGTGGTGGACGGCGACGCCGAGGCGCTCAATCGCCGCGGGCAGGAGCGTCGGCGGGGCCACCGCGCGCACCGCAGCACCCATGGTGGTCAGGAGCTCGATGTTGGAGCGCGCGACACGGCTGTGCAGGATGTCGCCGCATATTGCCACCGTGAGGCCGGCGAGACGGCCCTTGCGGCGGCGGATGGTCAGCGCGTCCAAGAGCGCTTGAGTGGGATGGGCGTGGCTGCCATCGCCGGCGTTGATGACCGCGCAATCGACCTTCTGCGCCAGCAACGCCACCGCGCCGCTCTCGTCATGGCGCACCACCAGGACATCGGGCTGCATGGCGTTGAGTGTCATCGCCGTGTCGATCAGCGTCTCGCCTTTCTTGATCGAGGAGCCCTCGACCGACATGTTGATGACGTCGGCGCCGAGGCGCTTGCCGGCCAACTCGAACGAGGTGCGGGTGCGGGTCGAGCTCTCGAAGAAGAGGTTGATCTGGGTGCGGCCTCGCAAGCGCGACTGCTTCTTGTCGGCGCCGCGGTTGCGCGCTACCTCGGCCTCGGCGAGGTCGAGAAGCGCGGTGATCTCGTCGGCCGAAAGGCCGTCGATCGTAAGGAGGTGACGGTGCGGGAAAACGATTCCCGTGGGCGCGCTCATTAAAACTCGACTATACGCCTCGGGCCGTCGAGCGCAAGCGTTGGGCGGTTGCTAGAGGATCATTTGGCGGCCAGGCTGTCGAGGGCGCCCTGGAGGATGTAGGCGGCGGCGAGCTTGTCGACTAGCTGACGGCGCCGACGGCGCGAAGCATCGGCCTCGAGGAGCGTGCGGGTGACCGCAGCGGTGGACAGGCGTTCGTCCCAGAAGGCGGTTGGGATATCGACGGTTTTCAGGAAGTTGGTGGCGAAGGCGCGGATCGACTGGCAGCGCCGCCCCTCTGTACCGTCCATATTGATGGGCAGACCAATGATCAGTCCGCCCACGCCCTCGCGCGCGATGATCTCGGCGAGCGCCTGGGCGTCGGCGGTGAAGCGAGTACGGCGCAGGGTCGCGTAGGGGCTGGCGACGGTGAGTGTGGTGTCGGAGAGCGCGAGCCCGACGGTTTTGGTTCCGACGTCGAGGCCGAGAAGGCGGTCGCCGGCGGCGAGGCGCGTCTTCAGCTCCCGAGGCTTGCCGTGCAACATACCGGGTGATACGGTCGGCCCGCGTGCCGCGCGAAGCCAGGGTTTGCGGAGATTTTCCGCAGCGCCGGCAGTCCGGCGGAGAAACATTCCACCCGCCCGAGACTCGCACATGTCGCTCGATAAAGCCACGGTGGCCCGCATCGCCGCGTTGTGCCGCATCAAGATCGCCGAGGGCGAGCTCGAGGCGCTGGCCGCCGAACTCGACAACATCCTGACCTGGGTCGCCGCGCTCGACACGGTGGATACCGAGGGCGTGCCGCCGATGACCGGCGTCACCGAGATGGCGCTGCGGCGGCGCGAGGACGCGGTCGATGATGGCGACTGCGCCGAGCAAGCGCTGGCCAACGCGCCGGAAACCGACGCCGGTTACTTCACGGTGCCCAAGGTGCTGGAGTGAGCGCCGAGCTCACCGGGCTGAGCATCGCCGCGGCGCGCGAGGGCTTGGCGGGCGGCGCATTCTCGGCCCGCGAGCTGGCGGCGGCGCATGTTGCGGCAATGGAGGCGGCGCGCCCGCTCAACGCCTTTGTCACCGAGACGCCCGAGCGGGCGCTGGCCCAGGCCGAGGCCTCGGATGCGCGGCGCCGCGCCGGCGAGGCCGGGGCGCTCGAGGGTATTCCGCTCGCGGTCAAGGACTTGTTCGCCACCGAGGGGGTGTTGACGAGCGCCGGCTCTCGCATTCTTGAGGGCTTCGCGCCGCCCTATGAATCGACGGTGACCGCCAAGCTGTGGGCGGCCGGCGCGGTCATGTTGGGCAAAACCAACATGGACGAGTTCGCCATGGGCTCGTCGAACGAGACCAGCGCCTACGGCGCGGTCGAGAACCCGTGGCGGCAGCCGGGCGAGAACCTCTCGCGGGTGCCCGGCGGTTCCTCGGGTGGCTCGGCGGCCGCGGTCGCGGCTCGCGTGGCGCTGGGTGCCATCGGCACCGACACCGGCGGATCGATCCGCCAGCCGGCCGCGTTTTGTGGCATCGTCGGGCTCAAGCCGACCTACGGGCGATGCTCGCGCTGGGGCATCGTCGCCTTCGCCTCCTCGCTCGACCAGGCCGGGCCGTTGGCGCGCAGCGTGCGCGACGCCGCCATCGTGCTCGGCGCCATGGCCGGCTTCGATGTCCGCGATTCGACCTCGGTCGACACCCCAGTGCCCGACTACGAAGCGGCACTCGGGGCGGGCCTGCGTGGCCTGAAGATCGGCGTGCCGAAAGAGTACCGGATTGATGGTCTGCCGGCCGAGATCGAGCGCTTGTGGGACGACGGCCTGGCTTGGCTCAAGGACGCCGGCGCGGTGACGGTGCCGGTCAGCCTGCCGCATACCGCCTACGCTTTGCCGGCCTATTACATCGTCGCCCCGGCCGAGGCGTCCTCGAACCTCGCGCGCTACGACGGGGTGCGCTATGGGCTCCGCGAGCCCGGCGCGAGCGTCGACGAGATGTACCAGGAAACCCGCGCCGCCGGCTTCGGTGCCGAGGTGCGCAGGCGGGTGATGATCGGCACCTATGTGCTGAGCGCGGGCTACTACGATGCCTATTATTTGAAGGCGCAGAAGGTGCGCACCTTGATCGCGCACGACTTTCACGAGGCGTTTGCGAGCGTCGATGCGATCCTGACGCCAACCACGCCGGCGGCGGCGTTCGCTTTCGGCGAGAAGGGCGGCGATCCCATCGCCATGTACTTGAACGACGTGTTGACCGGGCCGGCCTCGCTGGCCGGGCTGCCGGCGATCTCGGTGCCGGCGGGACTCTCGGCTGAGGGGTTGCCGCTCGGGCTCCAGGTCATCGGGCGGCCCTTCGACGAGGAAGCGGTGCTGCGCTGCGCCGCAGCGGTGGAGCGGGCGGCGGCGTTCGACGGCGCGCCGGCGCCGTGGTGGCGGGCGCCATGACGGCGGCCGGCGATACTCCGATCGAGGGCGCCGAAGGATCCTGGGAGATGGTGGTCGGGATCGAGATCCACGCCCAGGTGATCTCGAAGGCCAAGCTCTTTTCGGGCGCGGCCACCGCGTTCGGCGCCGAGCCCAACGCGCAGGTCAGCTTCGTCGACATGGCGATGCCGGGCATGCTGCCGGTGATCAACGGGTTCTGCGTCGAGCAGGCGGTGCGCACCGGACTCGGCTTGAACGCGGAGATCAATCTGCGCTCGGTATTCGACCGCAAGAACTACTTCTATCCCGACCTACCGGCGGGTTACCAGATCTCGCAATTCAGCCAACCCATCGTCGGCCGCGGCGCAATCCACATCGACCTACCCGACGGCGCCTCGCGTGAGATCGGCATCACCCGGCTCCACCTAGAGATGGACGCCGGCAAGAGCGTGCACGACCGCCACCCCAGCCGCAGCCATGTCGACCTCAACCGCTCGGGCGTGGCGCTGATGGAGATCGTCTCCGAGCCCGACGTTCGCTCGGCCTGGGAGGCCGGCGCCTACATCCAGAAGCTGCGCGCGATCATGCGCTACCTCGGCACCTGCGACGGCAACATGGAACAGGGAAGCCTTCGCGCCGACGTCAACGTCTCGGTCCGGCGCCCCGGCGCGGGCTTGGGGACCCGTTGCGAGATCAAGAACCTGAACTCGATCCGCTTCGTCCAGGAAGCCATCGATGTCGAGGCCGAGCGCCAGATCGCGATACTGGAGGCCGGCAGGGCGATCGCGCAACAGACGCGGCTCTTCGATCCCCGAACCGGTGAGACGCGGGCCATGCGCTCGAAAGAGGAATCGCACGACTACCGCTACTTCCCCGATCCCGACCTGGTGCCACTGATACTGAGCGAGGACGAGGTCGCGCGCATCCGCGCCGAACTTCCCGAGCTACCCGACGCCAAGAAGGCGCGTTTCATGAGCCACTACGGGCTCTCGGCCTACGACGCGGGAGTGCTGGTGGCCGAACGCGAGGCGGCCGATTTCTTCGAGCGGGCGGCCGAAGGCGGCGATCCCAAGGTGGCGGCAAACTGGGTCGTCGGCGAGCTGTTCGGGGCGCTCAACAGGGCGGGGCTGGAGATTGCGCGCTCGCCAGTGAGCGCCGGGGCACTCCGGGGACTGCTGGAGTTGATCGCGGACGAGACCATCTCGGGGCGCATCGCCAAGGAGGTGTTCGAAGCGATGTTCGAAACCGGCGAGGGCGCCGCCGCCATCGTCGAGGCGCGCGGACTGCGCCAGATCACTGACGCCGGGGCGATCGAGGCGGCGGTGGAGACGGCGCTGGCCGAACACACCGACAAGGTGGCCGATTACCGGGCCGGCAAGACCAAGCTCCTGGGCTTCTTTGTCGGCCAGGTGATGAAGGCCACGGGCGGCAAGGCCAATCCCAAACTCGTCAACGACATACTGCGCATCAAGCTAGGCGGTTGACCGGTCGCTGGCGCGCCGCGATTCGCTAATGGACCGGCTGCGCCCTATCATCACTTCCCAGCGAACCGACGGAGGAGCCCGTGATCGACCTGTACACTTGGCCCACGCCGAATGGGCACAAGATCCACATCATGCTCGAGGAGCTGGGGCTCGAGTACAAGGTGATCCCCATCGATATCGGCGCCGGCGATCAGTTCAAACCCGAGTTTCTGGCCATCAGCCCCAACAACAAGATGCCGGCCATCGTCGATCACGACGGTCCCGGCGGGACCGCGTATTCGATGTTCGAATCGGGGGCGATCCTGATCTACCTCGCGGAAAAGACGGGGCGCTTCATCCCGAGCGATGTCCGCGAGCGCTACGACGTGATTCAGTGGATCATGTTCCAGATGGGCCACATCGGGCCGATGCTGGGTCAGAACCACCACTTCCGCCGCTACGCGCCCGAGAAGATCCCGTACGCCATCGAGCGCTACACCAACGAGGCGGCGCGGCTCTACGGCGTGCTCGACAAGCGGCTCGAGGGGCGCGACTACCTGGTCGGCGAGTACTCCATCGCCGATATCGCCAACTATCCTTGGTTGCGTTCGCACGAGGCCCAGGGCCAGGACCTCAACGACTTCCCCAGCGTCAAACGCTGGTACGAGGCGATCGAGGCCCGCCCCGCGGTGCAGCGCGGAGTCGAGGTGCTGTCCGAGGAAACCCGCAAGGGCGAGATGAGCGAGGCCGAGCGCGAGCAGCTGTTCGGCAACGCCCAATACGCGCGGCATTGACGTGGGCCCACTTGATGAACCTCGGCGCGTGCGCTGAGGGGCGACCGTGAGCCGGGATGGGCGGCCCAGACGGGAGACAGTAGCGGCTCAGGCGAAGGGGGCGGCTGCCGAGGCGACGGGTGGGACGGTGCCCGGTATCCATCCCGCGACCAGAGGCCGCGCTCGAGGGGTGACGTTTCGCCACACGGCGCGCTTGCGGGATCGCCTTGCGGCTCCCACACTGGGTGGATGCGGCGGCCTACCGTGCTGTTCTCGACGACCCGGATGTACAACCCGGGCGACGATTTCGTACTCTTCGGCATTCGCCGGCTGTTGGAGGCATCGCTTGGGTCCTTCGTGCCGGTGGTGCATAACCGCAATCCCGCGCTCCACGCGCTGCGCGGTCTCGCCGCGGCATCGGCGGGACGCACCGATCCGGCGGCGCTGGGGATGGCCGAGCTCCATCGTGCGATTGAGGGGACGGTACCGGCCTACGATAATTCCTGGCACGCGGGCTTCGACATGGACGCGGTTGATCTCGCGGTGTTTGCCGGGACACCGGAGTGGGCGGGGACGGTGACGGCGCCGCTTGCGGACGCGCTCCTGACAGCGGGTACGCCGACGCTCTACCTCGGCCTCGGAGCCTTCGAGGGGGTTGGGGCGATGGGCTATGCCGAGCTACCCAAGCGGGACCGGCGGCTTTTGGAGGGCGCCCTACTGGTGACGGTGCGGGACGAGGCGTGCGCGGCGCTTCTCGCGCCGCTTTCGCCAGCCCTTCTACCCTGCCCCTCGCTGTTCGCCGCGCCCCAGCCCCGCCCGCGGGCCCGAGTGCGACGGATCGCGCTCTCGATGCAGGGCGTCGGCGAAAGGAACCCGCAACGGATCGAGCGCGAAACCTTCGCTTATGCGGAGGCGCTCTTTGTCGCGCTAGCCGAGCGCTTCGAGTGCACGCTCGTGTGTCACTACATCGACGAAATCGCCGAGCTTCGAGCGGCCTTCGGAGACGGTTTTCCGATCAGCTATGCGTACGACGCCGCCGAGTATCTCGAAATCTACGATGGCTTCGATGTGACGGTGACGACCAGGGTACACGGGGCGGGGCTCGCGGCCTCGCTGGGAATCCCTGGATTCCTCATCGGCCATTCGGCGCGCGCTGCGACTGCCGAGGGCTTCTGCGCCACCATCCTCGATCCCAACGAATGGTCGGTGGACGCGGCGCTTGATCTCATAGCGTCGTACGACGCCGCCGCCTCGAAGGCGTTGATTGCCCACAAGGAGGCCGCGCGCGAGGCCACGCTCGGGCATCTGCGGCCAGCGCTTCGCGATCTGGGTTTCGCCGAGTGAGGCCCAAGAAAAATGGGCCGCATGGCGCGGCCCAAGTTCAGGGAGGTTAGGAGGTATCGGATGGTGACACCTCACCCCCATCCATAACCCCAATTCGTTAACAGAAGGTTGAGATCGCGCCGCGCTAGTGGCCGGGGGTTTGGGAGAGGCCCTCGAGTTGGAGGCGGGCGCGTTGCAGGCCGACGATGGCGCTCGGGATGCGGGCGAGCGGGATCGGCACGTCGTGGGAGGTCTTGTCCGAATAGCGCACGTTGAGGATCGCCAGCGCATCGACCGGCGCGATGCGGAGCTCGACCGCGTTGACTTCCTTGACCCGGCCGCGCTTGAGCCCGGTCGGCTTGCCGCAGCGCTCGCGCTCGGCGTGGACCAGCCCGGCGATGCGGTCGAGATCGCCGATGATCTGGTCGATGGCGTCATGGGCGATGGTAAAGCGGTAGACGTTGCCGTGTGCGTCCGCAGCCTCGAAGTAGGCCGCGGCGCCGCCCGCGCGCGCGCCGCCGGCGCGTACGCCGTCGAGCGTGATCTCGATCGGTTGGGCTGCTGTGTTCGCGCTCATCGTCACTGCAGGACGCTGAACAGCGCCAGGAGGCTGCGCGGCGAGGCGTTGGCGATCGCCAGGCCCTGGACCGCGATCTGCTCCTGGATCTGCAGCGAGGTCAGGCGCGCGCTCTCCGCGGTAAGATCGGCGTCGACCAGGTTTCCGACCTCGACCTCGAGGATATCGGAGAGCGCGCTCGTGAACTCGTTCTGGGTCTGAACGCGGATCGCCGAGGAGCCGAGATTGCCGAGCTTGTTGGCGGCGTTGGTGATCGCGGTCGAAACCAGCGTGAGCGCCGAGGCGGCGCCGGCGGAGTCGGTCAGGTCGAGGGTGTTGACCGCGAGCGAGGTGGTGTCGAGCGCCTGCGAGGTGATGATGATGGTGCTGCCGTCCACGGTCGATAGCACCGAGAGCGTGGTCGCCGCCGATTGCACCAGGTTGATGTTGTTGAATTCGGCCGAGAGCACGATCGAAGTGATCTGATCGCGGAGCGAGAGGAAATCGTTGTGAAGCGCCGAGCGCGACGCGGCCGAGAGCGAGGAATCGTTGGCCGAAACCACCTTGGCCTTGATCTCGGTGAGGAGATCGGAGATCGATTCGCCGGCCGCGATGGCCGCGGCGATCGTCGAATCACCGGTCGAGAGCGCGGTCTTGACCGAGCCTAGGCCGGCGATGTCGCCGCGCACCCGCTGGGCGATGGCGAAGGCCGCGGGATCGTCCTGCGGCCCCGAGACCTTGAGCCCGGTGGTGCCCCGAAGCTGGGTGATTTGGAGCTCGCGCGAGATCTGCGCGAGCGCCTGAAGGATAAGGGGCGAAACGCCCACCGAGGACACCATCCGACACCTCCGAAACTGGCGACGCCCGGATTTTTTTGTTGTGGGGCGCCGTGGAGCTCCAGCGAAGGTCCGTTTCGGGCCGGCGGAGCCAACTCCGACCAGTTCTTGGCCGGGCGGCGGAAATTTAGTTAACCTTAAGAGATGATTATAGTTTGTGGTAAATAAAGTGTAAAGAAAAAAGTATGGTTAACTTTAATGGTTAACATTCGTTACCTCTCGCGAATACGAACACGGCGCCCTCGATGCCGACACCGTTCTCGGCGCGGATGGCGACGCCTCGTCGTCCCTCGACGGCAAAGCCGTGCTCGCGCGCGAGGCGGCGGATGTAGCCCTCGCTGTGTGCGTAGCGCCCGCTTTGGCGGAGCGCGAAATCACCCTCCGCCAGGCTTTCGACCGAAAAGGCGAACAGCCCGCCCACACTCATGCGCCGACTTGCCGCGGCGAAGACCGGTTCGAGCTTCCCGATGTAGATGAACACATCGCCGGCCACGATCAGGTCGAATCGCGAGGTATCGCCGTTGCACCGTTCGAGGAACTCGACGACGTCATCCAGGTGCAACGCATCGTACAAGCCCTTGCGCTTCGCCCGGTCGAGCATTCTCGGGGAGAGATCAAGCCCCTGAAGTTCGTTCACGATGTCCCTGAAGACCTCTCCCACCAGACCCGTGCCGCAGCCGAGATCGAGCGCCCGCCGGAACCCGCGCGCCTCGGACGTGCATCTGTCGCGGCGAACGCGATCCACCATCCGGCGCATCAGCGCCGGCGTGCGATAGCCCAAAAGGTCGACGAGGTGGCGCTCGAAGTGCGGCGCGTACCGGTCGAACAGGTTGCTCACGTATTCCCTGGGCGCAGCCTCGGTGGTGGTTCCGTCGAGCGCCGTGACCATATGCCTCGCGAACGCCGCCGCGGGGTCGAGCGCGAGCACCTGACGGTAGGCGGCCACCGCTTCCTCCAGTCTCCCCTGGGCGTACAGAACGCTTGCGAGGCTGCTGTTCGCTACCGCGCTATCGGGATCGAGTTCGAGGGCGCGCCGAGAGCAGGCCATGGCCCTGTCTAGTTCGCCGCGTTCCCGCAGCGCCATGGCAAGGTTGCAGAGCGCCTCCAGACAGCAGGGATCGGACGCCAGCGCCCGCCGGAAGGCGGCGATGGCCTGCTCCGATTCGCCGACTTGGTGGAGCAGACTGCCGAGATTGTTGTGCGCCTGCGCGTAATCAGGATCGATCTCCAAGGCGCGCCGGCAGCTGGCAATGGCCTCGTCCAGCGCGCCCCGTTCCTTTAGCGTCACGCCGAGGTTGTTGTGCGCCTCGGCGAGATCGGGCCGCGATGCCAGCGCCGCGCGGTAGCTCGCGTCGGCCGCCTTCAGCTTGCCTCGCTGGTGAAACGCGACCCCCAGACTGAAGTGCGCGGCGGCGGCCCGCCGACCCTGGGTGCTGGCGGCGGCTCTGGCCGCCGGCTGCGGCGCGGTCATGAGGCTCACGCTCAGAGGAAGGAGAACAGGGCGAGGAGGTTCTGCGGCGAGGCGTTGGCGATGGCCAGCGCCTGCACGGCGATCTGCTGCTGGATCTGCAGCGCCGTGAGCTGGGCGCTTTCCTCGGTCAGGTCGGCATCGACGAAGTTGCCGACCTCGCCCTCGAGAACATCGATGGTCTTGTCGATGAACTCGGACTGGGACTCCAGCCGCGACAGCGACGATCCCAGGTTGGCCACCCGGCTCGCGGCAGTGGTAATGGTGGTGGAAACCACGGTCAGCGCCGAGGTGGCGTCGTTCTGCTTGGTCAGATTGAGGACGTTGAGCCCAAGGCTCGTGGTGTCCAGCGCCTGCGAGTTGATGGTGATGGTGCTGCCCGCCTCGGTGGAGAGTACGGTCAAGGTCGTCGAGGCGGACTGGACGAGGTTGATGTTGTTGAACTCGGCCGAGGCTACCACCGAGGTAATCTGGTCGCGGAGCGAAGCAAAAGAGCTGTGCAGGGCGTCCCGTTCGTCGTTGCTGAGTCCGCTGGCGGTGGCCGAGACGACCGTCGCCTTGATCTCGGTCAGCAGGTCCTCGATCGATTCGCCGGCGGCGATCGCCGCTTCGACCGTCGATTCGCCGGTGCCCAACGCCGTCTTGACCGCGGTCACGCCCGAGATATCGCCGCGCAGGCTCTGGGCGATGGAGAACGAGGAGGGGTTGTCTTGCGGCCCCGTGACCTTGAGGCCGCTGGTCACGCGGAGCTGCGTGATCTCGAGCCGGCGCGAGAGTTCGTTGATCGCCTGCAGCGCGGCCAACTGGCTTGAGATCGATGTCACCATCGCGACACCTCCCGAGGTTTTCGGACGCCGGCTTCGCGCCTCTTATCCGGCGTCCATTTTGCCCGATTCCGCGGACCGGACGCGGTGTAGTCTTAACGTTAAGAAATAAACATAACGCTTTGTGAAAGAACGGTAAAGTGCTATTATTGGTTAACGAATATGGTTAACGAATCCGAAGACGAGATCGCCGAGCGGTTCGAACGCGCGGTGCGCCATCACCAGGCCGGCGAGGTCGACGAGGCCGAGCGGCTCTACCGCACGCTGATCGCCGAGGCGCCGGGCTCGGCCGCGGTCCACTGTAACCTCGGCAGCCTATTGCGGACCAGTGGGCGCAGCGCCGAGGCGGCGGCGGAGCTTGACCGGGCCATCGCCCTCGAGCCTACGCTTGCGGTCGCGCATTGCGAGCTCGCCTCGTGTCAGCACGCCCGCGGCGAGACGGTGGCCGCCATCGCCAGCGTCGAGGAGGCGATCCGCCTCAATCCCGACTACGCCGAGGCGCACGCCAATCGAGGCCTGTTCCTGCACGACGCGGGGCGCGCCGAGGCGGCGCTCACGTCGCTCGACCGCGCGGTCGAGCTGCGGCCGGGCTGGTCGCAGGCCCTGGGGCTGCGGGGAGTCGCACTTCGCGAGCTCGACCGGCCCGAGGAGGCGCTGGGCGATTTCGAGGCCGCGCTCCGGCATGCGCCCGAGGCCGCCGGCACCCATTCGAACCGCGCCGCCGCGCTCCACGACCTGGGCCGCTACGACGAGGCGCTGGCCGCCCACGCGCGCGCGGTGTCGCTGGCGCCGGAGTGGCCGGAGCTCGGCTGGAACCAGGCCCAGACGCTGCTGCTGACGGGGCGGTTCGAGGAGGGGTTGCGGGCCTTCGAGCGGCGGCTGGAATGCCGCGCGGCGATCCTCAGCCGCCATCCCCAGCCGCGCTGGGACGGAGGGCCACTCGGCGGGCGGACGATCCTGCTGACGCTGGAGCGGGGCTATGGCGACGCTATCCAGTTTTGCCGCTACGCGCCGATGGTCAAGGACCATGGGGGGACCGTGGCGCTCGAGTGCCCGCGCGACCTCTGTGCGGCTCTTGGAGGGCTGCGCGGGCGTCGACGCGTTGGTGAAGCCGGGCGAGGCGCCCCCCGAGTGTGAGGCCCAGGCGCCGCTCATCAGCCTGCCGGCAATCCTCGACACCCGGCTCGAGTCGATCCCCGCCGCCATTCCCTACCTCGCGCCACCCGCCGAGGCGCCCTCTGCGCTTGCTCGCGCGCTCGAGGCGCCCGGGCCACTCCACAAGGTCGGCATTGCCTGGGCCGGCAGCGCCGATCATCCGCGCGACCGCCGGCGCTCGTGCTCGCTCGACTACTTTCTCTCACTTGCCGCGGTGCCCGGCGTCGTGCTCTTGAGCCTCCAGAAGGAGCGCAGCGAGGACGATGCGGCACTGCTGCGCCGCCACCCCGAGATTGTCGAGCTCGGGCCCTGGCTTGACGACTTCGCGTCGACCGCCTCGGCGGTTGCACGGCTCGATCTGGTGATCGCGGTCGACACCGCGGTCGCGCACCTTGCCGGCGCGCTTGGGCGCCCGACTTGGACACTGTTGGCGTTCACCCCGGACTGGCGCTGGCTCGTGGGGCGCGAGGATACGCCGTGGTACCCTACTATGCGGCTGTTTCGCCAGCGCTCGCCGGGGGACTGGGGCGCAGTGATCGATCGCGTGGCGGCCGAACTCGAGCG
>PVBE012825495.1_pt1 | contig 16527 bp, 20 predicted proteins | sample 1631181 | NCBI WGS metagenome assembly PVBE01 (sample SAMN08397723, study PRJNA350692) | Marine metagenome, whole genome shotgun sequencing project. | isolation source: water | place: Pacific Ocean | collected 2012-04
CCCCACCGGGAGCAAGGCCAAGCAGGGACAGGGTGGCTCGCCCGTTTCGTCCCGGGTAGGCCGCACGAGCCCGACCGGCAACGGCGGGCCCAGATAGATGGTCGCCACCGAACCTCGGTTCGGCACAGAATCCGGCTTACAGGCGAACTCGCCTCGTTGTGAGGGCCCCGAAGGGGGCCCTCACCGCGCCGAGGACACTAAGAAAGGCGCCATGAATGGCGCCTTTCTTAGTGTCGGTCTGTTGGGCTCAGCCTAATTTCCTTATGTCATCCCTGAGATCGGTCTTACCTTCAACGATGCACTTGAACAGCACCCAGGCCAGTATTGCGCCTACAGCAGGGCCGACCAGATAGATCCAAATATCACCGAAGTCGCCCCCGACGATCGCCGGCCCCAACGAGCGGGCTGGGTTGACCGAGGCACCTGTAATCGGAAGGCCGACCAAGTGAACCGCGGCCAGTGCGAAACCCATGATGACGAAATTCGAAACAGTTGTGCTCTTTGCCAAAACAAGGATCACCATCACGAACGTCATCGTCAGAAGGGCCTCACCCACGAACGCCCCAAAGCCGCTGAGTGCCGCGGCATTGTACTGCGTCACAGTCGCCTCCACGGCAGCTTGGCCGAGCACCCACATCAATACGAGGCCCGCCAGAACAGCACCCGCTATCTGCGACACCCAATATCTAATCGCGTCGGAAAGCGATATGCGCTGGTCGAGGAACATTCCCAACGTCACCGCCGGGTTGAAATGTCCGCCCGAAACACGACCGACCGTGCAAAGGGCTACCACAAGCGCCAAACCAAAGCCGAACGCGATAGCTACCAAATCACCGCCCGCCGCCAAGATTGTGCCGGTCCCGATGCCAACGAGAACAAAGGTACCGTATACCTCAGCCGCGTACTTCTGCCAATTGCTCACTGCAGCTTCCTCCTGTCTTTTCTAGGCCTGTCAGGAACGCAGTTCTACGCCCTCTATTGAGACCTCCCCAGGGGTACAGCGGTTACGCCGGCGGCGATAGGTCAAATCTTTTAGCGACCGAACCGATCAGCGTAGAGCGAGGGCGTGTAGAGCTATCGCCACACCCTCGGCGTCTCCCTCAATCAAGCTGAGCGCCCCGATCTGGACCCCGGCTGGCGAATACTCCTCCAGCCGGGTCAGGATCCGACCGACGGACCGAACAACACCACAGAGTCAACAATCTCGTAGTTGAACCGAGCGACAACCGCAAACTCGACGTCGATCCGCTTCGTGGTGCTGGCTCCGCTGCTGGTTGGGTTGCACGCGATGCGCACCTTCGACAGCTCACCAGGAGAGATTGGCAGTATTTCGCTCGAATGCGCAGCAGATCGAACGTCTCTCTGGCGATGTCCGGCAATACGGTCGGACACCCGTTGATCGAGCAGACCGTGATAGCCGACATCGTCCTAGGATCGATTCCGTGAACCCCGCTCCAAAGATAATCAGCCTCGGAGTAGTCGCCGGCGTCGTCGGCGGTCTCTTCGGTGTGGGTGGCGGGATCATCATCGTCCCCGGCCTCATGCTGTGGAGCGAGATGGATCAGCATTCCGCCCACGGCACTTCGGTGGCGACAATCGTCGTCACGGCCTCTGCAGCAATGATCCCGTTCGCTATCGACGGTGAGGTGCGTTGGGATCTTGTCGGATGGATTCTCAGCGGCGCCCTGGCCGGCGCTTACCTCGGAGCACGCTTGATCGTCGTGATACCGGAGGTGTGGCTGGCACGAGCGTTCTTCGCACTCCTGATCACCACCTCAATACGATTTCTGGTGCCGTCGTGACCGTTCTCGGACTCCTGCTGATCGGCGTCTCGGCCGGGATGTTTGGAGCGATGTTGGGTCTTGGCGGCGGGTTCATCTACGTCCCTGCACTGGTGGCATTGTTCTCCCTCGGTCAGCACCAGGCTCAAGGAACCTCGCTCGTGATCATCGTCCCCACGATGGCGGTCGCCGCCGTCGTTCACTTCGCGGCCGGCCGCGTCGAGTGGCGCACAGCGACCCTACTGGCCTTTGGAGCCGTTGTGGGAGGCTTCTTGGGCGCGGAGGCGGCTCTGGCCATTGACCCCGAGGTGCTTCGCAAGATGTTCGGAGGCCTGGTCGCAGTAGTAGCGTTTCGAATCTTTCCCAGGACCCGACGCGCCTCGCACCCGAACAACTAGCCGCCTATCAGGCAGGTTGCACACGGTGCGCCGCGAGCCCCGGTCAGGAGACCACCTAAGAGCTTGCAGGTAAATCTACCCTTCCATCTGCCTTCGCGAAGTGTCGCACCGCACCAGCAGCACTGAGGTAACGACGCCACAGAAAGATCAGGTAGGCAGTTCCAGCAGCCTCCCCCGCCCAAACCAATGGATCCGACACCATCCGACCCAGCAGCGACAGAAAATCCGACTCGAACACCTTTGGGAATTCCCATCCGAAAAACGGCCACCAAAACGCCTCAGGCGTGGCCCACGTAGCGTCGAGAAGTAGATGCACGAATGCCCCGATCACAAGGCCAATGAAGCCTCTACGCAACCCGGTCCCCCGCTTGGTCACGATGAGGGCAACACCAAATACAATCATCGGAAATACCACGCTGTGGGCAAAGAGGCGGTGGGTCCCAAAGGTGTCGTGAAACAGCAATGTTCCGATTGTCTTGTCGATCACGTCGGGTAGGACCGAACCAGCCAGCACATACCGAAGATCCATATCGGGATCCCGGAAGACATACCGAACAATAAGCGCCGTTGCCCCGAGGTGCCAGAGAATCACAGCTCTACCTCGTCGAGAGCCTCGTTCGCCAAGGCATCGGCAGCCGTGTTGCGTTCTCGACGCACATGCTCGATCGAAGCCTCCTCGAATCTCGTCATCAGCTGCACAGCCTGACGCTGCAAGGGTTTGAGATGAAGTGACTTCACGCGATACTCCCCCGTGACCTGCTTTACGAGCAACATGCTGTCGAGCCTCACGTCGATTCGGCCGACACCGCGCTCTAACGCCGTTTCCAGTCCCGCGATGAGGGCGCGGTATTCGGCGACATTGTTCGTCGTCTCCCCGATAATCCCTCCAAGTTCGACGACGACCACGCCATAGGGGTCGTACAGAACGAACCCTATGGACGCCGGCCCCGGGTTGCCGCGCGAGGCGCCATCGCAGTAGAGAGTGTGACGATTCACTGGGGAACCAGTATTCGCCGGCAGTGGAGGCAGCGCGGAGGGAATTCCCTCACGGCTTGGATCTGCTCAGCTGCCGAAAGTGTTAGATGGCATCCACCGCACACGCCCTCACCAAGTCGGGCCACGGCTACGCCTTCCATCGATGGCCGTATCTCCTCATAGAGACCAATCAATTCGGGGACGATCTGGGGAAAGATCTGAGACTTACGGGTCTCGAGCAGGGCTACCTGGCCGTCGATCTCCCTCCAGGTGGCGGACACCACCTCTTCGATTCGATCCTTCTCAGCGGCGACGGCGTCTCGATCCTCCGTAAGAGTCGACTGCGACGTCTCGAGCCGGTCCTTCTCCTCGAGGATCTTGAACAACTCATCTTCACGGGTTGAGATCCTTCGCCGCAACATCTCGACTTCGGCCCTGAGAAATTCCACATCGCGCGCCGTAAGCCCCCCCGCATACAAACGCTGTTCTTCTCGATGCGCCTTCGCCTCCTCGAGTTTCAGTTCGCCATCCGACTTGTCGGATGCAAGATCGATCTCGCGCATCCGCGCACTCAATTCGGCTAACTGCTGCTCGATCCCGGACAACTCGTCGTGGGCAACGCGGTACGCATCGAGCTCAGGCAGATTCGTCCTCCGATCAAGGAGGCGGTCGATGTCGGAGTCGAGCACCTGGAGATCAAGCAAGTCTTCGAGGCTGCTGATTTCTTCCATACTCAAATCACGGATCGGCGTCTGCACCGGAGCGAATCGATCTAGCAATCGATCGATCCGCCGACGGCAGCGTACAACCTCTTGACGCCCTTCCATTCGACCGCAGCACCACGGGCACAATTGGCGAAATGCTAGACGGCGAGAAACGTAGAGTGTTTCCGACCACGCCGGATGAGTGCAGTCTCGCTCGTGATTCTACCGGCAGGATCGCAAGAGCACTCAAGCCGAAAAATCCAGAATGCCCAGTTGCCTGCTATTCACCGAGAACGAGAACGCAAATCGGCTATTGGCTTCAAATCCGCTCATTACGTTGATGGGAATATTGCTCGAACAGCAGTTTCCTATGGGATGGACCTTCCTGTCACCCAATCTCCTCGCTGAACGACTCGGCGACGACCTCGCCCCGGAAACGATCGCTACATTGAACGATGCGGCTCTGGCTGCGGTGTTTAAGGGACCACCTGCGCTGCACCGATTTCCCGGCTCGATGGGGACTCACGCCTGCGGCATGTGCACCACCTGATCACACACCCCAAAGACGATCAGGCATCGGTGGGCGAGATGCGGAGGATGGGCTGATCTGTACCAACGCCTACGTGCCATTCTCGGCTTTAGCAAGTCCGAGGCACGGGTCTTCGACGGAATCACTGGCAAACGCCTCGGCGAAGCAACCCGGACTGGGAGGTTGTGGTAGCCAATTGGCATTCGATCGCTGATGTGGAAAGATACGAGCGGATCACCGAACTCCGCGAGCACAAACGCGCCGTCAAGACAGCGAAGAAAGCCGGTGCATGACCCTACTAATCCGAGAGATTGGGCGATTTCTGTTCGACTCTCTTCTATGGGTCGGGATGTTGGTCGCCATCACCGTGGCGCTCGTCGGGCCACTGGTGGTAATCCGGCGTGCAGATCGCCCCGCTCACCTCACGGGCATCGCCTTCGTCGGTGCAACAGGAGTCGCCTCCCTAGCCCACCGCCTCGGCCTCCCGATGGTGTGGGCGCCCAGGATTGGAAGCCGGGATCTTCCCGTAGTCTGGGCAGCGGCGGGCGCCATCGCCGTGGCAATCACACTTTTCGCCCGATACCGCAAGGCCACCGCCGGTTCGTGACCCATCGGGTGCGGGATCGGTACCTCCGCGATCGAAGTGAGTCACCCGTTCCCGGAACGCAACCTGGAGCCCGGTGATCACCAGGCTCCAGGTTGCGTGAATTTCGCATCGTCAATCAGCCACGGCAGCGTCGCCGACCGATAGAATGAGGGGACAGTCGAGCTCCGGGTGGCGCACAACGGTTACATCAATTCCGTATACGCTTCCTATCACTTCCGGGGTCAGCACCTCGTTGGGGGATCCGACCGTTCTGACCGTACCGCCATCCAACATCATGATCCGACTGGCGAATCGCGCCGCAAGATTGATGTCGTGTAGGACAGCGATGACGGCAATGCCGGCGTCCGCGAGCTTCCGAAGTGTGCTCATCACGAGTTCCTGATGTCTCAGATCCAAGCGACCGGTCGGCTCGTCGAGCAAGAGCAACGGGGTTGCCTGAGCTAGGACACGACCGAATGAGACCCGCGTCTGCTCTCCCCCGCTCAAAGTTGGATAGAGCCGTTCCGCCAGATGGGTGGTATCCGTTGTGGCCATGATTCGATCGGCCACCGCCCTATCTTCGGCCTCGGATCCATCGTGCGGGTATCGACCCATCATTACGACATCGAGACATCGGAACGCGAACTGCAACAGGTGATGCTGAGGTAGAACGGCGCGAAGCAGCGAAAGCTCGCTAAGAGAAAGTTATCCGATGTTGCGTCCTGCGATCTCGATCAGCCCGCTTGTCGGAGCAACTTCGCCCGCGAGCACCTCCAGCAGCGTCGTCTTACCCGCCCCATTCGGCCCGACGATCCCCAGAATTTCGCCAGCGTCGACTGCAAGATCGACATCGCGAAGTAGCGTTGCATCACCGATTTGGTAGCCGACTCCAACCGCATTGCAGGTGTTCACCCCCACCCTCCATGCTCCCGTCTGGTGCGCCCGAGGAGCATCAAGAACACCGGGCCGCCGACCATGGCCGTAAGGAGTCCGATGGGCACTTCCAAAGGAAGTGCCACCGTTCGTACCACTACATCGGCGAATACAACAAGAACGGCGCCTCCTATCGCGCTCGCGGGGAACAGCACCCGGTGCCCAGGACCGACGAGAATTCGCACCCCGTGAGGAACCAACAGACCGATGAAACCGATTGCTCCGGACGCCGCGACTGAAGCGCCGACCGCCGCCGTCGCCAACGCCACAACCAGAAGTCGAGTCCGTTCCACATCTACTCCCAAGTGTGCCGCCTCGCGCTCGCCGAGAAGCACCAGGTCGAGTCGACTTGCAGTCAGCGGCAGCGCAAACACGGCGAGCGCGACGAATGGGAGGGTCGTCCACACAAGGTCCCAGGTCGCGACCGAAAGGCTCCCGAGCGAATAGAAGAGCACACTTCCGAGCCTCGCATCATCTGCTGCGACACTGAGAAAGGCCGCACCAGCCCCCCCGATGGCCGCTACGGCAAGACCGGCGAGAATCAGGGTAACAACCTCCGTTCGGCCTTCGTGTCGAGCAAGTCCGAATACCGCTAGGCCCGCGCCCAGCCCACCAATGATGCCGCCAACCGGACCGGCCAGGGATCCGACCAGGCCTCCGAACAGCAGCACGAAGATCACAGAGCCGAGAGCTGCTCCGCTTGAGATCCCGATGAGGTGCGGATCGGCTAGCGGATTGCGAAAGATTCCTTGAAAGGCGACCCCGGCCACACCGAGCGACCCACCAACGACGATGCCGAGTGCCACTCGCGGAAGGCGGATCGACCACAACACGACGTCCTGGATGGACGAGAACTCGATTCCGTTGTCGATACCGATGTGATCCAGCAGGATTCCGACAACCTGAATCAGGCTGATGTCCACAGCACCCAAGGCAAGACTCAGGCCGATTGCCGTCGTCAGCGCAAGAGCAAGTCCGACAAACAGTGCCAGAACCGGGACGCGTCTCATGCGAATTCCTAAGGCGACAAATCGGGGTGAAGATCGGAAACGATCAGATCTAGAAGTTCCCCGCTCCTCGGACCTAGCGAGAGCAGCAGCGAGTCGTCATAGACGAAGATTCGGCTCGCTTCCGCAGCGGGGGTCTGGGCGATCCCGGGAAGCGCCAAGAACCCTTCGATGCCGCCGCGATCATCAAACCCTCGCCGCGCCGTGATGATGGCGTCCGGTGCAGCGGCAGCAATGGCCTCCGCCGTGAGGGGGACAAACCCATCCACACCGGCTGCAGGCCCAACATCGAGAGCCCCCACGGCTTCGAGCAGCCCATCGAACACCGTGCCGCTGCCAAGCAACAAAATCTGATCCTGAGTGGCGATATACACGACGGCCACCCGAGGCACCGAGTCTGCCTGGGCCACGCGCGCCAACGCGACGTCGATCTCCGTCTGCACGGATGTTGCCAGTTCCTCGCCGACTTCGGAAATTCCGAGGAGTTCAGCGACCAATCGGATCTTGTCGGCCGGAGCGTCCGAACCCACCAAGCGCGGCAGGATCACGACCGGTACTCCAGCAGCGCGAACCTGCTCGATCACCTCGGGAGGTCGAGTATCGATGTCGCCAATCACCAGAGTCGGATCGAGGGCGAGAATCGGCTCGGCGAACAGGCGGAATTCGACACCAACCTTCGGCTTGATGCGCATCTCCTGGGCAGGAAAGTCGCTGCTGAGATCGACGCCCACCAGGTTCTCGCCAAGTCCCAACTCCCAGACGATCTCGCTGAAATCTCCGCTGAGAGTGACGATTCGCGCCGCAGACTCGACCGTTGTTGTCACCCCATCCGGGCCGGTGTACACGAGCGGCAGCCCAGGCGTGGGAAGCGCGGCGGTAGCCGGGGACGGACTGGTATCAGCGCCATCGTCACATGACGAGAGTACTGCTACAGCAGTAAGTAACACCAACGCGGTCCGGACAACGCAACGCATACCTGGAAGGTATCTGACGACGTACCCGACGCTAAGTCGACTCGGCGTCCTGCCTAATGGCGGGATCAACGGCAGTCTCTGGGGAATTAGAGGCGGAGGCGATGGTTTATCCTGACAACATGGCAATCGCACACTCGATTACCCCGGACCTCCCGACTCTGCTCCACCAGGTCGGCACCAGCGTTGCAGTCGTGGGAGCCACCGACGACCTGAACAAGCACGGGGCCCGGATCTACCGTGACCTGAAATCGAAGGGGTTCACGGTCTTTGCGGTAAACCCACATCGCTACGAGGTCGACGGCGACCAATGCTGGAATTCAGTCGGTGATCTCCCAACCGCACCAACAATCGTCGATTTTGTCGTACCCCCGGGGGAAACCCTCGATATCCTCGCCGACTGTCTGGAACTCGGCTATACCAACGTGTGGATTCAACCGGGTGCCGAAGATGCCGCCGTCGTCGATTACCTCTCTGAAGCCGGGTTCAACTACCTGATAAACGCCTGCGTCAGAGTCCATGCGAGGCCTGTGGGCTAGAGAGCGGGCAAATTCAGATCGGGCCACCAAGCCTCACCCTTCGGATTCAAGTTCCCTCGTCTTGTGTCGACTACGTACCAAAATACCAAGGACGTCTAAGGGAGGCCTGATAACCGGGGCCTCAACCCGCATCACGTGGCGTGCCGGCAATTCGACATCGCAGCACCGTTTCTCGACAATCTCGACGGATGGCACAGCATGGCGGAGTGGTTGTTCCGGTCCGACAAGATCACCAGCGTCACCGTTCCTGCGAAAATGGACGACGGATAGCCCGCCTCCTCGAAAGCTACCGGTTCGTCCACAATAAGGTGCGAGGACCCGGCAAGGACATAGTCCGTTGCCACCCCGCGTAGACGGATTAGGAGTCCCAGTCGCCAGTAACCAATCCCCACTCCGTAGAGGCGACAGAACGATTTCCGGTACCATCTAGCCGAGCGTACCGCCGGCGAACTCCACCTCCGTCAGGGCGCGATCACCATCGCCCTCTTCGAGATCGACGGGTCGCACGGCGTCCAGCATCAGGTGGACAGAGAACCCCTCAGTCAATCCGTCAAGAGCTGTCGCCTTTACGCAGTAGTCGGTGGCAAGACCGACGATAACGAGTCTGCTCACGCCCCACTCACGCAGCAATCCGGCCAATTTCGTAAGAGTAATTTCCTCGGTCTCGAGGTCGCGCATGGAGAAGCCCGAGTAGCCGTCTTCACCACCGGATCCCTTGCGCACTACCGGGCCATCCACCACCAGATTGGGATGGAACTGTGATCCCCACGTGTCGGCCACGCAGTGGACCGGCCAGATCCCCCCATCCTTGGCAAAATGCGGGGTAGATTCGGGATGCCAGTCGGCTGTGAAAACGACACGCGCATCGTCGGCGCGTGCCATCGCGATCTGCTCGTTGATCACCGGCACAACGGCCTCACTATCGCCGACGTAAAGGCCACCCTCGGGATCGGCAAAATCGTTCTGGACATCGACAACGACAAGCGCAGTCTGAGTGTCGTAGCTGATCATGGAGTCGAGATTACCAGTGATTGCCCAGCTGGATCTGATCACCGGCGCTCCGTTGTACCCTCGGCACCGATGTCATCACCACCGTTGCAGCGCTGCCTCGGAGAGGGCCCTCTTCTCGTCGATCTCTACGAGTTGACCATGGCTCAGTTGTACTTCAACGAGGATATGGATGAGACACCTGCCATGTTCGAGTACTCCTTCCGCTCGTATCCCGACTACGGCAGTCACCAGGCGGGCTACTGCATCCAGGCCGGCCTCGAGGGTTTGCTGGATTGGATGGAGAGATACCGGTTCGATGACGAGACCATCGACTATCTACGGAGTCTCACCGACCCGGCTAGAGGCTCCCTCTTTACCGAGCCCTTCCTCGACTGGCTCAGAACCATGTCGTTCGACACTCTCAAGCTGAATTCCGTCCCCGAAGGGCGGGTAGTGCACGCCGGAGTCACCCTCAGCATCATTAGTGGTCCCCTGGCCGTTGGCCAGATACTGGAAACGGCACTTCTCAACCATATGTCGTACGAATCACTGATCGCCACCAAAGCGAGTCTTGTCACTGAGAGTGCTCGCGGACGCCCGACCCTCGAATTCGGCGTCAGGCGTGGTCCGCAACTCGGGGCGGCGGCGGGCTCTCGAGCCGCTCTGATTGGAGGTGCCTCCAGCACCAGCTTCGTAGGTGCTGCAATGCAGGCCGGAGTCGAACCCAGCGGAACTCATGGCCACTCGCTTGTGCAAGCGATGATGGCGCTCGGGTTGGGCGAAATTGGAGCATTTCGTGCCTACGCCCGCTCCTTTCCAGATTCCTGCCTTCTTCTCGTCGACACCATCGATACGCTCGAAAGTGGCCTCCCGAATGCGATCACCGTGTTTCACGAGTTGCGAGAGCATGGTCACGAACCGCTAGGAATCCGACTCGATTCGGGAGATCTGGCGCACCTTGCAATTCGATCGGCCCAACAACTCAATGCCAGTGGCTTCGCCGACGCCACGATCGTGCTTTCGAGTGGCCTCGACGAAATCGCCATTTGGCAGATCCTGACTCAGATCGAGCAGGAAGCCGGCGAATACGGTATCGATGCGGAGCGCTTGATCGGGAGGTTGACTTTTGGAGTCGGCACCAAGTTGCTGACGGCGCACGGTGATCCCTCGCTCGACAGCGTCTACAAACTCGTTGCCGTAGAGCGGAACGGAGCATGGGAACCAGCGATCAAGATCTCGGAGTCACCCCAGAAGACCGTTATCCCCGGGCACAAACAGGTCGTACGCCTGTATGACCAACGAGACCTCGCCGCCGCCGATGTGATGGGCCTCGAAACTGAAGATCTCGCCAGCAGAGAGCGCCTCGCGCTGCGTCACCCGATCCAGCACGATGTTCACCGCACCGTCGCTCGTTCCGACATAGAACGGGTCGAACCGCTGCTCAAACCGGCGTGGATCAATGGTGCTCGCATCATCGGACGGGAACCGATCGACCTCCCCAGGGCACGGCGAGATGCCGATCTGGCCCGGCTGGACCCGGGGGTCCGCCGTCTCATGAATCCGCACGTCTACCACGTCTCTCTGACCCAGGCTCTATGGGATCTCAAGCAGAAAACTGTCGAATCCGCAGACTACCAAGCCGGCACTGCCTGAAGGCTGTCCTCCCGATCCGACACACTTGCCGGTTCATTCGAGCGTGGCGAGGGGCCGATCAGCCAGATCGGCCCCTCGCGGACGCCTTTCCGACTTCCCCTTCCACCAGAGGACTACGAACAGAAGCAGGACCACGGTCACCGGAGCGTCGACCGTAGGAAGTGACGGCGCATCGAGCAGGGGCTCCATCGCCGGAATCTAGACAGCCAGTCAGAATCAGAATTCCCCACCTGTACCCCATAGCGCAGCCGCGAAGGCCACCAGAGCCACACACGGGATCCCCGGCGCGGTGCGGTCATCAGAGCGACGAAGTCTGAAGTGCCTGGCACAGGAGACCACCCGCTACCCCGCGCCGATACACGCCACTCGCCCTCACATCATCGATGGGGGCGATTTCGGCTCGAAGAGAGTCAGTGGCCGCCTTAACTACGTCAGCTGTCGGCCGTCGGCCCTCGAGAATCGCCTCCGCCTGGCGAGCGCGGATGACGGTTGGAGCAACCGCCCCCAAGGCAAGCCTCACCCCGGTAAGGGTCCTATCGTCTGATCTCCGCCATCGCCATGCCAGGCTCACGATGGAGATGGCCATCGCAGCACGGCCTCCCAGCTTGATAAAACCCTCATCGCCTGGTGGGGGCGGCACGCAAATCAGCGACAACCATTCGTTCGGTTCAATAGCCGTGCGACCCGGCCCGGTTACGAGCTCCTCAACCAGGATTCTTCGCACACCATTCGGACCGTCGACGACAACGTGGGCTTCCGCGGCAACCAACGGCGGGATCATGTCGCCAGCCGGCGAAGCATTCGCAAGATTCCCTCCGATGGTGGCTCGGTTACGGATCTGGAGCGAGGCAAAGGCTTGTGCAGCTGCAGCGACACCCGGCAACCGGCCGCCCAACTCACCGACTATCTTGGAGATAGAAGCCATCGCGGAAAGCTTCACCAGATCTGGCCCGATCGTGACAACAGGTGGAGCATCCTCGATGTTGGTTATGTCGATGAGATGTGTCTCGTTGCGTCCCGACTGCATCTGGACGATCAGATCTGTTCCCCCGGCGATGATCCGGCCGGTTCCGACCACCGTCCGCAGCTCAGACAACGATCTCGGCGAAAGCAGCTCGGCCATGCTCACTCTTCCAGCGAGGCGATGGCTCGGAAGATTGCCTGGTAGCCGGTGCAACGACACAGATTGCCCACTAAGGCTTCACGTACCTCAGTCTCATCGGGACGGGGTTGACGGCCCAGCAGCGCAGTCGCGGACATAACGACACCAGGGGTGCAGAAACCACATTGGCTGGCGTGGTGGTCAATGATCGCTTGCTGTACGGGGTGAAGACCCTCGGCATCGGCCAGACCTTCCGCCGTCAACACCTCAGCGTCGGCGATCTGACCGACCAGAACCAGACAGGAGCACACCGCTTCGCCGTCTACCAGGACAGTGCACGCCCCGCACTCCCCCATACCGCAGCCCTCCTTGGCTCCGGTGAGTTCGAGAGAGTCGCGCAGATAGTCCAACAGCCGCTGTGCCGGGCTGGAAGACGCAACATAGCGTCCGTTGACCTTCACGAGCCCAACCCCTCCATGAGCATATGTATCGTCTCCGGGGTCGCTGGCAGCCGGTCAACCGTAACCCCGACAGCATCACGAATAGCCGCTGTGATGGCTGGAGCCGTTGGTACCAGCACAACCTCGGCGATACCCTTGGCGCCAAAGGGACCGGTTTCTTCTCCATCTTCGATGATGATCGTCTCCAATTCCGGTACGTCACCGGTAGTAGGAATCAAGTATGTCTCCAAAGATGTTGTCTGCGGAACGCCCTCATCGAGTTTGAAATCCTCCATGAGCGCCCAACCGATACCTTGGAGAATGGCTCCCTCGGTCTGACCGACTACACCCGCGGGATTGACGGCGATGCCACAGTCGACAGCGCACGCGATGCCGCGAACCTCAACTTGCCCGGTGAATCGGTTTACCTCGACACGCGCAACTTGAACGGCGCTCGAATAAACACGATGAGGACTGAACCGCGACACATCGTCGGGAAGCATTTCACCAAGTTCGGTCACATCAGGAGCGTCGTAATAGACCTCAACGAGCGCCTGGCCCTCGGCTCCCAACCGCTGTCCTGCTTCCTGCCAGTCGATCGGATCGTCCAACCCCACGGCCCGGATCCGGGATAACAGTTCCTCGCATACCGACAACACCGCCCCGCCACCGACGAAGAGACTGCGCGAGGCCGAGCAGTCTCCCGACTCCGGCACCAGCTCTGTATCGCCGACTACGACGGCGATCTCGTCGTAGGGCCGTCCCAGAGCGTCCGCGGCGACCTGCGCATACGCGGTCTCAATGAACTGTCCCGAGTGGTTCGGTCCGGCCCATATCGTGATCGATCCGTCGGTACCGATCGATAGCCTTGCCCCGGCGCGATCTCCCGTGTTAGTGCCGTAACCACAGCCCTTGAGCGCAGCCGCAATCCCCGTGCCGCGAACCCAAGGTCCCGTGGCCTGCTCCTTCCATGCGACCCGGTCCCGCCACCACGGATGATCAATCACGGCATCGAGCGCCTCAGCACCCCGGAAGCTGGGCCCAATGGTATGGCCGAAGATAGCGTGCGGATCGCCGGGCCGCAGGATATTGCGTCTCTTGATCTCGGCAGGGTCGATTCCTAGCCGTTCCGCCGCCTCAAGGACGGAACTCTCAAGTGGGAACGCCATCTGCGGTACGCCGAAGCCGCGGAATGCACCACCGTTGCTGTTATTGGTGTAGGCCGCCCGACCCCTAAATCTGGCGTTTGGTATCGAGTAGGGCCCTGTGGATGCATGGACAGCCACCCCAAGCACCCTGGGAGTGAACGAGGCATAGGGTCCTGCGTCAACTGTCACGTCTGAGTCAAGACCGACAATGCACCCGTCCTGGTCGAGTCCAAGACGGGTGTGAACGCGGAATGGATGCCGTTTCACCCCCACGGCCATGACTTCTTCACGGATGAGAACAATTCGCACCGGCCGCCCTGTCGCTTTGGCTAGCAAAGCGAGAAAGATGGGAAACGGGCCGTCGCACTTGCTGCCGAAGGAACCGCCGATAGGAGTCGAGATGACGCGAACGTCATCTCGATCGATCACTAATGCCCTGGCGACTTCGAGTTGAACATTCCCGGGGGCCTGCGTCCCCACCCAGATCATGAATTGGCCGTTCTCGTACAGCCCAACACCTCCACCGGGCTCGAGACAAACATGCTCTTGAACTTGAGTGAAGAACGTACGCTCAACTACTACTGCCGCCGAGGCCAGGGCTCCCTCCACGTCACCGCGCTCGTGATCCAACTCAAGGAGGAGGTTCCCATTGTCGTGAAGCGATGGGGTCGATGCCTGCAATGCCTCGCGGGTATCGGAGATGGCGGGCAGAGCCTCAATCTTCATCTCGATCGCGGCAGCCCCAGCCTCCGCGATAGCGACCGTGTCGGCCGCAACAAGTGCCACCGCGTCCCCAAACTGCCTGATCAGACCATCGACCAAGACCGGCTGGTCCGGCACCATGAGTCCCGAGATATTGTAGGGAACGTCGGCCGCGGTGAGAACGGCCACCACGCCGGGAATCTGACGGGCAGCGTCAGTCTTCAATTCGAGGAGTCGACCGTGGGCGATATTAGCGCGAACAACCTTGCCGTGAAGCATGCCCGGAAGGGACATATCGGTCAGAAATTCGAGTTCTCCGGTGACCACAACGTCGGCACTCCGCGTTGGCACCGAGCGGCCAACGTAGCGAGTTCGAGCTGGTGCTTCAACACTCTCGGTTGTCATACGGCTATCTCGTCTCCCATCGTCAAGAATCTGTTAAAGCCCGGCAGGGAGTCCTGGCTCACCACCAGCCTCCGGTAACTGCCTTAAGTAGACCGTCCGGTCCAACACCTTCCAAGCCCCAGTCGGCCAAGGTGCGACCCTCAGCCCGATAGTCCTTCCCTGCAGCCACCGACGCGATCGCAACCAGACCGTCGATAACGGGTACGGTAACATCGAGTTCGGCCCCAAGAATAGTCGGCATTGGTGCCGACCAGTCTGGGATTGCGGCCAGGTCGACGGACATGCTGCGCGAGACCAACACAATGGTGGCATAGGGGGTTCACATGACTAACCGATGGAGGGACAACTGGCGTGATCTCTTCGAGCAGGTCTTGAGCACAGAGCGTTGTACCGGTTGCTCGGGGTGCGTCGTGGCCTGTCCGAAGAAGGTCCTGCACCTCGATCGAGAAAGCTGGACTCCTCGCCTCGACTCGGAGGCCTGGTTCAAGGATCGTGCCGGAGACTGTCTCTTCGGGGAGCGGGGTTGCACACTGTGTGCTCGCGCCTGTCCTCGTTTCGGGTCCTGGGAGAGCGAGGCAGATCTGGAACTCTGGTCACGGACCCGCAGTGTCGAAGAGGTGCTCGGCGTTCACCGCCGAATCCTGATGGTCGAGGCCACTGATACGGCAATAGCTGGCGCCGGCCAGGATGGTGGGCTCGGCACAGCCATGCTGCTGTTCGCCCTCGACAAGGGCTACATCGACGGTGTCCTGGTCAGTCAATATGACGACGAATTGAGGACCCAGCCCGGTATTGCGAGGACTCGGGATGAGCTGTTGGCCTGCGCCGGATCCCGCTATACGTACTCACCGAATCTGCTCGCTATCGGGGAGGCGGACCGCGCCGAAAGGCTTGGTCTTGTGAGCGTCGGGTGCCAGGTTTCGGTTCCGGCCGTTGCTAAAAGCAGGGGAGCCAACAAACTGGCCAGGCGGTTTGGCCTCGTTGTGGGGCTGCTCTGTAGCAAGACCTTCGACGACCGAATCTACGGGGATCTGCTCGAAGCATCATACGGTGTCGATCGGCAGTCGATCACCAAAGTCAACATCAAGGGCAGGTTGCAGGTTTGGCATGACGACGGCGAAGCCGCACCGTCCTATCTGGAGGTCCCGCTGTCGAAGTGCAGGGAGTTCTCTCGGCCCGGTTGCTCGCATTGCCCGGATTTTGCCGCCCAGCACGCCGACGTGTCGCTCGGCGGTATCGGAATCGTAGCCGACCGCACCTTGACGATCTCACGAAGTGAACTCGGTGAGGAGATACTCGTTGCCATGGAGCGAGATGGTCTCATCACCGTATCCGATGCCGTCACCGAGGATCCTGCAGCAGTGGCGCTGATCGAGAAGATGGGGACACAGCAACGCAAGCGATGGCTGGGTGATTCGCCGGAGTCAGCGTCGTTCGATCTCGCACCGGCGATAGTGCCCCAGGCCTGATCGTCGGTTGAGCCTCAGATCCAGAAGAAAAGGCGAAATCGGTATCCCTTTACGCTTCAAAGATTATCGCTGAATCCCTAGGTGTGGTAAGGGTTTTCGCCGGTTTGGTAGCAGTAGGATGGTGTTGGTTGGTGTGGGTTGTTTTCGGTTGCGGTATGTAGTTTTTTTGTGGTTCTTATGTAGTTTTCGTTCAGG